>Ga0180434_10000273_pt1 | contig 77490 bp, 59 predicted proteins | sample SS_ome_7_FD_132453 | JGI IMG/M metagenome (GOLD analysis project Ga0180434, IMG submission 132453) | Hypersaline lake sediment archaeal communities from the Salton Sea, California, USA - SS_1_D_2 metaG | ecosystem: Environmental > Aquatic > Non-marine Saline and Alkaline > Hypersaline >... | reverse complement strand
CCTTATCGGAAAGTTGACTCCCGTTCCGCCGTTAAGATAGGCGAACTCGCTCTGCGTCGCCTTGTCCCATCCTCCTATGAACTCAAAGTAGCTGCCCAGCGCCGCGTCAACATCCGAGGCTGTGAATACATTTGGGTAGTTTCCTGCCACGGTCGTGTCGACGGGCATGGATATTGAATTAATTCCGGTCGTTGATTTCTTGAGGTCGAACCTGTACCATCCGACAACCTGTGGAGATGACTGGCCGTTGGGAATCCGGACCTGGAAATACCTCTCCGTGGTTGCCGAGACGGTCGTGTAAGAAGGGTTAGACCAGCTCTTAACATTGGTCTCGTCAACTTTCCTGAATCCACCTTCGACGTCCGCAGCCCACACTTCATAGGTTGATGCTACTCCCTCCCAGGTCAGAGTGACCGTGCCTCCTGAGAGCTGGATCTTTAAGTCATTGGCCGCACCGCCGAAAGCGCCTCCAAGCGTGGTGAAGTCCATGATGTTGCTCCAGGAACTTTCACCAAAGTAGTTCACTGCCTTGACCTTCACGTAGTACTTTGTGCCAGGATTCAGGGCGAGCCGCGGAAAAGTGTATGAGGTGCCTGTAACAACTATCGTTCCGAGGTTGGACGCGTTGGTATCGGTCCCGTAGCTCAAAACCTCCCTGGTTATCTCATAGCTTGAATTAAGGCTCCAGCTTACGGTTGAACCGTCGTAGCCTATGACAGATATGCCGGTAACAGTCGGAGCGGCTGGAGAATCGGCTATGTAATTGGTAACGAAATTGGGAACAGAGTAATTTGCCGGAGGCGCTGCTCCACCCGAAGCGTAGAACAGCTGAGAGTATCCGTACCTGTTGGAAGGGTTCCCTCCGGTTGGTAGGGATGTCGTATTCCATACCCTCACGTATATCGGCGTTCCGTCAGCAGTCCCGTCCTGCACGTAGAATGTTCCGTCCGGACCGTCATCCGGAGAGCCCGTGCCGTCTCCGACTTCCCTTAAGCTCCCCAGAAGAGCATTGCCTCCGCTCAGGCAGCTGTTGCTGGGATCAGGAGGAAGACGCGTGCCCGAGATGAACTGCAGCACTCGTCCTTCGGGAACCTTTGTCCCGCCGACAGTGTCAAGGTACACAAAGCCGCTTCCGGTCGTTCCGTCGCACCTTAAGTTAGCTCCCTTTCCAAGCGCCGGGCCCGTTAGCAGCCCGATGAGAACCAGAGCCAGCAGCAGGACAAGCCCTCTCCTTTCAAACTTGAATATTCTAGTTTTCATATCCATCCCTTCCCTTTATTTATTTTTATCCCCTACTCTAATCGTAAGGGTCGTACTGCCAGTTATATCCCGAAGCTCCGGGCTGCACATAGTAGAAGTAGCCTCTCCCGGCCTCAAGATCAAATGAACTGAACCCCGATATATTTGTCCAGCCGGCCGTGTTAAAGTATTCCGCGTGGCTGAACGAGCCTGTAGCCGCGTTGTAGAGCCAAAGCTGGTCAGCGACACTAGGATTAGCTCCGCTGTTCCCCGTGAAGTCAACATCATCCAAGTTTGCCTTGATCGGGAACGGATTCCCGATGAACGTGTACTTGTCATTGCCGAGGATCGTCGTTTGAACTTCAACTGTTGAAACCTTGCCGACAACTGTAACCTCTCTGGAGGGATTGCCCGGCTGAATGTAGACAAAGTAGCCAAACCCTATCTGGTTGTCGAATCCCTGGAATCCCGGAATATTCGTCCAGCCACCCGTAGAAGAAAGATACTCAGCTGACGCGTATCCCGCTCCATCGTAGCTGTATATCTGGTCTGATGTGCTCTGTGAAGCCCCGGAAACCAGTTGGTCCCCTATCACATTGTCCCAGTCGTTCCCGTACTGCTGAATGAATGGTATTGATACGGGAGTGTATGAATCCTCTCCGAAGCAATGGATGTTTACCTTCCCTACCGCGTCGGCTGAACCTATTGCCGTAGCCCCGACGTTGTGCAACACTACTTTGTAGTACTTCTCGTCGTCCCCGGCTCCCACCTGGTTCGGATCATGCCACCTGGACTCTGTGGTCGAGCCTTCCATCACCCAGCCCTCCCACGACGTGTACCCTTCCGTGGTGGACCACACATCAACTTCGCTCGTCGGATCCCACGTGAGTATCACCGCGGAACCAGCGGAATCCGCCTCACGGCTTATCCTCAAATTCGACACCTGGAAACCTTCGGAGGTGGGGAGTGCGCCCTCAAAAGCATACAAATGGCTGTCATTGGACATAACGTACAAAACATCATTTGAAATGACCGGCGGATTCGTTATTCCCGACTGCGGACCCAGATAATGACTCCAGAGCAGATTGCCGTTCTGGAGGTCCGCGGCCCTTATAAAACCGGGGGATTGAAGGGGTATGTTAAGAAGTGTACCTGAGAAATAAACAACGCCGCTGGCAACCGCAGGCGCATCGTTGAATAAATGGAGCGTTCCGGTGGAATTGAACGTAGACCAAAGAAACGCCCCTGTTTGAGCATTGAAGGCGCGCATATCATAGATGCTCTGATCGACGGCGAGTAAAACCTTTCCTCCCGAAACGGCCGGCGTCGAGTCCCTCCAATCCCCGATATCATAAGCCCAGTTCAAATCTCCGGAAGCTTCATCAAGTGCGTAGAGAGTGCTGTCGGGGCAGACAATATAAAGCCTTCCGTCAGCCACGCAAGGAGCCGCATCCTTCCTGAAACCAGCGCCCCCCTCATAGCTCCAGACAAGAGTTCCGTCAGAGGCGCTTAGCGCATATACTTTGCTGTCAAAGCTTCCTACATAAACATTTTCACCGTTGACCGCCGGGGACGAGAGAATGGCATTTCCCGTCCTGTAGCTCCACCTAAAATCGCCCGAGTACGCGTTAATGGCATAGACGTTGTTGTCAAAAGAGCCGAAGTACACACTGCCGTACGATTCAACAGGGCTTGACTCAACCGTGCCCCCCGCGGTGAACGACCACAAGAGACCGCTCTGGCCGACAACAAAAGATTCCACCAGTCCTCCGGCACCGCCGGGAAGGGTCTTGCCGACATAGATCCTGTCTCCATAGACCATTGGGGCGGAATCCTCGTTCAAGCCTGACCCCGCGTAACTCATCAGAATCGATCCGGTCGTAGAGGAAACGGCATAGATATCGCCGGAGCTCTCCCCAGCTACATAGATCATGCCGCCCGATACCGTGAGCGGCGAATCGGATCGCTCACCCACGAAACACGACCATTTCAACGAAAGCGGCGGATTAATGCCCGAAGAGGGAGCGTTGCCGGTGTGCCGCCTGTCCTGCTGGAACATGGGCCAGGCGGAGTTCAGTGTGGATGATCCGGCGGACGAGGTCGAATTGGAAGTGATCACAACGGAACCGAGCGGTTTTACCTCGTAACCCGCCGCGTGGGCCTCTAGAGAATACGTGCCAACGGGCAATTCAAGGTGATAAGAGCCGCCGCCTACAACCATGTCGCTGCCCCCGATTACACCGTTCGCATAGGCGCAGACCTCCACGGTAACGGAGCGGGAAGGGTTCAAGAACACCGACCCCTGAACCCAGCCGTGGTCGTACTTGAAAGCGTAGATTTTATTGTTCCAGGAAGCCACGTAAATCTTGCCGTCGGCAACGGCAGGGCCCGAGTGATTTACCGCGCCTGCGGGATAACTCCAGAGAAGCGTGCCGCCTTCCTCGCTGACGCCGTAAAAAGTGCCGCCGCTGGTGCCGAAGTAAACGACGCCGTCAGCCACAGCCGATGGGTTGTTGATGTCGTCATCGGCCAGAAAGCTCCACTTGTAAGACGCGGAGCTGCCGTTGTCATTGACGGCAAACAGATAATTCTCCCGCGAACCGAAAAATATAACCCCGTTCGAGGCGATCGGCGTTGAATTAATGTCCTCCTGGATCATCAGGCTCCACTTCACGCTCGGGCTGGTCTCATTGTCCTGAATTGCGTAAAGCTTATTGTCTTGGCTGCCAAAGTAAATGGTATTATCGTCCACCATCGGCGAGCTATCAATAAACCAGCCGGTCGGGAAGGACCATTTGAAAGCGCCGTCCGAAGAACGGATCGCGTGCAGCCTTAGGTCACCGGGCAGAAGATAAACAGTTGAATCGGTCACGGCAGGAGCGTTTGTGCGGATCGGCGCACCGCCGGTGTCATAGCTCCACTTGACCGTGCCGTCCTGCCTGAAAGCATATAGGTTATGGTTATACGAACCCGCGTAAATGATCCCGTTCGAAATAGTAGAGGGAGAGTCGAAATAGTCTCCGGAATCAAAGCTCCAGATAAAGGAGCCGTCGTCTGCGCCCAGCGCGTAGAAATTTCCGTCCCATGACCCGATGTATACCACGCCGTTCAGGACGGAGGCAGCATTGTCGCGGATATAATAGCCGGTTTCGTAGCTCCATCTCATCGTACCGTCGTCGTTTATGGCATAAACTGAATTGTCCGCCGATCCTATATACAGGATCCCGTTAACCACGACGGGAGACGACGTTATGTACCTGGAAGTCTCAAAGCTCCACAACAGGTCGATCGGGGGAGAAATTCTCCTGTCCGGAGATCTTCCGGTGTTGTATTTGCTTCCCATGTACTGAGGCCATGACTCGCCGAGCGAAAAGTCAATGTTTGAGGATGCCCCGGACTGCACCTGGACAGGCACAAGCTTCATTTCATAACCCGGAGCATGCGCCTCCACGGAGTAGGAGCCCGCATGAAGAGGGCTGATCGAGTACAATCCGGAGCCCGTCACTTCAGCGCTTCCCGCAATCCCGCTTCCCGACAGCACCGTGATCTCTACGCGCTCGGAAGAATTAGGGGTGAGGGTTATCCTTCCGGAAATTGACCCGGGTGTTTCAAAAGCATATAGATTCTTGTCCCATGAGGTTATATATATTGTTCCGTCCGCCGCTGCCGGAGATGCACCAATGTAGTGTCCCGTAAGAAAGCTCCATCTTAATGTATATCCGCTCCCGTTATCCTGTATAGCGTAAAAGTTGCTGTCGCTTGACCCAAAATATATTATCCCGTCCGCCACTACCGGAGATGAATCAACAGCATGCCCCGTAGGGAAGCTCCACTTGAACGTATAGCTGCTCCCGTTATCCTGTATAGCGTATAATTTGCTATCCCTTGAACCGAAATATATTATTCCGCCCACTACTGCAGGACATGAAAAAATACTGTCACCCGCGGGGAAGCTCCATTTGAATGTATATCCGCTCCCGTTATCCTGTATAGCGTACAGGTTGCTGTCGTACGATCCAAAATATATTATCCCGTTCACCACTGCGGGAGATGGATACACGTTGTCCCCCGTAGGGAAGCTCCACTTGAACGTATAGCTGCTCCCGTTATCCTGTATAGCGTAAAAGTTGTTGTCACATGACCCTATGTATACTGTTCCGTCTGCCGCTGCAGCAGGCGCAAAAATACTAGCCCCCGTAGGGAAGCTCCACTTGAACGTATAGCTGCTCCCGTTATCCTGTATAGCGTATAATTTGCTGTCATGTGATCCCACATATATTATCCCGTTCACCACTACGGGAGATGAATCGATCGTGTCCCCCGTAGGGAAGCTCCATTTGAACGTATAGCTGCTCCCGTTATCCTGTACCGCGTATAAGTTGTTGTCGCTTGACCCGAAATATATTATCCCGTTCACCACTGCGGGAGATGAGTCAATAAGGCCTCCCGCGGGGAAGCTCCACTTGAACGTATATCCGATTCCGTTATCCTGTATCGCGTATAAGTTTTTATCCTTCGCTCCCAGATATATTATCCCGCCGACCGCCGCAGGAGACGAATCAATAATTCCTCCCGCGGGGAAGCTCCACTTCAAAACAAGGGGAGGAACAAGTTCTGTATCCGGCGAATTTCCGGTGCGCCACCTGTCTTGGTGGAACATCGGCCAGGCGGCGTCAAGTGAGAAATCTATGCCTTCGGTCGAAGTGCCGGATGTGACCGAAACGCCTCCTGGGTACACGCCTATCTCATATCCCGGGGCATGAGCCTCTACCGAATACGTGCCGGAACCCAATCCCTCAATTACATACTGCCCCTGTCCGATTATCACGGCTCTTCCCATGACCTTACCGTTAATTGAAGCCTCCACTTCAACCGAAACGGCATGGGCGGGATCAAGAGAGATATCGCCTCTTATGGAGCCGGCCGTTTCGAAAGCGTAGATGGTGCTGTCATAAGAGCCCACGTACAGAGAACCGTTCAGGACGGAAGGAGAACTGGCTACGTTGCCATCCGTCTCATAGCTCCACCTGATCTCATAACTCGTTCCCTTGTCCAGAAGACCGAATATCTTGTTGTCCTGTCCGCCGAAATAGACGACTCCGTTGGCGATCGTAGGGCTGGATCTTACGTCGGTGCCTATTACAAAGCTCCATTTATAGCTGTATGTGGAGCCAATGTCCTCCAGAACATGAAGTCTTCCCGACAATGAAGTTCTGGCAAAGATCCTGCTGCCGACTACCGAAGCGGGCACCTGGAACATTCCGAGGGATGCGGTGGACCAGTTGAGGGTTGCGGTCGAGCCGTTGTCGGTTAAGTTGTAAATTTTCCCGTCGGCGCACGTGACGTAAAGCCTGTTCCCCGAAATGCACGGGGCGGAATTTACGACGCTTCCCGCCTGGTAGCTCCACATGAGAACGCCGTCATCTCTGAGCGCGTACAATTTGCTGTCGGAGGACCCAATATATATTACTCCGTCAGAGGCGGCAGGAGACGCGAATATGATCATGTCGCCCATCGTATAGCTCCAGAGCGGCTGGGGAGAGGATCCGTTGTCCTTTATTGCGTAAAGCTTGCTGTCCTGCGACCCGATGTATATTATGCCGTTTGACACCACCGGAGAATTTCTGATCTCGTGCCCGGTACGATAACTCCATGAGAGCGTGCCGTCGTCATTTACCGCGAATAATTTATAATCCTGCCTTGTGCCGAAATATATCTTTCCCTCATAATATGCCGGCGAAGAATATATCATTCCGCCGGAAACAAAGCTCCACTGGAAGGCCCCGCTCTCGCTTATCGCGTACAGCCTGCTGTCCATGGAACCGATATAGACCGTCCCGTTAACAATGGTCGGAGAAGAATAATAGATCTCCCCAGAGGTCTTGTAGCTCCACTTCAGTGCGAGCGGGGCCACAAGCAAAGTGTCTGGAGAATCGCTGGTATTCCGTTCGTCCTCCTTGAACTGCGGCCAGGCGGCGTTGACGGAGAGGTCAACTCCCTCTCTCGTCACGCCTGCTTCAACCGATGCCGGAGCGTTGGCCTTCAGCTCATAGCCCGGAGCATGCACCTCCAGAGAGTATGTCCCGGCCCTCAGGCCGAATATCTCGTAAACGCCCTCGCCGGATCTTTCGGCCTTTGACTTGAACCTTCCGTTTTTGGACGCTTCGACCTCAAGCGAAACATTGTGCGCGGGATTGAGATCAACGCTACCCTTTATTGAGCCTTCCTCGAAAGCGTAATAAATCTCGTCTATAGGGAATCCGCTCTGCCATACCACATCAGTGCAGCCCAGAAGAGGATCTGAAGCGGCTCTCGGAAACTCATTGGCGATCGAAACCGTTGATATTCTGGAAGGATCCGACCATGTGGATCCGCTGTCCGTGCTCTTTGAATAATATACATATGTCGAGCCTCCGTCCCTTCCGTCCTGCCAGAAGACATGCAGATCGTCATTTTTGTCCGTTGTTATCGCAGGCCTGAGCGACGCCGCCGCCGGATATGAGCTGATATTGGTAATTCCGCCGGTCCAGCTGCTGCCGTTGCTTGTGCCCTTGCGGTAGAAGATATCATTGCCGTGCCCCCATACGACGTGGACGTTCCCGAGGGAATCGGCCGCGATATCTGGATAGCCGGATTCAAACGATATCGGAACAAGGCTTGACCAGTTGGTGCCGCTATCGGTGCTCCTGACGTAATTGACCTCGTAGGTGGCAGGAGTGCCATAATAGATCTTTGTGAAAACAGCGTGTACATAGGTGGAGGTACCTGCCGCGATCCTTGCTTCCTTGTAATTTATGCCCAGAGGTACAGAGCTAGTTGATATCGGATAAAAGCTCCCCCAGGATGATCCGTTGCTTGTTCCCCTTCTGTAATAAAGCGCCGTCGCATTGCCGGCGCCGGAGTCATATTCGCACCAGATGACGTGGGTGTTTCCCGAGGAGTCGAGATCGACATCCGGCCATCTGGCATACAGGGTGGAGGTTGCTCTGCTGATCTTGGTGGGGCTTCCGGATCCCCAGTCCTCGCGCTTCATGAAATAGATCTCGGGCCTCGCGGATCCGTTTATCTCGTCCCACCAGACCGCATGGACCTGGGTCGAATTCGGCCTGCAGGCAACTTCAATGTCCTGCACGACCCTTCCGGTGACCATCGCTCCGCCGGACCATGAAGTGCCGTCAAACCTGGAATAATAAGGATTGTAGTTTGATCCTCCGCTCTTTTCGGACCAGACAACGTAAACATTGCCGTACGAATCGCAGTCTATGTCGGGCCGCTGGGACTGGGCCGCGGAATTGGAGAGGTTGCCGGATATCCAGGCGGCGTGAGCGATAAGAAAGAGCGAAATAAGCAGAAAAACGGATACAATAACGAGGACAAAATAGCGAAAGATCCCCTTAAAACCGGGCATCTTTAAAATATTCCCTTCAGGCCTAGAGAGCTTCAATAATTTTCAGCCTCATATCGAGCAGAATTGATGCTGAAATTATATCCTAACGCGAGAGGAAATGCAAACTAAGCCGACACACAGAAGAAGGGACATTAAGCTCAGATATTTTCCAGCCTTAAAAGGAAAACAGTCGTAAACAAAGGCCACTTCATGCTCTCCGGCCCTGAGCGGGACCGACCGGAACATGAAGTTGGCGCGATGGATCTCCGTCTCCCGCCCGTCCACATAGGCCCCCCATCCGGGATAGTGGAGCTCGGAAAGAAAAAGCATTGAGTCCCCCTCCGCGCTTGTCCTGATGTCGATCCGATCCGTTGAATAGCTGACGATCTCGGCAACGCCTCTTGTCTCAGGCCGGAAATTGTAGCCGGAAAGCTCAGGATCATTTTCCAGAAGTATTGTTTTTTCAGGATCAAATTCCTCGCTTCTGAGCGCGATAAGGATCCTTGCCCTGTCCGGAATAACCGAGTATCGCGGAACGATGAACGCCCTCGGATAATGATTAACGAGAGCCTTTATTCCGACGTAGTATCTGCCATCTTTCGCGAACGGAAAGACGCGGTACTTGACGTTCAAAAGCCCGAGCATCTTCGAGTCCCTGTCGGGAGGAATGTAGTACCTTGAGCCCATGTAGACGCCCTCAAGATTGATCCTCGCGGTGGCGTCGAACAGAACGTACCGCATGAAATCCATCATTATCACGGGGCTGTAGCCGGCTATGCTCTGGATCCCGTAGACCATCGGCAGGTTCGGGCCGAACGACTCAACTCCAATCGACGCCCTGAAGACGTCCCTGTCCTGCTGAAGGAATTCAAGCGCCGGAGGCCTGCGGGTGAGAACTTCCTCGTCTCCGAAGCTGAAGTAACGCGCTCCGAAATATAAAAGATCGAGAAGCATGAGGGCCGCAAGGGAAAGGATCAGGGCGTTTGAATTGATCTTTTTCCTTGCGAAAAGGAACAGGAGAAGGACCAGGGAAGCAAGTATCACAAGAAATATGAAAGGGGCTCTCAGCCCGCCCTCTGTGGCATCGATCAGGAACGCCCTTGTTTCAGGCGACGCTATAGCGATAAGAAAAACGGCCGCGCAAACGGAAAGGAAGCCAGAAAGCCACCTGAGATATTTGCCGGCTTCATCCCCGATCCTCTCCAGGGCCATGGCGGAAAGAACGGAAACGGAGAACGTGTAGAGGAACATGAACCTGATGGGGATCTGGAGCATTCTGTATACCGGCACTATCCAGTACAGGATATAATGAAGCGGGAAAGCCTTCCCCAGGGCCGTCAGGACCGAGAATATTCCCAGGAAGACATAGAAGTACGACAGCGAGCTTCTGACGAATATCGCCGCAAAGACCGCGAGCGCGAGAGGCACGACTCCGGCGTACGTTTCTCCCGTTCCGCCGAAGAATCTTACTTCGGCCCCCTTCAGTCTCAGCTCCGGGACAAGGAATGTCTGGAGCTCGCCCGGCGAGACATAGATGGAGCTTGATTCCTCCGCCGAGCCGACCGAGCGCATTGAATGGGTAAATGACTCGTAGAACGGAAGCAGAGAGATTGAGGCGATCAGGAGCCCGGCAAGGGCGATGGCGCCCGCCGAGACGGCAAGCCTTCTAACTTCGGTAAAGTCTTTTTTTCTGAAGGGATCTATCAGTTTATATATGACATAGAAACCTGCGGCAAAGCCCATTATCGCCGATATCTGCGGGTGCCCGGCCAGGAACTGCGCGCCGACTACAAGCGCGGCAAGGGCGGGATAGAGGATATTCCGGTCCTTTGAGGTTTTTTCGATCAGAAGAAATATCAGCGGAAGCCAGCAGCTGACCGAGAGGATCGAGAGCTGGTCGACGTGCATGAGATAGTAGCCGTTGTACGTGAAAGCAAGCCCTCCGAAAAGCGACGGGAGCTTTGATGTCCCGACCTCCCTCAAGTAGAGATACATGAAGAAAGATGAGAGAAAGATGTGTAAAATGATAAAGAGCGTCATGCCTTTCATAGGAGAGAGAAAGGCGAAGATAAGGTTCAGGGGATAATAAAGCGCCGTCTGAAGCTCCGCCCCCGTCGGCATTCCTGCAAAGATGTAAGGATCCCACTGGTAAAAGTTGAATGACCTGTACATCTCTCCCGCAACGAACTTGAAAGGATAGAAGAACGAGATTATGTCGTTCATCGCGAAGACTTTTCCACCAAAGACCGCCGGGGCGAAATACAGGCACGGAAGCGCCAGCATGAAGAGGATTATGTATACGGTAAGCTTGTCCCTCATAGATTGATTTTAAAAACCTTCACTTCGCCGCTCTGATGAGAGAGACTGGCATATTCCGTGGATGCCGGATCGAATCCGCCGAGCGACCTTTCCCACGGACCGTATATAATGAAAGTGGCTCCCGTTGACATAAGAAGGTCCTTTCGCATGTCGGAGGTCAGGTTCTCATCGAAGAACATTCTAACGGCGCCGACTTTTCTGGAAAAATCTATGGTCTGCTCGGGATGCCCCGCGAAAACGGTCCTTCCCGAGACCGCGGGAACATAATTGCCGGTGTTGAAGTCGCAGAGTATCACGTCTTCACTTCCGGAATTTTCTCCCAGCCAGTTCATGGCGCTGAGATAATCCTCCCTCAAGTATCCCGCCCTTCCGTCACCGCGCGCCAGCGAGAGCTTGCCAATCTCGTCAAACGGCACAATGAAAGTCGCGGGAACGGATATCAGGGCAAGGACCAGGACCGCGGCGGTTTTGTTCCAGTTGAGCTTCCCCGAAAACACAAAAAGAAAAGCGCAGGCCAGAATGCATACCACAACATGAACGCCCTCAATGAGCCTGCTCTGGACCGGGACCGGAGCATAAAAGATTAGAGGAAAAACAACTATCCAGGAAACAAGGAACGTCTGTCTATGGTTAAGAAAGAAGAAGAGTGAAGCGCTGGCCGCCAGAAGACCAGCGAACCCGAAAGCCCCGATGACCCAGATAATATTTGGGGATAGCCACTTTTCAGGCCTCATGGCGAACGTCTTGAAAACAGGATTCGTGGACGCCACAAAAATGTTGTACAGGGGCGCGGGAAGCGAAACAGCAGCTACTATAGCCAGCTTTAAGGCAGCCCTCCTCAACCAGACCGCGTCTTTCTCCATGAACCACCTCAAGGACAAATAGACCATCATCACCGGAAAAATGATCAGGGTGTCGTAAAAGTGAACGAACTGCAGAAACAGCGCCGCGAATCCCGCACCCGCGGCCAGTCGACTGCGGTTTAATTCAATGGCCTTCAGTAAAAGAATGAAAGTGAGAAGCAGGAGCATCCATGACGCGGGATAAAGAGTATAGCCGTTTATTGCCAGGAAAGTGTTAGCATCTCCCCAGAAACCGAGCCTCCAGGCATCCGAAACTTCAATAAGCCTGGGAAAAAGCAAGAGGATCCACCCGAAGCCGCCCGCGGTCACCGTTAAAAGGAAGGTGAGAACCCGTTCTGCTCCGTCCTTGATAAACATGGATATGAATTTATAGAGAACGATAATCAGCCCGATCTGAAAGAAAAAGCGCGCTATGTAATTAACAATGACCAGCGGGACAGAGGTCGCCCGTGATATCAATCCCATGAGAAGGAACAGCGGATGAAAAAAGGAGTTTGCGTGCGCCTCGGAAGTGTAGAGATTTCTGAAGAGAAAGTTTCCCTGGGCCCCCTGCCTCATCCAGGCCAGATAGGAGTTGCCGTCGACAAATGACTTGGGATCCCACAGAACTTTTCCTTCGGGCGCGGTCAACAGGCCGTAAATTATCGAAGCGTTGGCGAGCGCCAAGACAAACAGCGATATTGTTGCGACAAAGAACAGCTCTTTCCTGGAGGTCATCAGTCAACCTCCACCCTGAATATGTGGGCCCCTTTTTGCGCGAACACCGGCCTTAAATACGCGGCCGCATACGGGTTGAACGGGCCGATCTTCTTTTCCTTCCAGCTGTAAAAAACATATCTGATCCCCCACCCCTTCAGGAACTCCTTTCGGAAATTATCGTCCGCTTCACCGCTGAAGAACATCTTCACCAGGTCCCACTTGGCCCAGAAGTTCAGGGTTTCGGGCGAGTGCCCTATGAAGACGGTGTTGCCGGAGATCGCGGGAACGTAGTTTCCTATCTCGTAATCGGCGAGCACCACATCGTCGCGTCCGGTATTCTCCTCAAGCCATTTGAGGGCCTCAAATATGTCGCGGTCCAGGAATCCGGCGACCGACTGCAAATCGGCGTTCCGCCTCAAGTAGTCCATGTCCTTTGAGAGAAGATAGAAGTTGCCCGGTATGAGAAGCGCAAGAAAGACCGCGCCGGCGGCCTTCGGGTCCCACCTGAGCCTTTCGGAGAGAAAGAGGATGGCGATCGCGGAAAGAATCGCTATCGGAACGTGGACGCCCTCAATGAGCCGCCTCTGAAAACTTATCGGCGAATAGATCAAAAGCGGAACAGAGAAGGCCCAGACAACAAGAAAAAGCCTTCTCATGAACAGCTTGTCCCCGGTGTCGAACAGAACGGCCGCGCCGCCGATAACGCATAAAGCGGCAAGCAGTCCGAAGAAGGCGACAAACCAGATGAATCCGGGCGAGAGCGTGATCGCCGCCTCCCACGCGTGCTCCCGGAAAACCGGATTGACCATTGAGGCCCAGAAGTTGTAAAGCGGAGAGATCACGGAAACAAGGAACATGATCCCGAAGCTTTTGCCGTCGGAGAGCAGCCTCATCCAGTCTCTCAAGAGGAAAAATTTGACCAGGATGTATAATATGAGAACAGGATACACTATGAGCGCGTCGAAGAAGTGGGTTGAAACCAGAAAAAAGCAAAGTATCCCCGCCCATATCGAGTAAGAAATCCTGCCGGATTCAAACGATTTGATCATGAGGTAGAAGACCCCGAGCAGCATCAGGGCGGACGCGGAAAAAAGCGGGAGCGCGTAAAGCGCCATGAAGGTGTTACCCTCGACCCAGCCCGTGAGGAACCACATCTCGGAGCTGATATCAGACCCGTAAAAAGCCTGAAGCCAGCCGAAGCCGCCCGAGAGGCTGACCAGAACGAAGGCAAGGGAGCGCCTGAAATTTCCCTCAATGAAAAGCGAGACGAAAACGTAAATAAAAACGAGAAGCGCGAATCCGAAGATCACTCTGGCAATTGAGTGAACGGCAAGCGGCGAAAGCCCGGTGAGCCTTGAGACGTTTCCAAGTAAAAAGAAGAGCGGGTGAAACAGCATCCTGTCGTGCGGCTCGGTTGTGTAAATATCCTTGAAGAGAAAGTGCCCGTCAGCAGCCTGGTGCATCCAGGCGATATAAGTATTGGTGTCGATGAAGGAGCGCGCGTCGCCCATGAACAGCTTGTCGGAGGGCGCCACAGCATAGCCGAAAATGTAAGGAATGTTGGCGATGAGGACGACCAGGGCTGACCAGGCGAGAACGAACATCCACTGTCTTGAGATCCTTGCGCCCATGTTCACCCTATCTTCGCGGAAGCGGCGTTTGAGGGCCTATGCCGAAAGGAGTAAGAAGAACAAAATCAAATTCCCTTCCCTGCGTCTCGCGGTCGGAAGGATAGAACGGGACAGCTTTGCCGTCGGGTTTCAAGAGCCCGAGCGCCAGAAAATACCTGCCTGCCGGCAGGTTAGGGAGGTAATAGTACACGCGCTCCTTTATCGTCTCGCCCGCTCTCCATTTGGAGGACCGGTAGGTCCCGCCGAGAGTGAAAAAGCCTTCCGCTCTTCCGGGAGCAACCCTCAAAAGCTGTTCATTGAATACGGTAACCAAACCTATCAGGTCCTGAGGCACACGGTCGAGGACCTTCCAGTAAAAGTCGAGCGCAATGACGTTACGCCCGATCGCGGATATTTCCTCCCGGGGTGCGGAGAAGCCCAGAAGCTCGATGGTGTCGGCAAAGTTCCCGTCGTTGGCGAGACCCCTCTCCTCAATTTCCGGGTCGCCATGTACCGGGCGGGCCTCCACAAAACTCTCAACCCTGTACGGGATGAGCTCGGTCGGATAAGGAGTCGTCATGCTGAGAATCAGCTCCCGGGGCGCGCTCGGCCTGAGGTTCAGGTCGGAAATGAGAAGAATCTCCGGCGCCTTGTCCTGGTCAACGCAGTCGCCGCTGATATACACGCTCTTCTCCTCGCCGAGACTTTCGGCGATCCCCTCTTTCAGCAGATCGGTCTTCTCGATCATGCTGTCCATGGCCGTCAGGTCCGAAAGCAATATCTCCTTCCCTATGAGGTCCGGATTCTCTATCTCGATCCAGCCGGCGGGCATTATCTTCTCGACCCTTTCAAAGTAAGTTCCCACCAGTTGAAATACCAGTTTGCTGTAAACGACGGAGCCCCTGGGAAGGGACGAGAGAATTCCCGCGGCGAAGCGGTATCCGGTATCTTTGCCCTTCAGGTCGCACTTCCTGTAATTGATCGCCAGAAGATACATGGGGAGAATGAATAGAACATAGAGAAGCAAAAGAACAAGCGCGCGCCTGGATTCGGGCCTTATTTCTCCGGATCTGTTGAACAGCTCGAACAGCTTCTTCAGCAGCTGCCGTTCTTCAACAAAGTCCACGACCAGCCCGAGCCCGATGCCGGACGCAAAGACAAAGATCAGGAAGGACGGAAGGAAGAAGTTGGCGACGTATATGTACGTGGTGGAGCCGGGGTTGCTCGGGTCCTGAAGGGACAGCTGCGGCAGGGCCACGATCAGGTAGGTGAACATGATCAGCAGAAGGACCTTGAGGGAAGCCGGAAGGTTGAATATCGACCTGTGCTCAAGGGCGAGCTTGACGGCATAGGCGAGAGCCAGCGCGAACAGGAAAAGGGAAAGTATCGTGAAGTTATCTATGTTGTGCCTCAGGAAGTTCGGAATATTGAGCATGACGCGGCCAAGAGAGAACATGCCGCTTCCGGTCCAGGCCTTTCCGCTCGCGTACCAGAGGAACCACGAGAGAGAACCGAGCGCGTGCTTTGTCATGAGGTTCATCGGGTGGATAAAGCCGGGGTTCATTCTCCCGGCTATCGGATAGTAGAGGTATAAGAGAAGTCCGCCGATAAACGCCGAGGCCGAGATCAGGCAGTGTTTAGGATCGATCTTCCTCTTTTCAGTTACATAAAGAAATATGACGACGAGGCCCGCCGGGAACACGACGGTAAGCGCGTTGAAGAGGCTGGTGCTTATGATAAGCCCCGAAACCAGCGCGAAGACCGTAAGCCATTTTACTTCGTTGTTTTCAATATATCTCAGGACAGAATAGAAGAGCAGGGACATGAGGAACAGGTAGAGCGTGTGCACTTCGGGTATCACGCTGTGGGTCCAGAAGACCTTTGAGAAGGCGAGCATGGCGGCCGAGATGACCGCGGTCCCCTTTTGAAGAAGCGGGTCCCCGGGCTTTCCGATGAGCCTTAAGGACAGCTCTACAACAAGGTACGCCGCGGCGGCTGTCAGCGCACCGCACAGCGCCGAGAAGAAATTTACCCTCCACGCGGCGGATCCTATGAAAAGGAGCGAAGTGAACACCTTCAAAAGAATCAGGTAAAACGGATGTCCCGGGGGGTGGTCTATTCCGAACAGCGACGAGCAAAGGACATACTCCAGGCCGTCCCAGGTGTTGAATATGTTCACCGCGCCCCACCCCGGCGCCAGGGTGTAAACGTAAAGCCCGAGGGCGAACACAAAGACAGAAACGGCGAGCCAGTTCTTTTTTAGCGTCATAGCTTGATCCTACTTCTTAAATCCGCATTCCTTGCTGGAACAGACCAGGTGGGAGCCCTCTTTTTTGGTGTGCTTCTCGACCAGAAGGCTTCCGCAGGTCGGGCATTTTTCATTGACGGGCTTGTTCCACAGGGAGAACTTGCACTTGGGATAATTGCTGCAGCTGTAGAAGATCCTTCTCTTCCTCGTTCGCCTCTCCACAAGGTCCCCGCCGCACTGAGGGCATTTCACCCCCGTCTTTTTCAGGATCGACTTGGTGAACTTACAGTCGGGATAACCGGAGCAGGCAAGGAAGCTTCCGAACCTGCTGTGTTTCAAAACCATGGGCTTCCCGCACTTGGGGCATTGCTCCCCCTCGTACTTTTTCTCCTCCTCCTTGTTCAGGTTCTCGGTGAACTTGCACTTTGGATACGTGCTGCAGGCTATGAAGTCCCCGAACCTTCCGGAGCGGATGACGAGCGGCTCTCCGCACGTCGGGCATTTGCGGTCGATCTTGATCTCCTTCTTGATCTTCTTCATCTTGACCTCGGCCGAGTCAAGGTTCTTCTTGAATGGCTCGTAGAACTCCTTCAGGGCCGATTCCCATTCAAGCTTTCCGGCTACTATGTCGTCGAGATCGTCCTCCATGTGGGCCGTGAAGGCGAAATCCATCACCGTGGGGAAATGCTCAACGAGAAGGTCGTTGATCGTGAGGCCGAGCTCGGTCGGGCTGAGAGCCTTCCCGTCCCTTTCCACGTACCCCCTGTCTACAACGGTGGACATGATGGGGGCGTAAGTGGAGGGGCGCCCTATTCCCTTCTGCTCAAGCTCCTTGACCAGCGAAGCCTCGGTAAAGCGCGGAGGCGGTTCGGTGAAGTGCTGCTTTGGATGCAGGCCGTGGGACTTAAGCGTTTCTCCATCAACAACATGAGGAAGGATCTTCCCCTCATCCGAATCCTCATCGGTCTTGGGTCCCTCGTCCACTCCCTCGACATAAAGCGTTATGAAGCCGTCGAACTTGATAATGGAACCGCTGGCCCTGAAAGTATAATGCCCGGCGGATATGTCGAGCGACGTGACATCAATCACGGCGGAGGCCATCTGGGTGGCCACGAACCTGTTCCATATCAGGGCGTACAGCTTCAGCTGATCCGGAGGAACGGCCCTGCTCAGCTCATCCGGCGTTCCCCAGACGGAAGTGGGCCTTATGGCCTCATGTGCGTCCTGCGCCTGCTTCTTTCTCTTGTAGACCCTGGGTTCGGGCGGCAGGTACTTTGGGCCGTAGGTCTTCTCGACGAACGACCTGGCCTCGGCCTGGGCGACCTTGGCTATCCTGAAGGAATCCGTTCTCATGTATGTGATGTGGCCTTCCTCGTAGAGCCTCTGGGCAAGCATCATCGTCTTCTTGGCGGAGAAGCCAAGCTTTCTGGAAGCTTCCTGCTGAAGAGTGCTGGTTATGAAAGGCGGCGCGGGATTCCTCTTTTTTTCTCTCTTTTTGACCTTGGCTACCTTGAACTCGGCTGATTTCAGATGCTCCAGCGCCTTGTCGGCCTCCGATTCGCTGCCGATCTCGACCTTCTTGCCGTTGTGGAGAACCAGCTTGGCGGAGAACTTGTGGTCCTCGTGCATTTTTGTGAGAGAGGCCGTGATCGACCAGTATTCGACCGGCTTGAAGGCCTTCATCTCCCTCTCGCGGTCGCAGATAAGCCTGACGGCCACAGACTGTACCCTTCCGGCCGAAAGACCTTTCCTGACTTTTTTCCAGAGGAGAGGGCTCAGCTTGTATCCTACAATCCTGTCCAGTATCCTTCTCGCCTGCTGTGCGTTGACCCTGTTGAGATCGATCTTGCGAGGATGCTTCACGGCCTGCTCGACCGCGGTCTTTGTTATCTCGTTGAATTCTATTCTCTTGATCTTGTTGTCATCCCCAAGCAGGTACTTGAGGTGCCATGCAATGGCCTCCCCCTCCCTGTCGGGATCGGGAGCAAGAAAAACGATCGGAGATTTTTTTGAGGCCGTCTTGAGAGATTCTATTATCTTCTCCTTGCCCTTTATCACCTGATAGGTGGGCTTGAAGTTCTTTTTGATCGACACGCTTAGCCTCTTGGGAGGCAGGTCCCTGACGTGCCCTCCGCAAGCCTTGACCGAGAAGTCCTTGCCAAGGAATTTCTCAAGGGTCTTCGCTTTCGCGGGCGACTCAACTATTACGAGCTTTTTTGCCAAAAGAACACCGCCTTTGGTTAACGGCCATATATAATGTAAGAGATATTAACAAAGCGGGGGGATTTTTGTCAACTCAGCTTCTCTTAAACAGCCTGTCAAGGTCGGCCCTGGTGAACTTCGCCATGGTGGGGCGGCCGTGGGGGCATGTCAGTGGATTGGCCGTCGCGCGAAGCTGTTTTACGAGGCTGGCGATCTCATCATGGGTCATGGGATCGCCGGCCCGTACGGCGGAGTGGCACGCGATCAATTTCATGACCTTTTCTCTTCTTGCTTCGACCGAAACAGGCCTGTCCGACGACTTAAGCTCTGAGACGATATCTGATACCACATCCCCGGCGGAGGAGCCGACAAGCTCCGCGGGAACCTCTCTCAGGACAAACGAGTTTTTGCCGAAATCTTCTATTCCGAACCCGAGCCCTCTCAGGACCTCCATGTTGTCTCTCAGGACATCGGAATCAGTCGCTGAGAGCTCTATGTTCTCAGGGACCAGGAGCCCCTGCCTGGCGGGATCATCCGGCAGGGACGCGAGCCGGTCAAAGACCACCCGCTCGTGGGCCGCGTGCTGGTCGATAAGCGTGAAGCCGTCGCCGTCCAGGGTAACAATATATGAATTCAATATTTGAAAGGCATTGATCCCGTCGATCTGCTTCTCCGGCTCTATCATCTCAATCTCCGGAGCGGAACTGAAATTCTCAAAAAAGACCGAAGCCGCTTCGGGCTTCCATTTCTCCTCTCCCTGAAGCCTGGAGCCTAGAGCCTGACCACCAGAGCCTAATGCCATCCCCACCGCCTCCCTCACCGATTTCATGACCTCGTTCGTCTTCTCGAACCTGACCTCTCTTTTCGTGGGATGGACATTCACGTCAACCAGCGCCGGTTCAACGGATATGAACAGGGCGGCGATGGGAAACCGGTCGGACGGAATAAGCGTCCTGTAGGCGTCCGAAAGGGACCTTGATAAAAGAATGTTCTTCACGTACCGGCCGTTAACGAAGAAGGCCTGAGAACGCCTGTCTATCCTTGTCACGCTGGGCCTTACAGCGTGGCCGCTCACGTCGGCGTATCCGGACGAAAATTCAACCTTGACCGCGCTGCCGGCCATGTCGCTGCCGTAGACGCTCGCGAACGCGTTAAGGCGCGAGCCGTCGCCTGATGAGAAAGCCAGCTGTTTGCCGTTGCTGATCAGCTTGAAAGATATTGAGGGATAAGCAAGGACATACTTTGATACCACGTCGCTTATGTGATACGTCTCGGTTGAGGCGGATTTCAGAAATTTCCTCCTGGCCGGAGTATTGAAAAAAAGATCCAGCACCCTCACGGTTGTGCCTCCGGGGCAGCCGGCATCGCCGGTCTCCCTCGTTTCCGCGCCTTCGACATACAGCCTGGAGCCTGAGCCGTTCCTGCCGGTCAAAAGCTCAAGGCGGGAAACGGCGGCTATGCTCGGAAGCGCCTCCCCCCTGAAGCCCAGGGTTGAGATGGAGAAAAGATCTTCCGCCGATTTGATCTTTGAAGTTGAATGCCTCTTCAGCGCAAGGGAGGCCTCATCACGCGACATCCCGCAGCCGTCATCGGTCACGCGGATCAGGGCGCTGCCTCCGTCCTTGACCTCGACCTCTATCCGCCGCGCGCCGGAATCTATGGAGTTTTCAAGAAGCTCCTTCACGACGGAGGCGGGGCGCTCAATGACCTCCCCGGCCGCGATCTTGCCTATGGTCTTTTCATCGAGGAGGCGGATGGTCATGATGTTCTTACGCTATCGGAACAGGAGAGGCTGTTGATGTGCCCGGAAAAGCCCGGGAATGAAGTCTCAACGCAATCTGCATTCTTGACCTCAACACCCGCGCCGGCAATAAGACCGGCAACAGCGCACATCATGGCAACCCTGTGGTCTCCGTGGCTGTCGCAGGAGCCGCCCTTGAGACCGGCAACGCCGTTTATGACCATGCCGTCGGGCAGTTCTTTGATTTTTGCTCCTAGCTTCTTAAGCTCGGCCGATACGGCAGCGATCCTGTCGCTCTCTTTCACCCGGAGCTCCGAAGCTCCCTTTATTACCGTTTCACCTTCAGAGAGAGAGGCCGCGAGGGCGATTATCGGTATCTCATCGATGATCCTGGGAATTATCGCTCCGGAAATCCCGACGCCCTTCAGCCTTGAAGCCCTGACCCGGATGTCGGCAATCGGCTCGCCCGATATGATCCTTTCATTAGAAACTTCGATATCCGCCCCCATCCTGTGCAGCACGTCAATAATGCCGGTCCGTCCGGGATTGACCCCCACGCCTTTCAGGCTGATCTCGGAGCCGGGAATGATCGAGGCAGCGACCATGAGATAAGATGCGCTTGAAATGTCCGAGGGAATGTCAATTTCTTCAGCCCGAAGTTTTGAGCCTCCCTCAAGCTCTATCCTCCCGCCGCCGTATCGGATCTTCGCTCCGAAATGCTCGAGCATTCTTTCGGTGTGATCCCTCGAACTTACCTTTTCGACAACAGCGGTCTTTCCTTCAGCGTAAAGCCCGGCAAGCAGTATCGCGGATTTAACCTGGGCGCTGGGTACGGGCAGCTCGTATTCGACCGCGCGCAGCTTCGCCTTGTCAACCGTAAGGGGCGCAAGGGTCCCCTTTTTCCGCCCCCTTATGTTCGCTCCCATCAGCTCGAGCGGCTTCACGACCCTTCCCATGGGCCTCTTCAGAATGGAGTCGTCGCCCGTGATCGTGGTCTTGAACTTTTGCCCGGCAAGGATGCCGAGAAGGAGCCGAATTGTCGTCCCGGAGTTTCCCGCGAAAAGTATGTCGTCGGGAGCCTTTAATCCTTTGAGTCCCGCTCCTCTGACAGACAGGCCATCTTCGGTCTTTTTGATCTCAACCCCGAGCTTGGTCATGCAGTCGACAGTTCTCAGGCAGTCCTCGCTCATGAGAAAGTTGCCTATCCTGACCTCTCCTTCAGATAAAGAGGAGATCATCACCGACCTGTGCGATATCGACTTGTCTCCGGGAAGGAACGATGTTCCTTTAAGTGAGTCAGAAGGAGTAACGGTGAAGTTCTTCATCCGGGGAATATCCCGTCCCGGAATTTCTTGGCGTTATCAAGATACCTGAGGATCGCGTAACTTTTGCCTTTTCTGATCTTTGCCTCGAGCCGGCCGAGGGACCTTTTGAACAAGCCGATCATTTTTAGAACGGCCTTCCTGTTGGTCGTGAAAAGATCGGCGCCGAGAATCGGAGCCCCGGAAGCAATTCTCGTCGTGTCACGGAAGCCTGAGGAGGCGACTTTAGCGAATTTGTTCTTGTCTCGCTCTCCCGCAACAGTCGAAACCAGCGACGAGGAAACGGCAAGCGGCAGATGACTTATTCCAGCGACGAGAACATCCTGCTCTTCCGGAGAAAGTTTTATGACTTTAATTTTCAGTTTCTTGAGGAATTTCTCAAGTCCCGAAAGAGCGCGCCTGTTGGTTTTCCTGGTAACGGTCAGTATCCACGGCCTTCCGTCGAACAATTCCGCGAATGACGAATCGATCCCCGTGTGTTCCGTTCCGGCCATCGGATGGCCTCCGACAAAATATGTTCCGGCGGGCATGATCTTCTCCGCTTCCTTGACAATCTGGGCCTTGGTGCTGCCCACGTCGGTAATTACGGCTCCGGGCTTCAAATTCAAAGCGATCTTCCTGAGTGTCGGAATGATCTTTCTTATGGGGGTGCAGATGAAGACGAGATCGGAGCCTGAAACGGCCTTCCTGAGGTCCATGGTTCCCTCATGGATCATCCTTCTCCTGAGGGCCTTTCGTACGGTGGAGGCGTGGCCGCTTGTGCCGGTTAACCTTACCGGCAGCTTCCTCTTCCTGATCAGTTTCGCCAGCGACCCTCCGACGAGGCCTAGGCCGATAATCGTGATCCGTTTATTCATCGTATACCACTATCTTGCCGTCTCCGAGCACCTTGGTTCCCTCAAGGATCTTGTAAGGATATATGCCGTTGCCTACGGTGTTACCGAAATCGGTCACTCCGTTCCAGCGCACCTCATTGTACCCCAGTCTTCCGCCCATCACGCCGGCCCTGAAGGACCTGGTGAAGACGGGACGCCCTGTCACGTCGACGATCACGACCTTGATGTCCGCGTCGGCCGAAAGGGTATAGGCAAGTATGAGGGTGTTCTTGGCAGGATCGTTCGACAGCGGCCTGAAAACACCCGGGTACGCCATAGGGTACCCCGCTCCGATCTCAGGCTTTCCGGTCGCGAAAATCAACCCTGGTATCTCATGCACGGTGAGCGCGGCGCCGTCAGTCGCCTCGATCCTGATTGTGTGCGGGCCGGGAGACCCCAGATCGCCCACGGTCATCTCAACCGTGCTCTGGTTGTTTGAAGGAAGCGACGGAGCAAAAGCGGCATCCGCCCTCTCAAATCCGTCAACAAGTACCCGTGAAGTTCCCCAGATCGCGGTGTTGTCGATGAGATCCGCCGTCAGCACCGAGTTGGGATACACGTAATCTCCGGGCCTCTTTACAGCGCCGTCGATGAGAACGTTCTCGATCGTGGGAGCGGCAGTGGATTCAAAAGAGAGGTTCATTAGCCCTATCAGTGAATCCGGATCGGTCGGCCATATTGTCCCGTGTATTGCCGATCCGGCAACCCCCAGCGCCCCGGCGAGCAGCTTGCCCTTTATTTTCTGAACGGACGGCATATAGCCGATTTCGATATCGTCCGACCAGGTTATGTTCATGCCGCTCGGCGTGTATATGTCAACAGTATCATTATAATTTTGAGGGGGTATTATCAAGTATTCCAGAAGATCCCCCGACGGGAGAATCCCGATATCTCCGACATAGAGCTTGCCGCTGGAGAACGCGGTCGAATAGGGAACGCCTCCGACACTCACCGTGTTCCGGGTCTTCTCGAACGTAGCGACATCAACCACGACAATATTGCCTTCGGCGGGGAGCGGAACATAAAGTTTTCTGTTCTGCTCGTCTATTGAGAACGCCCCCATTGTGGTCCCCACATCGATTACGGCCTCAACGGTCGGAGGAGAAATCCCGTAATTGATCTCCCAGATGTGGGAGGCGCTATCATTCATTAAAGCCTGCGCGAAATACAATCTTCTGTTTGTCTGATCATCTATATAGTACTTGGGAACGCAGTGATCGGAAGTCGCCTCGGGAGTGAGATAGGCGTCGATCCCGACGGCAACATTCCCGACCAGCACATGGTTTTCTCCTGCAAGCACAATTCTCAGGTCGTCCAGAAGCACTATGGAGCTGCCGTAGAACGGCAGGCCGTAAGACGTGTGAATTTGAGACGCCCCGTAGTCGGTTACAACGACGAGGTCGTCCCTTGCCTGATCATACGTGTAAATCCTTGTGACGCTTCCCTCAACCCTTGCCCGGGCAATATTTTCAACCCCCAGGCCGTCAAGGCTGTGAACAGCGATCTCATCCCCGCTTGAGTCGTATATCCTTAAATCACCGTTGTTTGTGCCCCCGCCGTCCGAGCAGGTGGCATAGGCTCTTCCCCCGGCCGCCGCCACGGATTTTAAGGCGTACTCCAGAGAGTTTCTCTCGGGATTTTCTATGGGCAATGAGATAGTATGAAGATAGTTGCCCTGCCCGTCCGTAACCGTTATAAAATTGGTGGGCTGTATGTATCCATATGCTTTGTTCAAATACCTGGCGGCGCTTGACTGAAAACCGTAATATATCCTGTCTCCCGAGTCAGGCACGCTTATGCTGACATCTTCAATAATAATGCCGCCCACGGTAGAGCCCAGTATCGTATCACTCGAAGGATTAATAACCGAATATTTATTGCACCCCTTGTATTCGGGAGCCTCAAGGGAGCAGAGGGATATGCAATCGAACATCACGCACGCTATTTCTCCGGCGCCGCCCGACTCAATTGTGGCAAGAACAATGGCCACGTCCCCTCCGTCCATCGCAACGGGGTCCACGGTCTTCCCGACCCACCACCTGTAGCCGAGCGCCTCAAGAGAAGACAGGCGAAGGAATCCGTCGCTCAGGTAAAAGTCAAGCTTCTCTGACGCGCGCAGCCTCCTTTCCATGACAGTCACAACGTCCGCCAGGGCGCCGGTGGTAGCGTGCTTCACAAGTCTCCATGTTGGGTTCGCGTTAGTCCAAAGATAAGCTTCGTCGTTCAGGAGGGAGAAGTTCTTCGGAAGATAAATCGCGGCAATGCCGGCCTCCGCGGTCAAAAGATTTCCGGGTGAACCGCGGCGGTAAACTTCTATCGTAGCCGTAAAGGTCTGACCCTCGTCAAGAGACGAGGGATGCACGGATGCTCTATAGACGGGAACCGGGTTTGCCGCCGGTCCGCAGCCTGAGATAATGAGACCCAACAGTACAACAGTAAAAAGAAAACCGAAAGTAATTTTAAGATTATCCATGTTGTTTCCTCCTTAATTAAACAGCTTTTCCAGAAGCTTGTGCCCCGCCGCGACCTTCAGTTTTGAGCGGGAAACCTCTTTCTCATTATACACCCTGATGTCGTCCGGCTTGATGCCTGAGCCGTATATCAGGAAAGGCACGGGATCTCCCGAGTGGGTCTTGAGCTCGATGGGGGTCGGGTGATCCGGCAGGACCATCACCCTGTAATCCTCCTTCATTGAATCCATGACGCCCCCGACAACGAATTTGTCGAAGTTCTCTATCGCCCTTATCTTCTCCCTGATGTTCCCCATGTGCCCGGCCTCGTCCGGCGACTCGACGTGGACAAGGACAAAGTCGTGTTTTTTCAGCGATTTGACGGCGTACTCGGCCTTGCCGGCGTAATTGGTGTCAAAGTATCCCGTTGCCCCGGGAACGTCTACGACGTCAAGCCCGATGAGGCGGCCGATCCCCTTGATAAGGTTAACGGCGGTAATTACCGAGCCGGTCTTTCCGTACTTCTTCTTGAACAACGGCAGTGCCGGGGCTTTCCCCTGCCCCCAGAGCCATATCATGTCAGCCGGGGATTTTCCCTGCTGAATCCGCTTCTTGTTCACAGGATGATCGGCAAGAAGCGCGACCGAGTCTCTCATCAGGCCCCGGATCAAGTCCTCTCCGTTCCCTTTGGGCAGATAATCCTCTATGGGTTTACCGGTTATGTCGTGCGGAGGAGTGTATTTTATGTCCACAGGCCCCCCTTTTATGATGGTAAGGTGCCTGTAGCTTACGCCTGGGTAGAACTTTATGTCTTTCGTCCCGAGATTCTCGTCAATGTGTTTTATCAAAGATGCCGCTTCGGCGTCCGAGATGTGGCCGGCGGTGAAATCCTTCATGACACCATCCATCACGGTAACAAGGTTGCAGCGGAATGCAACATCGTTTTTTTCGAGCTTTACGCCCATGTTAGCCGCCTCAAGAGGTCCTCTTCCCGAATAATATTTGGCTGGGTCATATCCGAATATGGACATGTTGGCCACGTCTGAGGCTGGAGTGAACCCGTCAGGAACTGTCTTGACCATTCCGGCAATCCCATCTCTTGCGGCGCGGTCCATGTTGGGGATGTCTGCTGCCTCGAGAGGAGTCTTTCCTCCCAGCTGTTTCAGGGGCCTGTCGGCCATTCCGTCTCCAACGAGAACAATATATTTCAATGCTATCTCCTAGGGACGTCGGGCACCTTGTCGGGGGTCGCTGGAATTATCCTTTCCTGTATGAAGAAGTCCACCCTGGGGAACATTCCGAAGATGGACGAATAGGTCCTTCTCAGGGTTGGAAGAGCGAGCTTCTTTGACATTGACCTGTCCACCGCCTCGCGGACCTGATCGTTAAAGGGATACAGGCTGAGAAGCTGGACAATGACTCCTATGATGAAAACGCCCTTCACGAACCCGAGGGCGCCCCCGCCCAGTGTTTCGACAGACCCGATAAAGCTGACCCTTACGAGCTTCTGCACCATGCCCGCGAGAAGGTCGAGCGCAAGTATGTAGAAAAGAAAGAATATGACGAACGTGATGACGTATCCGGCCTTGTCCGGCGTCCTGATGAAAGGCATGAAGGTGGACGCGAGGAAGGAATACGTATGCGCGGACGCGTAAATGGCGAGCAGAACCGCGAAGACGTCCATTAAAATCCTCACGACGCCCCTCTGGGCGCCCTGATAGGTGAAGAACGCCAGAAATATTACCGCGAATACGTCTATCCAGCTCAGCATTTATTTCCCCGCCAGGTTTTTCCTGAATTCCTTGAGCCTGCGCTTGAGGTACGGATATTTAAGAGAAAGGATCTCGGCGGCGAGAATCGCCGCGTTCTTGGAGCCGTCTATCGCGACAGTCGCCACCGGGATGCCTGTCGGCATCTGAACAATGGAATACAGTGAATCGAATCCGCCCAGGGATTTTCCGCTGATCGGTACTCCGATGACGGGAAGGGTGGTAAAGGAGGCAAGCACTCCGGGCAGGTGCGCGGCCATTCCGGCTCCCGCAATAATCAAGTCGAATTTTCTCTCTGCCGCGGCGGCGAAGGCCTTGACCTTTTTCGGCGTCCTGTGGGCGGAAGCCACTATTGATTCATAATCTATTCCGAATTCGCTCAGGTACTCGGCCGAACCCGCCATCGTTTTCTCGTCCGACCTGCTTCCCATTATTATCCCGACTTTTGGTCTCTTCATGATAAGCGCCCTCCCGATCACTCAGGCGTCACGGTCATTATCTTCCTTGCTATGTCCGGATGTTTCGCGACAAACAGAAGCTCCTCTTTTGTGAGCGGCTTCTGCGTGTGGACGTTCGCGTACCTCACCAGCTCGAGCACCTTCTCGGCTTCCCTGTCGTCCTTGAACTCAACCTCCAGCTTGCCGAATACGTTCCTGAAGCCTTTGATGCCGGAATATTCCCCCACGGTTATCATTCTTCCGGATTCGACAAGCTCCGGCTCTCCCCTCCCGAGCTCCTCGAAATCGTAGAGCTCGTAGTTTCGCCTGTTCTTGAGCGCTCCGTCGGCGTGGATGCCGGACTCGTGAGCGAACGCGTTAGCCCCGACTCCCACCTGATTGACCGGTATCGGGATCTTGAAGGCGTACGACGCGTAGTTCGCTATCTTCCACGCTTTGGAAAGATCGATGTTTTCCGGGAACAGCTTCCTGCCCTTGTACCCGCTTGCATACTTGAGCGCGAGAAGCACGGAAAGAAGATCGGCGTTGCCGGCCCGCTCTCCTATCCCGTTGACGGTGGTATTTACGTAAGCGTCCACTCCCGCGTCAAAGGCCCCTTTTGCTCCGGCTACAGACACGGCCACGGCCATCCCAAGGTCGTTGTGGCAGTGAAGCTCTATCGGGAATTTCGTCGCTTTGGCGATCTTGCTGATCCTTTCGTATATCGTGAGCGGATCGTCGGCCCCGAGGGTGTCGCAGTACCTCAGCCTGTTGGCGCCCGCCTCCCTGGCCGCCATGCCGAACTCGGACAGGAACTTGAGGTCGGTCCTTGAAGCGTCCTCGGCGTTCACCCCTATGGTTTCGGCTCCCTTTTCATATGCGGCCTTAACCGCCTCCTGCATCTTGCTAATGATGTCCTTGGTCGTGAGCTTGCCCTGGAACTTGGCCTCGAGCATGATCTGAGAGGTCGATATCGACAGGTTCAGGTGCTTGATCCTGGGGCACATTTTGAAGGCGGCGTCCACGTCCTTCTTGATGGCCCGGCACCAGCCTTCCAGCCGGATGGGCGCCAGAACCCCTTTTTCGGCAAGCTCAAGGTTGGCATTGATGTAGTTGCTCTCGTGCTTCGTAAAGGGGAAGCCTAGCTCCGTCTGAAAGACTCCCATTTCGTTGAGCATCGTGTTGAGAATGGTCTTCTCCAGCTTCGCGATGCCGATCCTTGAGGTTTGAACCCCGTCTCTGTTGGTTACGTCAAGAATGTATACTTTAGGCATAAAAGATGATCCTCCTTGTTTGTCGATTATACATTATATAATTATGCCGCACAAGAAGCGCTGAGGGTCTATTTGACCTTAAAACAGATTGCATCTATACTTCCCATTGATGAAGATAACCGGATCCACAAAAATCGTTGGTATAGTGGGTTTTCCTATATCCCACAGTATCTCCCCGCAGATGCATAACGCGGCGTTCTCAAAGCTCGGAATGAACTGGGAATATGTTCCTTTCGAGGTAAGCCCGGAGGACTTGAAAAAGGCCGTTGATGGCATGAGGGCCGAAGGTGTGCTGGGGTTCAACGTGACTATCCCCCATAAGGAAGCGATAGTGCCGATCCTTGACGAAGTCCTTAAGCTTCCCAGGATAATCGGGGCGGTCAACACGGTCAGGAACGAGAGCGGCAAGCTCATAGGATACAACACCGACGCGGCCGGCTTTCTGGAGTCTCTTAAAACGGACGCCGGAGTGAACCCGAAAGGGATAGACGCCCTGCTTATCGGCGCGGGAGGCGCCGCAAAGGCTGTCGCCGTTATGCTGGCCGAGTCCGGCGCCCGCCGGGTAGCGATAACGGACGTTGACCAGAAAAAATCGGGTTTTCTCGCTTCCTATGTCGGGTCTCACTTTGAGGCTGACCTGATATCGGTCAAGGCCGGCAGCCCCGAGATGAAGTCCGCTCTGGCGCGGGCCGATCTTGTCGTGAACGCCACTCCGACGGGGATGCATCCGAAGGAAAACGCCAGCCCTCTCGAGGATGCTTCGGATCTCAACCCGAACGCCGTGGTTTTTGATCTTGTCTACAATCCTCCTGAGACGAAGCTGATGAAGCAGGCCAAAGAGAGGGGCGCAAGGGCCGTTAACGGCCTTGGAATGCTCGTTCGCCAGGGAGCCGCGGCGTGGAGCATCTGGACCGGACGCGAAGCGCCGGTTGAAGTCATGCGAAGAGCGGCGAAAGAAGCGCTGGGGATAAGCTAAACCGCCGAAAACTTCAACACGCTGACGCATTTCTCAACACTCAACTTGCTAAATTAACCGCGCAAATCGGCAGTAAAATTGCTCTTAACCTAACTGCTTATGCCAAACGGAACAACGAACCTAATCGACAACTTCCTTCTTAAAGCCGCTAAACTTGGAGCGAGTGATATTCACATAGAGCCTGGCAAAGATTCGACAACCGTAAGATTTCGGATAGATGGCCTGCTGAACAAATATACCGAGCTGGACAGTTCCCTGCACCCTTCGGCGATCTCAAGGATAAAAGTCATGTCAGACATGGACATCTCGGAGCAGAGGCTTCCGCAGGACGGCCGGGTAAGAGTAAGGGTGTCGGGAAATGAAATTGACCTCAGGATATCGACGATCCCCACGCTCCACGGCGAAAAGGCCTGCGTCAGGCTGCTTCCTAGGGATTCTATCCGGCTCAAGCTTGAGGAGCTCGGCATGACCGCCGAGCAGCTGGCGGCATACTCTTCTATAATCTCAAAAAGCTCCGGAATAATCATCGTGACCGGACCGACGGGATGCGGAAAAACAACGACGCTTTACTCAACGCTCAACAGGATAAGCTCGCCCGGGAACAACATCGTCACCATAGAGGATCCGGTGGAGTATGAGATAGGAGGCGTTAATCAGATACAGGTGAACGTAAAATCCGGCCTGACCTTCGCGAGGGGGCTCCGCTCGATCCTCAGGCAGGACCCGGACATCATAATGGTCGGGGAAATAAGGGACCCGGAAACCGCGAGGGTCGCGCTTCAGGCCGCCCTGACCGGTCATCTGGTGTTAGCAACGATGCACACTACCGACGCCTCCGGAGCGATAACCAGGCTGTCGGATCTTGGTATCGATCGCGGACTGATTGCCGAAACCCTGCTGTGTTCCATCGGCCAGAGGCTGGTAAGGCTGAAAAGCGGAAGCGGCAGGACCGGGCTGTTCGAGCTGCTGCCGGCAGACAATAAGCTGAGGAAGATCATTAGGGACGGGCGCTCGTCCGAAGAGATAAGGTCAGCCGCCGTGAAGAACGGAATGATGACAATGCTCGACTCAGGCGAAAAAAAGATAAGGGAAGGAATAACCGTTAAACAAGAGGTTTATCGGACGATCCATTCGGATTAGCGAGGGCCTCGTTGATGTCCGCGACCTTGCTTGATATCTCAGCCGCCATTTTTGCCTGTATTCCGCCGACCCGTCTATTCGTTCTCGGCTCAGCCCGGACTCGCCCGGGATGGACCTTTTTTTCAGCTTCTGTTCTGTTAGATATTATCTTGCGCGCGGGCTTCTGCTTCGGAGGCTCCTGGGGACCAAGGTCAACTTCCTTGTCCTTGGAGATCAGCGCGATAACGTCCCTCAGCACATCGTCGCTCTTGGCCAGGAATATCGCCAGGCTGATTATCTTGGTAAAGACGTCCTTCATCGTATAGGCGAAAGTGTAGCGGCATCCGTAGGGGCAGTTTTCGCATATCTTCCTGTCGCAGTTGGGGGCGGTGCATTCCATGTCCTTGTCGTATATGCACTTGCGCGCTCCGGTCTCTTCGGGGCGGACCTCTTTCCTGTGCTCCGCCTCGTCAACCTCGGTGCTCAGCCTCATTTCTTCAATCTGAGGAACTTCCATGAATTAAGCCTCTCTCATATAAATATCGGCACATATTATGCCGGATTTCATCATATTTTTTACTGTTGTTTTGGCAATTTCCCCATGATATCATTCAACCGAGATCATGATCTTCGCGCTTAAGCTGATATACTCCGTTGTCTTTGTCTCCTACATGATGATCGCCCTCGTCATTGTGGCGAACATCGGAAGGCTTCTTTCGCTCTTCGTCAGGGACAGGAAGGAATTTCTCTTCAAGGTCTCCAGGTTCTGGTCGCGATATCTTATTCTTCCCTTCGTCGCGAAGATCAGGGTCAAGGGGCTGAAGAACATACCCAGGGGAAAGCCGGTCATTTTCGTTTCAAACCACCAGAGCTACCTCGACATACCGGCGATCCTCGCGTATCTGCCCGGAAGCTACCGCTTCATAGTAAAGCGCGAGTACTTCGGGACCCCGATTCTGGGGCCGTATACAAAACAATCAGGCCATCTCTCGGTGGACCGGGAAGTGGGCGCCGAGGCCCACAAGACCCTTATGGAGGCGGTTGACCTGGTAAAGAACGGCAAATCGATAATCATATTCCCGGAGGGAACAAGGACAAAAGACGGCCGCCTGGGAAGGTTCAAGCGCGGAGGGTTTGTCCTGGCATTCGAGACCGGAGCCCCGATCGTGCCGATGGCGATCTCGGGAAGCCACAGGATACTCAAGAGGAACGGCTTCTTGTTGTCACCGGGAAAAATTGACCTGCGGATAGGGGAACCGATACACGTGAAGGCCGGAAAACCAAACAGGGAAATCTACAGTAAAACCACCGATTTCGTCAGGGCCCGGATAGAGGAAATGCTGACCTCTTAAACTGAAATATTCCCCTTTCTCCGACGATAAATATACGCGTAAAATCAGGGGGATATCATGGTCAGATCAGGTCAAATTCAGAGAACGCCCGTAAAAAGATACATAGGGAGCGGAAGGCTGCTTATACACAACCCCTTTTCATCCGCGCTCAGCAAGGCAAGGGATCCTTACATTAACCTTATGACCCTGGGGCGGCTGTCGCATCATGAAAAACCCGAAGTAAGAAACGCCGTTTCCGAGAACCTGGCGCTCCGTCTTTCCGGACGGATGAACCCGGACGCTCTCGACAATTTCAGCAAGGCCGTCATTATTGACGCCGTGTCGCTGGCCGAAGCGGTCAATCCGGCGCTCTCGGGGAAGATCGAACGCATGCTGAGGGACCTGTCGGCATCCGACCCCGATACCCCCAGGGAAACGCTTTTGAATTTCGCCATGACAGAAAGATCGCCGCTCGGACTTGCCGCGTTCAGGACGCTTAAAAGCAGCCTCACCGCCGGGGAGATAACCGCGATAGCCGAAGCCAACATGATGCTTGACCCTGAAGCGATTATCAAGCATCCGCACACTCCTCCCGAGGTGGTGGCAAAAGTTATCTCGGGAGCGGCAGCGTCAACTCCCAAAGAGGGAGGGCGCGGAAAGGAATACAGTGAAAGGGTTATCAGGGCCGCAGTGGAGCTGTTCTACGCCAGCGCGCACATCAGGGAGGGCGGCATTCGGGAGGCTTACCTGAGGCTCGGAATGACTCTCAGGGAGCTTAAGAGGATAAACCCGGACCTTTACTCGCAGATGATCTTCCGCATTGAAGAGCGGTTCCCCGCCGTGGCACAGGCGGACCGCTTCACGGGGGATCCCGATGAGCTGCTGCTGATCGCGGAGGACACGGAAGGTTCAGGCGGCGGAAGAAAGCCGATCCACTGACTGTCAGAGCGCCAGCTTAAGGGCCTCGGCAATGCCTGAGACCAGAACGATGTCTATGCCCTTGATCCTTGACGCTTCTTTCGAGTTGCCCGACGGGATTAACGCCCTGCGAAATCCGAGCTTGGCGGCTTCCTTCACCCGCGGGACAATGTGATTTACCGCCCTTATCTCCCCGCCCAGACCGATCTCGCCGACTATCATGGTGTCGGACTTTACGGGTACATCCCTGTTGCACGAAGCGATTGAAACGGCAAGGGGAAGGTCGGAGGCCGGCTCGCTTATCTTTACCCCTCCGGCGACGTTGATGTAAATGTCTTTCGCTCCGAGCTTCAACCCGGCTCTCCTCTCAAGCACCGCTATGGTTATCGACGCCCTGTTGTAGTCGAGACCCGTCACGGTCCGGCGCGGAATCTGAAGAGTCGTCGGCGAAACCAGTGCCTGAACCTCGACCAGAATGGGCCTTGTTCCCTCGAGCGCCGCGGTGATCACCGAGCCGGACACAGATTCCGGCCTCTCGCTCAGGAAAATTTCTGAAGGGTTCTTTACTTCTTTGAGGCCGGATTCGGTCATTTCAAATATTCCTATCTCATTGGTTGAACCGAACCTGTTCTTGACGCCTCTCAGTATTCTGAACTGCTTGTGCCTCTCGCCCTCGAAATAGAGCACGGTGTCGACCATGTGCTCAAGCACTCTCGGACCGGCGATCGAGCCTTCCTTGGTGACATGACCGACTATGAATATGGTAGTGCCGGTGGACTTCGCTATCGAGACCAGGTAAGACGCGCATTCCCTCACCTGGCTGACTGAGCCGGGAGCGGAAGGCAGGTCGCCGCGGCTCACGGTCTGGATTGAATCAATTATCACGAAGCCCGGCGATACGCTTTTTATCGAGGACTCAATCTGAAAGAGGTCGGTCTCCGGAACAACGTTCAGGTTCTTCGAGAGGGTCCCCAGTCGCCCGGCTCTCAGCCGCAGCTGCTTCAGCGACTCCTCTCCGGACACATAGAGGACTTTAGAACCTCCGCCGCTCAGTGCCTCCGCGATCTGGAGCATTATTGTGGATTTGCCGATGCCCGGCTCGCCCGCGACCAGGACCACCGATCCGGAAACAACGCCTCCGCCGAGGACCCTGTCGAGCTCGGATATCGAGGTTGAGCTCCTCTCCTCTTCGCTGAACCTGATCTCGGTTATGGCGCTCGGCTTGCAGGCCGGCTCCTTCGCCAAAGGCGATTTTGGCTTCTTTGCCTGGACTACTTTCTCTTCCGCGAAGGTGTTCCACTCGCCGCATCCCGGACATTTTCCTAGCCACCGGGGGGAATCATAGCCGCAGTTCTGGCACAGAAATCTTATTTCCGTTTTCGGCATGAGAAACCTACTTGCCCTTCAGGGCCGCGTCCTTCTTCCTGGGGGATTTGCTTGTCTTGGCTTTGCCGCGGAAGGCCATCTTGCCGCGCTCAACCTCAAGCTTTATCTTGCTGCCGTACCCGAACCTGCCTTTTAGGATCTCCTCGGACAGAGGGTCCTCAATGTGGTCCTCCATCGTCCTCCTCAAAGGCCTGGCTCCGAACTTCGGGTCGTACCCGTTGTCCACTATGAACTCCTTGGCCTTCTTGGAAGCCGAAAGCGATATGCCTTTTTCTCCCAGCCGCTCGTTCAGGTCGTCGAGCATTATGTCGACTATCTTGCTCAGGTCCTCCTTCGAGAGAGGCCTGAACACTATGGTCTCGTCGATCCTGTTCAGGAACTCCGGCCTGAATTTCTTTTTCATCTCGTCCAGGACCTTGTCCTTCATCTTGTCATAGCCCTGCTTTACGTCATCGCGCGAGACAAAGCCTATCGACGTCTCTTTTCGTATGAGCTCCGCCCCTACGTTGCTCGTCATTATTATCACCGTGTTCTTGAAATCAATGACGTGGCCCTGCGCGTCGGTCAGCCTGCCGTCGTCGAGGACCTGGAGAAGTATGTTTATGACGTCCTGGTGCGCCTTCTCTATTTCGTCAAGAAGGACTACCGAGTGGGGTTTTCTCCTCACCGGCTCGGTGAGCTGCCCTCCCTCCCCAAAACCGACGTAGCCCGGCGGCGACCCCACAAGCCTGGAAACGGTGTGGGATTCAAGATATTCCGACATGTCCACGCGGATCAGCGCGTCAACGTCTCCGAAGAGGAACTCGGCAAGCCTTCTGCCCAGCTCGGTCTTTCCGACTCCGGACGGTCCCATGAAAAGGAATGAGCCGTTGGGCCTCCTCGGGTCCTTGAGCCCGGCGCGCGACCTTCTGATGGACTTTGAAATGAGCTTTATGGCCTCATCCTGCCCCACGACGCGCTTCCTGAGAGTGTCCTCCATTTTCAGAAGCCTCTCGGTTTCCTCCTCGGTAAGCTGCGTGACCGGAACGCCGGTCCAGCTGGATACTATTTGAGCGACCATTTCCGAGTTGACCTCGGGATAGGACTCCCTTCCCAGGCCCTTGATCTTCTTGGATGCGGCCTCGTACTGAAGCTTGAGCGATTCCTCCTTGTCCCTGAGCTGGGCGGCCTTCTCGAATTCCTGAGATCCCGCGGCAGATTCCTTTGCGTGGCGGACCTTCTCAAGCTCCTTGGTTATCTCGACAAGCTCGGGAGGCGCAATGGCCGACCTGAGCATGACGCGGGACGATCCCTCGTCCATCAGGTCTATCGCCTTGTCTGGAAGATGGCGCTCCGAAATGTACCTGGCGGCCAGCCTGGCCGAAGAAACAAGCGCCTGATCGGTTATCTTGACCTTGTGGAACTCCTCGTACCTGGAGCGAAGCCCCTTCAGTATCTCTATCGTCTCTTCGACCGTGGGCTCCGATACCAGTACTGACTGAAACCTTCTCTCGAGCGCCGCGTCGCTTTCGATCCGCTTCCTGTATTCGTCCATTGTCGTGGCTCCGATGCACTGTATCTCGCCCCGGGCGAGCGCGGGCTTGAGCATGTTCGCGGCATCCATAGCTCCTTCCGCGGCCCCGGCTCCTATGAGAGTGTGAAGCTCGTCGATGAAAATTATCGCCCTCTGGTTTTTTCTGATCTCCTCCAGCACCTTCTTTAGCCTTTCCTCGAATTCGCCCCTGTACTTGGTGCCGGCTATCATGAGGCCCAGGTCCAGCGCCACTACTCTCTTGCCGATTAGCGGGGACGGCACGCTGCCAGCTATAATGCGCTGCGCGAGGCCCTCGACGATCGCGGTCTTGCCGACGCCCGCCTCTCCCGTGAGGACCGGGTTGTTCTTTTTTCGCCTCGACAGTATCTGAACGACCCTTTCTATTTCCCTGACGCGGCCAATTACGGGGTCCAGCTTGCTTTCGCGGGCGAGCCAGGTCAGGTCCCTCGAGTACATGTCGAGGGTCGGAGTTGTGGTGATCTGCGGCCCCTTTCTCTGAAACGTGGCCTCTTCGCCCAGGATTCCTATGACGCGGCTCTTGGCGCCCGACGCGGTTATGCCCAGCTCGGAAAGAACCGATCCTGTGGTGCCGGTCCCGTCCCTGAGGATCCCGAGGAAAAGATGCTCCACTCCCACGTAGCTGTGCCCGAGCTGCCTTGCCTCGTCCCAGGCTATCTCTATGACCTTCTTAACCTGGGCTGTGAACGGAAGCTCCCCCTCTCTCCTGTGGCCTCCCCTCTCGCCTATCTCTTCCTCCAGCCTGGAAGTGAGATCCTCCGGGCTTACCCTGAAGGAATCAAGGGTTTTGAGGACCACGCTTTCTCTTTCCTTCAGCATTCCCAGAAGCAGATGTTCGGCTCCGACAAAGTTGCTTCCCAGCCTCTTTGCCTCTTCCTGGGCCGCCATTATCACCCTAACGGCCCTCTCCGAGAATCTCTCGAGCATTGCCAAGAAAATCACCTCGTTTATTGAATCATACCAGAAGGAAAAATCGAAAGCAAATTACTGACGACAAAACGCCAAAATATGCAAGTTTTTGCCGGCAAAAACCGATAATAAAATGGAGGGAAATTGTGACAGACGGACCTTTTGATCCGCTCTTTCCTGAAAAGGAAGGAAGGAAGGAGTTCACCAAGTTCGGAGGAGACCTGGTTATTTTCGGTGACAACATCGAAATCAACCCGGTCGAAGGCGATTTCTTCAGGGCCACTTCAACCGTTGATCCCAAAACACCCATGGGTCAGGGGCTTGAGATGCTCAGCGAGCTGTTCAGGAAGAGCAAATAAGTTCTAGGCTTCCTCGAGGTTCTTAGGAAGAGTAACTATAAAGGTGGTCCCCTTCTTGATCCTGCTTCTCACTTTGATGGAACCCTTGTGGTCCTCTATTATCCTCAGCGTTATGGGCAGTCCCATGCCGGTTCCTTCGACCTTCGTTGTATAGAACGGGTCGAACAGGCTTCTCAGGTGCTTCTCCTCTATTCCCATTCCGGTATCGGTGATCTCGGCGAAAACAACGGGGACGGATCTTTCGGTTGTCGCGCCGTTCTCGGTTCCCTCTTCGGCCTCACCCCACATCCCCTCTTTGTACGATCCGTGCTGCTTGAGCTCCCCCTTCCGCATGACCCGGCCCAGCCTTATGACCTCGCCCACGTCCGTCTTGACGGTGAGCTCGCCTCCCTTGGGCATGGCCTGAATGGCGTTGAGCACGATATTGACGAACGCCTGGGAAAGCTGCATTGCGTCCCCCGTTATATCGGGAGTGGCCGCGAACTTGGTCGTCACCCTGATGTTGTTCCTCTTGCACTCGTTTTCCAGAAGTTCGAGTATCTCCTCCAGTATCTTGTTGAGGTTGACCTTGCCGAGCTCGGGCTTGGTGGGTCTTCCGAATTTGAGCAGGCTCTCGGCGATCTTGTTTATGCGCTCAATCTCCTGAGGGACGATGGCGGAGAATTTCTTGCGGTACTCGGCGTCGTCGAACTTCTGCTGCAGGAGCTGTGTGAACGTCCTGAGCGACACGAGGGGGTTCTTTATTTCATGGGCCATCCCGGCCGCCATTGTGCCCAGCGCCGCGAGCTTTTCCGAGGCCACAAGATGCTCCTGCGTTTCTTTCAGGTCCTTGGTCATCTGGTTGAATTCGCTGGCGAGCTGGCCTATTTCGTCGACAGAATCAATGTCTATTCTGTGGCTGAGATTGCCTTTTCTAACCGCTGCCGTCCCGGCAATCACGTTCTGTATGGGCCGCTCTATAGACCTCGCGAAAAATATTCCAACGAAGATCGTAAGCACTATGCCGGTAATGACGAAGATGAGAGAGTTCGTCTCCACGCGCCTGATCTCGGTGTAAGCGTACGCTTTTGGTTCCTCGACGACAACACCCATAGGCCGCCCTTTCACCGGGGCGAACGAGCCCACGACCTGATCGTCCGGAACCAGGAAAAGGGGACTTAAGTATTCAAGGCTCCCCTCGTTCCCGGAGATCACTTCCCTGACCGAAGCCACCGAGCTGAGGTTCCTGCCCTGCGCCGCCGGCTGAGGATGGGCTATTACCCGGCCCGACATATCAACCGCGTAAACGACCCTCTTGTTTACCGTCTCCTCCAGGATCAGCTTTCTCACGTCCCCGCCGTACGCAATTTTATCCGCCACCCCCTCGGCCACAGACCTCTGATAGTTTTTGATCGAGTCAATCATGGCGTCCCGGCTGATGTTTATGGTCACCAGAGTGGTGACTTCAAGAAGAATGACTATAAGCAGCACAAATATCAGGATCAGCTTGTAAAGTATCCTTGTGCGGAACAGGTTCAGCGGTTCCAGCGCTATCTTGCTGTCCTCGGGGATAATCTCGCCCACAAGAAGGCCGGTAGAGGCAAAGAGCGTTATCATCCATGATCCCAGAAGGAAAGAAGGATCCGCCGTCCTTATGTACATTGATGCCGAAACCGAGGCCGCCACTATCAGGAGGGAAGAAAATCCCGAGAACATGAGCAGGTTTCTTCTGCCCGGGAAAGAACCCAGGACCTTCCACAGGCTCATTAAGCCCAGGGCCGCCCACATAAAAACCCAGATAGACTTGCTTGGAACCGGCAGGGAGAAGCTCACGAGCGGCTCAATGACGTCCCTGCTGTACACCAGGTTTACATCCGAGAACATAACGCTCGCGGCCGTAGATGCGACCACTATCAGGAGAAGGCCGGTTATGAGCCGCGCGGCCAGGTTTCCGGAGTACCTGAATTTTTCCATTAAAAAGAGCCAGATAAACAGGCCGCAAGCCGTTATGTCCAGGTATATCCACTTGTGTATCGTAATAAGTCCGGACAGGGGCCTGCCGAGATTGAACATCATCTGGGAAACCACGGTCATGGCCACGTAAAAAGAGAAGCATGAGAAAACAAGCGTCAGGAACAGGTCTTTCCTTTCCTTTGAGGAAAGGTATCTCCTGAGAAAGCTGTAGGCGCCCGAGAGCAGTATTCCTGTGGCAAATATCTCCGTGAAGATGCTTATAATGGTGAGGGTGGAGAGCACTATATTTACCTCGTTACCGTCAGTTTAATGACTCCGACCCCGCTGCCGCTGATGACGTTTTTCGCCCTTATCTGAAGCGTTTTGTCTCCAGGATCAACGCCGCCCGGGACAGTGACCTCGAGCGAGAAGACCTTGTCTCCGGATTTCCTGTCGCCGCCGCCGCCGTCATCCCGCATGGACCTCTCACCCTTGATCCCGATGGGAGTCAGGTCAATTTTTACGCTCTCAAGGTCCTCCGGCCTTCCGGGGTTCTCAACGGCCGCCTCGAGAAGCACTTTTGAGCCTCCGTCGGACTTTACGCTCTCGGGTACGGCCCTGGTCCAGATGATCGACGGGTTCTTTTCAACGTCCAGGCTGGTCCTTGAGAGAGCGAGCCATCCCTTCTTGTTGGCCACGGCGATAGCGATGTCCTTTTTCCCGTAGGCCACGTCGGGGCTGACGCTCGTCTGTATCGTGAATATTCCGTCGCCGGCCTTGGTGTCTCCCCACAGCCCGTTATCGACCAGGGCGGTATTAGGAAGATGTCCTATGTTCGAGAGGTCCGCCCTCACGCCGCTTATGTTGCCCAAGCCTCCCGGGTCATCAACCGAAACCATCAGGGAAAAGACAGTCCTGCCGTCGGGAGGTACTTTGATCGGCTGAGCCTGAACGTACCTGATGGACGGGACCAGCTTGGCTCTGTTCACGGCCGAAATGTCATAACCTATGCTCCAGGAGAGAAGGGCGCCGATTTTCTTTTTGAGGAAATCCGTGGCCGAGAGAAGCCTTGCCGCTTCCGCCCGGGTCATGTACTTTTCTTCTTTTTTCCCGGTATCTTCGGCGGCAGGGCTCTGGCACACAAGCCCGGCCGTTATTAGCAAAATGATAAATGAGGCAGTGATGGTTCTCTTCATATTATTTTCCGGTCAGCCTCTTGAATATCGCGGCACCCTCGCTCTCAGACACCGGTTTGTCCGGTCTGAAAGTTCCGTCAGAATAAGCGTTCATTACGCCAATATCCACAATTGCCTTGATCTGCGGGGCCTGCGGATGGTTCTTCGGGACATCGGGGAAAGGAGCTTTTGTCAGCTTGGGCGCCGCGAGCCCCCTGGCCTTGGCTATCCAGCTGGCCAGCTCGCCTCTGGTAACGGCCGCCTCCACTTCATACACCTTGCCGGGAGTTATATCTATTACGCCCAGCGTGGCCAGATTTTCAACGGCCGATTTCTTCCTGGCTATTTCCTTCTTCTCGGCCGCTATCTTGCTCTTCTCCGCCTGAAGCCTCTGTTTCTCCTTGAGTATCCTGTCCTTGGCGGCGGCTATCTCTTTCTTCTGAGCCTCCAGTTTTCTTTTCTCCAGGTCGAGCGCGCGCTTCTCCTCGGGCGACAGCGGCTGGTCCTCAAGCTCCTTGATCTTTTCTTCGGCCACCGAGACCTTGACCTCTTTCGGCCTCAAGCCGCTCTCTTCGGCGGCTATCTTCGTCTCCTTGGGCTTGATCTCTCTGGCAATCTTCTCGTCGAGCTTCTGCTCCTCGGGTGTTACAACCTTTGCCTTGCGCAGCACCCTTCGCTTCACCAGGGTCTTTTTGCCTTTGTATTCCGTGACGATTTCCACCATGTTCTTGCCGACGGAGATGGGCAGATCGACGCTGAAACGGTTGTTTTCGTCAACCTGCGCGAGGTTCCCGTTTATGTATACTTTGGCTCCGGGCTTGAGGACTTCTCCTTTTATGGTCACCGTGTCGGAGTCGGTGACAAGCCGCTCCTCCGGCCCCAGGATCCTGACCAGCTCCGGAGATCTTTCCCTCTCCTCCGGAATGTCGCTGAGCTCCTCCTGCCTTCTGAGCTCCTCGACCGTCACGGGCTTTTTAACGAAGAACCATTCTCTGGGCCAGTAGGTGAATGAAAAGTAAACTCCGGGCTCGTCGTTTACGTATTCTGTCCTGTGGGCTACGTCAAGGCCCCAGTAACCGAACCTGAGCCCCGCTCCTATGTTGAGGCCGGTGACGGTATCGCCGTCCTTGGCGTTCTGCTCCAGCCCTATTCTTCCTATGTAAGTTCTCATGTAGGTCCACTCTGCGCCGAGAGAGAACAGCGTGGAGGGTTCATCCTCTCTCATAGTCACGTCGCCGGCCAGAATTACCTCGTTGTTCTCCAGGTACATCGGAGTGGTCCTGTCTCCGATTATCTTGGCGCCCACGCCGAAGACAGTATTCGATTTGACCTCTTCGTCCTCCCCTGAGTCCCAGTCCAGAATGCCGGCCCCTCCTTCGCCCTTTGACATGAAGTTTCCGAAAACCACTCCCGTCTTGAGCCACGAAAGCGGCCTGTAGAGCACTCCGAAGTCCGCGTCCCATCCCTTGGCCGACCTGTCAATGCCGCCGCCGTCCCTGAAGGACTGGTTAAGGAGATATTTAATTCCGAGGCCGACGTCGACCTGCTTCCAGAACTCGGAGCCGCGGAACATGTCCGAAAGAAAAGCAAGCTTGGCGCCCAGGGACAGGACAACTATGCTCGCTGAAGCCTCGGAGGAGCCGCCGAGCGACGGCACCTCGGGAAGCGAGTGCCTGATGAATCCGAGGCCGAAGCTCGTACCGTAACCGGTGGGGTAAGCCTGTCCGGCCATGAAGTTGCCGAGGTCCTTTATGGTGACCGCAAGGCCTTTTGTCCTGGCAATGCCGGCGGGATTGTAAAGCAGCGAGTTGCTGTCGTCGCAAACTCCAACGTACGCCGTGCCCATTCCTATGGGCCTCGCTCCGCCTTTGATAGACAGCGGCTCTATTCCGGCCTCCGAAAGCAAGGCCGAAGCGGATGCCGTCCAGAACAGCGCGGCCGATATCAGCAGTAGAAATCCGAAGCGTTTAAGGACCATTGTTTTCATTTTACCTCAGACCGCACAGCCCTACCAGGGCTTCACAATAAAAAGATCGAACCACGATTCGCTCTCCCATCCGCTCCTGTCCATGACAACCACTCTCATTCTTTTAGAGCCGGCTTCCACATCCTCGTAAACCTTGATGCCGATGGAATAAATACCGTCGTCAGAGCTCTCGTCGCCGTGCGTTCCGTCATCGTACATGATCGCGTCCGGAGGACCGCCCACCTCGCGCATGTCGAGCCTGACCTGAGATATGTCCTTGAGGCCCTGCTTGTCATCCACCTTTATGCTGAGAACGACGGGTGTCTCACCGTCGTTGGGAACGCTGGACGGCTCCGCCATCGTCCACTGCACTATCGGCTCAGTGTTGACCCTGCACATTCTCGAATCGTCGTATCCGCTCGCGAAATTGAAAAGGTCGGTAACAAACCTTTTCACGTTCGGCAGCCTGGATATGAGAGTGGCCGCCTCGGCCCTGGTTATTTCCCTTGCGGGCTGGAACAGCGACCTCCATTTGGACACTCCGATAATTAACTTGGCCTTGTAAAGGCGGTATATTGCGGCAGCAGCCGGATTTCTCCGGTAAACATCATCAAATACCGACTCGGCGTTGACGGAATTTTTAAGATCCTCCGCCCTGTCAACCACGACCGCAGCCTCCCCCCTCTTGAGCGGCTCATCAATTCCGAAGTTGTCCTTTGAGTAGCCGAACATGTATTTTCTCAGCGCCGCCTCTTTAATGTACGGGGCCCTCCAATGCTCCTTGGGCACGTCAAAGAAAGGATCGGTGCCGGGTGTTGAAACATCGTGGCCTTTGGCCCGGATGAGCCAGGTTGCGAATTCGCCCCTTGAAACCGCTTTCCTGGGCTCAAAATTTCCGTCCGGATAACCTTCGACTATGCCGACGGTGGCAAGGCTCATTACGTCCTTTTTCGCCCAGTACGGTTTCCCGCCGTAGAGCCTGTCTAGATCGGAGAAGTTCAGGAGGCGCAGAAATCGGATTTTTCTGTTTTCGTCGAAGCCGCCGCCGCGGGCCGATATTTTCACGAGGTTCTTGCCCGGGCGGGCTACCAGACCGACCCTGAAGGCGCCGTCTTCGGCGATGTCTACGATTTCATTGTTTACGATAATCTCATCGGCTCCGGGGGCCTCACCCCTGAGCGTCAGCCTGGCTTTTGTCGTAACGTGCTTGTCTCCAAGGTCGAAGATCCTGAGGACATTCTCGGCGGCAACGAGGCTCGAGGCGAGCTTCAGCCCGAAAAACACAGGGGGGACCTGCGCCATTACCAGGAAGATAAATAGTAAGAGAAGTTTTTTAGCGGTCCTATTTATCTTAAGCAAATTGCCCTTCCCTTTGCAAAATTTTGCGCGCTAATTTCTGGTGAATTATATCACGCGTGAATTTCGTTTACAATTATGATAAAATAAAAAAGGATTTTTAGCGGTATATCGCCTGCAAAGGAAAGGGGTACAGTTGTACCTAAAAACCCTTACCCTTCGGGGTTTTAAGACGTTCGCTGACAAGACGACTATCGAGTTCAGCCCGGACGGCGGGATCATCGCGATAGTCGGCCCGAACGGGTGCGGCAAGAGCAACATAATGGACTCTATACGCTGGGTCCTTGGCGAGACCGCGCTCAGCGAAATAAGAAGCTCCTCGCTTGATGACGTTATTTTCGCCGGAACGGCAGCCAGGAGGCCTCTGTCGCTTTCCGAGGCCACGCTCGTCATAGACAACTCGGACAAGACTTTGCCTACCGAATACACCGAGATCGCCATCAAGAGAAGGGTCTACAGATCGGGAGAGAGCGAATTCTACATAAACAAGAATCCCTGCAGGCTTAAGGACATAAGAGACCTCTTTATGGACACCGGCCTGGGAAAGGGATCGTACTTCATCATCAACCAGGGTCAGGTCGACGCGATACTCTCGTCAAAGCCCGAGGAGAGGCGCGCGCCCTTCGAACAGGTCGCCCAGATAAGCAAATACAGGTACAGAAAAGAAGCCGCCAACAGAAAGCTCATCGCAACAGAGCAGAACCTTCTGCGCCTCAGCGACCTGAAGAGCGAGCTGACCGCTCAGTCCTCCGTTCTTGAACATCAGTCCGCCAAGGCCAGGGAATACAAGCAGGCGAAGTCGCACCTGAAGGAGCTTGAAATAGCCCTCTGTAAAAAGCAGCTTCAGAGCCTGAACGAGAGAAAGAACTCTCAGTCGGAAAGAATGGAGAAGCTGCAAAACGAGCTGAAGGGGATCCAGGAGAATTTCGAAAATATCGAACGCCAGCGGCTGGCCGCAAAGGAGCATCTAAAAACAAAGGAGTCTGATATCGAAAGCTCGATATTCGAGATCGAGCAGAAGATAGCCAATATCGAAACAACGAAGAGGGAGCTGGAGATAGAAAAGGAGCGCGAGAGAAACCTGAGCCAGCAGTTGGACTCCGCGGAGAAGGAGCTCAACGATCTCAGGCCGCAGCTGGAGGAATACAGGGCAAAGCTGGCCAACAAGGAAGAGCAGAGAAGGACGTCGTCCGATAGCATGAAGCTGAAGGAGGACGAGGTCAACGATCTGAAGGCCGACCTCGACCGGAAGAGCTCCGCGCTTGAAGATTTCAAAACGGGGATAGCTGAGGCCAAGAGCCGCATATTCGACAAGGAAGCCGAGATCTCGGACCTCAGGAACCGCCTCGTAGAGATGGACGGGGGCGACCGTTTCGCCAGGGAAGAGCTGGCGCGGGACGAGAGATCCTCCGAGAAGCTCAAGAAGGAAAAAACCTCTCACGGCTCATCCCTTGAGTCGATCCTTGCCTCCAAGAGCGAGAAGGAGCTGGAAATATCCTCCATTGATTCGGCCCTGGACGGGAGATGTTCGGAGAGAAAAGCCCTTGAAGCATCGCTGGAGAGCGCGTCGGAGAAGCTCTCGTCGGTCAAGGAGGAGCTAAGCTCAAAGTCCTCCGAGCTTTCGCTGCTCAAGACAATGTTCGAGGAACATCAGGGATTCAGCGAGGGCGTCAAGCAGACTATCAGGCTGACCAAGAAGAACCCCGGAAAGTACAACATAATGGGCGTCGTCGCTGACCTCATAAATGTTGAACAGAAGAACGAGCTGGCGGTCGAGGCCGCCCTCGGCCCGAACATTCAGCTCGTCATCGCCCAGTCGGATTCCGCGGTCAAGGACATAATAAAACAGCTGAGGGAGCAGAGCCTGGGAAAGGCGACTTTCCTTCCGCTGAATCTTCTGAAGAATTCCGGAAGCCTCAGGCCTGAGACATACAGGAGCTTTGTGGGATTCATAGACATAGCAAGCTCCTTGGTCGAGTGCGACAAGGACAGCCGCGCGGCGCTGGATTTCCTTCTTGGCCGCACCCTTGTTTTTGATTCCCTTGAGAACGCCCTGAAGTTCGTCCACGCCGGAAAGCTTCCGAACGGGGCCAGGATCACTACTTTACAGGGCGACCTCGTCACATTTTCCGGGCTCATTTCGGGCGGATCCCCTGCAAAGAGGACGGCCGCTCACCTGGGCAGGGAAAGAGAGCTTTTAAATCTTGCGGAGGCCGTTGAAGAACTGAAGGCCGCCGCGGAGAACACATCCCTTGAAATCGAGGCGAAAAAGAAGGAGCTTCGCGGCGCGGAGGAATCAATCAACGAGTTAACTCTCAGGAAGAACGCGGTTCACCTGGACATGGCCAAGATAAAGCACGACGAGGACTCAAAGAGGGAGGCTCTGCGCGAGGCGGATGAGGAGGGGGAGATACTGCGGGACGGGATATCCGCGCGCCAGCGGGAGATTGAGGACATAGCCAGGGCCAGAGCCGAGATATCATCGAATATTAAGTCGTCCGTTGACGAGAGGGCTGCGCTGGAGAGTTCTCTTGCCGAAATGAACGGCAGGCTGAAATCGCTTGAGAGCGGCCGCGAAGAAGTAAGCGCGAAGCTTACGGAGTCGCGCATAGAGTTATCAAGATGCGCTCACGATCTGAGGGCCCTGGAAGAGGAGATATCGGTCCTCGGGGACAACGTCAGGCGAATCGAGGACCTCTTCAAGTCAAGGGAGGAGATGGACCTAGAGGGAAGGCTGAAAACTTCCAGGGGCGTGATCGAAGGTCTGTCGGAGACTCTGCCGAGCCTGAGCGAGGAAAGAAAGGAACTGGAGGAAAAGCTCAAGGCCAGCAAGGCGGAAAAAATAAGGCTTGCCGGTGAGATCGACGAGATAGAGAACAGGTCAAGAAGCGCCGAAGGCGCTGAGAGGGCGGTTCGGGAAAAACTTTCAAGAGAAGAGGTCGTGCAGGCCAAGGTTGACGCGGAAATGGAGATGCTTTCAAAGACCACGGCGGAGGAGTACGGCCTGAGCATGGAAGAGATCCTTTCCTCGGATTACTCCGTTCCCAACCAGTCCAAAGCCAGGGACGAGGTTAAGCGCCTGAAGGAGCACATCAAAGGGCTCGGAGACGTGAACCTCCTGGCCATCGAGGAGTTCGAGCGCACAAAGGAGAGGCTCACTTTCCTGACGACTCAGCTGACAGACCTGACGGATGCCAGAGAGAACCTGAAAACCCTTATCGTCCAGCTTGACCAGAAGGCCAGGGAGTCATTCCTTGAAACCATAAGGGTCGTATCGGAGAACTTTTCAAAGATCTTCGCGGGGCTGTTCGAGGGCGGAGAGGCAAAGATAATCCTCATTGAGGGAGAAGACATTCTCGATGCCGGCATAGAGATAGTCGCCAAGCCGCGCGGAAAGAAATGGCTGTCGCTGGAGGCTCTCTCCGGCGGCGAGAGGGCGTTGACCGCGATAGCGATCCTCTTCGCCCTGCTGAACACGCGAACAAGCCCGTTCTGCTTCCTCGACGAGGTGGACGCGGCCCTTGATGACGCCAATATCGGACGTTTCGGGAAAATGCTGAAGGACTTCTCGAGCCAGACCCAGATACTTGTCATCACCCACAGCAAGAGGACAATGGCCGAGGCCGACGTCCTTTACGGAGTTACCATGGAAGAGCCGGGTGTGTCCAAGCTTGTCTCAATGAAGCTTGCAGAGGTCTCCTGACCCCTACAGAGGAACAACAATGAATATACATCGCGCCGCAATTCTTGCCGCGGTCATAATTTCAACGACTGTAATGTTCGGGCAGGCCTTCCCCGCAACCGAGGAGTCCCCCGAGGTAGCCTGGGCCCCAAACGGCATCCTAATCAACGACACAATAGGAAAGAGCACCCAGAAGAACCCGAAGATAGCGTCCGTCGGGTCCGGCAGCTATATAATAGTGTGGACGGACGAACGCTCGGGGTATAACGACATCTACGCCCAGAAGATCGACGGCGGGGGAAAGGCCGTCTGGGACGAGGGCGGAATCCCCGTATGCCTCGAGCCCAGGAACCAGTCGGCCCCGCAAATCATCTCTGACGGAAGCGGCGGGGCGATAATGGTCTGGGAAGACTACAGGACGGGATCCGCCGACATTTATGCGCAGAAGATACTCGGCAACGGCAAGCTTGCGTGGGGATCCGAAGCGGTCAAGGTCTGTTCAGCCAGGGCCGCTCAGCGCTCACCAAAGATCGCCACGGACGGAAGCGGCGGGGCGATAATAACCTGGTACGATTACAGGAGCGGAAAGGGCGAGGACATATACGCTCAGGCCCTTGATCCCAGCGGGAAAAGCAGGTGGAAAAAGGACGGAGTGTCCGTTTCCGTCGCCGCCGGAACGCAGTGGTATCCCGAAATCATCTCCGACGGAAGCGGCGGGGCGATAATTGTGTGGACCGACTTCAGGTCGGGCAAGGGCTCAGATATTTACGGACAGAGGATCGGCGCGGACGGAAGCGCGATATGGCAGAAGGACGGGCTTCCTGTCTGTTTTGCGGAAGAAAACCAGGCCTACCCCAAAATGACCACCGACGGAAGCGGCGGGGCGATAATCGCGTGGGACGATTTCAGAAACGACAACTTCGATATCTTCGTTCAGGGCGTTAATAAGAACGGAAGGCCCATGTGGGGGGTGAACGGAAAGGCCGTTGCCTCAAGCGACGGCAACGAGGAGAGGCCGTCCGTAACGTTTGGCCCCGGCGGAGGCGCTATCGTTTCCTGGATAAGCAGGGTTGGAGACAGCTCCAGCATTTTCGCCCAGATGATCAACTCGTCCGGGGAGGCTTTGTGGGATGAAAGCGGCGTGCTAATTTCCAGCGCGCAGGGAAAACAGGAGAGCCAGAAGATCGTAACGTCCACTGACGGCGGAGCGGTCGTCGCCTGGGAAGACCTGAGGAGCGGCAGGCGCAACATCTACGCGCAGAAGATATCCGACGGCGGCATCGTGCTCTGGGGGCTCGACGGGGTCCCCATATGCATGATGGACAGCGACTGTGAGCTTCCCGACATGGCCGTCGACAAATCGGGCGGGACGAAAATTGTGTGGCAGGACCTGAGGGAAGGCAACTTTGACATTTACGCCCAGAGCGTGGGGCTCGACGGCAGTCTTGAGTGGGGGGCCAGAGCTTCCCTGATAAATTCAAGCATGGGAAGCGTCGCGCAGCAGAAGCCCAAGCTGGCCTACGACGAGGACAACGGGCACATCGTGATATGGGAGGACGGCAGGTCGGGATACTCCGACATATTCGCGCAAAAGATAAACTCGTCCGGAGCCCTGATGTGGGGAAAAGAGGGCCTCGCGGTATCCGTTTCCCAGGGAATTCAGAGGAACCCCCAGATCACCTACGCCGGAGAAGGATCGGTAATAGTCGTCTGGGAGGACGCCAGGTCCGGCTCCAGATGGGACATTTACGCGCAAAAGATAGCGAAGGACGGATCGCTCGTATGGAAGAGCGACGGGGTAAGGGTTTCCGGCTCCGATTCAAACAAAATGAATCCGTCTGTCGTTGACGACGGCCAGGGAGGCGCGATTATCGCCTGGGAGGAAAAGGGAAAGGATTCGAGAAGCGACATATTCGCGCAGAGGATATCGTCCGCGGGCAGGGTGTTCTGGGGGAACAAAGGCTCTCTTGTCTGCAGTTCGCCCAGCGACCAGGTGGAGCCCGTTATTGCAGGAAGCGCACCGGGAGAATGCGTGATCGCCTGGGTGGACTACAGGAACGGCATTTTCAATCCTGACATCTTCGCCCAGAGAATAGGAATAGAAGGCTCTCCTCTATGGGAGGAGGACGGAGTTCCGGTGTGTACGGCCCCTGATTCACAGAAGAACCCGTCGATAGTGGACGACGGAGCCGGCGGGGCAATTATTTCATGGTCGGACAAGGGCGGAGGAGGATACGATATCTACGCGCAAAGGATCAACGCTGACGGAACCATAAAGCTGACAGTTGACGGAGTTCCGGTATGCCAGGCGCCCGGCACGCAGAGGAACCCGAGGATGGTCAACGACGGAGCCGGCGGGGCAATAATAGTGTGGAACGACTTCAGGAACCTGAACTGGGACATTTACTCGCAGAGAATGAGCGGGAGCGGAGCGCTGCTTTGGGAGGAATCCGGCCTCCCTATATGCGCCGCCCCGCTGACGCAGTATTCTCCGGTTCTGGTAACGGGCGGATGGGGGACAATAATAGCCTGGGAGGATTACAGGAACGCGGAGTATTACAACATATACGCGCAAAAGCTCAACGTCGCCGGGGAAATGCTGTGGCAAAAGAACGGCGTGGCCGTATGTTCTCAGGCTGACGGCGAGAGGAATCCGCAGATAGCTCCGAACGGAGGCGGCGGGGCCGTGATAGCATGGGAGGACTACAGGGCCGGCGGCTACGGCATCTACGCTCAAAAAATAAAGATAATCAAGCTGGATTGATCTGCAGCCTTGACGGACAGAATTAAATCCACAACCCTAATATTTATACTGACGCTCGCCGTCGTCCTGTGCTCCGTGCCTTCCGCCGCAAGAGAAACCCGCTGGGAGAGAGCGATCGCTCCCGACATCCATTACACGTTCATCAAGAGGTCAACCCTCCGCGGACCGGTCAGGGTCCACAAGCTCAAGATAAACACCAGTTCACCAAACATAAACATCATGCCGGCCATAGCCAGGGACAAGATAGGGTCGCTTGAGAGGGTGGACAGCATAGCGCGGCGCGAGGAAGCCATAGCCGCGGTCAACGGATCATTTTTCCATTCAAGGAGGCCGCCGCATCTCCCCGTCGGCATACTCATCGCCAACGGAAAAGTAATCAACAAATCGCTTCTGAACAGGACGGCCATGGGAATAACCAGATCAGGCAACGTTATTTTCGGAAAGCCCAGGATAAAGGGAAAGATAATCAACCCCGGCACAAAAGAGGAGTTCGATGTCTGGGGAGTGAACCGGCCGAGAAAAAACAGCGAGGTCATAATCTACACGCCGGAATACGGAAGAACGTCACAGACCAATCAATGGGGAAGGGAGATAGTTGTTTCCGGCGGAAAAGTCGTCGAGCATTGCGTCGGTAACTCCATGATCCCGGGAGACGGCTGCGTCGTATCCTTCCACGGCTGGACAAGGAAGTTCGCGGATTCATTCCCCGTAGGGTCTGATATAGAACTTAATTTCGGCCTGACCGGTAGCTGGAAAAACGTGGACCACGTCATAACCGGAGGACCTCTTCTGCTGAAAGACGGAAAAAGGATGGTAAAGAGCAGCGTTATCGAAGAGATATTCAGGGGAATAATCCTGAAGCCCAGCGCCAGAACGGCCGTAGGCGTGGACGAGTACGGAAAGCTTCTTTTGTTCGTTGTGGACAAGAGGCGCGGAGAAAGCATAGGCGCAACATTCAGCGAGCTGGCGAAGATCATGAAGGATGAGGGAGCCGTTGAGGGAATGGCGCTCGACGGCGGCGGCAGCTCAACGCTGGTGATAGACGGAGCGGTGAAGAACAGGCCAAGCTACGGGAGGCCGGTCAGCGTAAGCAACGCCCTCGTCGTTAAGAGAAAGGGATATAAATTCGTGGCCAAAGCTCCCCCTCCCACCCCGGCGCGCAAGCCCGCGCCAACCCCAGAAACCAAGCCCGCGCCAACCCCAGAACCCAAGTCCGCGCCTCCCCCCGCCCCTCCCCGGTCAGTCGCCGAAGCCATCAAAACGGCGGCCAAGCCGCTGGGAATGATGGACAAGGACGAGGTCAGCTCGTACTTCGATATCCCGCAGGAATACAAGCTGGACTGGTTCAAGTTCTTCAGGGAAATCAGGCCCGCGGTGACCGAAAGCCCGGCTACGTTTGAGGCCGAGCATCCCTGGTCCAGCATCTTCGGCCTGACGCCGGAGGTTGAGGAGCTGATGATGGACGTGGATCGCTAGCGCGTTCCTATTGCGCGGCCTTCTTTAATTCCCTGGCCTTGTCGGTCTTCTCCCACGGAAGGTCCAGATCGTCCCTCCCGAAGTGGCCGTACGCGGCGACCTGCCTGTATATAGGCCTTCTGAGTTTCAGGTTCTTGATAATGAACCCGGGCCTGAGGTCAAAGTGATCGCTTATGATCGCGCTCAGGCGGTCATCGGATATCCTGCCGGTGCCGAAAGTGTCCACCATAACGGACAGGGGCTTCGCCACGCCTATCGCGTAAGCCACCTGAACCTCAGCCCTGTCGGCAAGACCGGCGGCAACTATGTTCTTCGCCACATACCTGGCGGCGTACGTTCCGGACCGGTCCACCTTTGTGGGGTCCTTGCCGGAGAAGCAGCCTCCGCCATGCCTTGAAAACCCTCCGTACGTGTCAACGATAATTTTTCTTCCCGTAACTCCCGTGTCGCCCTGAGGCCCGCCGACCACGAACCTTCCGGTCGGGTTAACGTAATATTTAATTTTCTTGTCGACCATGGCCCCCGGCAGGACGGGCTCAATTACGTGCTTGATCACGTCGCTCTTGATCTGCGAGGACTTAGCCTCGGGAGAGTGCTGGGCCGCTATAAGCACCGTGTCGACCCTGACGGGCTTCCCGCCCTCATACTCGATGGTCACCTGGGACTTGCCGTCAGGCCTGAGGTAAGGAAGCGTGCCGTCCTTTCTGACGTCAGCAAGCCTTTTTGAGAGCTTGTGGGCAAGCGAGATCGGAAGAGGCATCAGTTCAGGCGTTTCGTTGCAGGCGAAGCCGAACATGAGCCCCTGATCACCCGCCCCGAGGCCGTCCAGGTCTTCCTTCACAACCTCTCCGCCTTTTATCTCCAGCGCCTTGTCAACGCCCCTGGCTATGTCCTTTGACTGCTCCTTGATCGATACCATGACTCCGGTCGTCTCAAAGTCAAAGCCGTGCTTGGCGTCAATGTACCCTATCTCTTTTATCGTGCGCCTGGCGATATCCGGTATCTCAACGTAGCAGCCGGTGGTCACTTCTCCGGCGACGATGCACAGTCCCGTCGTGACCAGGCACTCAACCGCCACGCGGCCAACGGGATCCTTTTTCAAAATGTCGTCAAGAATAGCGTCCGATATCTGGTCGCAAACCTTATCCGGATGGCCCTCGGTGACAGATTCTGAAGTGAAAAGATGCCTGGAAGTTTTCAAAATACGCACCCCCCAAAAAGACAGCCGCAAATATATCACTTTAAGCAGAGGCACGCAAGGTCGTCTTTTGCCGTGCGTCGCATAATATGTTAGAATGCCTAACCGTGGGAAACCTGAGCGAGAACTTCAGCAATAAGGACTTCACCTGCAGGTGCTCAAAGTGCAGGGGAGGCGGAGAGTACAAGATACACCTGGGGCTTGTCGGGGCGCTTGAGATGATAGCCGCGCACTTCAAGAAGAGGCCGAGGATACTCTCGGCATTCAGGTGCGAGGATTCCGCGGAGGCGATGACGGGGACCAAGCGCAGCCTTCACTCCATGGGAAAGGCCGTCCACATAGCCATAGACGGGGTGAACCCGGCAGATATCTTTAAATATGTAAGGGAAATACCGGAGATAAGGGGTATAGGCCTCCATCCTAAAGAGGGCTGTGTTCACATAGACACGAGGCAGGGCGACAGGGCCGAGTGGGTCAAGGAAGGCGAATCCTACACGCCGCTGACATCAGAGAAGAAAAGACAGTACGGACTCGCTTAAGCCATGCCTTCGATCAGGGAATACCTTGACAGCTTCATCCTCTCCCTGAGCGAAGAGAAGAACTACTCCGCCCATACCGTAAAGAACTACTCAATTGATCTTAAGTGCCTCCTTGGCTTTCTGAGGGAGCGCGGTTCGCTTTTTCTGAGCCCGTCGCGCGTCACCCACGAGGTGGCAAGAAAATACCTGATTTATCTTGAGAAGCGGGGGTACGGCAGGCGTTCCCTGGCAAGAAAAATCGCGTCCTGCAGGTCATTCTTCAGGTACCTGGTCAGGGTCGGCGCCGCGAAAATGAACCCGTTCAAGATTCTATCGACCCCGAAGCTGAAGAAGAGGCTTCCGAACTTCCTCTACAGGGAAGAGATTGAAAGGCTCCTGTCCGCATGCGAGCAGTCCTCAGACATAGGCATCAGGGACAGGGCCATACTCGAGCTCCTTTACGCGACCGGAATAAGGGTATCAGAGCTTATAAAACTGAACGTAAGAGACGTGGACATGGCCGGAGGAGAGGTGCGGGTCTTCGGCAAAGGCAAGAAAGAAAGGATCGTTCTTCTTGGTTCGCACGCTGTCAGGGCTTTGAAGGAATATAATGAGTCGGCTCGCCCAAGGATCAACAAAAGGGGGGTTAAGGCCCTCTTCGTGAGCAGGCAGGGAACCGCGGTGACCGAGAGGAGCATACAGAGGATGATATCGCGCGCCTCCCGGAAGGCCAGGATAGGCAGGCCGGTGACGCCGCACACCATAAGGCACACTTTTGCCACGCACCTTTTGTCCGGCGGAGCGGACCTCAGAACTGTCCAGGAGCTCCTGGGCCACAGCTCCCTGTCAACAACGCAGATGTACACACATATAACCAAGGAGAGGTTGAAATCCATCTACGACAGCTTCCACCCTCGCGCTAAATCCAATTGACAAAGCGGCGGCAAAATCATATAATGTCCGCTCGTGTCTTTTTTAGCCGGGACTATGAACGATGAAGATTGATGTCAGCGACCTGATTAACAAGACCGGGAACGAGGCAAAGATACGCGAGAGCGAAAACCTCAAGTTCCCGGAGGAAGAACTCAAGCTTTCGGGCCCCGTGGATGTCGACGTTAAGCTTGTGAGCACCGGGAGCTCCATCCTGGTAACCGGAAAGGTACGCGCCAGGATCTCGCAGGTTTGCGTGAGGTGCCTGAAGGAATTTGAGTCGGATGTCGTCATCGACCTTGAGGAAGAATACTCCAAGGCCCGGAAAAGGAACAGGGACAGGGAGGAAGTAGAGCTCAAGGACGATGATTTCGTTTTTTTAATCGGCGACGACGACACGATAGACCTTACAGAGGCGATCAGGCAGAATCTCCTGGTCTCTCTGCCCATCAAGCCGCTTTGCGGCAGGGAATGCGCGGGCATCAAGACCAAGCCCGCGAAGAAATCGAAAGCTGTCGATCCTCGGCTGGCAAAGCTGAAGGACATGTTCAACTAAGGAGGAATTACTATGCCCGTTCCAAAGAAAAGGCAGTCCAGTTCAAGGCAGTGGAAGAGGAGGGCCAACTGGAAGCTCAAATCGGTTAACTTAAGCGCGTGCCCGGACTGCGGCTCCCCCACCCTTCCCCATCACGCGTGCCCGAGCTGCGGCAGGTACCAGGGAAGAAGCGTTATTGAGATAAAGCAGAAGAGCGAGAAGGCGGAGAAGCCGAAGAAGACGGAGAAGGTGGAGAATAAGGAAGAGGCCAAGGCTGAGAAAAAGCCCGCCAGGAAGCCCGCGAAGAAGGCCGCAAAGAAAACCTCAAAGCCCGGGGAGAAGAAAGATTGATCAGGATAGCGATCGACGCGATGGGGGGCGACTACGCTCCCTCGGAAATAATCAAGGGTGCGGTAGAGGCGGTCAAAGAGCTGCCCGTCGGCATCCTTCTCGTCGGAGACGAGAAGGAGATACTCAAGCGCCTCAGCAGGCAAAAGAGCGTCGAATCCATATCGATAGTGCACTCATCGGAAGTCATCAGAATGGATGAGTCCCCCGCCAGCGCCGTTAAGCAGAAGAAGGATTCTTCCGTCAACGTCGCCGTCAAGCTCGTCAAGTCCGGCAGGGCTGACGCCCTTATTTCCGCCGGCAACACCGGAGCGCTCATGGCGGCCTCTCTGCTGGGTCTCGGCAGGATAAAGGGCATAGAAAGGCCCGCAATCGCGACAATATTCCCCACCCTTGGCAAGGGCGTGCTGCTCCTTGACATGGGGGCCAACGTGGACTGCAAGCCGTCACAGCTCAGGCAGTTCGCCGAGATGGGAAGCCAGTACGCCGAGCATGTCATGCACATAGAGAATCCCAGGATAGGCCTGCTCAACATCGGGGAGGAACCGAGCAAGGGCAATGAGCTCACGGTAGAGGCGTACCAGCTGCTCAAGGCGTCCAAGAAGCTGAACTTCCTCGGCAACGTGGAAAGCAAGGAGATATTCGACGGCAAGGTTGACGTGATAGTCTGCGACGGCTTCATAGGGAACCTGCTTCTGAAGTTCGGTGAGAGCATAGGCATGACCGCCCTGGACCTAATCAAAAAAGAGCTGAAAAAGAACGTCATCACCAGGTTCGGGGCCATGCTGCTCGCACCGGGCCTGATAAGCCTGAAGAAGGCCATGGAATATGATGAGTACGGCGCGGCGCCCCTTCTGGGAATCAACGGCGTCTGCTTCAAGGCGCACGGCCGGGCCAAATCCAGGGCTATTAAGAACGCTATCAGGGTCACCGCGGAGGCGGTTAAGGAAAGAATTGTACACTGCATCTCCATGGTGGAGGCGTCCTGAGGCATGAAGACAGTCAGGGCCAAGATAGCCGGCCTGGGATACGCCCTTCCGGAAAAGATACTGACCAACGACAACATGTCCAAGATCGTCGATACCTCGGACGAATGGATAACTTCCAGGACCGGCATCAAGGAGCGGCGGGTAAGCTCAGACGGCGAGGCCACATCGGACCTGGCATTCACGGCCTCCGAGCTGGCGCTTAAGAACGCCGGCACCTCAGCGGACGAGATCGATGTCATACTTACCGCCACAACGACCCCCGACACCCTTTTCCCGTCGATAGGCTGCATTCTTCAGGACAGGCTTAACGCCAGAAATGCGGTGGGTTTTGACCTCTCCGCCGCTTGCTCGGGCTTTAACTTTGCGCTCTCCGTCGCCTCATCGTTCATCGCCCAGGGAACGTACAAGACCATACTGGTTGTCGGGGCCGACACGCTGACCAAATACCTTGACTGGAATGACAGGACCACCTGCGTTCTTTTCGGAGACGGCGCCGGCGCGGCCCTTCTCAAGGCGTCAACGGACGGCAGCGGGATACTTTCGAATTACCTGATGTCGAACGGATTCGACGGCAAACACCTTGTCATGCCGGGAGGGGGATCAAGGGATCCTGAGTGCAGGGGCGGCAGGTTCATAAAAATGGACGGCAAGGAGGTCTTCAAGTTCGCCGTAAAGGCGCTTGAGAACACCGTAAGGGAATCATTGAGGATGGCCGGGCTAAGCGTGAGCGACATCAAGCTGCTCATTCCCCATCAGGCGAATATCAGGATCATCGACCACGCGGTAAAGAAACTCGGCTTGCCAAAGGAAAAGGTTTATGTTAACCTTGACCGATACGGAAACACCTCAGCTGCGTCAATCCCCATAGCAATGTCAGAGGCGTATGCTGGCGGAAAAATGAAACCGAAGGATATTGTCGCCCTGTCCGGCTTCGGGGCCGGGCTTACGGCAGGGGCAAACATAATAAGGTGGTAAACTCAAAGTATCGCCCTCGGGCAGGACGGCGCTTTGAGTTTATAATTTTTTGAGGAGGATAATCCCATGAATTACTTTCTCACCGAAGAACAGCAGATGATAAAGGACCTCTGCAGGAAGATATCCCAGGAAAAGGTCCTGCCGGTAAGGCTGGAGCTGGATGAGAAAGGAGAGTTCCCGCGGGAGATAATGAAGACTTTCTCCGAGGCTGACCTCTGCGGGCTCTACCTGCCCGAGCAATACGGAGGATTCGGCGGCGGCACATTTGAATTCTGCATAGCCGTTGAGGAGATAAGCAGGGTCTGCGGAGGGGTCGGAGTAACTTTCGCCGCGTCAGCTCTCGGCGCGGTCCCGATACTTCTTTTCGGGAGCGAGGATCAGAAGAAGAAATACCTCCCGGATATTGCCTCGGGCAAGAAGCTTGCCGCCTTCGGGCTCACCGAGGCCAACGCGGGTTCGGACGCCGGCGGCATGGAGACCACGGCAAAGAAGGACGGGGACAACTACATTATCAACGGAACAAAACAGTGGATCACCAACGGCGGAGAGGCTGATACCTACACGGTGTTCGCGATGACGGACAAGAAGAAGGGATCGCGCGGAGCCACCGCCTTCATCGTGGAAAAGGACACGCCCGGATTCAGCTTCGGCAAAAAAGAGAACAAGATGGGCATCAGGTGCTCCGCCACCAGGGAGCTGGTGTTTCAGGACTGCAAGGTCCCGGCCAAGAACATCATAGGCAAAGAGGGAATGGGCTTCATAATTGCCATGAAGACCCTGGACATGACAAGGCCTGGCATAGGGGCGCAGGCACTCGGCATAGCGCAGGGAGCGCTTGACGAGGCGGCAAAGTACTCGCGCGAGAGGGTTCAGTTCGGAAAGCCGATCTCGTCTCTTCAGGCGATTCAGCACATCCTCGCCGACATGGCCACACAGGTCGAGGCCGCCAGGGCTCTCGTTTACGCCACGGCAAAGAGCATCGACTCCGGAGTAAAAGATTTCACCAAGGATGCTTCCATGTGCAAGCTCTTTGCGTCCGACACCGCGATGAGGGTAACGACTGACGCCGTTCAGGTTCTGGCCGGGTACGGATACATGAAAGAGTATCCCGTCGAGAAGATGATGAGGGACGCCAAGATAACCCAGATCTACGAGGGAACCAACCAGATCCAGAGAAACCAGATAGCGCTTAAGCTTATTAAAGAATCCGCAAGCAAGAAATGAACATCATAGTCTGCATCAAACAGGTCCCCGAAACGACCGAGGTAAAGATAAATCCCGAGACTAACACCCTCATCCGGGAAGGGGTGCCTTCGATAATCAACCCCTTCGACGAGAACGCCATTGAGGAAGCCCTGAAGCTGAAGGAAAAGAACGGCGGAAAAGTGACCGTAATAACAATGGGGCCGCCTCAGGCATCGGAAGCTCTGAAGAAGGCGCTCGCGATGGGCGCGGACGAGGCCGTGCTGATCTCTGACAGGGCCTTCGCCGGATCCGACACGCTCGCAACTTCGTACGCTCTCTCCCGGGCGATAAAAAAGCTCGGCGAATTCGACCTTATCATTTGCGGCAAGCAGGCCATAGACGGCGACACCGCCCAGGTGGGGCCCGGCATAGCCGAATGGCTTGGGCTCCCCCAGGTAACCTTCGTCGTCAAGGCCGGAGTCGAGGGCGGCAAGCTCGTCGCCGAGAGGCTGCTCGAGGACGAGAACGAGGTTGTTGAAACAAAGCTTCCGGCCGCAATTACCGTGGTAAAGCAGATAAACGAGCCCAGGTATCCGTCCCTCAAGGGGCAGATGAGGGCCAAAAAGGCCGAGATCAGGACAATTAACGCCGCGGAAGTTGGGGCCGAAGAGTCCAAGGTGGGGCTTAAGGGCTCGCCGACCTGGGTCGTCAGGATATTCACCCCTCCCCCGAAGACCGGAGGAGAAATGCTCTCTGGGTCGGTCGATGAAATGGCCGAGGCCCTGGCCCTGAAGATAAAAAAGAACGGGGTTTGCTGATATGGGCATAAAGATAATCGGTGAAAAGTGCATAGGCTGCAAGATCTGTGTCCCAGCCTGTCCGTTTCAGGCCATAGATGTTGTCGACAGGAAGGCTGTAATAGACGAGACAAAGTGCAATCTCTGCGGAGCCTGCGTGGACACATGCAAGTTCAAGGCCATAATGATAGAGCGCGAAGTGGTGGCCCCAAAAGTAAACCTTTCGGACTATAAGGGCATATGGGTATTTGCCGAGCAAAGAGGTGACGAAATACAGGAGGTCACGCTTGAGCTGCTTGGAGAAGGCAGAAAGCTTGCCGGGGAGCTCGGTGAGGAGCTTTGCGCCGTGCTTATGGGAAGTCCGTCCATCGAGAAAAAGGCCGGGGAGCTTATCGAGCACGGGGCCGACAAGGTTTACGTTGTCACCGACAAGGCCCTTTCCCGCTACTCAACTTTCCCATACACCAGGACGTTCGTCTCGCTCATAAACAAGTACAAGCCGGAGATAGTGCTTGTCGGCGCCACCACCATAGGCAGGGACCTGGCGCCGAGGATAGCCGCAAGGATCAAGACGGGGCTGACGGCTGACTGCACGGGGCTGGCCATAGAGCCCGAGAAGAAAGCCCTGATGCAGACAAGGCCGGCTTTCGGCGGGAACATAATGGCGACGATCATGTCCGAAAACCACAGGCCGCAGATAGCCACCGTCAGGCACAAAGTGATGAAGAAGGCCGCAAAGGAAAAAGGCCGAAAGGGAGAGATCATAAAGGATCAGTTCAAGCCCGAGGCCGAGGACGCGCTGGTAAAGATCAGGGAGATCATCAAGGACAAGACGGTGAAGGTGAACCTGGCCGAAGCCGAGATCATAGTCTCAGGAGGAAGAGGCCTGGGAGAAGCCAAGAATTTTAAGCTGGTTGAGGAGCTCGCGCTTGCCCTGGGCGGGGCGGTCGGAGCGTCAAGGGCGACAGTTGACGCGGGCTGGATATCATCTCATCACCAGGTCGGGCAGACCGGAAAGACGGTTTGTCCAAAGCTTTACGTCGCCTGCGGCATTTCGGGGGCGGTACAGCACCTGGCGGGAATGTCATCTTCCGATATTATTGTAGCGATAAACAAGGATCCCGAGGCGCCTATCTTCAAGGTGGCGACATACGGCATAGTCGGCGATCTGTTTGAGGTTGTCCCCGCTCTAACCAAGAAATTAAAGGAAGTCAGAGGATGAAGAGGACCGCTTTCATATTCCCCGGACAGGGATCCCAGTACGTGGGCATGGGGCGTGACTTTCAGGGCAGCGAGCTTTTCGAGAGGGCGAACCAGGTCCTCGGGTTCGACCTGAGGAAGCTTTGCCTGGAGGGCCCGGAAGACGAACTCAAGAAAACCGCGGTAACGCAGCCGGCCATTTTTACGGTATCCGCCGTAGTGCTCGAAGCCCTGAGTAAGGGCGGGCTTAAGGCTGAGGCGGCCGCTGGTCACAGCCTGGGTGAGTACTCGGCGTTGTATGCCGCGGGGTCCATATCGTTCGAGGACGGAGTGCGGATAGTAAATCTCAGGGGCAAGTTCATGCAAGATGCCGTGCCCGTCGGAGAAGGCGCCATGGCCGCGATAATCGGGCTGCCCGCCGAAAAGGTCAGGGAAATATGCGCCGAGACAGGAGCAGAAGCCGCGAACATAAATTCGCCCAGGCAGACCGTGCTCTCGGGAAAGAGGGATTCGGTCCTCAAGGCGGCCGAAGCTGCCAAGGCGGCCGGAGCAAAGAGGGCTGTAGAGCTTCCGGTGTCGGCTCCTTTCCACTCGACCCTGATGAAGCCGGCCCAGGAAAAACTGGCCGAAGAGCTCAGCAGGATTGAGATAAGGGACGCCGGCATTCCTGTTGTTTCAAATGTCTCCGCCAGGTTCGAGGCCAAGGCTGGCGCCATAAGAGAGCTTCTCATAAAACAGGTCACAAGCCCTGTTTTATGGGTCGACTCCGTCAATACCATGATTGCGGAAGAGATAAACACCTTCGTTGAGGTCGGGCCGAAGAAGGTGCTCAGCGGGCTCATAAAGAACATTGACAAAAGCGTCTCCGTTTTCAACGCGGAGGACAGCGCAACTGTAGATTCAACCCTTAAGGAGGCGGCAAAATGAAGCTCAAGGGCAAAGTTGCTTTCATAACCGGAGGAGCACAGGGAATAGGCAGGTCTATCGCGATCGCGCTGGCCGGGGAAGGCGCCAACATAATAGTGTCGGATATCAACGGGGAGCTCGCCGAAAAGACCGCGGCGGAGCTGTCCAAGACCGGAGTGAAAACCATGGCGGTGGCCTGCAACGTGGCAAAGCTCAGCGATGTTGAAAAGGCCGTTTCGGAGGCAACCAAGACATTCGAGAAGATAGACATACTTGTAAACAACGCCGGCATAACCAGGGACAATCTTCTTATAAGGATGAAGGAGGAAGACTGGGATCTGGTCCTTGACGTAAACCTGAAGGGCGTTTTCAACTGCATCAAAGCAATTTCTCCCTTGATGATGAAAAAGCGATGCGGTAAAATTATCAACATAGCATCCATTGTCGGCGAAATGGGCAACGCCGGACAGGCTAATTACTCCGCCTCAAAAGGAGGGGTGATAGCCCTGACCAAGACGGTTGCCAGGGAGCTCGCCGCCAGGGGGGTAACATCAAACGCGGTCGCCCCCGGCTTCATAGACACGGAGATGACCAAGAAACTGCCGGAGAGCGTGGTAGGCAAAATGATGGAGCAGATACCTCTTAAGAAACTGGGATCGCCGGACGACGTCGCGGCGGCCGTTATTTTTCTCTCATCACCTGATTCTGACTATATCACCGGGCAGGTCCTTAACGTTAACGGCGGAATGTACATGTAATAAAGAAAGCAGACTAAGGAGGTGAACTTGATGGAAGAACAGCAGGTAATGGAAAAGGTAAAGAAAGTAGTAGTAGATCAACTCGGCGTCTCGGAGAGCGAAGTAACAAAGGAGTCGTCCTACGTCGACGACCTGGGCGCGGACTCGCTTGACACTGTTGAGCTGGTTATGGCCCTTGAAGAGTCGTTCGGAACGGAGATCCCTGACGAGGAAGCCGAGAAAATTAAAACGGTGGGAGACACGGTCAATTACATTATAAAGCACGCCAAGAAGTAATCAGCGAGAGCGCGATTTTCCGATCGGGGCTCGCAGTCACGAGCGCGAGCCTCGATTTTTGATTTTCGGAGAAAAGCATGAAGCTTCCAAAACTTAAGATAAAAGACCTTGTCGCGAACGTCCCTGTCATACAGGGCGGGATGGCCGTGCGCATATCCACGGGCCGGCTCGCCGGGGCCGTCGCCGCGGCGGGAGGCATAGGAATCATCGGCGCCTCTGGCATGGAGGCGGAGGAGCTTCGCAGGGAGATAGGCATAGCAAGGCAGCTGGCGCGCGGAGGCATTTTCGGTATAAACGTCATGTTCGCCGCAAGGGAGTTCCTGACGATAGTTCAAACTGCCATAAAGGAGAAGGTTGACCTGATAATCGCGGGTGCCGGCTTCTCCCGTGACATATTCAAGCTGGTGGCCGGAACTAACATCAAGATCCTCCCGATAGTATCTTCCGGAAGGCTTGCCAGGACAGCAAAGGTATGCGGCGCTGACGCGATAGTCGTAGAGGGCAAGGAGGCGGGAGGACATCTGGGGACGGACAGGTCAATATTTGACATTCTTCCCGAGGTGCTGGCGGAAGCGGGAGATCTTCCCGTGATAGCCGCCGGAGGTTTGGGGTTCGGCGAGGAGATCTGCAGGGTCTTCAAGATGGGCGCCTCAGGGGTGCAGATAGCCACAAACTTCGTCCTCTCGGAGGAATGCAACGCCTCAAAGCAATTCAAGGAAATGTACCAGAGAGCCAGGAAGGACGAGGTCATACTTATCACCTCTCCCGTCGGGCTCCCCGGAAGAGCGATCAAGAACGAGTTCGTTGAGAAGATCTTAAAGAAGGAAGCTCCGAAGCCCGAGGGCTGCGACTACTGCCTGAAGAACTGCTCGCTGGAGTACTGCATAATTCAGGCGCTCATAAATTCTCAGAGGGGGGACGTGGATCACGGAGTGGTTTTCTCGGGAGAGAATGTCTGGAAGATCAAGAACAAGACCATACGGCCGGCAGCGGATATTTTGAAAGACATCGTATCTGAAGCGGAGGAGTGCTACAAACCATGAAAAGAGTCGTTGTGACCGGAATAGGGGTTGTCTCACCCGTCGGCACTGGGGTGGACAGCTTCTGGGACGGACTCATCCAGGGAAAGAACGGAATCAGAAGGATAACCGCCTTTGACGCAACAGGCTACAATTCCCAGGTGGCCGGGGAGGTTCCTGATTTCGATCCTCTCAAGTACATGGACAGGAAGGAGTCCAGGCGGCTTGTCAGGTTCATACAGTTCGCCATAGCGGCATCAAAGATGGCGCTCGATGACGCCGGCTTCAGCATAAACGAGCAGAACGCCGGAAACGTAGGCATATTGATCGGATCAGGCATAGGCGGCATAGGATTTTTCGAACAGCAGGTCAGGAACCTCTACGAGAAAGGCCCGGACAAGGTAAGCCCTTTCAGCGTTCCATGGATGATAACCAACATGGCGGCGGGCATGGTGGCCATTGTCACGGGGGCCAAGGGCCCGAATTCGTGCGTGACCACGGCCTGCGCCACCGGCACGCACTCCATAGGAGACGCTTTCAAGATAGTTCAGCGCGGCGATGCCGACGCCATGCTCGCGGGAGGAAGCGAGGCCTCAATAACCCCTATGGGCGTCGCTTCATTCTGCGCGGCAAAAGCCCTTTCGACCCGCAACGATAACCCGGAAAAGGCTTCCCGTCCATTCGACAAGGAAAGGGACGGCTTCGTCATGGGTGAGGGATCCGGAATTGTGCTTCTTGAAACACTGGAGCACGCCAGGAAAAGGAACGCTAAAATTTACGCTGAGGTAACCGGCTACGGCATGTCCGGCGACGCCTACCACATAACAGCTCCAGCCCCGGGAGGCGAGGGAGCGGCAAGGGCCATAGAAAGGGCCCTGAAGGACTCAAAGATCAAGCCGGAGGATATTCAGTACATTAATGCCCACGGGACCTCCACGGTGCTAAACGACAAGTTCGAGACCATGGCAATTAAGAGGGTCTTCGGAGACAACGCCAGGAAGGTGGCGGTAAGCTCCACCAAGTCGATGGTCGGGCATCTTCTCGGAGCGGCCGGCGCGGTCGAATTCGCGGCCATCACGCTCGCCGTCCAAAGGAACATTATTCCTCCCACAATAAACTATGAGATCCCGGATCCTGACTGCGACCTGGATTACACGCCTAACAAGGCCAGAAAGCTTGATGTCACCCACGCCCTTTCCAACTCATTCGGGTTCGGAGGGCATAACGCCACTCTTATTGTAAAAAAATTCAAAGCCTGATATCATTGGATTCGCAAATCGTCCGAATTTAACGCTTAAAGCGGGACGTGGTACAAGTATCACACACCAAACTAACAAAAAGCGCGCGTCTCTTTGGGGCATTTAGTGTCCTGGTCCTTGTCCTGTTCCCTTTTCTGCTCCCGCTGACTTCTCCGGCTCTATCCAGAGAAACATATCCCAACGTAGAGATATCTGGATACAAGAAGTATGAGTATCAGCAGATAAGCGTCACTCCCGGGACGAACTACTTTCTGGCCCTGCAGCAGATGGGAGTAGGATACGGCTTCCAGAGCGGCCCGTGGCAGGAGAGGCTGCAGCTCAGGATCATCGGGAGGCTCTCCGAGAGGCTTTCGGTTTCATATGACCTGGAGCAGCAGCCCGACATGCCGGAGAGGTACCAGGTAAAGGTCAACTACGACAACCACGAGCTGAGGTTCGGCGATTTCGACGTTTCGTTTGGGGGCAACGAGTTCGCCTCAACCACCAAGAGCTTGAACGGCGTGCTGTTCACTTCATACGACAGCTGGTACAACCTGACGCTTGTCCCCTCTTCAAAGATCAGAAGCTACACACAGGCTCTGACATCCCAGAGAGGAAATGATACAGTCGGCCCCTACAGCCTTGGCCACACCTCGATAATCGAGGGGTCCGAGGACATCGAACTGAACGGAGCAACTCTTCAGCGGGACAGGGATTACACCATCGACTACTTCGAGGGAAAAATAACGTTCAAGAGAATACTGACATCAGCCGATGAGTTCAAATACTCCTATGAATACACAAACATAATCGATATATTCTTCCCTTCGGTGAGCAAAAGGGATTTCTTCGGATACAGGGGTGATTTCACTATAGATCCGGCCACATTCGGGAGGCCCGCTCCAAAGGAGGAGCCGGTGGTGCGGAATGAAACCGAGTTCTTCCCCAGTCTTGTCCTCAAGCCCAAGCTCGTGACCAAAGAAGTGATTATGGTGCCGGCGATCGAAGTTGTCACTACAAGCGAGGGCGGAACCGAAGAAAGCACGGTAATGGTGAACGGCGAGCGGGTGTTAACTGTTCACGAAATAGCCGGCCTTCCGCCCGCCCCGGTCAGGGCGGAGATCATTTCGGCAAGGATCTCCAACATAATAGGAGAAATAAGCCCGAGCCTCGAGGCCAGCGCGACCCCGGAAACCTACGTGAAGCTCGGGCAGATAGGCGGCGAATACGCCGCCTTTTACGGCGACACGGTCATTTTTACGGTTCAGAACAAGGAAGCGGCGCTCCACGGGGCGTCTCCCGAGGCTCTTGCGTTAAGCTGGACTAACAATCTTAATGAGAGCGTCCGGCCAAGGACGACAATTGAGGTTGAGGAGGTCCCGCTCGAGGCGGGCGAGATCCCGCCGGCCTTCGAGGAAGAGGAGCGCGGCACATACAAGCTGCAGAACGCACCCGTGGTTCAGTTCTCGGAATCGATCATCTATGAAGGCTCCCGCCTGAAGAAGGACGAGGATTACCAGATTGACTATGAGACGGGAATCATCAAAATGCTCATTCCGACCAAGCCCTCCCTCAGCAACAGGATGGTCATATCATACAAGTACTTCAGGACAGTCGAGGAATCGGAGATCCTTCCGGGAATAGGATCCAGGGGCCCATACGACCTGGCTCACAAGAACATTATTCCCGGATCTGAAAGGGTGCTTGTGAGCGAGATCCCGAACGTGAGGGACCTGGACTACACGATAAATTACGAGGACGGAAAGATCCTCTTCTATTACAAGGTCCTGGCCACCCAGAACATCATCGTGAAGTACAGGTATATCGAGAAAAAACTGCCCCCGCAGCCGAAGGTCGAAGGGCCTGAGCAGAAGCTGAAGATCGGGACCACCTACCTGAAGGAATCCGCCAAGAAGGGCGAGGGCGTTCCGACCGGTTTCGGCAGCGACACATACACGGGTCAGGAAATTCTCGATGAGAACAACACTGTTTACCTCAAGGCCGCTCCCATCGACGAATCGTCGCTCGTCATTACCAGGAACGGCTCGGCACTTGCCAAGGGAGTCGACTGGGTGGTGCCTTCGACCGAGGTCGTCGGGGGAAATGTTATAGTAACTCCGCCGGCCAGAATAGGCTTCAGGGTTCCTCCAAACTACGACATAAGATACTTGAACGACAAGGATGACGCCTCGGACGGAGAACAGACGGGAACAATAAAAATACTCACAACGGTCGAGGCCGGGGACTCCATTGAGATTAACTACACTTACTACAAGAGCGTAGCCGAAAGTTACAGGGGCGAGCCCATTAAGAGCGAGCCCAAGTATGTAATGAATCTCGTTAGAAATATGGTCCCCGGCAGGGAACAGGTGATGCTCTGGGACAGCTCTGCGAACGCGTACGTCATATTCACGCCCAATCCGAGCACGACGGAGAAGACCAGCCTTACGGGTTACTCCATCAATTACTCATACCAGCCCTATCCTCAGCTGACGTTCAACATAGATTTCCAGACGGAGGGGTCGCAGTACACTAACATCCTGGTGAATTACTACTATGTTCCGGGAGGCGTGTCCGAGGGCTCGGATATTGCCCATGAGCTGATAGGAGTGGACACGTCGTACAAGTACGGAGACAGGCTCTGGCTGGACGCGACCATCGCCAAGAGCCAGACAGACAAAGTATACGGCTCTCTTTCCACATCGGAAACCTTCCCCGGGGACGGAGGAAGGATTTATAGCCTGCATTCTCCGTATGACATGGTTGAGGACAGCGAAAAAGTTTACGTGAACGAGTATTTGAAGACCAAAGACCAGGATTACGCCATAAGTTACTCCGGAAGCGGAAAAGTAACATTCTTCCTGGACATCTCCAGCTCGGAAACGATCCTGATAGATTACGACTATCAGGATCCTGGAGTCGGCGCAATAAAGAAGAAAGAGGGAACGGCATTCAAGGTAGCCGGCGGCGGCAAGCCCATGGACAACCTGGAGGTCCGCGGTTCTTTCAGGAAGGTGGGCTTCGACTTCACTCCGATGGGCGGCATATCGCTGAACCTCGGAAGCGATCAGTGGAACACCGGATTCGACTATAAGCCGATCGACCGGCTTTCCCTGAAGGGAGATTACAAGGAGACCAACGACCTTGTCACGCAGAGGTACACCGACAGGTTCATCAGAAGAAAGGAGTGGAGCCTCTCGTCCGACTCCAACGTCTACGACATGTTCGACCTGGGTCTCGGGTTCAGGCAGACGAGCAGCCTTGACGACCCGCTCCCGGAGAACTTCGGAGAGCACACATACGATGACAGAAGCGACTTCTGGAACATGAGCATAAACCCAAAGTCCATCAAGCACGGGGACATCAAGTTCACCAACAAGAACGACCTGAGCAAGTCGCTCTCTCATACCGACGTTGAGGACAGGATCAAGCCGAGCACCACGACAAACAGTTTTCTGCACACCAACAACAGGATCGATTTCTCAAACTGGGCGGATTTCACCGTGGACTATCAGGTGAACGAATCGATAATACTTGAGACCACGAGGGAGGCGTCGGGGTCCACGATCGAAGTGGAAACAAAGAATGAGCGCGCGCGGGATATGACATACACGACCAACGTCGACCTGACGGGCGTGGGCCAGGGAAGGATAAAAAAGCTCACCACAATGGCCAGCTTCAACTTCTCGGACAAGACCGACCTGATCGCGAAGGCGCTGTCTTCGGTTAGGAATCAGAGCCTGCATGTTGACTTCATTCCATGGACCGAGCTGACCACAAGCTATCACAACGACAGGCAGGAAACGCCCAGCCAGTACGTGGAGAACCTCGGCAATCCCGGATACGAAAGGACTTATTCGAACCTGCGGTACACCGGGATAGAGAGAACCAGCGTCTACTGGAGCGGAAACTGGGACGACTCCAGGCAGGAGAACGGAGCGTACTCCAACAGTTCAGCGAACACCTACACCGTGGACCACACGCCCGCGCTTCCCGGGGCTGTTCTCGGAGTTGAGCTTCCCACAAAGAACATGACGCTGACGACCAAGGGATCGATGACGGAATCCCACCGCTTCTCCGAGCCTTACGAAGGGACGCCAAGCATCACCGAGAACAAAACAACTTCGGGCGACATAAATCTTACTTACCGCCCGATATCGCTGCTGACCCTGACTTCGGGCTTTAACATACAGACTTACTGGAATCAGGTGGATTCCGAGCAGGACACCGACACGCTGAACTTCACCTACAAGGCCGGAGCCACCTACAAACCCGATCCAAAGCTGGACCTGTCCGGAAATTTCTACCGCAAGGAGACCAGGGACAATAACTCGGGCCTTCAGCTTCCAAAAGAAGTCATTGACGCGCACGCCGGATACAAGGTCTTCACCTACGGGACGCTCAATTACGACTGGCAGCGTGAGATGAACAGGGGCGAGGTGCTTTCAGGTTCGGTCTCTGAGCTCGACCTGGTTAAGATAACGAACAGCATCACCTTCACTCTTTCCATACCGCAGAACAATGTGGTGCTCAATAACATCAAGTTCGACTCAAAGTGGAAGCAGATAAACTACGAGGACAACAAAAACAAGGCCAATAACTTCACGGCAAACCAGCTGACCTTCGAGGGAACTCTCAATTTCTGAAATTGCGCCAGCGTCGCGCTTAATGTATAATGCTTTTTCAAACCTAAGGAGATGGAATTGAAATGAAAGAGAAAGATCTTGTGCGACGGGCTAAAAGGGTACTTTCCCCGGCCCTTACCCACGCGACCGATATTGAGGTCGTTCGCGGAAAGGGAGTATACCTTTACGACAAGGAAGGGCGTGAATACCTGGATTTCGCCTCGGGCATCGCGGTTACAGCCGCGGGGCACTGCCATCCGAAAGTTGTCGCGGCAGCCGAGCGGCAGACCGAGAGCCTTATCCACGCCTGCGCCGGAATAGTCTATTACGAGCAGAACATCGCGCTCGCCGAGAAGCTCAAGGAGATAACTCCGGAAGGCTTGGACATGACCTTCTTCGGCCACAGCGGGTCCGAGGCCGTGGAGGCCGCGCTAAAGCTCGCGAAATACGTGAGCGGAAAGAAGAATGTCGTCGCCTTCCAGGGGAGCTTCCATGGAAGAACGCTCGGGGCGTTATCCGTGACATTTTCAAAAGAGAAATACCGCGAGGGCTACGAGCCGCTGGTGCCCGGAGTGTATCTTGCTCCGTACGCGTACTGCTACCGCTGCCCCAAAAAGCGCACCTCCTTCAAGCCGAAGACGGATGACAGCGACTTCCCCGATCCCGACTGCTGCGCGATGGAGTGCCTGAAAGAGCTTGAGCTTGTCATCAAGAAGGTCAAGGACTCCGGCATAGCCGCGATGATTATCGAGCCCGTTCAGGGAGAGGGCGGCTACATTGTGCCGCCAAAGGAGTTCATTCAGGGCGTCAGGGAACTGTGCGACAAGAACGGGATATTCCTGATATTCGACGAAGTACAATCCGGGTTCGGGCGGACCGGAAAGATGTTCGCTTCAGAGCACTTCGGAGTGACCCCTGACATCATGGCGCTCGCCAAGGCGATAGCCTCGGGATTCCCGCTGAGCGCCGCGATAGGAAAAGAGGAAATAATGAAAAAATGGTCTCCGGGGGCGCACGGCGGAACCATGTCAGGAAACCCCGTGACCTGCGCGGCATCGCTCGCTACGATAGACGCCATAGAGAGCGAGGAAATGATCAAGAACGCCGAGAAGGTCGGCCGCCACATTAAGGGAGTTCTCCTTGAGCTGAAGAAGGAATATGACTGCGTAGGCGACGTGCGGGGCCTGGGTCTGATGCTTGGGGTCGAGTTTGTGAAGCCGAATTCCAAGGACCCTAATCCCGAAATAGTAAAAACGATACTTGCCGAGTGCCTGAAGGAAGGGCTGATAATGATAAGCTGCGGTTCAGACGGGCAGGTCATCCGCATAGTGCCGGCGCTTAACGTCACCAAAGATCAGGCTGACCAGGCGCTGGACATTCTGAAGCGGGCGATAAACACCGCCTCAAGGCCCAAGTAGATGGAATCCCTGATATTTGGAATCAACCCCGTTGCCGAACTCCTGAAGAGCGAAAGGCCGGTCAACAGGATCCTCGTCTCAAGGGAGTCTGACAGGAAAGGGCCGCTCTCCGAGATTCTCGCCCTGATCAGGAAGCGCGGAATCCCTTATGAATGGGCCGAAAAAAGAATTCTCGACAGAAAGAGCTCGTCGGGAAAGCATCAGGGCGTAATAGCCTTCGTGGCGCCGAAGGGCTACTGCGATATTGAAGACGTGCTGGAAAAAGCCGCTAAAAAAAGCGAAGCCCCGCTTGTAGTTCTGCTTGACGGAATCGAGGACCCTCAGAACCTGGGTGCCGTGATAAGGAGCGCCGAGTGCGCCGGAGCCCATGGTGTGGTCATACCCAAGAGAAGAGCAGCCCAGCTAACTGAATCGGTCGCCAAGGCCTCGTCCGGAGCGGTCGAGCACATGATGGTCGCCCGGGTATCAAATATTGCCGAGACTATCCAGAAATTAAAGAACAGGGGAATATGGGTGATAGGCATCGAGGCCGGGGAGACCAAGACCGTTTATGAGGTCGACATGAAGCTGCCTACGGCGATAGTGGTCGGAGGCGAATCGAAGGGGATATCGAGGCTCGTAAAAGAGAGGTGCGAGGTGCTTGCTTCAATACCCCTCAAGGGCAAGGTATCGTCCCTGAATGCCTCGGCCGCGACTGCCGTTGCGCTCTTCGAAGCGGTCAGGCAGAGAATTTGTCCCTGAGGTCCTTCGGGATCTTGCCGGGCGCCATCCTCTTCAGGTCCATAGCGAAGGCCGTAACCTGAGCATCGATCACCTTTTTCCCATCAATCGGCCTGGTTATATATTGCTTGAACAATATCTTGGCGCCGGTAACATCGGATATCGTGGTCGCCACCTCAAGCCTGTCGCCCAGAAAAGCGGGAGAAAGATATTTGCAATTAACCTCGCTTACGGCAAACACGATCCCGGACTCAGCCCTGAGCTTTTTCTGCGATACTCCAAGGGCTTCCACCAGCTCCATCCTTCCCATCTCAAGCCAGCCGAGGTAGCTGGCGTAATAAACCACCCCTTCAGCATCGGTGTCCTTATAGTATACCTTGACCGGAATGGCTCCCTTCATCTGATTATCTCCTTCAGTTGGATTAATCTTGATATGGTGAAGTCCGGGCTCTCGGCCTCCAGGTCCTCTTTCCTGCCAAGACCGTAAGTCACGGCACACGTCTTAATGCCGGAAGCCTTCCCGGCTTTAACATCAACGGCCATATCCCCCACCATGACGGCGCGCGACTTTTCAACCGTGAACTTATCAAGAACCCTTTCCACCGAACAGGCCATCGGCTTGATGCATTTTTCATCGTCTCCGCCGGCGACGTCCTCGAAATACCTGAGCATATTGAATGACTCAAGCTGGTTCACGACGAACTGTTTCAGCTTGTTCGAGAGTATGGTCTTTTTCTTGTGCTTAAAGTAATCGAGAACCGGCGCGGCATCCGGGTATGGCTTTGTATTGTCCAGGCAGTGGTCAAAATAATACCCCCAGTAGAACTTTATCGCCTTCTCCATAAGAGACCGGTTTCCAGATCCAAGGGCGTCCGATAACAGCTTGAGATTGCCGAAGCCGATGCTTGCCCTGATCTCTTCGGGAGTCCTTGCCGGGAGACCGAGGTGCTCAAGCATTGCCTCGACCGACTTGACTATGTCTCCCACGGAATCGAGAAGGGTACCGTCAAGGTCGAAGATGATAAGGTCGGCTTCAATGGTTTTTGCAGTCATTTCGGAAAGTATATCATAAATCCGCTCCGTCCAAAAAGCGCTTGACGCAGCCCGCAGTTGGTGCTACATTTTTCAAGTTCGTAGCACTAAAGGAGAATCGAATGGAAAAACTTACAAGGTTCGGCGTATCGCTTCCGGAGGGCCTTCTCAGGAAGTTCGACTCCCTCACCGCCAGAAAAGGGTATTCAAACAGATCTGAGGCCCTCAGGGACATGATAAGAAGCCGCCTCGTGGAAGAGGAGTGGAGATCGTCGTCCGCCGAAACGGTCGGGACCGTAACCCTTGTTTACGACCATCACTCCGGGGACCTCCAGGAGAGGCTGACCGATCTCCAGCACGACAACACAAGGAACATAGTATCAACCACTCACGTCCACCTGGACGAGCACAACTGCCTTGAGGTGCTGATTGTGCGGGGAAAAAGCGGAAAGATACGCGGGATCGCCGACAGATTGATTTCAACAAAGGGGGTGAAGCACGGCAAACTGGTGATGACCACCACCGGAAAGGAGTTAAAATGATAAAGAGAATAGTTGTTGTCGCGTCATTGTTCCTTCTCATTACCGGCGTCTCCCACGCGGGAAGGCCTCTTTCAACGGACGACGCTGGAACGCTCGGTTTCATGAATGTTGAAGTGGAACTGGGCGCGGATTACGAGGAATCAAAAGAGGATGATTATGAAACTGCCGCGGCTCTTGCCGGAAAGATCGGCGTGCTGGATAATTTTGACCTAGGCATTGAGGCCCCTTTCCTTTTTCTCGCCCCTTCCGAAGGCGACCCTGTTTGCGGGTCGGGCGACCTGTCCGTAAAGGCGAAAGCGCTTCTTTTTGACGGCGGCGAGGAGGCCCCTTCTTTTGCGCTCGGGCTCTCCAATTCCGTGCTTACCGGAAACAGGGATGAGGGGCTGGGGGCTGAGGAAACCGAGTTCACCGCGAACTTCATAGTCTCAAAGTCGTTCGGGAGCGTATCTGCGCATCTTAACGCTGCCCAGACGTCTATCGGCAAGGGAGAAGACGCGGTCACGACTTTCAGCCTGGCCTTTGAGAACAACTACGTGGAGGGCGCCAACGCGGTCGCGGAAATAGTGAACGAGAATTCGCTCTCCACCGTTATTGATGAAGACACCCTTGAGGAGGATCAGGAGTTCAGCTCAACCCTGCACACCCTCTTCGGATTTAACTGGGAGTTGACCGAAAGTTTTACCGCGGACTTCGGCCTGAGGCTCGGATTGAGCAGGGAAAGCTTCAGGAACAGCTTCACCGCCGGGATAACCTATAAATCGTAAAAGGAGGAAAATATGCATATACCGAACGGGTTTCTTGATCCCAAAGTTTCAGCAGGTCTGGGTATAGCTTCCGCCGGGGCCCTGGCGTGGTGCTTCGCGAAGGTCAGAGAGCTTGTGACCTCCCCCGCCCTTCAGGAGGCGTTCTCGACCGCCGGTAAAGCGGCATCCGCCGCCTCTCAAAAGGCGCGCAGGGTACTGAGCGGATACGGCGAGAAATTCATAATAAAGATGGGAGCGGTTGCCGCGCTGATCTTTGCCGCTCAGATGTTCAACTTTCCCGTCTCTCAGGGCACCTCAGGCCATCTTCTTGGAGGAGTCCTGGCTGCGGTAGTGCTTGGCCCGTGGGCAGGAGCCATCGTGGTCTCAGTGATCCTGCTCGTGCAGTCGGTTTTCTTCGCCGACGGGGGCATCCTTGTACTCGGGGCTAATATTTTCAACATGGCGGTCATCGGGGCCATCGGCGGTTACTATGTATATTACGGGATCTCAAGGATCATCAGGGGGTCGACCGGGATCTACGCCGGGGCGGCAATTGCGGCCTGGCTTTCAGTATTCGTGGCGGCCGGAGCGACCGCTCTTGAACTCGCGCTCTCAGGCACTTTTTCTCTAGCGGATACCATGAGATCGATGCTTTCGGTGCACGCTGTGATAGGCCTGGCGGAAGCCGCAATAACTGTTGCGGCAATCGGGCTTCTTGGGATGATAGATCCGAAAATGAAGATCGGAGGCGAAGGCAATGAGTAAGAACATAACCATGGTCCTTTTGCTTTCGATAGGAGTGGCAATAATCGCCTCTTTCTTCGCGTCGGGAAGTCCGGACGGCCTTGAATGGGTGGCGGAGAATCTGGGGTTTCTGGGCTCTGCCGGAGACACCCCGGGCGCCATGCCCGATTACCTGTTCCCGGGCGTAAACGGCGAAGGGCTGGCCACTGCGGCGGCCGGCGTAATAGGCGTCGCGCTGACTTTCGGGATTTTCCTGCTTGCGGCCAAGCTTCTAAAGGCAAAGAAGGCGTAAAAGAAGAGCCCGCCTGAGGCGGGCTCTTAAATCATTTTGCCAGCTTGTTGTAGAGAAGCGCTGTCAGATATCCTCCGATGAATCCATCTATGAAACCAAAGACCAGCCCGATAATGCTTCCCACAAGGCCCATCGAGTATCCGGGATAGGCCGACTTGACCACCGAGAGGAAAAGCGAGCCGTATCCGGTGGGCAGGTTGATGAGGGTCATTATGAAGAGAGCGGCACCCCATATTATTCCCAGGGTGAGCCCAAGCGCCTTCGCGTCGAGTTTCATACAGATTCACCCCCTTCTTCATGGTAGTTTACTACCTGGAAATTCAAATAACAAGCTCGGCAGCGGGCTTTAAGAATTTCGGGCAAAAGTGAAATCCGGCGCGAAAAATGCCGATATATATATAGAAGGGAGTGCTATGCAGGTGGCCACTCCCTTTTTTATTTGGCCATATAGTGCCGTCTCTTGGATTCCGGGAAACGCTCAACGGCATACCTCAGCATGGTCCTCGGCATTTTCCTGCGGTGCTTCCTTAGGAATTTCTCTTCAACAGCCAGATTCCGTTTGCCGATCTCTCTCAGCATCCAGCCCACGGCCTTATGGATAAGGTCCTCTTCATCGTCCAGCAGCATCTCGCCTATCTTAAGCGAATCCCTGAAGTCGTCTTTCGCAATAAAGCGGAAAGTTGCTAGCACTGCGATTCTTCTTTCCCACATTGAACCTGAAGAGGCGAGCGAATACAGAACCTTGCGGCTTTTATTCAGAAGAAAAGCTCCGGCAATGCCGGGGGCTGAAAGATCAACAAGGTCCCAGTTGTTTATGTATCTGGTATTGCTCAGATAAACATTGAATATCTTTTTCCTTCCGTCTTCGGCGGAAGATCTGAATTTCGAGGACAATATTATGAGGGCGGCCAGCCTTTCCTCGTGGATCCTTGATCTAAGAAGCCTCGCCGTATCGGAGAGGGAAATGCCCTTAAATTCAGACACAGCGCTTCTGATCCGGGGCACCCTGACGCCGATGAACACGTCTTTCTCCCCGTACTCACCTGGGCCGGTCTTGAAGAAGCGCCGCAGTGAAGCGGCGTACTTCCTGCTGCTTCGCTTTCTCAACTCTCTCCTGAGCCGTGATAAAGTTGTCTCCCGCGTCATATCCCGGACATATTAACTCGATTTGATTATTTATGCCAGAAGGGTTAAAATACCCGCAGTGAGAAGGAGGTGAATAATGAACTTGAAGATAGTTGACCTTATCGCTAACATACTCGTAATCATCGGCGCGCTAAACTGGGGATTGGTGGGGCTTCTCAACATCAACCTGGTCACCTTGCTGTTGGGCTCCGTTCCGGCTCTGGTTCAGGCCGTTTACATAATTGTCGGTATAGCCGGACTGTACGTTGCCTACCTCACGGTCAAAAAAGGCTAAGCTATATCGCGATGTTTCTCAAAGCAAGAGCCGCCTCTGGGCGGTTTTTGCTTTTTCTAGCGCTTCTTCTCCCACTTCTCGACGCGGCCGCGCACCTTTTTGAAGAGCGGATGGGGCATGATCCTCTTGGTTTTGCTTATGCGCTTATGGAATAAAGGGCTCCGCTTTTTCGTCTTTTCAAGCAGGCGGGTGAATTCATGTTTTATCTGCCCTGCGGTGACAGGGATGGCCTTCGGCTTTCTGCCGGCCCTTCCAATCCTTTTCCTGTCAAAGCGGTATCCTCTATTCCGGGATTCCTCATAAACATGAATAAGATAAACGGCTATCGCTGATGCGGGCGACGGGGACTTTTTGAACCTTTCAAGCTGCGGGTGGTTCCTGTAGCCCTTCGTTTTGCCGCGCAGGACCTTCTGAGCAAGAAGAGCCTCTCTCCAAAGCGCGACCAGGCCTTTCGGGTCCAGGTATTTGGGGTGGATCGACCAGAGTCTCACCCGTTGAGAAGGGCGACCGCGAGGTTAAGCACGGACGCGAAGCCTACCCAGATAACATACGGCACAAGCAGAAGGGCTGCCGTACGGGATACTTTGTTGAAGAGATAAACAGATGCAATAATAAAGAGCAAAAGAACGATAATTTCAATAAATGCGGCGAGCGGCAGGTGAAGCCCGAAGAATATGATCGACCAGATGGAGTTCAAAACAAGCTGGACCGCAAAAACACCAAGGGCTACTTTGACGTCCTTTTGCCCGGGGCCTTTTTCCCACACAATGTACGCGGCGATGCCCATCAAGGTGTAAAGCGTCAGCCAGACAGGGCCGAATATCCAGTTCGGCGGATTGAAGAATGGTTTTTGGAGTGTTGCGTACCATGTGGGGATTGAAGGATACGTAAAAGCGGAGCCGACCGCGCCGGCCGCATGGCAAATGAGGATCGACATCAGTAATCGTAAGGCTTTCATAGTAAAATATTAATCCGCGCTATTATACAGTCTTGCGGTGGGCGATACAAGAAGGGCTTACGGCGTGCGGAGGCAGTTATGTGCGCAAACGCTGAGCAGAAAAACAAGCCTGCTCACCGCTGTCTGCTTACGGCTTTCTGTTTTCTAGTTTGGAGGGGGGGAAGGATTCCCGCCTACGCTGAAGCTTCGGCGGGCAGGCGAACCACCGAACCCGTAAGGGACCTGATTTATATAGCCCCGAATAAAGGGATTTTATTCAAGCTCTCAAACTTATGGCTTGTAATACAATACTTTCAGAACTGGACGATAATACTTGTTGCTGTATTCGCTTGAGTAAAAGTTTATCCAGCAACTCGCCATCCCGTATATTGCGACCCCGTAATTGCTGTTTGGGTTATTTATCCAGTCCTCTACCATTTGTGGTCTTAACGGAATATCCAAAAATCCAATTTCTCCCTCAACAAGAGGAATTATATCGTCATATGCAGTTGAATAGTCTCCGCCAGGGGTTGTCCAGTTAGTGCCAACCTCTGCTGTAATCCAGTTAGCCGCACCTATTCCATCTCCAGAGTTTGTGCCTTCAGTCCAATTTGTTTCAACTTTATACACTCTCCACTGGCTTGTTTGATGTGCTACAGTGAGATATAAGCTTAAGGTTGCAGAAACAACTTCAACCGTTGGTTCAATTGATGATAAGTCAAATTTTATTAAACCAGTTGAATGTATTGGGCTTTCATTTCTGATATGTAATTGCTGGCACTGCCCATAGTTTATTAAAGTCCCCACTG
>Ga0180434_10000272_pt1 | contig 77947 bp, 62 predicted proteins | sample SS_ome_7_FD_132453 | JGI IMG/M metagenome (GOLD analysis project Ga0180434, IMG submission 132453) | Hypersaline lake sediment archaeal communities from the Salton Sea, California, USA - SS_1_D_2 metaG | ecosystem: Environmental > Aquatic > Non-marine Saline and Alkaline > Hypersaline >... | reverse complement strand
TTTGTTTTGATCTCAAGGATATGCATACTTTTTAAAAAAATGACAACTGAAATATTTTTGTTTGTTTTTACTTTCATTTTAATCGCCATTTTCTTACTATATAGGCAAGCCGATCTCACGGCACCTGCTTCGTTACAGGGTACTCGCGGTGAAGGACCACAGCTTCTCACCCTGTGCCTCGCGTCTGCAGCAACCTCGGCTTGTGAATAATCCAGGCTAAATATCCTTTTCATCAAGAAAAAAGTAACAGATCTTGAGTTTCTTCGATAAATAATATTGACGTAAATTTTCAAAAATGAAGGAATATACCTAGAGGGCATAAAAAAACTTCTAGGATATTTTTTTAAACACAAACAGAGTATATCCTTCTTTTCCCTCACCAATAAATCTGTCCATAAAGCACCCAGCAGAGAATACTATCTGATTCAATCTTTTAAAAAATTTATTTTTGTTGATCCAAATGCTTTTTTCTGTCTTGGTTCCTGGTAAAATTTTTTTTATTGTTTTTAGGAAAACTTTCTGATACATACAGAAAAAAGGAAAGGACATGTATTCTTTTTCCGATAATTTAAAATGATTGTTCTGAAAAGTTTTGATATAAAAGTGTTCTGGCCTCATAATCAACTTGTTTTCTCTGGTGGTTTTTTTTGCCGTGGCTTCAAAAAGAATAATACGACTGTTTTTTGCTGTAACTTTATAGAGTTGGCTTATTTTTTGTTTGACTATATTCTCATCCATAAAATGTTGAAAAACAGTGAGGATGAGCAGTAAATCAAATTTTCCATTTTCATTTTGAACCATATCTTTACAAAAGAATCGGACATTAGAGATGTTTGAGGAGTCCGCTTTTTTTTTGGCTTTATCCACCATGGATTTTGTGATATCAAATCCGTAAATAGAGAATTCTGGATATCTTTTTGCCAGCCAACAGCAGTAATAACCATCTCCGCTTCCGAAATCTGCGATTCTAAAATTATGTATGTTTCTATGGTAAATCTGTTTTATGACTTCATCTATTTTTTTGAGCAGCTGTTCTCTTCTTTTCAAATAATAGGGAAGAGGGGTGATGGTATAGAATTTTTCTCCTTTGTATGTGTAGCTTAAGAGGCCACGTTTGTTCCAATATTCATTTCCCATATTGGATTTATCCTGTATATGAATTAGAGTTGGTGAAAGAAATTCATCCCCTTTCTAATAATATAAAAATATTTTTTTTCGTCAAAGATAAAACATTTCCAGACAGACTATATGGAGCGAAAAAAGTCTGATTTCAGACCTACCACCGAAAAACAGCGGCAACAGAAGATTTTACTGGCATTTCTTCTTTTTTCATCGAATATACGGTCCCCCCCTGGGATAATATTTTGACCGCCGCAAGATCGATGAGTTCTTCAGATCCAGGCTCCCGGCTTTTTTCAATGACCACTTGGTTTTTATCTGAGATAAAAGTTCCCCATTTATGATCAGTCACATCCAAGAACAGAAATCCAATCCTTCCCTGTTGGGCAGCCGGCAGAATTTTTTTGATATCTTGTGATGTTTGTTGGGTATGAAATAAATCTTGAAACTGAGCCAAAGCTTTTTCCTGCTCTTTTTTAAAACAAGGTTCAACAATTTTCCACGCTTTTTTGTGAAGTTCATCTGCTGACCATTCGTCCGGGTTCCCGATCACGGCTTCATCCAAGACATTACCGTAAGAACTGGAATTTCTGAAAAGAGGGAGAATATATTCTACCCCAGATAAAACTAAAGGAGCACTTTCACCCCCTAGGATTTTTGAAAGACCTTTATCCACTCGTTGGAAATAACGCTGTATGTCTTCTTTAAAATTGTCTTCTCCGCCTCCATGTCCATGGAACATGAGATCCCCTCTTTTTTTTCCAGTCCGGCTGGCAACATGGAATTGTGATTGATGTTCTAGATTATCATAGCCTAGGGCTTCCTCCATGCTTGTGGGTACATTCTCGAGATTAACTTCACTGAAACTATAACGTGATGCCTGCAGCAGGCGGATGTTTTTTTGGCTCAAAGCCAAAATATAAAAACGTCCATCTCCACTGAAAAGAGGAAGAAGAGGCTTGATATAAAAACGTTTATTGATGACTACTTCCTCATTAAATTTAATGGGGAGTCGGTAGTACCTGAAATTCTGGGGAGTGATAAATACAGCCAAACCATCACTTTGGTGCTGCCAGAAAATGGAATCCTGTATGAGTTTATGGGCCGGATTTAGAAATTTTGAAATTTCTTTATGGCTTAAATCAGTTTTGCTGAGCTGATTTTCCACCTCTCCTAATAAGTTTTTATATCTTATGGAATTTTTTCGAGTTTCCCTCCCTGCTTTTTCTGTAGGCATATACATGGAGACAAGATGGGCGTCCTTACGTTCCATCAATGCCTTCAGTTCTTTTTTTCCAAGCAAACGCATCTATGGCACCTCCTTATTATTTTTCATTCAAGATTCATTCCCATTTAAAACACATATATCAGAAATCTTTTCACTTGAGAATTTTGTTTATTTCTTCTTTTTCTAAAGTTTCCTTTTTGCTCAGGGTTTCAGCCAATTTTTTAAGTTTTTTCCGATTCTTCTTGAGTACTTCTTTGGCTTTTTCTTCCTCCCCGCTGACTATATTTTGGATTTCTTCATCAATAATGCGAGCCGTATCTTCACTGAAGTCCTTGGGCTTGGTCATTTCTCGGCCCAAGAAAAGATGTTCTTCTCCTAGGCTGAATGTGATAGGCCCCAGACGCTCACTCATTCCCCATTGCGTAACCATCCTGCGTGCTAGTTTGGTGGCTTGCTTCAGGTCATCTGCTGCTCCATTGCTTATATCGTCAAAGATTAATTGTTCTGCAGCTCGTCCACCCAGCATGATTCGGATTCGTTTCATCAGATAATCCCGCTTCAGGTTATGCCGATCTTCCTCGGGAACCTGTTCCGTGGCTCCTAAAGAGCGGCCTCTGGGGATAATGGTGACTTTTTGAATGGGATCGGTTCCTGGAGTTATTTGGGCTAACAGGGCATGACCGGCTTCATGATAAGCGATGATTTTCTTTTCCTCGTCGCTGATCATTTCTTCCCTTTTGTGACCCAATATGATCTTATCCCGAGCTTGGATAAAATCTTCTGATTCCACTTTGTCTTTGTTTTCACGCGCAGCCAACAGAGCAGCTTCATTGACCAGATTTTTTAGATCTGCTCCAGAAAATCCTACGGTGCGGGCAGCTAAATTTTCCAAGTCTACATCCTTACTGAGGGATACTTTTTGAGTGTGAATCTCCAAAATTTTTTTTCGCGCTTTTTTCTGCGGCATATTGAGTGCTATCTGACGGTCGAAGCGTCCTGGTCTGGTCAGAGCTGAATCCAGAACATCAGGCCGGTTGGTGGCTGCCAAAACAATCACTGATTCGTGAGGAGCGAATCCATCCATCTCATTGAGAATCTGATTCAAAGTTTGTTCCCTTTCGTCGTGGCCGCCTCCTAACCCGGTACCACGAGCTCTTCCGATGGAATCTAGTTCATCGATAAATATGATAGAAGGCGAAGAATTTTTGGCAGTATTAAACATATCCCGAACCCGAGAAGCCCCCACACCCACAAACATTTCAATAAATTCAGACCCGCTGATACTGAAAAAAGGGACGTCAGCTTCTCCGGCTGTTGCCCGAGCCAAAAGGGTTTTTCCCGTTCCTGGGGGACCTAGAAGTAAGATTCCTTTGGGTATGTCAGCTCCTAATTTCTGAAACTTCTTGGGCTCCCGAAGGTAATCGATGATTTCTTTGAGATCTTTTTTAGCGTTTTTTAGACCTGCCACATCTTGGTATGAAACATCGGTTTTGGTTTTTTTATATCTTTTTGCGCGGGATTTTCCCATACCAAAAAAACGGCCGCCCCCAATGTTTTTCATCTGATTCTTGGCTTTTCTCCGGATATATACGATGTAGCCGACAATCAATATCCACGGAAGAGTCAGAATCAAAAAGGTGCTCCACCAATTGCCGCCAGTGGTTTCTGCTCTGACTGTTATATTCTGTTCCTCCAGCAAATCCATCAAAGCGGGATCTTCCATGTTAGGCTTGATGGTGGAGAACAAATTGTATTCAGTCCCCTCTTCTGTACCTGGGGGTTGATAGCTCTTTTGGAATTTCCCAGTGATTTTTTGTCCCTTGATCTTAAGTTCGGAAATGTTCCCATCCTGGACTTGCTGTTTGAATACGGAATAGGGGATCTTGATGCGGGGATGGGAGGATGCGGTTTGAAAGAAAAAATATGCCAGAGCCACAAACACAGCAATCCAGATCAAAAGACCCCATCTCAGTTTGGAATTGAATGGATTTTGGAGTTTATTTAATTTCTTAAATTTATTAGATTTAGATGTCTTTTTCTTTTTTTCCATCATATTTTAAATTTTTCTCGTTCCATTACTCCCCTCTTTTCAGCCCCACTTTTATTATGCCCCAAATCGCAGAAAACATCAAAATTAAGCCCAAAAGAGCTGGCGTCACTGCCTTAGTAGTCAATTTATTTTACCTGAATAGTGGAGAGGGCAAGGGATAAGGCATCCACTGTGAGGGCTGAGCGGGCATGGTTCCTCTTTGGAGGAGAGCGAAGCCCGAACGGGAGAGAGATTCCTCGCTGGGGGATCGAGCGGGTGACGAATCCCTTGCCCTCTCCCTCATTCATATGGATTTTTGAAATGATTCACAATATATAATTTCAATTAAGACCTATCAGCTGAGAAGGCCCTGTATGATCAGTTCCACGGCTTCATCTTCAGATAAACCCCTGGAAAGCAGAGTTTGGAGTTGTTTGTCATCCACGCTTCCGATAGCTGCTTCATGGGTGATGTGTGCTTGAGGATGATGGACTTCCACAATGGGAATGGCTGTGGCCGTGGCTTTGTCCTGAACGATTTCCTTGCAATCCACATGACCCCGAGCATAGGGGGCAGATGCAATCAATTTATTACGGATTTCTGCTTTGGCACGGTCTCTGACCGCGATCTTGGAAGTGAGTGCTCCTCTGGCTCCCTCTCCGTTGAGATAGCCGGCTTCATTCACTTTAATGTCATCTTCTGCCAGTCCATTGATTCTTGCGGTCATTTCCATCACACTCTTGGTATCGCAGTGAGTTTCATAGTCGATGTCGATGAGACCTACTCGTCCTTTCACCAGGTCAAATTCAGTTTTGTATTGAGCGTGAGGTCCTAGATGGACCGTGGCTTTAGGGATGACTTTGACTCCCCCTTCAGGACTGTGGATATGTTTCTCTATATAAGAATACCGGGCATTCTCCTCAATATTTATAGTGGCGTTCATGATGTGATGGACATCCACAGCATTAGGGAAAACGCAGTGAGCCAGGACAGACAAACGGGAGTTTTTTTCCAGGTTGATCTCCATTTCAATGCGCTGGATTCCTTTTTCTGGCATCATTCCAAAGCAAAGATGAACTGTTTTGGGGATTTGAGTTTCTTCACGGACAGTTAAAAATGCACGAATCCCATCTTTTGTTTCTTTCAAATCAACTCTCAATCCCGGCACAGTGTTCTGACTCAGTACTTTGTTTTGGTTTAAGACCACATGAGCTACTTCCGAGTCTTTGAGTACCTTGGAATCTGTTTCTGTGTTTTGGAAGAGTTGGTTAGCTAAATTCATGATTCACCCCCTGAGTTGGTTTCTTCAGGTCGGTTTTTATGATCGCAGGGGATGCATTTTTCTCCGAAGTAGCGGTTGATTTTATCCACCGTTCCTTTCCTCTGTAATGCTCCGCAGCAGATCAGAAAAGCATGCTCAGCTTGTTCTAAAACCGCCTCACTGTGGGTGATGAGAATCACTGTGGTTCCCTCTTTTTTTAGAATTTTGACCGCCTCAAATATTTTTTCTAAGGATTCCACATCAATCCCTGAGTCCGGCTCATCCAGAAGTGCGATCTTTGGTTTCATAGCTAAAATGGAGGCCAATTCAATTTTTTTTCGTTCTCCTCCGCTTAGAGTTTTATCCACAGCTCTGTTCAAGTAATTCTCTGGATCTAACCCTACTTGGTTGAGGACTTGTTCTAAAGTCTTTTTTTCCTTGTCTCGGGATGAGACCCTCAGATAATCCTTGACTTTGAGTCCTTCAAAACGGGCGGGTTCCTGCCAAGCTAGAGTGATCCCTTTCCGGGCTCTTTCATCAAGGTCTGCATCATTAATGGATTTTCCTTGATAGATGACATCTCCCTGGATGTTTCTATATCCTTGGAGTCCCATGATGGTGAAAGCCAGGGTGGATTTGCCAGCTCCATTAGGGCCCACCAAAGCGTGGACATGTCCCTCCCAGATATCTATAGAGAGATCATCCAGTATTTTTATCCCATTCAAAGAAAGGGTAAGGTTTTTAGTCTGAAGAATATTCATAGCTTTTTTCTGTTTTTTTATCATCTTGGATACCCAGTATCATGCCTGTGGGAACAAGCAGTCAGTACTGACCTTATTTTACAGCCACACCTAAGTTGTAGCACATAAAAGCATATTCGTCGGTAAGCTCATCGATCATCTTAGTAGTGGAGCTGGAGCCGTGGCCTGAACGGGTTTCAATGCGGATAAGCACTGGGTTTTCACAACCTTGTTTTTCTTGTAAGGCAGCGGTAAATTTGTAGGAATGAGCAGGCACGACTCGGTCATCATGGTCTGCTGTGGTCACCAGTGTAGCGGGATAACAAACACCCTTTTCAAGATTATGGTAGGGAGAATAAGAGTAGAGATTTTTGAAGTGCTTTTCTTGGTCACTGGAACCGTATTCCACAGCCCATCCCCATCCCACGGTAAATTTGTGGTACCGGAGCATATCCATCACTCCTACAGATGGCAGGACCACCCCAAATAGATCAGGCCTCTGGGTCATAGCAGCTCCTACCAGAAGACCGCCGTTTGAAGCACCGGAAATAGCCAGTTTATTTTGGGAAGTATATTTTTCATCAATCAAAAATTCAGCCGCTGAAATAAAATCATCAAACACGTTCTGCTTGTTGAGAAGCATCCCAGCTTCATGCCATTCCTCTCCATACTCTCCTCCTCCCCTGAGATTAGCCTGGGCAAAGATGAATCCATTTTCCAAAAGAAAAATCCGTGTGGAACTGAATGAGGGAAGGAGACTGATATTGAATCCTCCGTAACCGTAAAGAAGAACCGGATTCTGGCCATTTTTAAAGATTCCTTTTTTGTGAACCAGAAACATGGGGACTTGAGTGCCGTCTTTGCTGGTGTAAAAAACTTGTTGGGTTTCATAATCATCGGGATTAAAAGGAACTTCAGTTTTGCGAAAAATTTCAGACGTTCCTTTTTCGATCTGATATTTGTAAATAGTGGGAGGATAGGTAAAGGAAGTAAACACATAAAAAAGTATTTTATCTTCTTTTTTTCCTCCAAATCCTGAAGCAGTACCCAAGGCAGGAAGATCGATTTCCCTGATCAGGTTTCCTTTTAAATCATATTGGAATACTTGGGTGTGGGCATTTTTGAGATAATGGCAGAAAAGATATCCACCTGCTGTGTTGGCCCTATTGAGGACTTCGGACTTTTCAGGAATGATGTCAACCCAGTTTTCCTGCTCAGGGGCAGCTGGATCGATTTCCACTATTCTGTAGTTGGGAGCATCGATATTTGTGTAAACCAGAAAGAGATGTCCAAGATTATCGATGACATAGCTGTCATAGTCAAAACCGGTGATAAGAGGATTAAACACAGCTTTTTCTTCTCCTAGTTCTTTATAGTAAAGTTCATTTCCGCTGGTACCCTCAGAAACAGTTAAAACCAGATATTTTGAATCCTCTGTCACACTGGTAGAGACATAACGCAGGGGATGCTCTTTGTCCTGGTATACTACCCTGTCTTTTTCCTGTGGATCGCCCAATTTATGATAAAAAATTTTCTGGTATTTGTTCTGTTCTTTAAGTTCCTCCCCTGGTTTTGGCTCATCATAACCGCTGTAGAAAAATCCCTCCTTGTACCATGAGGCGGCACTGAATTTAACCCAGCGGACTCGATCTTCCAGTTCTTTTTTGGTTTTGATCTCCATAATCCGGATCTCCTGCCAGTCCGAACCTGCTTCTGAACGGGAATAAGCTGCATAGCGGTTGTCTTTGGAAAAACCAATGAGGGCGATTCTTATGGTTCCGTCAGGAGAAAGTTTGTTGGGATCAATAAAGACTTCTGGTTCCCCCTCCAGTCCTTTCTGGACATAGATAACGTATTGATTTTGTAAGCCTTCATTTTTGTAGAAAAAGTAGTATTCTCCTGCCCGGAAGGGGGAGGAATATTTAGGATAATCATAGAGCTCAGTGAGCCGCTGTTTGATTTGATCCCGAAAGGGAATCTGTTCTAAGTAGGAAAAAGTCACTTTGTTTTGAGCTTCTACCCAGGATTTGACCTGTTCAGAATTGATGTCTTCCAACCAGCGATAGGGGTCAGGGACTTTAGTGCCAAAATATTCATCCACCACATCTACTTTTTGGGTTTCCGGATAGGTGAGTTCGGGTTGGGAGAGTTTTTGTTCCTTTTGACAACTATTAAGGAAAAGGGTCAGTGGAATTAGGATAAAAACAAACAATCTTTTTTTCATATTTTCCTCCTGCTTTTCATAAAAAATGGCAATATTTTTATTATGGTTTTCTTTGTAGCTGAGTGCAAGATTTTTTCAATACCCTTCAGCCACACCTGAATTTCATAAAGCTTACACCCTCGACTCCTAAATTATCTTTGATGATTACTTTGACCTATCTTCGTAATCCGGTCTCTTGGGATGAATGGGTTCTGCTTTCTGGATAAGCTTCAGAACTTCTTCCACTGCTCTTTTCAGTTGAGGATCAGTCCCTTTGGCTAGGGTAGTGGGGTCATCCACAACTCTGATATCAGGGGGCACTCCATAACCCTCTCGGAACCATGTGCCGTCAGGATTGTACATCCGGAAAGTGGGGGCAGTGACCATTCCTCCGTCGATAAGAGGAGGTGTTCCTGACACTCCAATCAATCCTCCCCAGGTCCTCATGCCAATCAAAGGCCCCAGATCTGCTTTTTTGAAATAATCAGGGAAGCAATCTCCACCAGAACCGCTCCAGCCGTTGATCAGCATAGCTTTGGGTCCAAAATGACCCACCGGAGGCCACTGCCAGTCTTTTCCATCTCGAACCGCCCAGTAAGCCAATGGCTTTCTGTTCAAGATTTCAATAAATCTGTCAGGGATTTGTCCCCCGCTGTTAAACCGTTCGTCGATAATCAAGCCTTTTTTATGGAATTGAGCGTTGAATTGTCTGACCAGTTCATTTTGAGCGTCCACGCCAGTGCTTCTCACATAAATGTATCCCACCTGTCCGTTGGACATTTTTTCCACATATTGTCTGTTGGCTTCAATCCATTCCAGGTGTCTCAGTCTTATGACCTCTCTCTGATTTAGTGTTTTTACCACAGCTTTTTTTGCTCCTTCATAACCTGGTTTGTCATTGACTGTTAGTTCCACAGTTTTTCCAGCCAAGCCCTGCATAACATACCATGGGCTTTTATCAGTAGTGAGTTTGATCTCGTTGATTTCAAGGATATAATGGCCAGGTTCAATTTTTACATTGTTTTTGGTCCTCAGAAGAGGAGAACAGACTTCAGCAAAATCCCATTCTGCTCCTTTCATGATGCTTTTTATTCGATAAAAGCCTTGGCTCACTTCCCAGTTGATTCCCAGATAGCCGGTGGCTTTTCTGGGGGCATTTTCCATATCTCCTCCTCCCCGGTAAGTATGAGAAGCATTGAGTTCAGCGATCATTTCTCCAATAATAAAGTTGAGATCTCTTCTTGTCACCACATTTTGAAGTAATTTTCCATACTGTTCTTTCACTTGAGCCCAGTCCACTCCGTGCATGTTGGAGTCATAAAAATAATCCCTGACAATGCGCCAAGCATCGGTGTAAATTTGTGTCCATTCTTTGGGAGGATCCACCATCATCTCTAAATCACTGGTAGGCACAAACTTTTCCATCTTCTGATTGGGCTTTACAGGAATGACCGATAATTTTCCCTTGGCATACACCAGCAGGTTATTTTCATCAGAGGAAAGCATATAGCTGCTGATTCCTTGTGCAATGGTTTTCTCTTCTCTGTTTTCAAAGTCAAAATATTTTAATTCATTGGTTTTATCTTCAGAACCGCTTCTGGGGTGCTTGAGGTAGATGATTTTTCCTGGCACAGCACTGAGGTGGCTGTAGTTTCCTGCCTGGATGGGAAGCTGGATCATTCTCTGTTCAAAGTTTTCCACAGTGATTTCCACTTTTATCTTTTCTTCTTTTTCTTTCTCTTTGTTGTTTTCTTCCTTTTCTTTATCTTCTTTTATCTCTACTTCGTCATTTTGAGGGGGAAGTGGGATTTCCATATTCTCTGTAAGAGCCACAGCCACCACATTGGTGGTGTTGGGATAAACAAAAGAATTATCCAGATCGCTGTAGACAGGAGAGAAAGTTCGGTTTGAGAAAAAATACAGATATTTGCCTTCAGGATCAAAAACAGGATTGGAATTATTGTAATAATCTGTGGTGAGCTGATATTTTTGGTTGGCCTCTGTGTTGTAGACAAACACAACATCATGTCTGTTCTCCATTCCCCTTGAAAAGGTCATCCACTGGCTGTCCGAAGACCAGTCCACTTTGAAGTTTTGTAATCCTCCATGATTTAACCAGAGCCCCTTGTCCACATCCAGCGTCTTTTTTTGTTCCAGGTCAAATATCTTTATCTCCTGATGACAGGTCACAAAAGCCAGCTTTTTACTGTCCGGTGACCAGAACAGATGATAATAAAATCCTTTTTCATAAGAGGTCATGATTTCCTCTTCATTTTCCGAAGTGAGGTCTTTTAAGATAAGCTGATACTCACCTGTTTGATCACTCCAAAACGCGACTTTTTTTCCATCCGGTGACCAGGCAGGGTACCTTTCTGCAGATCCGGAATTTTGAGTGAGGTTTTTAATGGCTCCGTTTTCTTTGGGAACAGAAAAGATTTCTCCTCGTGCTTCTATGAGAATCCTTTGGCCGTCAGGAGAAATATAGGCATTATTGATTCTGCTGGAAACATTTTCTATGTGCGCTTTCTGTGTTGATTTATCGGTTACGATTTCTATATTGATCTCTTTGTGTTGTTCTGTATTCAAATCCATTAGATGGAGCTTCCCCCCGGCTTCAAAAACAATATCATAAGGGCCAATAGCGGGAAAATGAATATCGTATTCTAGAAAGTGAGTGATTTGCTTGGATTCTTCACTGACCCTGTCATACACCCATAAGTTGTATCTTTTATTCGCCCCTTTGTCAGAGAGAAAGTAAAGTTTGTTTCCATGCCACATGGGCTGTGTTTCATTGGCATCACTTTGGGTGATATTTTTTGAAACCAGAGTTTCCAGATCGAAAAGCCAGATATTCGGAGCCATTCCTCCTCTGTATCTCTTCCAGGTTCTAAAATCTCTGGATATAGGGGTATAGGCTAGTGTTTTATTGTCTTCAGCCACCATTCCAAATTCGCCGTAAGGCACCGGCAGTTTTTCAGAAAATCCGCCCCTTGGAGACACTTTGTAGAACTGATTGTATCTCATTCTTCCGCTTTCTCTGGATGAGGCATACAAGATTTTGTCACCATCACTAGTCCAACCCAGCACCCTGTCAGAGAGGCCGTGGTAAGTAACTCTCTGAGGCTCTCCCCCCAGGAAAGGCAGCACATAAACATCTTCATTGCCGTCATAATTTCCAGTAAAAGCGATGTGTTTTCCATCCGGTGAAAACCGGGGAAAAGACTCTTCTCCTTTAGGGGAGCTGAGTTTGTGAGCCAGGCCTCCTTGTTTTTCTACCACCCAAATATCTCCGGCATAAACGAAACAGATGTGAGTTTCCGACACATCCGGATACCTCAACATCTTGGCATTAACCTGAGAATATAGGTTCAGAGAGGACATAAAAATAAAAATTAAACCCAATCCCATTACAATCATACTTTTTTTGCCCATCGTTCCTCCTTTTTTTGATTAACCTGAACTATTCATAAAAAAATGGCGATGCTTTCATTATAGCTCATAAAAATTAAGGTTCACTATAGAATTTATACGTAATCTATCGAAAAAAGATTGATTTCTTAGTAAAGAATAGTAAGACCCATTGAGTCGATTCTGCTGTATCATGTTGATGTTTTTATAAATAAACCAGGTTAATAATACCTGGAATGAAAATATTACGTCAATAAAAAACGATTTTTGAGAAATTTATTATTAATTTCATGTCTATTCCTATAAATCAAATGTACTCAGAAGATTCGAGTCAAAATGAAAGAAAACAAGAAAACCCTCAAACCTGGAATTGACATATAGCCATACGTAGTGTATGGTTGTATGCATGAAAAAGAAAACCACATTAAAAATTGATGATTCTGTGATGTCTCGTCTCAAAAAGGAAGCGGTCCGCCGGAGATGTACTATGTCTGAATTGGTGGAGTCCGCTCTCCGGCTTCTTTTTCAGTCCGAAAAAACCCGCAAGAAAATTCCTCCTCTTCCCAAATTCAAGAGTGGAGGGCCCCTGGTGGATATCGCTGACCGTGATGCTCTTTACCAGTCTATGGAGGGTCGCTAGTGTTTGTAGTTGATACAAATATCCTGATCTATGCGGCTGATGAGGATTCTCCGTTCCATAAGCCGTGCCGTGAGAGGTTAGAAGAGTGGCGCAGCCAATCTTCGGCTTGGTATGTGACTTGGGGGATTTTATATGAGTTCCTGAGAGTGATCACTCATTCCAGAGTTTTTCGAAATCCCTGGTCCATTGCTGATGCCTGGACATTTATGAACGCTGTCCTTGCTTCTCCTTCCTTAGACATCCTGATTCCAGGAGAGAGACATAGGGATTTGGCTGCCGAAGTCATCAAAGACTTACCTTTTCTAAGCGGGAATCTTCTTTACGATGCCCAAACAGCTGCGTTGATGAGAGAGCACGGAATAAAAAGGATTTACACCAGAGATACGGATTTTCATCGTTTTCCTTTTCTTGAGCCTGTAGATCCTGTGGCTTGATTTACATCTTTACACTTCACTGGGCTCCTTCACATACTTGCGTGTGTTAAATTCTATACTGGCTGATACAATGAGAGAGGGCAGAGTAAGGTCTTCACATATTTTCTTTAAAAGGACCTGTGACAATTACCGCTCTGTCCTCTGGCTTTCTTGGAATAGCCCATAGGATATAGCATTCTCATGCATAGACACGCAAATGCCGCCAGGGAAGAGAGATCTGACCGGTGCACTTAAGTCCATCCCGCCGGGTGAATTCAAAATGGGTTCTTTGACAGTCTTTGAATTCAGGAAAGGGGTATTGATTGTCAGTGAACTGGGTCATGGAGCCGTGCTGACCAAAGAATTCTCCATGAAAAGTGAGTTTGTTGTTTGCAAAGAGAGGTTTCTTATCTTTATAGCGCCGGAAAATAAAGATGTCCTGACTGATTAGAGTTTGACATAAAAAAATAAGAACCATATACCCATAACCAAGAACTTGAGGGCTGATTTATTCGAATTCATAGTCTATCCTTTGTTCTAAATTCGGCGAAATCAAAACTCATTATACAGAAATAGAATCAAAATTAAAGTCAGAGGCCTCCACTGTCAAGTTATCCCCAGATGGGGATAACTTGCGGATTGATAAAGAATTATAAGGCATTGAGAAGAAATAAGGGATATGAGCGTCTTTTTATAATCCTATGTTTTGTGTTACCTTTATTGACTTTTTTTATAATTGATATATATTATGATATATATCATTAAAAAGGAGGATTGTCTTGCAAACCGCGAAAATATTCATGAACGGACGAAGCCAGGCTGTAAGATTGCCTAAAGAATTCCGGATGTCCGGTGATGATGTTTTTATTAAAAAAATCGGAAATATCGTCATCCTTATACCCAAGAAAGCGCTGTGGTCATCTCTTGAAAAAAGCCTTGGTCAATTCACAGATGACTTTATGGAACACCGGGAACAACCCTCTCAGGATAAAAGGGAAGATCTTTAATGAAATGCATGCTGGATACAAAAATGTGTATCTATATCATTAAGAAAAAACCGCCGGATGTTTTAAAGAGATTCCAGAAAGCCCAAATTTCAAGTATTGGCATTTCTTCCATAACCTTGAGTGAACTTTTTTACGGTGTAGTGAAAAGTTCAAAACCAGAACGAAATTATCTGGCTTTAGCTCAATTCGCGGTTCCTCTGGAGATCCTCAGCTATGACCACAAGGCTTCCCAACATTACGGAGATATCCGATATCATTTGGAAAAACAGGGAACTCCTATCGGAGCCATGGATATGCTCATCGCTGCGCACGCCCTTTCTGTGGGCTGCATACTGGTCACCAATAATGAAAAGGAATTCCATAGAGTTCCCCATCTCAGAATTGAGAATTGGATTTAATTACTTCCAGTCCAGAAGGCTTATATATAAATTAGAAGAAAAAAGAATCATTCTTTTTTCATTCGGTCCACGGCAGGGAATTTATAAATAACCTCATTGATCTTTAATAGCTTAAAATTTTAAGAAGAGCTGGAGAAAGCATCAAGGTGGACGGGTGTTTCAGGGAAATTCTGAAGAATTTTTTGATCGTTAATCATTTTCGGCCTTCGTTCTTCCACTGTTTCAGTTCCTCATACCGGATGCGGTATTGTGCTGTCAGCTCCCGGATTTTCCGGGTCCGTTTGAACGCGGCATCCACATCAATAGGGGGTGTTTCAAGAGCTCGTTCAATAACAGCAATCACTTCCTGGTTGATGCTTCTTCGACTGGCTATAGCGCGGCGCTTCAATTTCTCATAAACTTCTTCGGGAATATTTTTAATAGTCAGCGTTGCCATAATACCACCTTTATGGTTTTAATGTGAAACCATTCAAATGAGTCAGAATTTCAGCGGAGAAATTTTTCAGGCTGGGATGTGTGAATTTCAAGTTTATACCGTTCTGGCTGATATTCGGTTATCTTTCAGAACTCTTATACAGAGGATTTGTTTCAGTAACTATCTTTTAACTATCTATGAATTATCTATGAATAAAATACTTCTGCAAAAAAACAGTGACGTCTTGCCTGTTTACCTAGTTTTGTAAAAAACAACTCTATGCTTCCTCCTCGATCCATCCGCGCATTCTATTGACAGGACTTGTTGGCCCTTTATAATATCCATTGGCATATCTTGTGAAGCACAGAAAGGGGATGAACCCATGAAAATACTTTTAACCGGAGCTACGGGGTATATTGGACGAAGGCTCAAAGTAAGACTGCTCCAAGATGAATCTCTCGATCTCCGTCTATTTGTGAGAAATGAGAAAAAAGTCCGCGATAAATACAAACACCGATTGGAAATCTCAGAAGGCAGTACTTTTGATAAACAATCGCTGCACAAAGCTCTAAAAGGCATAGATGTCGCCTATTATTTGATTCATTCTATGGGGGCCAAGAGTGATTTTAAGAAGCTGGACCGTCTGAGTGCCGAAAATTTTCTCAATGCCTGCATCAAGGCCGGTGTACAGAGAATCATCTATCTCGGCGGTCTGGGAATAAAGGAGACCGCAAGCAAGCATCTTCTAAGCCGGATCGAGACCGGGGAGATCCTGAGTTCAAAACCACACTCTATCCAGACCATATGGTTTCGAGCGGGAACCATCATCGGTTCCGGAAGCGCCAGCTTTGAAATCATCCGAAACATTGTTCAGAAGCTTCCGGTGATTCTGGCGCCCAAATGGATCCGCACCAAGACCCAACCGATTGGCATCAGAGATGTATTGGAGTACCTTTTTCAAGCGAAGGATCTGGGTGCCAAAAAGAATCTGAAGGTGGACATCGGTTCTGAACAGATGAGCTTTAAGGATCTCCTCATCAAAGCTTCCAGGGTTATGGGGCTGAAACGAATTATGATCCCTGTTCCTCTTTTAACCCCCAATCTTTCCTCTTATGGATTGATATTCATCACTCCGGTTCCCTACTCCATAGCCAAAGCACTGGTCCAGGGGCTTAAATCAGAAACCGTGATTCAAAACCAGAATGCGGAGAAGTACTTCCCGGATATTCATCCCCGGCCTTATGAAGAGGCGGTGGCTCTGGCCATGTCTGAAATCGAGAATAACCAAGTTATCAGCCACTGGTGCGACAGCAGCGCTAAAGAGGAATGCGACATCAAGGGAAAAGATCGAGTGAAAGGCATGGTTTCGACCTATCAAATTGCACGGGATTTTGGCCGCCTTCCCGCTGAAAAAGTATTTGACTCGGCCCAATCCATCGGGGGTTATCATGGATGGTTCCAGCAAAACTGGCTGTGGAGATTCAGAGGCTTTTTAGATAAGATTATCGGGGGGCCTGGAGTGAACAGGGGACGGAGAGATCCTGCGGCCCTGCGGATCGGAGATAGTTTGGACTTCTGGAAAGTGGTGGATCTAAAAAAAGGGAAAAGACTTCTTCTTTTTGCACAGATGAAACTTCCTGGAAAAGCTTGGTTGGAGTTTTCTATCAAAGAGAATAACTTAGTCCAAACTTCATATTTTATACCCAAGGGGCTTTGGGGACGGATTTACTGGATTCTGACCATGCCTTTTCATGCCCTGGTTTTTAGAGGTCTCTCAAAAGGTATCCTGAAGAAAGCGCAAACTTCCTCCATGGCTTGATGTTCCGCCTATCATTTCATCTGCGGTTTGACCGGATGACATCCATCAGGATTAGCCCCACACCACACACCAAAATTATCCCAAACAGCAGATTGATCACTAAAGGATTGAACTGAGCCTTGTTTGTAGAGAGGAGGGCTATTATCAGTTCATTGTCCCCGTGGTACAATTGATCCGGGATTTTGGGGTAGTAGGCATTGAATAAAACCAAATTGGTTATGATTATCCAGACTATAGTGCTTCCCGTTAGGAGCCATTTTTTCTGCGGAAAAGTCTCCCTCAGCCTAATAAATCCAAAAACACAAATCAGTCCGAATATGATAGACAAAATCATGAGCAAGAAATCCTTTATGACTATGCCCAACAAAACAGCCCAGCCATAAGCCCCTATGGCGGCTCCTATGATTCCTGCCATCAATCCTTTTTTTATGGATGGGTTCATTTTCTCTCCTTCATTATAGACTCACAAAAATTAAAGATAAATCAAGTCTCAATGCTGACATTCTGGAAAAATTTATCATAATCCAGTTCACAAGGTCAATAATTAGATAATCTGGAGCCCGGTTTGAATAAGCCCAGACGGATTTAACATCTAGAAAAAAAAGTGAGAAAAACAGTGACGTCATACCTGTTTACCTAGTTTTTTCTGCGGGGCGAGCATCATTAATCCGGTGACACGGCCTTATCAAAACGTCATTCCATTTTCATATATATTTTAAATTGACTATAATTAGAAACTCAAAAATGTCACTCATCATAGGCTTTCTGATTGGCTTTGCAGCCGGATTTATGAGCGGGATGTTCGGTATAGGCGGCGGCTCTATTAGAACTCCCCTTCTTTATGTGGCAGGGCTGCCTCTTTTGAGTGCCTTTGGAATCAACTTATTGGTCATACCCTTCTCTTCTCTCACAGGAGCCATCAGTCACAGAAAGAACATCAACTGGAAATTGGCCCCTTATGTGATTATGGGAGGAGCTTCGGGATCAGTTATAGGTGCCTATCTTGCGGGTTTGATACCGACCTTAGTTCTTGCCGTTATCTTTGTGGTTATTTCTCTTCTGACTGTGTCTGGAATTTATTTGGACAGGATCGCCCCAAGACTGGCTCAAAAAATCAATCCCAACCCCAAAAATATGGTGGGAGGAACTTTTTTTCTGAATCTACTCACAGGCATGCGGAGGCAGCGGTGGCTCGCTGTTCCCTCCTTTTCTGAGGGCCATGAGGCTCAATATGCGCGAAGCCATAGCCACCTCCTTATTGGCCACTATTTTCACAGCCACAGCCGCTGTGATTATCTATTGGTACCGGGGAGATATTCTATGGCTGCCCGCCCTGGCTGTGATTATTGGTTCCGTAGCGGGGACAAGAATCGGGAGCCTCGTTTCTCTCAAAACAAAGCCTGTCTGGTTAGAGATCGGCCTTTCCGTATTGGTTGTGATGCTTGCGCTGGCTGTGCTGCTGAAAGCTCTACACCCGATTTATTAATCAGCGAAATATCCAGCCCGGTGGGTGATCCTGTAGTTCCTGTTCTTGACTTTAACCTCGATCTTCCGAAATTTGCCGTCCGGTTTGTAGTCCATGGGTGAATAGCAGATTAAGTAATAATTTTCAGCCGCTGTGGCTGCTTTTTGGAAAGAGGCCAAAACATTGGCCGAACTGTCAGCAATCCCGCCCGTGGTGTCTGACACTTCGCGAAAAGCGCTGAAAACACTGTAAGACTGGTCCATCAGCCTCACACGAAGCGGTTTCATTCTCCCTATATCCAGGTCTCCCATTACTGAGGGCTTGTTAGTGACGAACAAGAAATTTATAGAGATGGATGAATCTGAAAAAATCCGCCTGATTCTTTCGGTATCAAAAGTCACATCCTTTCTCAACTCGGCGAGGGAAAAATCATCCACTCCATCTAGAATCGGGATGATTTCTTTCTGGTAAAAAAGGAAAACGTGCTTTTAAGGATAGGAATTTGGTTTTTTTGATTCTGCTGATTTTCGATTAATTTCATCAAATTCCCATCCTCTAAGCCACTTCATCACCCATCATACGTATAAAATAAAGGACAAGTCAACAAGTAACCCCCAAAAAAGAGGAAACACCAGAAAATCAGTCTTTGTGAGGCTCAAAAAGAACAGAGATCCCGCTGATTGATTTGCTTTTTTACTCTTTGCTGGGCTCTTTTACATATTTGTCAAACCATTCCACCCACCGGGCCCAGAGGTCCATGTAGGTCTCGATACACCGAGGTCCGTGTGATTCATAAGGGTAGATATAGAGCACCGCTTCTTTCCCTAATCCAGTGAGAGCCTGGATCAAACGTTCGGATTGAATAAGGAAGGTTCCTGTGTTGTTATCCACAGCCCCGTGGTACATGAGCATGGGGGTGTTGATGTGATCAGCCTCAAAAAAGGGCGACATTTCAATGTAGATATCCTGGGCATCCCAGATAAACCGGTTTTCTCTCTGGAAGGTCATGGGCGTCAGGGTGCGGTTATACGCTCCGTCTCCGGCAATACCGGCTTTAAAAAACGGACTGTGAGCCAGGATGTTGCCTGTGGCAAAGGCTCCGTAGCTGTGTCCTCCGTGACACAGGCGGTCCACATCCACATATCCCATGTTGTCCACTTTCCGGATAGCGGCGTACATGGAATCCACCAGATGAGCGATGTAGTGGTTGTTGTAGGTGTCTCCCTTTCCAATAATGGGAATATCAGGGACCACCACCGCATATCCCTGAGCCAGCCATATGTCTGAAGCATTCCGGGTGCTTAAGTGGGGGAACGCGTTTTTGTTGTTTCCTCTTATGGCTGATTTTTTATATTCTTCAAAGGAATGGTATTCGCGGGGGTAGGTCCAGAAGACAGCCGGGACTCGCTCTCCTTGCTTATAATCTGGTGGAAGAGAAATCTGACCGGTGCACTTAAGTGCGTCGCGCCGAGTGAATTCAAAATGGGTTCTTTTACAGTCTTTGAATTCAGGATAGGGATATTGATTGTCCGTGAGCTGGGTTATGGAGCCATCGCTTTCTCTCAAATAACTTTGGGGGAAAGTGTCTTTGGATTCTTGGCTTATGATGATTTTGTTCATATCTTTGTCTACGGCTACCAGGGGATCTTCGTACATATCCGGAGAGCTCTCAAATACGAGTTCTTCTTTTCCGGTTTTTATCTGAACTTTTTTGATGAAAGGCTGAGGTTTGAAGTTTTCTTTGTATCCTTCTCCTTTGAGATAGATGGAATTTCCATCACTGGAGGTCAGGGTATACACGATTCCGTTTCCGGTACTTCGGGTCATGATGTCTCCAGGGAGATTCAAAACATCTTCGGTGTCGATGTCTTTTTTGATGGTGATGGTCTTGGGTTCTTTTTTGGTAAGGTCAAAGGCGATGATTTCCTTTTTTCCTTTTTCAGATCGAGTGGCAAAAGCATATTCCCCGTTTGCGGAAAAAGACACATCATTCAATCTGTTCTCGCTCTTGACCAGAATCTGGGGATTTTCCATGTCAAAAGGCGGGGGCAGAAAGATCAACTGATCCATTGATTTTTCATCATCTTCGGATTCTTCCTCTTCATCTTTTTGTTTGTCTTTTTTTTCAAGCTGAAGAAAAAACAGTCCTTTTCCATCAGGGCGCCACCTCACATCTCTGGGAAGGAATCTGAGCGGACTGGAGTTGCGGCTCATGGCTTCGTTTAAGGGAGTGTCCCGGATGGTGGAGATGACTTCTCCTTCTCTGTTCATCACCACCAGCTCTTTGGGAAAATCCCGGTAGCTCACAATGTAAGAAAAAGGCTTGACCAGTTTTTCTGCCAGAATGTATTTTCCATCCGGACTCAGCGAGATATTCATATACATGGCGGGTTCGCTCAATTCTTTGAAGGGTTCTCCGGGAGATAGAACCGCCAATTGAGAAGTGGTATAGTATTCAAATAGTTTTTTATCATGAGGAGTTCGGAGCAGAAAGGGATAGGTGCTGGTAGGGGTTTCTTTCTCTCTGGTATGTCTGATGATGGGGGACTCAGGAACCGGGTCTTTTTCAGGTTTTGGCCCTCTGTCAGAAGGGACCAGAAAAGTAATGAGAGAACCTTCGGGTGTCCACTGGAGCATGTTGGATCCAGAGGAACGTCTCCACCAGCTACGGACTCCGCCTAAGGTGGCCATAACAAAGTCTTCAGCCACTGTGGCTGCTTTTCCGGTCTTCACATCAGCGGTCCATACTTGAGAGCCTTGTTCAAGGTGTGCCAGAAAAGCGATCTTTTTCCCGTCAGGTGACCAGGTCATGTCACTGATCAGTATGTCTTCAGGTAAGTCCACCATCCAGAAATCTCTTTTTTCTAGGGAATAGATTTTGAGTCCTTTGTTTCCATAGGTGGACAGCCGCCATTCTCGGTTTACATCCGGACAAAACTCCAACATGGCCAGACGGTAAGTTTTCTGGGCCATCAGCTCTAAGGATGAAAACTGCCTCTGGATGGGGATTATGAAATGAATCCCGTCAGGTCCCAGGGCATCCAGTTCATCGTAGTGTCTGTCTCTGGTCAGAATGTCCTGGATAAACTCATTTGGTTTCAGATAAGCTTCTTTGTAAGATTCCTCCTCCTGGGCAAAGGACATTCCTGAGATAAGGAATATGGAGAAAATAACCAAATAGATTTTTAAATATAATTTGTTCATAAAAATACCTCCTTTTTTATCCTGAATTATTCATAAAAAAATTGGCCCTGTTTTTGGCTCGTATATAATTTAGGTTTATGATCTTAACATTTTGCAATTCACATTTCACTTTTTTCTTCTTATGTTTTTTTCCTGGTGATTATATTTCTTCCATTAAATATCTTTTTATCCAGGGCCTTGAGTTTCTCACTTACAATGGTGGTACCCACCAGGTCGCCGGTGACGTTGCAGGTGGTGTGGCCTATGTCCAGTATGGGCCATACAGAAGCCAGTATAGGTATTAGGGCCAGAGGCAGATTCAAGGTTTTAAGCAGGATGGTGGACATCACGATACCAGCTCCTTTGATTCCTGCAGTTCCCACAGAGAGAATCAATCCTAGAAACATAAACTGGAGAAGCAGAACAGGAGTGATGGATAGTCCGTAAATATTGGCGGCAAACACAGCGATCACGCCAAGAGCGGCAGCCATTCCATTCATGTTTATGGTGGCTCCCAGGGGGAGGGTGAATCCCCATATTTTTTCTGGAGTTCCCAGGTTATCCGAAGCGGTGCTCATGGAAACAGGAAGAGTGGCTGAGCTGGAAGTGGTGCTGGCTGCTACCAGCATGGCCGGAGAAACATTTTGGTAAAAACGAACGGGATTCAATTTGGTCAGCCATATCAGGACCAAGGGATAAAACAGAATCAGGAGCAGCAGTAGAGCCATATAGTCTGCCAGAATGAACCTTAAAACTTCATGGAGAACTTCTGTTTTCATGGAGGCCACCATATTGGCTACCAGGGCCAGTATGCCGTAGGGCGCGGCTTTCATCACAAATCCGGTGATGGTGATCATGAGCTCTGAGGCATCATTAATGACCTTGGTCAAATTCTTGGCTTTTTTCTTCACAGCCAAAAGCCCGATCCCAGCGATGATAGCAAACACAATGATCTGAAGCATATTTCCTGAAGCCAGAGATTCCACTGGATTTTTGGGCACCCATGAGACCAGGTTATCGATGAGGTTAAAGGAAGGAGGTTCGATGGTTCCTCCGGTTTTCAGCAGCCCAGCAGCTTTTTTCCCGGGTTGTATCAAAAGAGCGATGGAGATGCCCAGGATTCCAGAAACAAGGGAGAAAGCTAAGTAGTAAAGAATGATCATACCTCCGAGAGAGCGGAAAGAACGCAGGTCTTCGAGTTTGGTCATCCCGCTAATCAAAGTGAAGAAAGTGAGGGGCACAATCAGCATCATCAGGAGACGGATAAAAATATCGCCCACTGGTTTGATCCAGTTGGCGTTGTCTCCAAGGAGCAGTCCCAGTAGGATTCCAATGAGAATGCCAATAAATATCTGAGTGTAGAGCGGCTATCTTAACCACCACTTCATTTAGAAAACTCCATTACCCATTTTATCTGACCCATTCATAAGAAAATGGCGATGCTTTTATTATTCATTTTGTTTCAACGATATACAAGATTATTTACTAGAACCATTATCTGAACATTTTTCTTGTTTTTATTTTTAATTTTAATCGCCATTTTTCACCCATTAAGGCGAGCCGATATGAAATTCAGGAATACCTGAATTTCTTTAAGCTCTCTATTACCTCGGCTTGTGAATAATTCAGGTTTAATGGGTTTGGCTATCTCAATCCGCTGTAATAGATCCCGTTGAATAAAAATTTAAAGGTTCCATGAGGCTGGGCGCGGAAAGTGATTTCCGGCCCGAAGAGAAAAAGTCTTCCTTTTCCCACTTTAGCATCTATCACTGTGGTGCCCCCTTTGAGATACTGCTGTCCCATGGCCCAACCGCTCAATAAGGGTTTTTCTTCATCAAACCAAGCGACAGGTTCTACGCCTTTGAAAGATGCTTCTGGAAGCAGATGGAAAACCGGGCTTCTGTTGAAATAGACATTGACTTTCTCCGGCATGCCGTAAGCCAGGGGATTTTCATTATTCACCTTGACTTGAAGGATGGAACCAGGAATAAAGTACTTTTCCATGGGGTGTGGTTTTGTTTTTCCCTCGCCTACTTTTTCAACCAGGGCGTTTTCAACAGGGAGGTCCAGATGATAGGCTAGTTCAGTGGCGCTTCCAATGGTGATGATATGCCCTCCTTTTTTTAGAAATTCATGGATTTTTGGGATGGTCTTTTCCTTGGTCACTCTACCCAATCTATCCCTGTATTTTTCAGGAATGGATTGGGGATCGATCGAACCGCTTCTTCTGTAATATCTTTCTTCTTCTGAATCGGCTCCGGGTATGGACCGGGTGACAAAGATCAAAACATCGAATTTATCATTAAGATTTCCTTTGTCCAATTCCTGGGGAAAGACCACTTTAAAATCAAACTCATACTGCTCCAGAATCCAGCGAATCCATCCTGAGGACATGGACCCTCCGTACTGATCCCAAAGGCCTATTCTCACAGGATTTACAGCATATGCGTTGTCATCCAGCTTCATGTTGATGCCTATGAAGTCAAGGCCCAGATCTGTACTGAGCTTTAATAATTTGTCTGGAGTTGATTTTTTTGATCGGATATACATGGTGCCAGCCGGATAATTCTTTTGATTTGAAGTAAAAGGATTTTTGATCCAATAGATTTCTTCTCCTGATTTCAACAAACGGTTGAGAGCTTTAAAAGAATCATTGGTTTGATGACTTAGAAGAAAACCTTGGGCAGTGGGTTGAAGCACATTTCCAGAAGTGGGTGTGGTCACATCATTAATCTCTTCAAATGGTCCGTCAAAACCCCCCAGGATCCTGTCAAACTGGACTCCCATTTGAAAAGCCAGGGTGTAGCCGGCGCTGTCATAGGGAGGCTGGGGGGGGCCTCCGGGGTACTGAACATCATCCGGATAATGCTGAGGTTCAAACATATCTAAAATATGGGGTCTGAAAGCCTGGGCTGTTTTCACCACCAAAGAACCCTCAGGATATTTTTTTCCATTGACTTCAAAAGAATCCGAAGCTCTGTGCACCTGGATTCCGTTTTTGATCAGTGTGTTGACAAATTTGATGGATGTGAGGAAGTCAGGCTGGTCAGAGGAGATAATGAATCCGCGGGGATCCCTGAGTTCAGGTTTATGAAGAACATTTTCATAATATTTGACCGGATATCCTCGACGCCGTTCTGATTCCTTGGATTCGGGTTTGTCTTTTTCAATGGCTTTTTCCACAGCTTTGATTTTATTAGGCGTGTGGGTCCAGTGGTCTTGACTGCCTCTCTGGATTGAATTTTGACCCATGCGGAATATATTGAACAGAAAATCTTCCTTTAATTTGGCAGCCAGGTCTAAGATAGCCATGTCAGCGGTTAGAGAGTATTCAATGGACTGCCGCATGTGCCATTTCTGGGGGGCTATGGGATAAGGATAGTCTCCCTCGGACAGCTGTCTTTCCAAACGAAAAGGGATTTCCATGGGAGTGGGGTGCCCGATCATTTCAGTTAAGATTCCGATCATGTTGTGAAAATAAGGTGTGCACCGAAGGCATCCATTCCACCAGGTCTGATACCAGGCGCCTTCTCTCATGGTAGAGCCGGGTTTTCCTTCTTGAACAAATCGGCTGTGCATGGCATTTCCTACGGTAGTGATTCCCAGAACCAGGAGGGGATCCAGATTGTAGCTGTGGGGGTCTTTAAAAGGAGGGGCGAACAAAACACACCCTGAGGGTCCGGTCTGATGATGGTTGTACACGATTTGGGGAAACCATTCTCTGTACAGGATTCTGCACACAGCTTCGGTCTCCTTCTGGGTCACCATGTAAAAATCTCTATTGTTGTCATGCCCGATATATTTTTGGTAGAGCCGGGGAAGATTCCGAGTGCTTCTTTTCTCAGGGTCTTCATGCCGCATATACCAGTTTGAGACCAGATCCATCCCGTCCGGGTTGGTGATCAAGGTAAGAAGGATCACCTGATCCAGGATTCTCAGAGTTTCAGGGTCATTCATGCTGACCATTTGATAAACCAGCTCCAGTTCCTGCTGGGCTCCCACCACTTCTGTGGCGTGAAGTCCACCGTCGATCCACACCACAGCTTTCCCTTTTTGGGAAAGCTTGCGGGCTTCTTTTTCAGTCATGTCTTTGGCTAAAGCCAGTTTTTGAGATATATCTTTATATGTTTCCAGGTTTTTGTGGTTTTCCGGAGAAGTGATGATGGCCATCACCATATCTCTTCCTTCTTCGGTTCTTCCAATGGTTCGAAGGATCATCCGGTCTGATTCCTGAGCCAGCTTTTCCCAGTATTCTTTGAGCTGGGTGTAGGTCGCCAGCCAGTAGTCATCCCCGATTTTGTATCCGAACTGCTCTTTCGGGGTGGTGATTTGTGATTGACTCAAGACAGGATTGAGACATAAGGAAAAGACAAATAAAAATAGGAAAGACTTGGATAAAAGGGATTGTCTGATCATACATTCCTCCATTTTATATTTTTTATAGAGAACCTTTGACAGTGCTGGAAAGGATTTGAATCAGATATTTCCATTGGAAACTGTGTGAAAAAGATTAATAACATATGAACAAAGTCTTGTCAAAGAAAAACCAGAAGCCAACCCCAGACCAAACAGTGATGTTTATCTTTTTAAACAACAATTTTCTATTTCTCCTTTACATGGGACATTCAGAAATATATTTTTTACAAAAAGGCAGTGTGAGAAAAGAAGATGCTTGTCTTGGCTCTATGCGCGTTATCGTTTCTCTTATGGGCTTTCATTTCCGGGCTTCTCTTTCTGGCTTTAAAACGGGTTCCTGAGCTCAGCTTGTCTCCTATTCCAGCTCATCAGGACCGCAGGATAACATGCAGAGTCAGTGTGGTCATTCCAGCCCGCAATGAGGAGCAGGACTTGGCTGATTCACTCAATTCGATTCTGGCTCAGAAAGGGGTTGAGCTGGAGGTGATTGTTGTGAATGACCATTCTTCTGACCGGACCGGACAGATCGCTGAGAGTTTTGCTAAATCAGACCCAAGAGTCCAGGTCATCCACGACCCGCCCCTATTGCCAGGGTGGTTGGGCAAGTGCAATGCTCTGCAGCACGGTGCTATGGCAGCAACGGGCGAGTACCTTCTTTTTTCGGATGCAGATATCATTCACAAACAAGGAGATATCGCGGCTTCCCTTTCCTTAAAAGAGAAGCGGGGTTATGACCTTTTGAGCTTCATGCCTAAATTTCTCATCAATCTTTTTTGGGAAAGCGTTATGGTGCCGATGTATTTTATGGGAATTGTGCTGTATTTAACACCTCGTATCGAGGATCCCAAATACTCTGAAGCAGCTGCATCCGGTGCGTTTATTCTGGTGGATTCATCGGTGTTTCGATCAGCAGGAGGATTTGAGAAGGTCAGAGGTGAGATGTATGATGATGTCACATTTGCCAAGCTTGTCAAACAATCGGGATTTAAAGTGGGTTTCAGGCTTGCTCCAGATTTGATTCAAGTGCAGCTTTTTAAAAAAAATCAAGAAGCGTTTTGGGGAACCACTAAGAATGTGCTGATGGTGGGAAAGGGAAAACCCTGGGTAGCTGTTCCTGCGGCTTTTTTGAGTCTCCTGTTGTTCGGACCTCCTCTTTATGCAGTCTGTTCCGGAGCACTCGCTGGATTGACAGAGGGAAAAGCTATCCTTGTTTTCGTATCTGGTCTGGCGGTTTACGGATTTCAATATGCCAGCCTGTTCCTTAGCCGCAGGATATTTCGTTTTCAATGGTTCAAAGCATTGTTTTTCCCTCTTTCTGCTGTTGTGGCCACTTGCTGTATCACTCGTGCCTTCTACCTTTATCTGACAAAAGGAGTCATACTCTGGCGAGGGAGGAAAATAAAAGTAAAACCATAATTCAATGATTTTAAAAAGGGAAAAGTTTCTACGGGAGGGAATTCCATGAGATTTTTGATAGTGCGTTTCCTGCTGACTGGTTTGTTGCTCCATGCGTTGGCTGGGGTGGAATTGTTTCCAGTCTCCGGACAAAAAAATGATCAATTGGTCCTGATGATCGAATCCGAGATCAAATTGCCCAGTACAGGAGGCGGGGATTATTTTCAGAAAGCAAAAGCAGAGGCGTATCTGCAGGCAGATCCAGATGGTCAGTTCTCCGGAACAGGAGAGATGTCAGTGTCCTACAGCCCTCAGGTTTACTCGCCATACAGCAAAATCAGTGAGGTTAAGGGGCAGGGGACATTCGCAGTCAAAGGAGTTAAAAAAGGAAAAAATCTCCGCTTCTGGATTGAACACGGTCGCATTCCTTTGAAGGGCACCATAACCACCAGTACGCCGATCGGTACAGAAAAAAAGCTTTATGAGAACACCTTTGATCCTGCCTCTTTAGCTATTGGGAAACTTGAGACTCAAAGCGGGGTCGTGATTGAACTGAGGGACGGTGCTTCCACGGAAATCATTCACCAGAATAGGGGAAAGACCTCTTTTGTCCTGTATGGAGTGGAATTTTGGCGGGTGAGTGTGGTGGGACAAGAAACCGATGTGCTCCATCCTCCGATTGAAAATCCCAGACTTGATCGGAAACTGCCGATTGCCGTAACTTTTAAATGGGATCTGGTGGGGGAGTTGACCATTGCTGGCAAGGGCGGGAACCGCCGGTATTTGAACGGGAATGTTTTTTCTGCAAAGGTTGTTCCTGTTTTTGAGTTTGAGCATTGGGACCTCTATAAATGCGAGATGCTCGATTATTGTTCTGGCCGGAAAGATCCCGATGTCCTTCTGGGAGAATCCATTCTTGGAAAAGTGACAGGAGGTTCTGTTCATCTCACCTGGCCGGATTTTTTTCCTGTGGAATGTGTTTTGTGCACTCCGGCAAAAAGCTACTTGGGTAAAGTCCCATACCGCGAAAAATTCGGGACCATTGAATTTTTGAGCGCAGTATCCAAAAAAGCGCTGCCTCTCGTCAATAGAAAGGTTGTCAGAGGAGGAATTCAGGACTGGATGCGCTTTACAGTCACTCTCACGAAAATCGAGGATAGGGATCGAGTTGCTGTTCTGCGGGAGAAAAGTCAGGAGATTCTGAAAGAAAGTTGGATGGGACGTCAAATAAAATAATGATGAAAGCATTGCAATGATTTGTATTATGATTTTAGGTGAAATGTGACATGCGGCTGAATCTCAAATACGGAAAAGAAGAGAGGGAAATCTCCATTCCTGATCTCAATTACTCAGGAACTTTAAGGCCTCAATTCCGAGAACCCCTGAAAGATCCACAAAAAGAAGTGGAGCGGGCTCTGAATCATCCCATAGGAAGCCCCCCGCTTCTAAACCTGGTGTCTTCAAAAGACAAGGTGGTCATCTTGGTGAGCGATATCTCAAGGTCCTCTCCTTCTCAAATCATTTTGCCCCCGGTCTTGAAAGAATTGGAACAAAAGGGTGTTCCAGAAAAACAAATCACTGTTGTTTTTGGGCTGGGGATCCACAGAAATCAAACCGAAGAAGAGAAAAGAGCTTTATTGGGAGAATCCATCCATTCCCATTTCAGGTGCATAGAGCATGACCCTGAGAAATGTGATTATTTAGGAAAGACCAACCTAGGAACTCCTATTGAGGTTTTTAAGGAAGTGGTTGAAGCCTCATTTGTCATTGCCACTGGCAATATTGAATATCATTATTATGCAGGTTTTAGCGGAGGAGCCAAAGCTTTAGCGCCTGGGGTATGCAGTCGCCACACCATAGAGCAGAATCACCAGAAATTTTTAGCCCCTGGAGCTAAACCCGGTGAGATCAGGGGGAATCCGATCAGAGTGGAATTGGAGGAGATAGCTCAGAAAGCAGGGATAGATTTTATGGTGAACGTTGTGTTAAATCCTGAAAAGCAAGTGATTAAAGTAGTGGCCGGAGATGTCATTAAGGCTCATAGACAAGGGGCTTCCTTTTTAGATCAAATATCAAGGACCTTTGTTGAAGAAAGGGCAGATATTGTGGTGGTATCCCCAGGGGGATTTCCAAAAGATATTGATTTATACCAGACGCATAAAGCCATGGAGCATGCTCTTCCTGCGCTCAAAGATGGAGGCATTCTTATTACTGTTGGTCAGTGCTGTGATGGACTTGGGGTAAAACCTTTTGCTCAAGTATTTGATGAAGGAAATCGCCCTCAGAAATTAGTGGATGAACTGAAAACACAATTTGTTCAGGGGCGGCATGTGGCATCCCGGATAGCGCATATCCATCTCAATACAGAGATTTATCTTGTTTCTGATTTACCCAAAAGCACAACGGAAAAATTATTTTTCAGGAATTTCAACTCAGTTGATGAAGCTATCTCCCTAGCTCTTGATAAAAAAGGCAAAAATGCCCAAGTCTTGGTCATGCCTTATGGGATATCCATCCTTCCTTTTGTGGGATAAGCCGGAATGTGGAAAAAATTTATTCAGCTTTAATATTTACTTTTCCGTTTTTATGTGGGGAATTTAAACATGATTGGCCAGAGGATCATATCCAGAACAGCTGTATGGAAAGAAAAATAGGCACTCCCAAAAACAGCCAGCCAATAATGAAGACTGGGTTCTCGAGTCTGGAGACTGAGTAGGGCCCAGACTAAGGTACAGGAGGAGAGCCCTACCAAAACAAGGACCAGGCGTATTCCTAACCAAAGGGCTTTGGTGGGATGGCGGGTCATCATTTGTGTGAGCGGCATCCACAAAGCAGAGGGGATGAGGATTCCTAGAAAGATGATATAAAATAGGCTGAAGTCAAAACGGTTGGCAATCTGGACTTGATCTGGGTTTATTTGGAAAAGGATAAAGGTGACAAAAGCAAAAAAGCCCACTACGGAGATTCCCATGGAAATGGTGTAGATAGGGCGAAGCCATGGCGGCACTCCTCCCCAGAGAGCATTTCCTTTTCCGGGCTGGGCTATAAAACCAAATACGTAACTTCCGATGACCGCTATGCCCCCAATCACCACAATAATGGCTAAAGTGATCTGTTGAGCTGTCATTTCGCATGACTCCTGTCTAAGAAGATCGGTATTGATTAATTTTATCTGCTGGAATAACAAAGAGAATATACACTAAAAAAAGGAATTATGTCAAAGGAACCATTCACCAAGCTATCCTGTTGGAATAAAAAATAGGCTTTCATTTTTTCGGATTATGATTAACCCCAAAAAACCTACACTTATTGTAGGATTTATGCTATAATCCTTTCTCAAAATTAGGTTAAAGATTCTTAGAAACGGGAATTTGATAACCTCTTGATTTAATCTTCGTATTAAAACTTTTAAAAAATTTGTAAGGTTAATCATGATAAGAAGCATACTAAAAGACACTATTTTTACAGGAAAAATCCTTTTCTTAATCGGTTCTCTTTTCCTCAGTACCTCAGCGGCTGCCTCTTCCTTCTTTCAGAAAGAAGCAAAAATTCGCTTATTCAGCCTGGAGGCTGCCCGTGAATTCGCCATCCAGCACAATTATGACGCGGTTAAATCCCGGTTAGATGTTGAATCCGCCAGGAAAAAACTGCGCGAAACCGTGGCCGGCGGTCTTCCCCAAATCTCTTCTTCTCTAAATTATATGAACAACCTGGAACTGGCAACTGTTTTGATCCCCAATTTTTTTGAAGGAAAGTTTGATGAAAAAATTCCGGTTCAATTCGGGACCCAGCACAACACCACTTTCACAGTGCAGGTCAATCAGCTCCTATTCAACGGAAGTTATTTTGTGGGACTCAAGACCTCCAGTATTTACCGTCGTCTGGCCGATCAGGGATTGGAGAGAAGCCAATTGGACATCCAGGAGACCGTTTCAGACACCTATTTTCTCATTTTAGTATCAGAGGAAAGCGAGAAAATCATGCGGAACAGTCTGGACAATCTCAGGAAAACCCATTTTGAGGTCAAAGAACTTTATAAAGAAGGATTCTTGCCTGAAACAGATGTGGACATCATACAGGTTTCTGTCAACAGCCTGGAAAACGGTCTTCAGGCTCTTCTCCGGCAGATAGAAGTGGGATATAATCTATTGAAATTCCAAATGGGGATGGACTTGGATGAGAAGATCGAGCTGAAAGATTCTCTGAGTTCCTTCATCCGAAACCTGAGCCCCGAGGAATGGTTTGAGACTGAATTCAAACTCCAAAATAATTTGGATTACAAGCTCCTTGAAACCCAGGAAAAACTGGCTGAAATGGCCCTTAAAAACGAAAAAGCCAAGTACCTGCCCACCCTCTCGGCATTCTATACTTATCAGCGCAATGCTTACCAGGACAAATTCGATTTTTTTGGTGAAGATGTCAACTGGTTTCGGGCTCAAATTCTGGGTGTTAATGTCAATATCCCTATCTTTAAAAGCGGAGCTCAAGCAGCCCGGGTCACTCAGGCAAAACTGGAAGTAGAGAAAGCCCGCGAAACCCGGATCCAAGCCGGACAAGGACTGCGTCTGGAAATGAAAAGAACAGTGAGCGGATTGAAATCAGCTTATGATAATTATGTCAATATGAAAGACAATATGGAACTCTCTGAAAAAATTTATAATAAGACTTTAGAAAAATATAAAGAAGGGGTGTCGTCCAGTATGGAACTGATACAAGCTCATGACAAATACCTGAACAGTCAATCTCAGTATATTCAGGCCATGTCAGAGCTTTTGAGTGCAAAGAATCAGCTTGACCGGATCACCCATAATTATTAATCAGCCACATAAGGAAAAAGACATGAAACAATCAGCACTAAAAACAAGTCTTATCTTAACAGGATTTATTCTGGCTCTTTATGCATGCGGCCCCAGAGAAAATCGGTCTGAACTGGAGCGTCTGATAGAAAAGCGGGATGAGTTGAATCAAAGGATTGCTCAGCTTAGAGCTGAAAATTCATTGGAAAACAGTACGGAATCCCTTCAGGAATCCATTCCTGTGAGAATCACTGAAGTGAAACCGCAGGAATTTCAGCATTTCATCACAGTTCAGGGAACGGTTGAATCTGAATCCAATATCCTGATCTCTCCTCAAACTCCTGGTTTGGTCCGAACCATTCATGTTCAGACCGGAGACCAGGTCAAAAAAGGACAACTGTTGGCTGAATTGGATGCTTCTGTAATAAAGAGAAGTATTGAGGAAGTCAAGGGTGGACTGGAATTAGCCCGCACAGTTTATGAGCGCCGTGCACGTCTCTGGGAAAAAAACATTGGCAGTGAGATTGAATACCTTCAGGCAAAAAACAACAAGGAAACCCTGGAAAAGAAATTAAAAACATTGCAGGAGCAGTATCAAATGACCTTGATCACTGCTCCCATATCCGGTTCCATTGATGAAGTTTTGATCAAGGAAGGAGAGATGGCGGCTGGAGGTTATGGGGCTTTCCGTATTGTACAGTTATCCCGGCTTAAAATTACTGCCTCCCTGTCAGAAAATTACATCACCCATATCCAGAAAAACGACATCGCCCGCGTTTCTATCCCTGTGGTAGGAATTGGTTTTGAGCAAAAGCTTCATGCGGTATCTCAAGTTATTGATCCCAATAACCGCACCTTTAAAATAGAAATCCGTGTTCCCAGAGAAATAGAGAATATCAAACCCAATATGCTGGCTCTGGTGACTATCAATGATTATACCAATCCCCAAGCCCTGGTAGTGCCCCGGAATATCATCCAGAAGACCGGAGAGAATAATTTTCTGTTTGTGGCTGAATCAGAAAATGGGAATATGAAGGCTAGCAAACGAGTGGTCACAATAGGAAGAGGACACAACAGCTTTGTGGAAATCATAGAGGGATTGAATCCAGGAGAACAAGTGATTGTGTTTGGGTTTCAGAACTTGGGGAACGGACAAATCATTACGGTGAATGGAATAAAAAATGAAATATCCGCAATTTAAAATATCCAACTTGGCTGTAGAAAACCGGACCACGGTTTATATCTTCACTATCCTTTTGATCATCTTTGGGATCATGCAGTATAACAGCACTCCCAAGGAAAAATTCCCTGAAATTGTTTTCCCCTATTTCATGATCGGAACCATTCATCCCGGGACTTCTCCTGTAGATGTGGAAAACCTCATCACCCGGCCGCTGGAAAAGCACTTAAAAGGCATCGATGGAGTGAAGCACATCAACAGTCAATCTATCCAGGATTATTCTTCCATATTCATCGAATTCGAGTTATCCGCGGATGAGGTTCAGGCATATCTGGATGTCAAACAGGCTGTGGATGATGCCAGATCCGAACTGCCTGCTGATCTTTTTCAAGAGCCCCAGATCAGCCGGATCGATCTTTCTGAAATCCCTATATTATTCATCAATTTATCCGGAGATGTGGGATTGGTCCAGCTAAAAAAGTACGCGGATGACCTTCAGGAAGAGATCGAAGCTCTGGAAGAGATATCCAAGGCAGATATTGCCGGAGCCCTGGACCGGGAGATCCAGATCAACGTGGATCTGTACAAAATGCAGGCTGCAGACATATCTTTCAACACCATACAAAATGCTGTGGCTGCTGAGAATCTGACCATTTCAGGCGGCCGTATTGATGAAGGCGGCATGAGACGGAATCTCCGTTTGGTGGGGGAGTTCAGCACAGCAGAACAAATCGCGGATATCCAGCTTCAAAATGGTATCGCCATCAAAGATATCGCCCAGGTGAAGGATGGGTATAAAGAACGGGAAAGTTATGCCCGGTTGAATTCACAGGATGTGGTGACCCTGAACGTGGTGAAAAAAAGCGGGAAGAACCTGATCTATGCTGTGGATAAGATCAAAGATATTGTCAAAGATTTCAGAGAGAAAGCTCCGGAAAACCTGAATATCATCCTGACCGGTGATACCAGCAATCAAACCCGCAACAGTGTCAGTGATTTATTCAACACCATCATGGTGGGTTTTATTGTGGTGGTGTTTGTTCTCATGTTTTTTATGGGGGAGACCAATGCCCTTTTTGTGGGGATTGCCATTCCTCTGTCTATCATTGTGGCTTTTATTTTCGTGCCCGTGGTGGGCTATACCATGAATATGGTGGTCCTGATGTCATTTATCCTGGTGCTGGGCATTGTGGTGGACAATTCCATTGTGGTGGTGGAGAACATCTACCGGCATTATATGAACACCCCTAATCTCCCCATCATTCCGGCCACCAAGAGAGGAGTGGGAGAAGTGGCTCTGGCTGTTTTTACGGGAACTCTCACCACTATGGCGCCATTTTTCCCTTTGATTTTCATGCCTGGAATCGCGGGGAAATTTATGTCCTTTTTGCCCGTGACCATCATCATCACTTTGTCCGCCTCCATGCTGGTTGCTTATATCATCAATCCGGTTTTCGCGGTCTCTTTCATGAAATACATTGCTCCGGAAGATAAACGAAATCCCTGGAAGATCCCCAAGAAAAAGCTGGTTATCGCAGGTGCTGTGGCAGCTCTGGCGGTAGTGCTTTATGTTTTTGGAAAATTGTTTTTGGCTAATATCCTGATAATGGGGGTTCTTCTCTATCTCCTCATGAAAACAGTTCTTCAGTATTTAATAGAACAGTTTCAATGCAGTGTCCTGCCCCGCATGATGAATTTTTATAAGAAGTCTCTGGCCTTTTTTCTTAAAGGCCGCCGCCCTTACGGTGTTTTGGTGGGGATCATTATTCTGATGATTTTTTCATTCATACTCATGGGTCTGCGCCAGCCCCAGGTGATCTTTTTCCCCAAAGGGAATCCCAACAACCTTTATGTGTACATCACCATGCCTGAAGGAACTCATATTGAGGTCACCAATGAGGTCTGCAAGCGGGTGGAGTCCATTGTTTTTGATGTTATGGGGGAAGAAAATCCGGATGTGGAGTCTGTGGTGTCCAATGTGGCGGTGAATGCGGGAAGCGGTATGTTCGAGCGGTTCCCTCAGGACAAACTGGCTAAAGTGACCATCTCCTTTGTGGAATATAAATTCCGCACCGAGGAGAAGCCCACTCAAGCCTATATGGAAGATCTTAGAGAAAAAGTGGGGGGGATTCCCGGCGCTGAAATCCGGATCGACCGGGATGCTATGGGCCCGCCTTCGGGAATCCCCATTAATATTGAAATCAGTGGGGATGAGATCGAAAAATTGATCGAAATTTCTCAAAGGCTTCAGGAATTCATCCATGACCTGGGCATCCGCGGTATTGAAGAAATGAAATCCAGTATGGAAGTCAGCAAACCAGAGATTATCTTAAAAGTGGACCGGGACAAAGCCAACCGCTTGGGCATCTCTACCGCGCAGATCGGGATGATGCTGCGCACTGCTGTTTATGGATCTGAGATATCTGAATTTAAGGAAGGCGAAGAAGAATATCCCATTCAGCTCCGGCTAAGTGAAGAATTCAGAGATAACCTGGATGCCCTGCTCAGCCTTAAAATTACGGTTCCTCCAAGAGGAAACGGACCCCCGGGCCGAGTTCCCATTTCTTCTGTGGCTGATATCACCTACCGGACCAGTTACGGCGGAATCACCCGGGTGGATAATAAACGGACCATCACTCTTTCCTCCAATGTCTTGACCGGATACAATGCCAATGAAATCATCCAGAAAATCCAGCGCGCTCTTCCTAAGTTTGATTTGGAGGAGGATTATTCGGTCCAATTCACCGGGGAACAGGATACTCAAGCCGAAGTCGCTCAGTATTTGGTTAAAGCCCTGTTTATTGCCCTGGCCCTCATTTTCATCATCCTGGTGTTTCAGTTCAATTCACTGGGCAAGCCGCTGATCATCATCACTCAAATATTTTTCAGCTTCACGGGAGTATTTCTGGGATTCGCTTTATTTGGATTGGATATATCTGTGATCATGACCGGTATGGGTATCATTGCTGTGGGCGGGATTGTGGTCAAAAACGGAATCATCATTGTGGACTATACGGATAAGCGCATCCCGGGAAGTGAGAATAAGCGGGATGCGGTGATTGAAGCAGGCGCCACCCGTCTCAATCCTGTGCTTCTGACTGCCATGTCCACGATTCTAGGCCTGCTGCCCCTGGCTATCGGATTAAACTTTAATTTCCAGACTTTTTTCACCAAGCTGGATCCTCAAATCTATTGGGGTGGGGATAATGCGGCTTTCTGGAATCCCCTTGCCTGGACCATTATTTTTGGACTGGCTTTTGCCACGGTGTTGACTCTGATTGTGGTTCCGGCCATGTACACCATTTTCTACGTTAAGAAATCCAAACCATCCTAAAAACTAAACGATTGTACAAAAACGAACACCCGATGTTTCAAAAACGAACATAAAACTGTTCGCTGCTTTTTTTTCCTCTAGAGCTACCCTCGCTCTATTTTATGGCATGTTTTTTGCAGAATTAAATTTGACAGTAAGCCATCCTCAAAATGGTCTTTGGAGGAAAAGATGCTTAAAAATTATCTAAAAGTTGCTTTACGGAATATGTTGAGAACAAAGATTTTTTCTCTGATCAATATAACCGGTTTGGCCATCGGCATAGCCGGGACTCTGATGATTCTGATGTATGTGGCTAATGAACTGAGCTATGAAAATTTTCACCAAAAACACAAACAGATTTATCGTGTATCCGTGGAATTTGGAGAAAAAGGAAAAACCATGAAATTTGCCGGTGCCATGCCTGCGCTGGGCCCTGCTCTTGTAGAAGAGGTTCCTGATGTTCTCAATGCGGTTCGTTTTTGCAGAGATGAACATGCTCACCTGAAATATGACCAGAAAGAATTCAGTGAATCGAATGTCTTTTTTGCTGGCCCCTCTGTATTTGATGTGTTTACTTTTCCGTTTCTTGAAGGAAACAAAGAAACAGCCTTACAGGATCCCTTTTCAGCAGTTCTTACCAAAGAAACAGCCAAGAAATATTTTGGGGAACAAAACCCATTAGGACAGTCAATCATTTACAATGACCAATACCCACTTAAAATCACCGGAATCATCGAAGATATTCCAGCCAATACACATCTCAAATGTGATTTTCTGGTTTCATTTAATAGCTTGGAGCCTTTGGGTAAAATTCCTGAGCGTCCATGGAATGTTTTCGGTGACACTTATACCTATCTCTTGATTAAAAAGGGAGTCTCCCTTCAAAATCTCTTACAAAAAACCCATGACCTGCTCCAGAGAAATACGAGCCAAAGGTTTGCCTCCATGATTCAGTTTGGCTTGTTGAATCTTTCAGACATTCATATGAAATCCGATGCCATCGTGGATCTGGCTCCAAGAGGCAATATGACATATGTGACTGTTTTTACTTTTATTGCGGTTCTACTGCTTTTAATTGCCTGTTTTAATTTTATGAATCTTTCCACAGCCCGTTCTTTGAAGCGGACCAAGGAAGTGGGCATGCGCAAAGTCCTTGGTGCCAAAAGGGTCCAACTCGTCAAACAGTTTCTGGGAGAATCTTTGGTTATGACATTGGTGGCCGCTGTCTTGGCTTTTGTTCTTTTTGAGTTATTTTATCCGTTTTTGAATTCCTTTCTTGAAAGCAGTCTTTCCGCCGGACAGCAAAATTTCAAGTATCTTTTTATCCTAATTCCCCTTGTGGTGTTTGTGGTAGGGATTCTTGCCGGGCTTTATCCCGCGCTTTTCCTTTCCCGATATCAACCTACTCAAGCCATGACAGATCGATTTTCTCCGTTGTCCAAAAAATCTGACTTTAGAAAAGTCTTGGTCATTGCTCAGTTCACTGTGGCTGTGATTTTGATCATAGGAAGTCTGGTTTTGTTCAAACAGCTTGATTTTATGAAAAACAGTGACCTGGGATTTCAAAAGGAAAATGTGGTTCTGATCAATTTTAGGCCTAAAGACCCGGACTTTAAAGGAAAATATTCGGTGATGAGGAATCAATTCCAGCAATCTTCCCATGTTTTAAGTGTTTCGGGTGCTTATACCATTCCCGGCCGGATCAGCAAAGAAACAAAAACCATTCAAAGAAAAACAGGCACAGAGATCCAGAATTATTCCATCCAAGCCATTGCGGTTGATTTTGATTATATTGATTCTATGGGAATGGAAATCCTCCAGGGACGGAATTTTTCCAGAAAAATATCTTCAGACGAAAGCCATGGAATGATTTTAAACCAAGCTGCGGTGAGAGAATTTGGACTGGAGAATTCGCTTGAAGAGAAATTTGCAGTGCCAGGTGGGGGCGGGATGAAGGAGATGTCAGTCATTGGGGTGGTCAGAGATTTCCATGTGTATTCTTTTAAACATAAGATCGAACCGCTTATGCTTTATATCAATCCTGATTATTATTACACGGTTGCTGTGAGAATCAGGCCGGAAAACACACAAAACACCTTAGCTTTCCTTGAAAAAACATGGAAAGATATTTTTCCCGAAAGCCGGCTTCACTACACTTTTCTTGAGGATTCCTACCACAGCCTGTATGTATCCGAAGAAAAAGTCAGTCAGATGCTGATTTTATTTTCTGGGCTGGCTGTATTTGTAGCTTGTCTGGGTTTGTTTGGCATGGCTTCCTATATGGCTGAACAAAGACACAAAGAAATCGGGATCAGAAAAGTATTAGGAGCGGATGTATCGAGTCTTGTGTCTCTGCTGTCAAGAGACTTTACGAAAAGTGTACTTCTTGCCAATGTGATTGCATGGCCTGTGGCTTATTTTATCATGAACAAATGGTTGCAAAATTATGCTTACCGTATTCATTTAAGAATCTGGATGTTTCTGATAGCTGGGCTGATGGTGTTGGCGCTCGCACTCATGACAGTCAGCTATCAAGCCATCAAAGCAGCTCTTTCTGACCCTGTGGATTCTCTTCGTTATGAGTGATCCTTTTTTGATAAAATGTCCGTTTATTCAATGGTGGTGATGATCCTCTCTACTCCCTCATGGATTTTTTTTCATCTATTCCTTTATCATTCATATGGTTGACTCTATTAACTTTTTAAGTATACTGTTTGAGACAAAGTTATTCAAAGAGTAGAAATTGACGTCGCTTATTGAAATTAATCAAAACCAAAAAAAGAGGTTTCTTTAAATGTGAATTTATAAGGATAATATCCGCCTCAAACGGAAATCTTTATCGCAGTGATGTTATCCCTATATCAAGGCACCCGTAAGGAATATACATTCCTTTCCAACAATATGAAATCTCATAAAATGAAGTAGCTGACGGTTTTTCTCAAAGGACCGCCCGTTTTTTATATTTTCGGTATGAAACAAATCAGAGGTTCTTTCAAGATTAACATATAAATAGAAAAATAAGGAGAGCACAACCTTGCATGACTATTTGTTGAGGTTTTTAAAAGTCTTCATTATCTTGATTTTATTCATAGTTGTGAATTTTTTGCTGGGCAGTCGACTCGTCTCAGCTGAGGGCGAATCTTTGGGGTATTTAACAGGCCTCAAGAATTCACCGGAAAAACGGACGTTGACCGCAGTCCGGATTGAAAAAAGAATTAAAATCGATGGTTGGTTGGACGATTCTGTTTGGAAGAAAGCGAATTTCCAGAGTCATTTCCTGCAGCGGGAACCTTATGAAGGACAACCAGCTACAGAGAAGACAGAGGTGGGGGTGTTGTATGACTCGGACAATATCTATTTGGGTGTGAAGTGTTTCGATTCGGAACCAGACAAGATCATAGCCCGTGAAATGCGGAGGGATGCGGTGGTGGATGATGACGATTACTTTGAGTTTATCCTAGATACCTACCATGATCAGCGAAGCGGATATTATTTCATCACCAATCCTCATGGTTCTAAGAGGGAGGCACAGCTGGCCAATGAGGGCCAGTCTTATAATCCTTCCTGGGACGGTGTCTGGATATGCAAGGCACAAATCACGGATGAGGGTTGGTTTTTAGAAATTGGTATTCCTCTAAAAACACTCCGATTCCCTGAAGAAAAAGATACAGTCTGGGGTATTAACTTCAGCAGAATGATACGCCGGAAGAACGAACATGTTTACTGGCAATTGATTCCCCGGGACATGGGTCATGCAGGACTTTTCCGTCTGTCTGAAGCCGGTACACTCCAGGGTTTGACCGGACTCAAAATGGGTGGCAACCTGGAGTTAATTCCTTATTTTCTCGGAGGAGTGGAGAATGATCAGGCAACAGATTTCAATATGAACAGTCTTGTGGATGTGGGTCTGGATGCAAAAATTGCTGTAACCTCTACTCTGGCACTGGATCTGACCGTAAATACAGATTTTGCCCAGGTAGAAGCGGACGAAGAACAAGTAAATCTGACCCGGTTTTCTCTTTATTATCCGGAGAAAAGAGAATTTTTTCTAGAGGGGGCCGAAGTTTTTTCATTTGGTGGATCCGGGAGAAGGAGGTTTAGAAGAGGTACTCCGGATTTGAGTCTTTATTATTCCCGTCGGTTAGGACTCGTAGATGGTCATGAAGCCCGGATACTGGGAGGCGCCAAAATGGTGGGAAAGGTCGGCCCGTATCATCTGGGTCTTATGAATATTTATACTGATGAGGTTGTCATTGAAGATAATTTTGGTAACGAAACTTATGTGCCAAGCGCTAATTTCAGTATATTCCGCTTGAGCCGGGATGTGTTCGCTAGGGGAAGTATTGGGATGATCGTGCTTAATAAGCAAAATATCGGTAACAAATATTATAACCGTTCTTTAGGGTTTGACGGACATTTTCCCTTGAGTGATTATTTCACGGTTTCCGGATATCTGGCTGGTACTTTTAGTCCGGCCAAAAAAATTGATGATCGGATAGTAAATATGAAAGAACAGAATCTGGCAGCCAAGCTCAGTCTGGATTATAATACTGACTTGTATGAGGCATCTGCTTCTTACCAGGACATTGGTGCCCGTTTCAATCCAGAGATGGGATTCAACCGGCGGACTGATTTCCGGCTGGCTGAGGCTTCGTTTGGGTATAATCCACGACCCCAAAAAAACTCCAAAATCCGGCAGTTTAACTACCAGGTCAAAGGAAATTACCGGTTAGACCATAGTGGGGTGATGCTGGATAATGAAGCTGGCTTTTCCTTTGGGATCAGGTTCCAGAACAGTAGCCGTATCAACCTAGGTTTGGAACGGTCCGAAGAATTTGTGGATTACAACTGGGAGCTCCGAGAGGGTTATCTCATACCCATAGGAACATATAAGGGAAATGCCTATTCTTTAGGATTGGAATCGGATAAAGGGCGGCCGGTTTCGAGTGAAATCGATCTTCGGTACAGGGATTATTATACCGGAAGAAATGCCGGTCTGGATCTCTCCTCTACCATTACCAAAATCCATCCCATCCGGATTGAGCTTGCTTATGAACACAACTATGTGGACCTTCCTGAAGGCCATTTTCATACCAATACATTGGGGATCCGTGCCTTCTATTTCTTTTCCACCTCCCTTTATTTGAAGGCTTTTACTCAATGGAATGATGACAGGCTGAATTTTGGTGGTCGAGAACGGGTGATCAGCAATGTGCTGTTGCGATGGATCTATTCTCCGGAGAGCAATCTGTATCTGGTATATAATGACGGCCGGCTCATCGGACCGGGCAATGTGGAAATCATCAACCGGACTTTCATGATCAAAGCTACTTTTTTCTGGCGCCGGTAAGAATACAATCAACATAAAAGAAATTCTTAAATTTAAAATAACAATTATGATATTCTTTTAAACATGAGGTTGAATTTCTATTACAATTATTTTTAGATTAAATACAAATCATATTAGTCATAAGGACCTGTCACAAGGAAGATGAGAGGATGCTTATATCTAGTCTGAAAAAAATAAAATGGTGGGTATGGTTTATCATTATTGATTCCCTACTTGTTATTCTTACTGGTTTAGCCCTTCATATGAAATCTGGTGGTTTGGTTGGTTTTTTACACCAGAATTTTAGGCTAGATATTGAAATGAATCTTGCTGTGTGGTGGGCAGGAGCTTGTTTGATGAACGGGGCTCTGCTCAGCTATGAATTATACAAAACCGAAAGCCAAGAAAGCAAGAGAAATTACCATTGGATTATTCTCTGCATTATTTTGTTTGGACTTTCCTTTGATGAAATTGGCTCAATTCATGAAAGAATCTTTGAAAATTGGACAGCTTTGATCATCACTGCATTTTTTGGAGCCCTGTTTTTTATTCCAATACTTTGGAAACTTATTTTCACAAATAGAACTCATAGATCAGGTATTTTTCTGGCTGTTGGGTTTGGATTGATGGCATTAGCTATTCCTCAGGAGTATATGGAGCATCATTTGATTTGGCCAAACAAATTTTTAGGACTCAGAGCAGGATTGGAAGAAGGAACTGAACTTTTTGGAAGCTTGATGGTTCTGGTTGGATTGGTTGGACAGAGAAGGGGAAAATTTTGGCCGAATTCAATCAGTAGAGTTATAAATTATCCATATAGGATGACCCCTTATTTTTTGATGATAGGACTTATTCTGCAGATATTCATTTCAGCGGTAACAGTTAAGTTTGTAGATGTCAGTCACAGAGGGAATCCAGCTGTATTTTTACCTGCTTTTGCTTTTCTTATACTAGCTAATTCGGTTTTCTGGAAGGCATATGAAAGATCAGGATACAGAAGATGGATATGGATATTTTTTTCATTGTTGTTATATCTTGCTTCATCTTTGACTTTATGTGCTCTTTGGCTTGGAACACTTCGTATTAATCTTTTTTGGATTTTCTGTTTTTTTATTATCCTATTTGGTGTGTTTGTATTATATGACAAAATTTCTTGGTTAAAAATCATTTGCCTTTTCATGGTTTTGATATCATTTTTTTTCGTAAATACTTATCCAATCGTGGATTATATCTTACCCAGTCTTTTTGCTGTTTATTTAGGATTGATTCTCAAGTCGGACTTGCTTCACCATAAAATTCCGAAAATATAAATGATAAAATCAAACCCTCAGCTTTCGGGCTATGACCAGTCTTTGAATTTCACTGGTTCCTTCTCCGATCTCCAAAAGCCGCTGATCCCTGTAGAATTTAGCCACTGGGTATTCCTCCATCAAACCGTAGCCTCCGTAGATTTGGACTGCTTCATGAGTGACTCTTTTCATCACTTCGCTGGAATAGAGCTTTGACATGGCAGCTTCCTTTCCAAAGGATTTTCCGTTATCCTTAAGCCAGCAGGCTTTGCAGAGAAGATTCCGGGCGGCTTCGATTTCTGTTGCCATATCCGCCAGTTTGAAGGCATTGATCTGAAACTTTCCGATAGGACGTCCAAACTGTTTTCGTTCCTGTGAATAATTCAAGGCTGCCTCAAAGGCACCCTGGGCACCACCCACTCCCATGGCCGCAATGGCGAGTCTTCCGTTATCCAGACTTTCCAGCATCTGGTGAAAACCTTGTCCTCTTTCTCCCAGCATATCGTCATCCGTCACTTCCACATCATCCAGATAAATTTCTGATGTATTGCTGGAACGCCAGGTCATTTTTTTATGCATTGGAGTGGCCTTATAACCCGGAAGATTCTGCCTGACCAAAAAACAGGTGTATTCTTTTTTTCCGTCTTTTCTTTCTCCTGTGACTGTCTGAATAATCGAGCCCAGAGTGATGTCAGTGGATGCATTGGTGATAAATATTTTCGAGCCATTAAGAATCCATTTTCCATTCTTTTTGACCGCTGTGGTCTGAGTTCCTCCCGCATCAGAACCCGCATTAGGCTCAGTCAATCCGAACCCAAATAATTTACCTGAGAGAAGTTCGGGGAGAAGCTCTTTCCTCTGCTTTTCGTTGCCATAATAGTAAACAGGGGCGGATCCTAAGGAATTACCCGCTGCCACTGTGGCTGCCTGGCATCCATCCACCCTGGCCAATTCTTCAACCACCAGGATATAAGAAAGATAATCCATCCCCATCCCTCCGTATTCTTCAGGAATCACAATGCCAAAAAAGCCCATATCAAACATCTTCTGAGTGATTTCATAACTGAATTCCTCTTTCTTATCCAATTCTTCTCTTTTGGGCAGAATCTCTTTCTCGGCAAATTTCCTCACTGTTTGTTTCAGTATCTTCTGTTCGTCAGTTAGACTGAAATCCATATTAACCTCCTCTCTTTTATTATAACCTGACCCATTCATAAAAAAATGGCGATGTTTTCATTATTATTTTCTTTTCCGCGATATGCAAGACTTTTTCAAGAACAATTATCTGAACATTTTGTTTGTTTTTATTTTTCATTAAGCTCATAACTTCGACTAATGAAAAATCCAGGTTAATAAACTATATCAAATATAATTTTGCAATAGAAGCTTTAAATGATAAAGGATTCGATGAATGAAAGGTTTAAAATGACAAACGCCCTTCCCAGAGGAACCACCCTTGGTTTTGTTGACAACAATAGGGATACCCGCTATAAATAGAAACATGAGAGTAAATAAGTTTATTTTATATAGTATTATTGTTTTTCTGTTGGGTTCATTTTTCTCTTTCTCCTATGCAGAGAAAAAATCTGAGCTCCCTCCTCCATACAAGAAATGGATTGAGGAGGAGGTGGTTTACATCATAACGCCCGCAGAAAAGGAGGTTTTTTACAAACTGAAAAGCGATAGAGAAAGGAATCTTTTTATTGAACAGTTCTGGCGGCAGAGAGATCCCACACCCGGGACCCCTGAAAACGAGATCAAGGAAGAACACTACCGGAGAATAGAGTATGTCAACAGCACCACCATGTGGGGACAGAATAAAAAGGTGGGGGCTTGGAGAACAGATAGAGGGCGAATCTACATCACTTTAGGAAAACCTCACCATATCGCGCGTTTCGACACCCTCCAGATCTATCCCGTTGAAATTTGGTATTACGAAGGAACTCCTAAATACGGGCAGCCAGGAAATTTCCGCCTCTTATTTTTTAAAGACCACGGAGTGGGGGAATTTGATCTGTATAATCCTATTTCTGATGGCCCCAAAAGCCTTGTTCCTTTAGGTTGGACCGTCGGTGGTTTGTCCACAGATGAGGAAAAAGATTCGTATGCCCATGGTGTGTTGAAAAGTGTCTCTGTGGAGCTGGCAGCTGCTTCTGTGTCCTTTTTTTCCGGCCATGGTACGTCAGTTGGCCAGGGCGGTGCTTCATGGAGCTACACTTGGATGGACCGGGTACCTTCCGCTGTATTATTGAGTGAGGTCCATACCTATCCCCATAGAAAAGTGGAAGATGAGTATGCCTATGAATTTTTGGAACGGAAAGCATCCGTAGAGGTCAGTTATTCCATCCATAATATCGGGAATCGATCCAGAGTGAATATTATACGGACACCTTCAGGAGAATATTTTATCCATTTTGTGGTAGAGCCTGAGACTTTTTCCATGGATCATTTTGAAGACAAGTATCTTGCCAATTTTAAAGCGAATATTAGGGTAACAGACAATCAGGAAAGAACTGTTTTTCAAAAGGAAACCAATTTTCCGGTGGAAATGAAAAATCAGCAAATACAAAAAATAAGACAAAGGCCTTTTCATCTTTATGATAGTTTTCCCGTAATCCCCGGAAATTACAGATTCAACCTCTTGTTGGAGAATACGGTTTCCAAAGAGTTCACCTCCATTGAAAGAGACTTACAAGTGCCAGAACCAGACACTTTATGGATGAGTTCCTTGACTCTTGCTAACCGGGTAAACCAGGACTCTCCTTTTGCCCCCTTCCATAAAGCTTTTAAAATCGGGAAACTTCAAATCTATCCATCACTGAGAAACAGATTTTCTCAAAAGGATATATTGTACTTGTTTTTTCAGATTTATGGGTTAGATCCGCTTCTGGAGGATAAAGGAATTTTAGAATTTTCATTTTACAGGAAAGGAGAACCCTTTCAGACTTGGAGAAAAAAGATTGCTGAATATGAAGATAAGCAGAATATCTTAGAAGAATTTTCTTTAGAAGAATTCCCTTCTGGGAATTACCGATTAACTGTTTTTCTTCTTAATGAAGATGAAACAAGTATTTTTTCCAGCAATGAAAATTTTATGATTCATGAAAGTCCTCTTCCTGAATCCTGGATAATGAACCAAACATACCCTTCCCTTAATGATCCTGTATACATGGCTCTGTTGGGCAGACAGTATATCAATAAGGGAGAAGTCATCAGAGGTCGCAATGAGTTGGAAAAAGCATACCAAGGCAAAACAGATTCCATTGAGTATGCTTTGAATTTTGCCCGAGCTCTCTTGTCTTTGAATGAAAATGAGAAAATAAGGGAAGTTCTGACTCCTTTTGTGAATCGTCCTGTTGAAAAATATATTCTTTATAGGTTGTTGGGGACCGCTCATCAGAGACTTGGAGAATATGAAAAGGCGGTTGATTTTTATTTGCAGTACATGTCCCATGAAGGAGCAAGCTATGAGATTCTAAACTCCATAGCACTCTGTCATTATCAATCGGGCAATAACAAGGAAGCCCTGAAAGCTTGGGAGAAGTCTTTAGAAATAAAACCTAATCAGGAGAGGATAAAAGAGTCCATTGAATTTTTGAAAGATAGAATAAACTCCAAGAAATGAATGTCAGAATTTATTTAAAGACTTGAAAAATTGTCTTTGGCCCAGGCAGCAGAACCGATGATTCCGGCTTTGTTTCCGAGCTGTGCTTTGAGGATTTGACAGCATTGAAAAGAAGGATTGAATGACCTTTTGGCTGCTTCTTTGGTTGCAGGAGCAAGAAGAAGAGAGGCAGATTTCATAATCCCTCCCCCAAGGATTATTTTATCTGGATTCAGCATGTTGATGATGATTCCCAAACCTATGCCCAAGAAATACCCAGATTGATCGAAAGCCTGTTTTGCGTTTGGATCTCCTTTTTTTGCTAAAGAGGCCACCTCTTTGGCTGTTATTCTTTTGTGTTCATGGATCAGATTTAGGTAATTTCTAACGATTTTGGGTCCGGATACCTCTGTTTCCAAGCAGCCTATGTTTCCGCAGTTGCAGCGTTCTCCTGAGTGGTTGACTATGACATGACCCACTTCAGCGGCAAAGCCGCATTCTCCATGCCAGATGGTTTTATTGAGAATGATTCCTCCACCCACCCCTGTTCCTATGGTCAGCAGCACCATACTTTCAGAATTCTGCCCTGCCCCTGCTTTGAACTCCCCATAAGCAGCCATATTCGCATCATTGTTGATTTTAAACGGGACAGAAATAAACTTTTTGAAGATTTGGTTTATATCCAGATTATCGATTTCTGGGTAGTTTGGAGATTGAAGAATTTTATTTTTTTTTGTGCTGTGGATTCCAGGGATGCCAAAACCTACTGCTTTAATGTGTTTATTTTTTACTTTGTTTTGGAGTTCCTGCCACAGTTTCTCCATGAGAAGAAAAAGTTCTTGAATATTATCAGGGGTGCCTACTGTAGAGTCATAAAGGACTTGGCAGTCCTTATTGATAAGCCCGTATTTGAGTTGAGTTCCTCCCAGGTCAAAACCAGCGTATAAGCTCATCCCGTCTCCTTTTATTTTTTTACAGCCAGAGCCGCATAATTGGAGGGAGCGTATAAAAGATTGTTTATTTTATCAAAATTTTCATTTATGAGAGTTGTAAATGAGTCCTTTTCAGGAAGCATATTTAGTTTTTCTTTATCAAGAGGCGCTGAATATTTTATTTGGATATCTTCAAAGCCTGAACTTTTCAGTAAAAATTTAAGAGTTTGAGGGTGGACTGGCTGTTGATGGGACAAATCAAGAAAATAAATCTGAACTAGAGAAAAAACGGACTGAGGGTTGACAGTTTCAATAATGATAGAAGATGATGAAGAAAGTTTGTGATAAGCGATTTCTATCATTCGTTTCAAATATGAAGGAGACAGATGCTCAACAACCTGAGATGAAAATATTCCTCCTATGGAATTGTCATTGTATTGGGCTAGGACTTCAAGGATATCTGCTTTTTCACAATTGAGTCCTTTGTCCTTACATATCTCGATCATCTGTTCGTTTATATCGATTCCCCTGGCTTTGATTCCATTTTTTTGCAAAAGCTCAACAAATTCTCCCCGGCCGCAGCCCAAATCAAGCACAAAGTCCGCATCTTTAAAATAGGGGATATAATCTTTCTGCTGTTCTTGGACTTGTTCGTCTAAACCCCGGAATCTGTTTTCAAAACCAGCATATTGAGCGTCCTCGATGTTTTGATAAATTTCTTTAACCTGAGAGGGAGTGGGCATATCTTTTTTTTCCAAAAGGGAGATGAGCTGATTGAGCTTTTCTTTCAACAGGATGAACCGCTTCATTAGAGCATTGGCGTCTTTATAATCTGCAGAAAGCTTGTCGATTTTCCATTCCATGCTTTTGAAAATCATGCTAACGTGATTGTTGCTTAAGGCATCCCATTCCCTATCCTTAGTATCCATTAATTCATGAGTCGACCGCACTAGGTCTGCGGATAAGGACATAAACTCTTTGAAGTGAGCTATGAAAACATTCAAGATTCGGTGGGATTCTTTAAGCGCAGAAAACAGCAGAAGGTCAATTTTTTTCCTTTGGGGGTCTTTATCGGACTTTTTTTTAAGAAGAGAGGATTTGCTTTTGAGACTCAGTGTGCCTTTTTTGTTGAGAGTTTTTTCAAGGTCTGAAAGCAGGGAATTGAGTTTGGACGTTTTTATAACTTCAGAAAAGTCAGAAATCTCTTGTTGGAGTTTTTCGACTTTTTTTTTAAGTTGGAATTCTTTTTCCCGGCCCTTCCTGGAGAGCTCTTCAATAGTCCTTTTCATCAATCCTTGGAAGAGGGCTTGTTTTTATCTTCTAAAGATTCTTTTTCTTTTTCTTCTGACGAGATAGATTTTTTGAAATTTTTTATGCCTTGGCCCAATGATTTGCCCAGCTCAGGAAGTTTGCGGGCTCCAAATATGATGACTATGATCAGAACAATGAGGATGAGTTCTCCTGGGCCTAATGGTCCTAATAAAAACATCTAAACCTCCAAACGGGTAGAGTATTCCTGCTTTTTAGTCCTCTATCAAAATTACTTGAGTATGGGATAAAAGTCAAGCTATATAAAACAGGGACACAACACCCATTCACCAATTTTTGTTGGCAAACGCAAATATGCTTGATAATTTATCTTTACCTTAGCTTATTATATCATTATATTAAGTTTCCTGGATTATTCACGAGTCAAGATTGCTGCAGGTACGAGGAATAAGGCACGAAGGTGTGATCCTTCACTGCAAATGCCTTATGACGAAGTAGATGCATTAAGATTGGCTCGCCTCAACGGTAAAAAAAATGGCGATTAAAATTAAAAGTAATAACGAGAAAAAAGTTTCTTTTATCATTTAAAGAAAAATCTTGCATATCGCAGAATTGAGAAGAATAATAATAGCATCGCCATTTTTTCATGCATAGTTCAGGATAATTGATTGGGAATGGAAAAAATAGACATAGAAGATCAGATAGAAAATGCTGTCAAAATTCTGTCCAAATTTATACCTAAAAAGACCAGTCTTTATTTTCCGCTCATATCCTCAGCGCTTGTATGGTTGGTAAACAGACATCAAGACTGGAAAAAAAGTATTTTTTCTTGGCAGGTATGGCCTGATCCAGGCTTTTTAAAGAATAAACCGGAGGAATTTGTTCTGGATTTTTTTAATCAGAAAGATACTTTAAAAGAATATTTTAGCAAAGAGCTTGAAGCCAAAAACATGGATTTTCTTAGAAATGCTTTTGATTATCTTTATCCTATATTTGGACTTAAAGACCCTTTTCTTCTTGCTCTTTTTGATAAAGAGATCAAATCAAAAGATTATAAAGATATCATCATCCAATTTGATGACAAAGTGAGGGAAGCCAAACAAAGTTTATCTCCCCTGAGAGGAAACAAAGAATTCACGCAAGAAATGGGAAAAATTTTCAAAGAGATTGGAGCCATGTGTGCGGGTGTGCTGTCTCAAAAAGAAATACAGGAATTGGTGGCTGATATTGTGAAAGACAAAATACAACAGGAAAGGAAATAAAACTTTGGGTAAAAATAGAAAAGCTATATTTGTTGTTATCCTGAGTTTATTTTTTTTCACATCATGTGTTTCTTATCTCAAAGAATCCAAGTTTTTTTATTCCAAAGGCAGTGAATTGAAGAGGAAATATCATATGGAAAAGGCCTATTCAGCGTATAAAAAAGCCCATGAACAGGCATGCCTTCAGGTTAAAAACAAACCGTCTGCTCAGGCTTACATGATGAAGGGACTCTCAGAAATAGAGTTGGAGATGTGGGATAAAGCAGAGAAAAGCTTCATCAAGGCGTTTGAATATGGGTTTGAAAAGGGTGAGGAATGGGTTGAATATATTTCCTTGTTTTCTTTGGCGCTCTCCATGGAAGAATTTGGTTTGGAAAAATCAGCCGCAGATATATATGATTATCTGCTCAGCAAATCCAGGTTGAAATCAGTTTCCATGCTTTCTGTAAAGAGATATTCAGAATTTGTGATCCAGAATGCTCTTGATGCGGAGCAGGATGAGAAATTTGACATGCTGGAAAAACTGCTCAAAAAAGTAAGAAAGCTTGAGCAAAAGGATCTGAGCTGTGGTTTTTACCACTATGTTGAATCACAGGTTTTAAGCCATATGAAGCTTTACTGGGGAAGTTATGAAAAAGCGATCATGGCGAGAGAACTGGGGCTTCCTACCCTTGAAGTTCTCAGGGACAATGATAATCAGATAATTTTTTGTTACCGTGTACTCAAAAAAGAATTGGATGAAGAAGAATGGGAAAAATTTGAATTCACTTATAGAAAATGGACAAAAAAGTGGGGATGGCAGGGACCTGAGTCCCCTGAATGGAAAAGGAACTGAATCATGCTTCCCACTATAGAATGGAAAGAAAATAAAATCATAATGATCGATCAAAGAAAACTTCCGGAAAAAGAGACCTACTGGGAATGCACAGATTATGAGCAGGTGGCTGAGGCGATTGAAAAAATGGTGATCCGAGGCGCACCGGCTATTGGGGTAGCGGCAGCTTATGGTGTGGCTCTGGGATTGATGAGGATCAAAGAGGAAGAAAATCTTTCTGCAGAATTTGATAGAGTCTTTATACGGTTTGAAAAAACAAGGCCCACAGCCAGGAACTTGTTCTGGGCTTTGGAGAGGATGAAAAAAGAATTTTTAAAAAACCAGGAAAAGACTCTTTCTGAATTAAAACAAGCCATACTGAAAGAAGCTCATGAAATTGAAAAAGAAGATATTGGGACCTGTAAAAGAATCGGCTCGTGGGGAGCTAAGTTAGTAAAAAATGGAGAGCGTATTCTGACTCACTGCAATGCGGGCGCTTTGGCTACTGCGGGCTATGGAACTGCTCTGGGTGTGATCAGAGCTTCGGTCGGAAAACACAAGGACATAAAAGTCTATGCCAGTGAGACCCGACCTTTTCTCCAGGGCGCGAGGTTGACCTGCTGGGAGCTTAAAAAGGAAGGCATATCCGTTGTTTTGATCACTGATAATATGGCCGGATATCTCATGAATCAAGGAGAGATATCTTTGGTGGTGACCGGAGCAGACAGAATCGCTTCTAATGGAGATACTGCAAACAAAATAGGGACTTATACTGCAGCTGTTCTCTCCAAAGAGAATAACCTCCCTTTTTATGTGGCCGCCCCTCTAAGCACTATTGATTTTGATCTGGAGAACGGAACACAAATTCCCATTGAGGAAAGAGACCCAGACGAAGTGAGAAAGATAGGAGAGACCTATACAACAATACCTGATATTGAAGTCAGGAACCCGGTTTTTGATGTGACTCCCGCCAAATACATAACCGCTATCATCACAGAAAAAGGAATCGCCCGTCCTCCTTATCATAACAGTCTAATGAAATTTAAATAGCCCATGGAGTATTCAAGAGTCGAGACAGCAAAGAACTTAATGAAATTCAGTTGTGGCTTAAAGCGACTTTGAAGAATGGCGTTAAAAATCTGAACGGAGCCTAAGCCATACCTGAATTTCATATCAGCTCGCCTTTGGTGAAAATATGACGATTAAAATTAAAGAAGAAAACATGAAAAAATAAATTATTGTAGGATCTTAAAAGAATCTTGCATATCTCTGAAAACAGAATGATAATAATAGCATCGCCATATTTTTATGAATAGTTCAGGAAATGAATATATTAGGTATAGAAACATCTTGTGATGAGACTGCTGCTTCTGTAGTCACAGATCAAATGGAAATTCTAAGCAATATCGTCTTATCCCAGGATGAGGTCCATTCTCCTTATGGAGGAATTGTTCCTGAGTTAGCCTCAAGAAACCATGTCATTTCCATAAATTACATCATTGAAGAAAGTTTGTATAAGGCAGGTCTTCAAATCAGTGACCTTGATCTCATATCTGTGACCCAGGGACCGGGTTTGATCGGTTCGCTTCTGGTAGGGCTCTCCTTTGCCAAAGGATTGGCTTACACTTTGGAGAAGCCTCTCATACCCATTGATCATCTGGAAGCTCATATTCACTCTGTTTTTATTGAAAATAAGAATATCCGATTTCCTGCTTTGGCTCTTCTGGTATCCGGAGGTCATACCTCTCTTTTTTTGATGACAAAGAAGCTGAATTACATGTTGCTGGGAAGAACCAGAGACGATGCGGCCGGAGAGGCTTTGGATAAAATCGCAAAGTTCCTGGATATCGGATATCCAGGAGGCCCGGTAATTGAAAAATTGTCTCAGGGAGGGAATATCAAAGGATTTGATTTTGCCCTTCCCAAAATGTCAGACAAAAGCCTTGATTTCAGCTTCAGCGGATTCAAGACTGCTGCCCTGAGACATATAAAGAAAAATAAGTTGAATAAAAAAAACCCTCATCTTAAAGATTTTCTGGCGAGTTTCGAGCATTCTGTGGTGAATGCCTTGATTTCTAATCTGGAAAAGGCAGTCTCAGAACACTTCCCTGTATCTATGATTTTGTGTGGCGGAGTAGCCAGAAATAGGAGACTAAGGAATCAATTCAAGAAATTAGCCAGAAAAAAAGGTCTGAATTCATTTATCCCTTCTCCTGAGTTCTGCACCGATAATGCGGCCATGATAGCAGCTCTGGCATTAGAAAAGTATGAGCAGGGAAATAAAGGAAAGCTTGTGCTCAACCTCAATGCTTATGCCAGAAGCCCCCATTAAATTAGGGCCCTTTACTTATCTACCTGATATTTCATGAGTCTTTTTCTAAAAAGAAGGCACATCTTTTCCTGAAAGGCCTAAAGTTTGGTTTTTCTGTTAGGGGAACATAGTGAAAAGACTTGAAAAGAGAATCAGATCTGATCCAGCATGAAAGAGAGTAGAGCCCAGGAGGCTTCCTGTTCTCTGCATCAAATATCCCCAAATCAAAGCAAGGACAAATACAATACCCAGAAACATAAAAATTTCTCCGGATTTCACATATTCGACTTTCATATGGGTGAGGGAGAAAACCAGAGCAGTCAGCAAATTGGAACCTAATTTTCCAAGGAATGGTTCAAATTTTTTAAGAAAGATCCCCCTAAAGAGAAGTTCCTCATTAAGACCATTGGAGAGAACAAAAGTCAGAATCCATGGAGCTGAAAACAAAAGACGATCAAAGCCAGAATCAATCTTTTTGACCTGCAAGACAAGAAAACCGGCAAAAGCAAAAAACGCGACCAAACCAATGACCAATCCGTATCGAAGCCTTCCCTTTTTAAAATAAATGGAAGCCAGGCTCTGTCCTGATATTAGAGTGAGGAAGAGTATAGGGATGATGATCCAGAGACTTTGGGAGAACTTAGCCACAGCCATTCCTTTTATGCTGGATGTTTCGAGGCGGAGAAATTTTACAGGGAGACTGCTGAACCGCCAAGAAAGAAATTGACAGAATGCCGCTAAAAAGAAGGCAAAAGGAATGGGCCAAAATTTGTTCCATTTTTTCTTTAGGGCAAACACAACTGCTAAAATTAAAAATAAAACACAAAGACTGGTCCGAATGAGATTCTCTGTTTGATCGGGTATTTGTTCTGAAAATGTGACGCTGGGAAGAAAAACCAACAGACCAGCCAGCAAGAAAAGAAAGAACCACCCAAAGCGCTTTAGTTTCATTTTTGCCTCCCTGAGGAACTATTATTTTGTAAAGACCTTTTGAAGAGCGCTGTTCTTCCCAGGATAATCAGACTTTTCAAGAAATCAACCGCTATCAACACCACAACAATGGTTATGATAATGTTGGCTATCAAGGAGAGATTGAGATAAGGGAATTTGAGGAAAGGAGCCTCTATGGGTTTATTGATGATTATACCGAGAATGACCAGCTGGAGTCCGCTTCTTAATAGATTCACCCATTCGGAAGTATTGAGGAACTTGATGGCATAGCCAGCGAGCCCCACGCCCAGCAAAGCTAAAAGAGCTGAAGAATACCACTGGGATGCAGCAGGAGTGAGCAGTGATTCAGCTTTTTGAAAACTTATGGTTTTGAAGAAAAGAGTGTTGAATCGAAGAAAAACCCAAACAAGACCTGAATAACCCAGAAGCATCAAAATGAATGGAATGAGTCTGGATTTGGTCTGTCTGTTTTGAATCATTTTTTGCCAGTTTATGTTGAGGTTTATCCAGGGTAAACGCACATCCTTTCGGCTCTGTGTCACAAAATAGAGGATGATCCCCGCCAATCCCAAATCAAAGACAAAACTCATGGGCAGATAGAAAAGTTCCGGAAAGCTGTCAATGCTAGGGATGTAAAAGAAGGGAAGCACAAGAAAATTGGCTCTGAAGATAAAAGCGAGCATGGTGAGGCTGAAATGGATAGCAAAAAGGATCCCTGTGTATCGGATAAGATATCCTTTAAAGCTGGGCGCAATGATTTCAAAACCTTCCATATACTTTTCAGCGACTTTTCTAGGGCTCCCATAATGAGCTATGACCTTATCAATGGCGCTTTCATTGATTTCACCGAATTCTTGTTCTGATTTTTCCAGAATATGGCTCTTTATTTCATTCAATATTTCTTCTTTTCCAGAAACAGCAGCAAGATAATGGCTGATTTTTTCCAGATATTTTCTTAATTTATCATGCATTTTTATTTTCCTCCAAAACATGTGTTAAGATTTCGTTTTGTCTATGCCAGATACTGAGAAGCTGGCGGCGAACATCCATGCCTTTTTTTGTGATGACATAAAACTTCCGGGGTCTTTTTTCGCTCACATCCCATTGACTTTTTATCAAACCCTTTTTTTCCAGGCGGCGCAGGAGGGGATAAAGAGTGTTTTCTTCAATCAAATACCCTTTTTTTTCGAGATTTTTAACTATGGAGTATCCATACATCTTTCTTTCCAGGAGGACCAGAATCAGAACCTGAAGGAATCCGCGTTTCATCTCGGTCTCAAAAGGGCTGATATCTGTAGCCATTGAGAATACCTCCTTTATTCGACGTATACTGTGTTATATATCTATACTGTGCAACAATTATATACTGTATAATAAACAGTATGTCAAGTATTTTTTTGCTAATTTTTGTTTTCCCCTTACACACACGGCTGTTTTTGATTGACTGAGAATCTTCCTCAAGGTATGATTTAAGGCGAGACTTATATCTGAAAAATATCATGGATGGTCGTCTTTAAAAAATCCAAAAAGGAACTGAATTTGTCATAATGACCAACAAAGAACAAAAAAAATTGGTAAAAAAAGCCCAAACCGCGGAGATTACAGAGCATATTATTTATTCCCGTCTGGCTCGGTTGGCAAAAAACAAGCATAATCGCGATATAATGGAGCAGATTTCCCAAGATGAATTAAAGCATTATCGATTTTGGGTTGATCAAACCGGACGAGAGTTAAAACCGAGTCGGTTCAAAATTTCCCTTTATGTCTTGACTTCCCGTCTATTGGGGCTCACCTTTGGCCTTCGTCTTATGGAAAGAGGGGAAGATATGGCTCAAACCCAGTATCAAAAGCTCAGCCAGAATATTCCTGGAGTCAGAGAGATTATCAATGAGGAATTAGAGCATGAACAAAAGCTTCTTGACTTATTGGACGAGGAGAGGCTGCGGTATGTGGGTTCTATGGTGCTGGGGTTAAACGATGCCTTGGTGGAACTCACAGGAGCTATTTCTGGTTTTACTCTGGCTCTTCAGGATACCAAACTGATTGCCATAGTCAGTTTGATAACAGGTATTTCCGCTTCTCTTTCCATGGCGGGATCTGAATATCTGTCCACAAAAGCCGAAGAAGATGAAACCAAGCATCCTGTAAAAGCGTCCACTTATACAGGTGTGGCTTATGCTGGAGCGACTTTTGTCTTGGTTTTTCCTTTTTTTATACTGCCCAATCCATTTTTGTCTCTGGTTTGGACCCTGGCACATGCGGTCATTATTATCTCAGGATTTACTTTTTATGTTTCAGTAGCCAAGAATTATTCCTTCCGAAAAAGATTTTCAGAAATGCTGGCTATCAGTATGGGAGTTGCAGCTCTATCATTTGTTATTGGTTTGGCGGTCAGGCAGGTAGCTGGCATTTCTTAGGTAAAACCAGTGTCTATTTTTTAAATTTCTAATGATACGGATTTTAGGTCATGTCAATGACACAATAATGGATTTATGATAGTATACCAATGATGAAGATTTCTGTGGCTATAATCACTAAAAATGAAGAAGAGAGGTTGGGAGATGCCCTCAAAAGCATCCAAGATCTTGCCTCGGAAATCATAGTGGTCGACAGCTTCAGTTCTGATGATACCATTAAGATCGCCAAGAAATATAACTCCAAAATATACAGCCGCGAATGGTCCAACTACGCAGACCAGAAAAATTATGCCAATGACAAAGCCTCCTGTCCTTGGATCCTATCTCTGGATGCGGATGAACGGCTTTCCTCTGAGTTAAAAAAAGAAATTGGTGAATTAAAGGAAAAGAAACCTAAAGCCGCGGCTTTTTCCATGCCCAGACAGGTCTATTATCTGGGAAAATGGATTTTTCATTCAGGTTGGTACCCGGACAGAAAAACACGGCTTTTTAGGAAAGATAAAGCTTTCTGGCAAGGAAAATATATTCATGAGAAATTAGTGGTTGACGGAAAGGTAAAAAAGCTTGTCAGCCCTATCTATCATTTCACTTATAAAGACATAAGCGATCATTTGAAACGGATCAATGAATTTTCCACTCTCGGGGCAAAGAAGCTTTATTCTGAAGGCAGAAAATGCCGGTGGTATCATCTGGTTTTCCTTCCCTTACAAAGATTTGTGACCTCGTTTTTCTTAAAAGCCGGGATTTTGGATGGTTTTGCTGGTTTTGTGATTGCGGTGCTACACAGCTATGCTATTTTTTCCCGTTATGCAAAGCTGAAAGAGATATGGAAGAAAGGAGAAAGAATTGAGCCTTTTCCAAGTTGATTCAGGAAAAGAATGGAGAGGGGGACAAAGGCAGTCTTTTTTCTTGGTAAGAGAACTCAAAAAAAAGGGATATTCCTGCAGATTTTATGTTCAGCCAGACAGTCCTCTTTATAAAAAGGCAGAACAAGAAGGCCTTCCTGTTTTTTCATTAAAAGTAAGAAGTGAAATTGATGTTATATCGGTTTTAAAATTAGCCAGACAGATGAAGAAAGCAAACTGTGTCTTGGTCCATTCTCATGATGCTCATGCAGCGGCCATAAGTTCTATGGCTGCCTCCAGAGCCAAGGTTCCCATAAGAGTCATTTCAAGACGTGTGGATTTTCCTCTAAAGAACAATTATTTTTCAAGAATTAAATACAGAAAAGATATTGATATGATCATTGCCATATCTAAAGGAGTTAAAAAGGTTCTTGTATCCTGCGGGATTGACCAGAAAAAAATAAAGATGATTCCATCGGGCATAGATTACAGCCCTTTTGAGAATATTTCTTCTCGAGATTATCTTCACCGTGAGCTTGGTTTTGATAAAGATGATTTTTTGGTGGGAATCGTAGCTCATCTTGCTGACCACAAAGGCCACAAATATTTGATTGAAGCCGCAGCCATACTCAAAAAAAAAGCTCCTCAAATAAGGCTGATCATCGTAGGAAAAGGCCCCCTGCGCATGGAGCTTGACCAACAGGTAAAAGAAGTGGGGGTTGAAGACATTGTTTTTTTTCTGGGTTTCAGAGAGGATGTTCCCCAAATCATGGCCTCTCTTGATTTATTTGTGCTATCATCTTATTTGGAAGGAATGGGAACCAGCATATTGGATGCTATGGCCAGCCGTTTGCCTGTGGTCGCTACTCAAGTAGGCGGTATCCCAGAGGTTGTCAATCATGGAAAGAGCGGCCTGCTTGTCCCCCCCAGAGATCCAGATTCTCTGGCTAAAGCGATTCTTCAATTCTATAAGGACCGAAAACTGGCTTATTCTTTTGGAGAAAATGGTTATAAAGTGGTTCATGAAAAATATTCATCCAGGGCCATGGCAAAAAAAATCATTAAGGAATATGAAAAAACAGCAAGAAGAAAAAACATTCATCTTCGCCCCATAAAGCCTTTCATTCAGAAAAAGAAATAGCTTTCTTAATAAACCTGAATTATTCACGTGTCGAGAACAAAAATATTGCCTATTTTTTTACAAATGGTCCAAAAAGTCCTGAGCTATTCACGAGCCTAGGTTATTTTTTGTAAACATAAACCGAGTGTTCTTCCCCCTCCCATGATTCAACTGTTTTATACTGGATTTCTCGGTCCTCCCATCCAGGAATATCATAATTATGTGAGACCACAATCGCTCCGTCTTGTAGTTGTGACTCAAGAATAGGAAGAAGAAGCTCATTGGATTCGGGAAGCAAATACATCGTTACCACAGTAGCTCCTGAGTAATCTGATTTGGTGGCATCCTCCCGACGGAATTCAATCATGTTCTCCACTCCAGCTTCCCGGGCGTTTTTCCGTGCTTCCTTGAGCCGTTCTGGATCCAGTTCAATGCCCACTCCCCGGGCTCCGAACCTTTTGGCTGCCATCACCACTATACGTCCGTCTCCGCACCCGATATCATAGACCACATCATTACAGTCCACCTCTGCTAATTGGAGCATGGTCTCTACCACTCCCATAGGGGTAGGAACATAAGGAGCCAGGTCCACCGCATCTTCCCGGCCATGGGAACCCACATACAGTTCCAGCTGATCGTTTTCATCATAACGAAAGGAAAACGGTTGCCCTTTTTCAAGAGTATAACGAACCCAGATATCCCCTTTGGGAAAAAAGACGAGCATTTCTTCATGAGTGTGATAGCGGTGCACTTCATCTTTCTGAATGGTTATTTTCTTCGGTTCTTTGTCATGGCTTTTGGATTTGATTTTGTATGTTATGGGATTATCGGTTACATTGCGAATTGTGATCTCAAAAAGTTCTTCATGGACCTGCTCAATATTATTGCTTTCATCCACCTTGTTTTTTTCATATATTGAATTCTGTCTTTTGGTTCCCCCGCAAGCTCCGTTTAAAATCATCAGAAAACAGAGAAAGCCGAAAAGCCAGATTTTACTTGGTTGAATCATGTCTGTTTTGATTAGTTGAGAATTCATTTGAACTCATGGATAAAGAAATTTAACAGGCTATTATATAGAAAATAAATTATTTTGGAAATAAAAATACAGAGACATTGAAAAATGGATTCTCTTAAAAAAACAGGGACACATTACTCAATAACCTGTTTTTTTGACCAGTTCCTCACTCAAAAATATCTTTTTGTAAAAAAGTAATTTTCATTGACTGTGTGCGTTCCATATATGTATTATCATGGTGTTAAAAGACCTCAGTTCAAAAATCTGGTAAATAAGCCAGCGGTTTCTGAGGTTAGAATCAATGGAAAGTTAATATTAAAGGGTTTTTATGGGTATATCTTGATATGAGTCAAACAAAACAGGAGCCATAATGAAGATAGAAAAAATTGAACTCTTGCTTTTAGAATTGCCGTATGTGCATTTTTTCGAAACCAGCTTTGGAAGGGAAGAAAAAAAGACCTTTATTCTGGTTAAGGTCTTTTCTCAGGATTTCTGTGGTTATGGTGAGATCACAGCCGATCTTCTTCCTCTATATAACTATGAAACGACCTCAACTTCCTGGATTATCATTAAGGAAATATTAGCTCCTCTTATCTTTTCCAAATCCCTTAGTGATCCTGTTGAATTTCATGGGGAATCAGTAAGGTATAAAGGACATCACATGGCTAAGGCGGGACTTGAACTGGCTTTGTGGGATTTAATGGCCAAAAAAGAGCAAAAACCTTTGAGTAAAATTTACGGAGGAGATAAAGATAAAATTCTCTCTGGAATAAGCATCGGGATTCAGGATAAAGTTTCAGACCTTCTAAAAAGAGTAGAAAATTTTCTTGAACTAGGATACCCCAGGATCAAATTAAAAGTCAAACCTGGATGGGATATTAAAGTTCTCAAACAAGTGAGAAAAGAATTCCCTGAAATTGTGCTGCAGGTGGATGCCAATGGCGCTTACACACATGCTGATATGGACAGACTTGAGATGCTGGATGAGTTTGGTCTTTCCCTGCTGGAGCAGCCTTTCCCTGCCCTGGATTTGCTTTCCCATGCCCGGCTTAAGAAAAGAATTCAAACCCCTATTTGTTTGGATGAAAGCGCGGTATCTTTGGAGGCTGTTAGACAAGCCTATGAGATGGAAAGCTTTGATATCATCAATATCAAAGTGGGGAGAGTAGGCGGTGTGGTGGAAGCTAGAATGATTCATGATTTTTGTGCGTCAAAAGGGAGGCCGGTTTGGTGCGGTGGGATGTTGGAATCCGGTATTGGAAGAGCTCACAATATTCATTTGGCCGCTCTTTCCAACTTCAAACTAACCAATGATATTTCAGCGAGTCATCGATATTTTGCAGAAGATTTGATCGAACCTCCTGTAGAACTGACCACACAAGGAATGATCCGGGTGCCTGAAGAAGCTGGGATTGGGGTTAATCCTATTGAGAAGAGAATCGAAAAAGCAACTATAGAAAAGGAAATTTTTACTCCTCAATAAACCCGGTTTGATTGACTTGAAGCATGAGGAATGATATATAAAAATTACTTTTTTTCATAAGGGAATAACCATGTCTCACATGACCTATAAAAAAGCAGGTGTTGATATCGATAAAGCAGACCGGTTTATAAAAAGAATCAAACCTTTATTAAAAAAGACCATCCGCCCCGAAGTTCTTGGGAAAGTAGGCGGTTTCAGTGGATTATTCAGACCCTCTTTAAAGGACATAAAGAACCCGGTGTTGGTGGCTTCTACAGATGGAGTGGGGACAAAACTGCTGTTGGCTGATCTGTTAGAAAGATACCAGGAAATAGGTATTGATTTGGTGGCTATGTGTGTGAATGATATCATTGTATCAGGGGCTGAGCCTCTTTTTTTTCTTGATTATATTGCCTGTGAAAAATTGAATGATGATAAATTATATTCTTTGATCAAAGGAATCGTACAGGGATGCCAACAGGCAGAATGTGCCCTTATAGGAGGAGAAACAGCGGAACTCCCAGGTATGTATTCAGGAGACAAAACAGATATAGCTGGATTCTGTGTGGGAATGGTATCTGAAGAAAACATTTTAGACGGTTCAACATGTGAGGTTGGAGATAATATCATTGGAATGAGTTCAAACGGAGTTCACAGCAATGGATTTTCTTTGGTCCGAAAAATTTACACCAAAGATGAATTAAAAAGACATATAGGAAAGGAATGTATAAAATCAACCCGAATATATGTGAAACCAATGCAGGAGCTTTTAAAACTGAATATAGTAAAAGCAGCCGCACATATAACAGGGGGTGGATTTTATGAAAATATTCCCCGAGCTCTGCCTGAGGGAATGGGAGCGGTGATAAAAAAAGGATCTTGGCCAAAAAAAAGTATATTTGAAGAAATACAGAACAAAGGTCAGATAGATGAGAAAGAAATGTATCGGACTTTTAATATGGGAATTGGGTTTACGGTTATATCTTCTCCGGATAGAACCCCTCAGATCTTAAAAGCGCTCAAAAAAATGAATCAGGATGCTTGGGTTATCGGTGAAGTTGTTTCTGGAGAGCATCAGGTCAAACTAATCTCTTAACTCGGCTTATTCAAAAGCAGAGGTTGCTGAAGACGAAACCAGGACAAGGAGTTAAGAAAGATGAGCACAGGTACAAGAAATGCATTGAAGAAGATGGGGATTGCTCCGGTGGCAGGCCGCATTTATGCGGAAATAAAAATGATCTGGGAGCAAGGAGCGTATTGGCTAAAGGGAAAAGCAGGAAGATTAGCTGATGATGGTCTTCCCGTACCGCCTCCCCGAATGAGGAGGCTAGTGGCAGGGGAAGACGACCTGGAGTGGTTCCTGAAGGGAGGTCAGCTGGCAGCTGAGACTATCCGAGAAGCGCTGGAGAGAAACGAGATAGGGATGAATCAGTTTGAAAAAATGCTGGATTTCGGATGCGGGTGCGGCCGTGTCACCCGACAGTGGAAAGACCTTCATGGAGTTAAGGTGCACGGGACAGATTACAACCAAAGGCTGATCAAATGGTGTTGCCATAATCTAAGGTTTGCCCGATTTGTGACCAACCAGCTCGAACCACCTTTGAGTTATTCAGATCAATCTTTTGATTTCATTTACGCTCTTTCTGTATTCACTCATATACCCGAGGCTTTGCAGTTTTCATGGATGGATGAGCTGCGAAGAGTCATGAAATCCCAAGGATTGCTTCTGATCACCACTCATGGAAAGAGGTATCTTAATGTGATGACACAAGAAGAAAGAAATCGGTTCCAACAGGGACAGTTGGTGGTTCAAAAAGAACAGGTTGCAGGGACCAACATGTGTGTGACCTACCACCCGCCTTCTTATGTCTATGAGAAGTTAGCTAGAAATTATGAGGCAGTGGATTTCATCAAAGAGGGAGCTAAGGGAAATCCACATCAGGATATTTTTCTTTTGAGAAAGGTATAGCAGGATTTTCAAAAAATATGATAAAGTCCAACCATGGAGGCATGGAAATGAAATCTTTAAAGAAATGTTTATTCGTTATAATGGCGGTATTTTTTTTCATAGGATTGATTCCAGGTAATTTTAATTTGTTAAGAGGACAGAGCTTGGATGAATGGAAGTATAAAGGCTGTTTAGATCCTGAAAAAAATTTTGTTATCACAGAAGATCAGTTTAATGGTTATCTCAACTACTGGACAAATGACTACTGGAGGTGGATTCAGTATGGAAATCTCTTTTTGATCAGCATGCCCGACCCTGAAAATTATATTGTTCAAAATAAGCTTGATATGGCGGAAGAAATGGGAATTACTGGTTTTTGGATGGAAGAGGGATTTCTGAATGCACTGTTGACTGAAGAGTGGATAGAGCTAGAAAATCCCTCTCGCCAGGAAGTTCTTCAATTAGCAGATCAAGAGAGCCTGCTCATCTATATTGACTCTCGGTCGAAGCTAGGAATGGAGTTAGAGTCTAAATTAACACAAGGGAATAAATGGAAAGAAAGATTACAGAGCAACCAGTATTACAGCAAAGAATATAAAAGCACAAAGGCATTTTATTTGGAGAAGGGAGAAAATAAGTTATTTGTGGTTTTGTCTGAATCTATCCACCGCCGGAATAAGGTGAAGAAGCTGATTGGGGACGTTCAGACTTTGATCACAAAGTATGATCTTCACCGAGGCTGGCCCGGAGTTCAGACAAGGTTTTACAGTGTAACATGCTGGCCCGGGCATCCTCTCGATATCATTGGGAAATCCATGAATCAAGGAAACGACTGGCTTACCTTTTGTGGCTATATGGATTATAGGCTAAAAAAGGACCTGGATGATTGGCTGAAAAAGGTTAATTTGCCTTTTATCGCAGATGTTGGAACGGGCAGAGCCACTCACAGTTTGGGAACGATGATATATGGTTGCAGCAATTACCAGGGTATACAACCACAGGATACCCCCTCCATAGAAGAGTGGCTGGAGTTTGCCCGAGATCATGGATGTTATGTTTTTCGTCCTGTCTATGAGAGTAAACTTAGTGATTATCATTTTGATGGATATGCTGGAGGCTTGGGAAACAAGGAACAGATAGATAACGAAAATGTTCCCTTTGTGATAACCAGTGGTCATATAAAGGAAAATGCTCCTCCTTGTATGATTTTATTTGTGGAAAAAGGGGTTCCGTTAACAAAGGACCGGATGTACGAAGCCATTTTTGACCGTCGAAATGTAGCGGTGATGGAGCGCGGCCAGATGATGGGAGAAAAGCTCTACCGGAACACGTTGCAGATGCTTCTTATGGATAGAGTTTTTCTTGAAGAATATTTTGGAGACCGGGTCCAGATTAAGGCGGAGGTACAGGAAAGGGATTTGATAGTAACTCTCACTAATACATATCCCCTATCTATTTCAGGAAAGCTGAAAATTTCGCTTCCCCCAGAACTTGTATCAAAAGACCCGTTATCTTCAGAGGTCATCCTTCCGGCCCAAGCCTCTAAAGTTATGACCTTTTCTATCAAGCCTACTCTTTCTGCTATGGATAGGGATAATCCTATAGCGGTCCACTTTGAATGGGGAGAAAAGAAAAAAGGCACATTGACTGTGATGAGTTTGCCTCGGCCAATTTCTGTTCACCAGCTTTTGTACGGACATGCTCCAAAAGTAAATTTCCCTGTAACCATACACAATTTTACTGAAAAGGACCGGTTTCCCGTGAAAGTTCAGGTTTTTAAAGAAGACAAAAGAAAAGCTCCTTTGTTTGAATCTTCAAAAGAATGCTCTGCAAAACCGGGAGAATTCAAGACTTTGAATTTTGTGCTGGAAATATCTTCTGGTCAATATAAAGTTAAAGTATCTGCACTAGGGGCAGAGAATACCAGCCAGTTAGGGGTAGGTGAAAGCACAGCAGCACCTCATTTGTATGAAGTGGATTTGGACGGAGACGGCATAAATGAGTACAGGATGGAAAATGAAAAAGTGAAAGTCACTCTGCTTAGAATTGGTGCCCGAGTGATTGAATATATTGTTAAGGATCGCAATGATAATATATTTTTCAAACTCTGGCCTAAAAAAGAAGAGTCTGACAGGCGGCCTTTTCGAAAACGTGGATTTTATCCTTATGGTGGTTTTGAAGATTTTCTGGGGCAAGCAAGTCTTGAGACCCATCGGGTGTATGATGCTGAAGTCCTGAGGAATAAGGGGGATTTTGTCCGGGTGCGGATGACCGCAGATTATTATGGAAATAAACTCGAGAAGGTTTTCACCCTTTATGGGAATAAGCCATTGCTCGAAGTACGTTTTGCTCTGACTTTCAAAAATGAGGAAACCAATATGCTGGGTCCCCAGCCAATACTCGAATTAGGAGAGAAGCACTGGACTGAGGATAAATTTTTAATCCCCACCTATGATGGTATTCAAGAATTCCGCATGCGTCCTGAAGAATACTTCGGCCGTGTTCTTCATTTGAAAGAAGGCTGGAACATTGGATATGATACCAAAGAAGACATAACTTTTGTCGGTGCTTTCCCGGTCTCAGAGCCTGAGTTTTTACACCTATGGATGAATCATCCTATCAATAAAGATTCACATCATTATTATGCGGAGTTACAGCCCTGGGTTCCCATTTTTCGGAAAAGCACTATGTATTTTTCTTACTATCTCTGGGGAGCTGGAGGGAGCTGGAAGAAAGAACTGAATGCAATGCGGAAAATGGGACTGATTACCCAAAGTTCAATGCCTATTAATGTTATCAATTAACCAAACTTTTATTCAGTCTTTTTTCCGGAAAGCCAGCGAACAGCCTGGACAAAGAATTTTCCGTAGTTTTCCCATCTTTGAAATCCCGCACCCCAGTGTGGAGAGATATCAGAAGCAAAAGCCATAGTCCTTCCCTCTCCGAATTTGCGGACAACTAAGAAAGGATCCTCGAATTCTTTAACTTTGGCCAGAATCTGAGCGTCAGGTTTGGCAATAATCCTATTGTATCCTGTAAAAACAGGACATGTTTCCCAGCGAATTCCTTTTAGTATGGGGTGGTCAGGAACGAGAGTCTCTATATGGACGCCTTGAGGACACTCATGTCTGTCATCATTGGTATCCAGGCAATTCACGGGCAAAGCTTCTTCCACAGGAGTATTTGCCCAGTTTCCGATTCCCCTCCGGCCAGTGAAAGATTCCCATCCCCCTATCATGGCTAAGCCGCCACCGTTTCGAACATATTCCCGGATAGATATAAGTCGGTTCGGTCCCATGGGTGCGTCTTGAAATCGATCCCAAGGATATAAAACCAGAACTTCTTGTTCGATATCGCTGAGGACCACAACATCATATTTGGCAGCGATTTTTTCTGGTGTTTCTGGAAATTCCTCTAAAGCTCGCCAATTAGTCATGTGTTCAACTATAATGTCTGGCGCAGCATTGAGTGCATCCAATACTGGCTGGCACCAGATATGCACTTCATAGCCCTTAGTCTCGTAATAGAAAGGGGAAGCTACAATATTAGGCCCAAGCAATACCCCGGCATCTCCAACATACAAGACTCTCACTTTTTCTTCACTGCTCAGATTGTCAGCCCATCCAATATGGAAGGCAACCAAAAGAATTAATAAAACGAACAGAATTTTTTTCATTTTCTCCTCTTCATATTTTATATTTTATTTTCCCAAAATTTTATTCATGTTTCATTGTAAAGCAATCAATGGGAGGAAAACAGGCATTATATTTTTCAATATACCAAAATTATAATACAAGGAGACTATAAAAAAATCAAATACCATCCACGTCATTTCCTGTCTGATGAAACAGTGAGTTTGGCCTAAAAAAAGAGGAGATGAAGAGAAGGGAAAAAAATCAAAAAATTATTCCTGAAAAAATCTTGCATATCATTGAAAATAAAATAATAATAAAAATACCGATAATATTTTGCGCGCATTTCGCATTGCTATGCATGATGTTGAAATAATAAAATATTTTTAAGGACATAAGGAAAGATGAAAAAATTAACAGCTTTTTTGATAACAGCATTGTGTGTCTTACCTATCCAGGGCCAGACCATTATTGATCCAGAAAACGGGATTGTCCTTTCCAATGATTATGTCCGTTTTGAATTTGAACCCGAGGGATTGGGGCTTTCTGCTATGATAGACCTAAACACCGGATACAACCATATCCGAGATGTTGAAGGAAAGCATCTCCTTTGGGAGGTGGCTTTAGGAGTAGGAAGGCAGATCTATACCATCACCAATAATTACAAACCATGCAGTTTTGCCGCCATTGAACGCCTCCCTAACGGATCTAAGCGGCTTGTTATGGAGTGGAACAATATGTGCTGGTGGAATGAGGATGACATCATAACAGTATGCTTGACTGTGGAACTACCCAAAAGCGATGGAGTGGCCAAATGGCGGATATTTGTAGAGAATCAGAGCGATTATTGGGGTTTGTGGTCAGTCCTTTATCCTATAGTGAATGGTTTCCCTGCATCGGGGGAATATGATATTGCCCGGCCAACTTTTGCCAGTGGTGGGACTCTTTTAAAGCAGTGGACTGAGAAAATATGGGGTCGATATCCAGGTGGTGTTTGGCCCATGCAGTTCATGTCTTTCAATAAAAACACCAACGCTGTTTATTTTGCCAGTACGGACCCTGATGCCCGGGCAAAAGATTTTATGGTGGAGCCCATCAAAAATTTGTCTACCGAACGCTACCCTGTGGTTTTTGAAGGGAGAAGGCATAAAGAATTTGTGCCTGAACCCGGTGAACGGATGTATTTGATCCATTATCCGGACAATATGGGCATAAAAGGTTCTGATTATCCGGATTATTTCCCCATTGCTTTTGGAGTCTACCAAGGAGGATGGGTGGAAGCAGCTCATCGTTATCGCCCCTGGGCACTCAAACAAAAATGGGCTCAAAAAGGGCCGTTGTCCCGACGAAAGGATGTGCCAGATGTCATAAAAAATATCGGCTTATGGGTAACGGACAGCTGGATATGGGACGAGGCTCAGGGAACTCCCCATGAAATGAATATGCCACTTCTGGAGGTGCACAAAAAAATGGGAGTGCCCATTGGAATTCAGTGGTACCGGTGGCATCACATGCCCTTTGATAACCAATATCCTTATTTTCTTCCTGCGAAACCAGGTTTTGAAGAGCGGGTGAAGGAATTGGTTGATCAAGGCCTGCTGGTGGTGCCTTATATAAACGGTTCCAGTGCAGATATGAATATACCTGACTTTGAGAAATTTGCTCCCCATGCGGTGCGGGATGAAGCTGGAGGCCTCCGTCTTCATTATTATTCGGACCGGTCTGGCCGTCTGCTTTCCATGTGCGGCAGTCAGGTTTTCTGGCATGATAAAATTTCCGGCCTTGTTGATGATATGATGGAAATTTATGGTGTGAACGGAGTTTATGTGGATCAGGTTTCAGGTCTTTATCATGAGTTATGCTTTGCTAAAAATCATAACCACCCCATAGGTGGAGGCAGCTATTGGGCAGATGGGAATAGGGATTTGATGCGAAAGATCCGCAATGTGGCAAGTAAAAGGGGAAGAAAACATGTCATTACCACAGAGGGAACCACTGAAATCTTTTTTGACCTTCTGGATGGAAATCTCACCTGGTCAGAGCCTTCTGAGAGAGAGATTCCTTTGATGCAGATGGTCTATTCTGGTTACACCATTTTTTTTGGAAGCCGGTGTGACTATAAAAAAAGCAACCGGTTCTTCAATTATGCACAGGGGCAGGCATTTATAGATGGTCGTCAAAACGGCTGGATGGATTTTGGCCTTTTCAAACCAAAGTATTCTCTCAAAGTTGAATACCTCCGTCAGTGTGGACAGTACCGAGTAGCGGCAAAGAAGTTCCTGACTTATGGACGTCTTCTTCAGCCCATTGAACCAACAAATTCTGTTCCGACCTTTTCAGATGACGGTTTTGGTTGGGGGATGTATGAAAAATCACGTGTGGCTTCTGTTCCCAGTGCTGAAGCTCGCTTGTGGAAGTCAGAGGATAATCACTTAGGATTATTCTTGGTAAATTACATCGATAAGGAGGTTCCATTTTCTTATTCTATAGATCCAACCAAGTTCGGTCTTAAAGCAGGAAGTTATCGATTAATAGAATTAACTCCTCAGAGCACGGAACCCATTGCTGAAGTTTCAGGAATTTTGAAAAGGACTGTAACTCTGAACCCAAGGGAAATCAAAGTCATCGAAATTGTACCTGTAAAATAATCCATGGCTAATAGAATTTTAGTACATTCAATGAGACTAAGGGGCCTCCATGAGCTTTTATGGATCTGCGTTTCAACCAGGTTGATTTGCTTTTTAAGGGGGCCGTTTTATGCTTAGAGTTTTATGGAAAGCTTTGGTTGTTTCTCTCATTATGACAACTTCTGCCACGAGTTATCAGGATAAAACTCTCCCAAATCCACCCACTTACATATGCAAAAGAGTTTTAGACGAAATGACTGTTGATGGCTCCCTCAATGAGAAATCATGGCAGAAGGCTGAGCCTATGGATTTGTCTCTACGTGATGGAAGTGGAAAACCTCTTCGAAAAACAGTGGCTAAGGTGATTTGGGATGATGAAGCGTTATATATTTCTTTTGTTTGTCAAGATCCTGAGATTTGGGCCACTCTGACTGAACGGGATGATCCATTATGGACAGAAGAAGTGGTAGAAGTTTTCCTTGATCCTAATGGAAATGGTGATCCCTACTTCGAGATTGAGGTAAATCCACTCAATGTGGTGGTGGATCTTCGCTTTGTCCACAGTCTCAAGGAACTGAGGGGCAGGCGGGCTCTTCAATGGAATTGTCAGTCACTTCAGACAGCTGTTAGAGTCAAAGGAAAGGTCAATTCTTGGCAAACCGCATCCCATCCAGATAATCAATGGACAGTTGAGATGGCCATTCCTTTCAGAGCTTTGGATGAACTGCCTCACTCGCCTCCCAGGGAGGGGGATTGCTGGAGAGCCAACTTCTATCGCATCGAAAGACCATCATCGTTGGCTGATGAAGATGATGAATATAGTTGTTGGGCACCGATCATCATTTCTAGGTCTTATCATACTTTAGAGCGTTTTGGATCCTTGACTTTTTCTGCCCAAAAGGTAGGTGAGAGCAAAAAGCAAAAGAAAAATTTTTTTTAAAGGAGAAAATAAAATGTATTCACGACGGCAATTTTTAGAAAGAATGGTACTAGGAAGCGCTGGTGCCATGGTCATGCTCAAAGCAGAGGCTTTGGCCACAGTCAAAGAAACAGTCAGCAGAGTAAAACCGGATTTAAAACCAGAGGAGCTGGCAAAGCAGGAATGGTTTTGGTCAAGGATTCAATCTGCCTTTGAGTTAGATCGATCCATTATCCACCTCAATAGTGGAGGTGTTTCAGCGAGTCCCCGTACTGTCCATAATGCCCTAAAACGTTATCTTGACTACTCTAATCAAGCTCCTTCCTATTATATGTGGAGGCATATTCAACCCAATATCGAAGGTGTTCGTGAGAAAATCGCTAATCATTTTGGCTGCAACAGAGAAGAAGTTGCCATCACACGCAATACAAGTGAAAGCATGGAAATCGTACAATTCGGTATGGATTTGGAACCAGGGGATGAGGTGATTGCGACCACACAGGCTTATGGACGAATGCTAAAAACATGGGAACAAATTGAAAGAAGAAACAAAATTGTTCTGAAAAAAGTTAGAATTCCAGTCCCATTGATGGATCCGGAGGATTATATCAAGAGTATTGAAAAAGCCATTACGCCCAGGACCAAAGCCATCATGGTGATGCATGTGATCAATCTGACAGGCCAGATTACTCCAGTACTGGGAGCAAGTCGGCTCGCTCATTCGCATGGAATTCCTATCATCTGTGATGGCGCCCATTCTTTTTCTCATTTTCCTTTCAAATTGAAGGATTTGGAATGCGATTTTTTTGGTACCAGTTTGCACAAATGGACATATGCTCCTGTTGGAACGGGATTTCTGTATGTCAAAAAGACAAAAATCAAAGATATCTGGCCGCTCATGGCAGCACCCGCAAGCATGGATGAAAACATTCGAAAATTTGAAGAAATCGGGACACATCCAGCGGCAAACTATATTGCTATTGCTGAAGCTTTGGCTTTCAATGAGCAAATTGGCGTGGATAGAAAAGCAGAAAGGCTTCGGTATCTAAATCTGCGGTGGATCAATCGCTTAAGAGATTATGAAAATGTCAAATTCAGAATTAACATTGATGATAAATCTCAATGGAGCGGTGTGGTCAATGTCTATATTGACGGAGTGGACATCGGCAAATTATGTTCTTATCTATTGAGTAAATACAAGATTTATGTGATAGGGATTGGACATGAAGAATGCAAAGGAATAAGAGTCACTCCCAATGTCTACACAATGCCTTCTGAGATTGATCTGTTTGCCGAAGCCATGGAGAAAGTCGCGAGAGGAGAGGTCAAGGAGGTGATGGAAGCCTGACTTCATGCTCATTGATGAGGGAGGAGAAGGCAGCAAGCAATAATATTTATCTGGAGGATCAAGCATGTCCCACCAATATGGAAAAAAAATGGGGAGGCGCCAAGTCCTCAAAGGAGGACTGACTGGTGCTGCCTGGTTAACAGGCGCTTCTATATTTCCTCATGTTACGAAATCCCTTTCTTCTCAGAGGCGCCGTCCAAATATCATCCTCATCCTCACTGATGACCAGAACTTCAATACCATTGGTGCCTATGGAGGAGAGGTTTTGACTCCCCATATGGACAGCATCGCTCAGGAGGGGATTCGTTTCACTAGGGCTTATACCACTAGTGCTGTCTGTGTTGCCAGCCGTTATGGATTGATGAGTGGACAATTTCCCAGCAGGTGTACACATCCCAGCTTTACCAAAGCGTTCCCAAAGGGCGCTCAGCTCGAGCCAGGTTTTAATACTCCTCTTAAGCCAGATGCACCGAACATTGCGAGCGTTATGAAAAAAGCAGGATACATCACGGGTATGGTCGGAAAATGGCATTTAGGCAGAGGGATGGGAGTTAATCCAAAAGAAAGAGGATTAAAGCCACTTCCTGTAGAGCAGGGCCCCTTGAGCACATGGGTAAAATCGAGGTCAAAAATCGACCCGAGCAGCCCGAAAATATCAAAAATTTTGGAACACAATCATGCTGTTTTCAGAAAGGAAATAAAAGAGTGCGGATTTGATTATGCAGAGAGTTTTTACTGGACCAATCCAGAGGGTTTTAATGATTGGTTTTTAAATTTTCACAACATGGAATGGATAACCAAAGGAGCCCTCGACTTTATCAATCAAAACAGAGACAAAGCTTTTTTTCTTTACATGAATCCTACTCTGCATCATATCCCCCATCCTCAAGTTTCTCTTCTTAAAGGAGACCCGCGAGCAACGGTTGGAGGATACCTTGAAAAAGCTCCAGATGTCATGCCTCCCCGTAAAGAAATCATAAAGCGGATCACAAGTGCAGGATACGCCCCGGAAACAGCTTATTGTACTTGGCTGGATGATGCCATTGGAGCTATCCTCATGAAATTAAGGGAATTGAGACTCGAGAATGATACCATGATCATTTTTTTCAGCGACCATAGAACCTGGGCGAAAAGCACTCTCTACCAGGGTGGTATAAAAGTACCCTGCATGATACAGTGGAAAGCAGAGATTCCATCAGGAAAAATCTGTCATGAACTCATTCAGAGTCTTGATTTTGCCCCCACCATTTTTGAGGCTTGTAATATAAAAAAGCCTCAAAACATGCACATCGATGGAAAAAGCCTGCTGTCCATGTTGAAAGGAAAGAAAAAGACAGTCCATAATGAACTCTTTTTTGAGCTTGGGTGGACGCGAGCAGTCTGTACTTTAAGGTGGAAATACCTTGCCCTCCGTTATTCTGACTCCGCAAAGAAACGTGAGAAGAGGCGCCAGCAGCCAAACTATCATGCTCCCGCGCTCGAGCCCCATCAACATAATGTTCTTCTTTCACATCCCGCGTTTTGGGAACCAGATCAGCTGTATGACCTAAAAGTTGATCCCCATGAAGTTATCAATCTTTCTTATGAACCAGAATACAGAAAAATTCTTAATGATATGAAAATACGGTTGAAAACTTGGCTCGCTACCTTTGGCGATCATCCTTTTGGCGAGTTTGTCTGAGGAAAAGTATTTTTGTTGAACCGTATCCTGATAAAATTATAATTCCAAATAGTATCATCAGTAAGATATTGCTTTTCATGCTAACTATGGATACTCTTATTGACAGTATCGTTAGGTGACTGGTTTTAGCTATACGAATTTTTTAAGTAAGATAAAATGACTTAATAAGGAGATAAGTTATGAATAAGACAGTTGATATATTTATTCCTTTAGACAGTCGAGAAGAGCCCAATAATGAGGTCTGGCCTATAGCCCAGTCTCAACTCAAGGAACTGGTTGAGGTTATCAAAAAATGTGGTTGGCATTCGAATGTGCTGAATTCTGATAAACCCATAACCAGTGTGGATCAGGGTTTAAAAATTATAAAAGAAGCCAAAGGGGATCGATTCTTGAATTTTATTCCTGGTTGGGCGTATCCTGATTTTTCCGTATCTCCGATGTTCCAGATTCCTGATGATATTCCCAAAATAATGGTGGGCAGTGCCATTCCTGACTATCCTGGAGCGGTGGGCCTTTTAGCAGCTGCTTCAGGGACATCTCAAGTAGGAATAAAAACGGATCGCTTGTTTATCGAAAATTTTGAGGACCATTCATCCTACTCTGATGCCCTTAACAATTTTCTCAACAATGGGAAGTATAAACCTTGTTTGGATGATCCTATAAACGTTCCTGTGATTGAGTCTGATATCAAAAAGGCCAAACATACTATCAAGCAGCTGAATGGATCCATCTATGGAGTGGTTGGTCCTCGATCTATGGAAATGTGGAATAAGATCTCGGATGCTCATTTTCTAAAATATTTTGGTGTATCCAGGGAAGGATTTGATGGATTGAGACTCTTAAAAATGACAGAAAAGATTTCAGATAAAAGAGCAGAAGAGGCGTTTGATTTTTTAGTCAAAAAGGGAATGGATATTCGTCTGGGAACAGACCCGAAAAAGCACCTTACCAAAGATATGGTGCTCTTTCAGATGAAGGTTTATTTTGCTCTTCTTGAGCTGAAAGAAAATTTCGGTCTTGATTTTATCGGAGTCCAGGATCAATTGGACTGGATTGAACACTACCCGGCAACAGATCTGACTCTGGGAATTTTAAATAACCGATTGAGACCAGAATCTGATAACGAAACCATTGTTGCGGCCACAGAGGCCGATGATGGAGCTGCCGTCACTATGCAGGTTTTAAAACTCCTTAGTGGGGGAGATCCTGTGGGATTCAATGACTTTCGTTATTGGGATTCTGAAAAGGGATTATACTGGTTTATCAATTCCGGTGCCTTAGCTCCTTATTTTGCCTATGGTCGCGATGATTCTCTCAAAGGGGCCTGGTCAGAACGACAAACCTATATGTATTTTAAGAAGGGAGGGGGCACCTGTTCCGTGGTGGTTAGAGTTCCAGAAGTGGTCACGTGGGCCCGATTTTCATACCGCAACCACCAGCTTTATTTAGCTGCGGGAAGAGGAGTCACAGACGTTCCCACAGAGGAACAGTGGAAGGAGCGGTCAAAGAACTGCAGCCCAGACTGGCCTCACTGGTATATCAAGCTGTGCGGTCGGATAGAATGGAGCTTGAACACCAATCATCCTATGACTGTTATCGGGGATTACCTCGGCGAATTAAAAGCAATTGCCCAGGAGTTAGGAATTCCTTTTGAATGCACAGATCACTGTACTCCCGATGATATTGAAAAGTGAGGTACCTAATTGTTTTATCTTACATACCTCTTTCTCATCTCATGTTTACGGGCAATAACCGCGGAATAGAATGCTATCACTGCAAAGGCAATGGCTGGCACCCAGTAGGCAAGTATGATGTTGCCTGACTGATCAGAAACAATGCCCTGAATTTGGGTAAGGAAAGCCGCCCCAGCAATGGCCATGATCATTCCGGATCCTCCTATCTTGGTATCCTCTCTCAATCCATCAATGCCTAGACCATAGATGGTGGGAAACATCAATGACATGCATCCTGAAATTCCTACTAGAGCATAGATACCATAAAACCCCCCTCCATAAATGGCAATCATAGTCAAGACAAAGGCTGTTACCGCCAGTCCCGTCAGCAGATGCCGTGGTTTGATGAATTTCATCAAAGCCGTACAAACGAAGCGGCCGATCACAAACAGACAAAGCGACATGATATAATATGTGGCACCGGCTTGTTCGGCTGTTCTTGGCAGCAAAGCAGTAAGGCCGGTCCATTCCAGGAAATTGTAAAAACCCGCGGCGACTGGTTCCAGGCTTCGGAGCTTTTCAATGATCTGAGCTGTGGTGGGATTTGATCCAATTGAGGCAATTACTTCGTTGAGCTGTAGTTGCTGCATCACGTACCGTATAATAAACGACCAGACCGCGATTTGGGCTCCCACATAGAAGAATTGTGCGATCACTCCCCAGACATAATTGCTGTTTTTTCTCAACCTCCGGAACGTATTGGCAAGATCAAGTCTTTTGTCGTCTTCTTTCAGCGGAGGCATCCGGGTGAGATAAATGGCGAGCAAAATCCCAACCATCACCAGTCCAAGGATCATATAGGTGAATGAAAGAGATTTTAGTTCCATTCCCTGTATCCCGACCAGCTCCTCATGCGGTAAAGCAGATCGTTGGGTTGCGGTCATGGTGCTGAGTTTGGATAATATGAATACTTGACTGATGACCACTCCGGCTATGGCACCAAATGGATTGAATGATTGGGCAAAATTCAACCGCTGTGTGGCGGTGGATTCAGGACCAATGGCGCAAACATATGAATTGGCTGATGTTTCCAGGATGGACAAGCCGGCAAACAGGATCAGGATGGCAAAGAGGTACATAAAAAAACCAATATCCGTGTTTTCCCTTGATATCAACATAGCAGGGTAAAACATAAAAGTGCCCAAGGCATACATGGACAGCCCGAGCATCACACCTGACTTGTATGTAAATCGTTTGATAAACAGGGCGCCAGGCAAGGCAAAACAACCATATCCGAAAAAATAACAGGATACTTGTATCAGTGCTGTTTTGGTATCTGTCAGGCTCATGATCCGCTTGAAAGCAGCCAACATGGTGTCAGTCAGATTGTTCGGTACTGCCCACGCAAAAAATAGGGAAGAAAGCAGTATAAATGGCCATATAATGCCTTTGGGAACCACGCGATGTTTTTCCATATTCAATCTTCCTTATTTTGTTTTTGAAGCGGTGCTTTTGTTTTGTTCAAATTAGGTTCAAATAACTAAATTAGTCTCATCATCTAAACCAATATTGCCTTCACTTCATTTTAAAAAACAGACTTGATTTCTTTGAGGGTTATTTTAAATAAACTTTGAGTGATTTGATCCAAATCTGTTTCCTTGCCCTTAAAATGAAAGGTCGTATGACAATGGGTGATCGATTCTCCTGGATCGAGGGGGGATCCAGGAGAGCTGGACTCCAATTCATAAAAAGGCCCCATGGGCTCTTTTCCGGGTTCAGGGGGCCCGTCGTTATAGGCATTAATGACATCCCCCCCATAAGGATCTTTCTGAATTTTCCACAGAGAGTTAACATAAGGGAGATGGTCAGGACCTTCAGGGGGGCTCGTTTTAATGATGGTGAGCACCTGATCTATCTCGTTATAACTGCCGGCAATGTAAAGACATCTTTTTGGAGGTACCCCAATTTTACTCCTTTGTTTTCCATCACCTTTAAAATAAATATTGCCGTCTTTGATTTTTAATCGTTCCTCTGAAACTTTCCCGAAATACTCATCATTAACAATAGGTCCTAATTTTTCTGTGGGTCCTTGTTTGAAGGGAATCACAATAGTTGTTTCCGGGGATGGGCGGAACATACCCAGGATCCAAATAGAAAGCAAACCTGTATTTTTCTCCCACCCTTGATCACCTGTATTTGTGATCATGTTCTCAGATTTAAAGGCAACAGAGGAAATATTTGGAACCCCATCCAGATTGATTTCTTTATCTATGTCTTTTTTTTCTAAGAGTTGGATGGTCCGATCCACTTTTAGGTGAAAAGTGAATCCAGAATAATTGGTGAGTGTCATCTCTTTTTCAAATTCAACAGAACTTTTGCTTTGTCCAGCTGTTTTCCAGTTTTCCCAATCAATCTCTGGGGGCACATACCAATTATCTAATTCAAATGGATTATCCTTTTCAAAATAGATAGAAAATTGTCCTCCTTCTGGACCTAACCAGAACCGGTCTTCCCCGCCAAATGGATTAAAATGCGGATCGCGTTTTCCCGAGGCAATATACTCATAATTAATCCATCCAAAGCTCATTCCGTCTCCACCAGAAGCCGTACTCGTCAGTACCCGTCCCTGCATGCTCGGGGAGGCAATAATTTTGGCTTGACCGGTTTGGTCAGAGAGAAGGATAGTTTGCGTGTGTTTTTTTAAAAATTCCAAATCTTCATCAAATGTCATCACTTTTTCCTTTTCTTTTATGCTTTGACAAGTCATCGTCAAAACAATCAATAAAAATATGCTGATTAGTTTATTATTCAATCCAATACTCCTTTCATCTTGATTTGGATCAATATATATTAATTTTATCAGAAGGAATATAAGGAAATAAAACATTTAGCATAATCGATTGCTTGGTATCAATTTGGTTTAATTTTGTCAAGAAATAAATTGTATTTGTGTGGTAACAAAGCAAAAGTGTCCCCATCAACTGCAATGCTAAAATGTCCCCTTCGGAAAGGAGGCGGGCATGAAGGAGATAATAACATTGAGCATGCATGAGATTCACAGGTTAAAGATT
>Ga0180434_10000271_pt1 | contig 78310 bp, 54 predicted proteins | sample SS_ome_7_FD_132453 | JGI IMG/M metagenome (GOLD analysis project Ga0180434, IMG submission 132453) | Hypersaline lake sediment archaeal communities from the Salton Sea, California, USA - SS_1_D_2 metaG | ecosystem: Environmental > Aquatic > Non-marine Saline and Alkaline > Hypersaline >... | reverse complement strand
CGGTTTCACAGGGCGGCCCCTTGAATGCCGGCAATGATTTGACAGATGGTCGGTTATGTGCCGGGGTCGGGAGAGATCACCGGGCGGACCTCGGACCGCCTGCTTTTCGAGCGCGTCGGATCCTTGCGTGTTTATGATCCGCAGGGGTAGGGGGTCAAAAAGACGACGCCTGCGCAAGAATACGGAGGTGCCCGGATGACGGCGTCGCGTACGCGGCACAACGCCGGCGGGCTTTGCGAGTTCGGCGCCGGCTTCGTCCGCTGCCTTCAACGCGCGCCCCCAGTCGCTCGTCATTATCAATGTGATTCCCCCCCCCAAGAGGTACGCGCATGGAGGACCCAATCTCAAGCGGCCGGCCGATTCTTACCCGGCAAAGGAGAGAACCGATGAGAAAAGCCCTGCGTTTCTGCGTTTTGGCGGCAATGCTTGCTGCTTCGCTCGGCCACGCCGTCATCGAGGACATCGAGGCGGCCGCGCTTCCGGACACCCCCGCCGGGCGACAACTTGGAGACCTCCTGAAGGCCATGGAATCAGGAGATTACGAAAACTATATCACAAGTAGCTTCAACGATGAGTTCCTCAATGCCTTTCCCATGGAGGAGCACCTTCGCTTCTTCGAGGACGTCCGCGCGATGCACGGGGGCTTCATCGTCCACTCGATTGAGGAATCCGAGGATTTCAGAATGGCCGTCCTTGCCAAGAGCAAGAAGCGCGAGGCCTGGAGACGGATCGACATGGAAGTCGAGCCGGAGCCTCCGCACAAGGTGGCCTCCTTCGGAATAGACATGGCGCGGTCTCCGGATCAGGCGATGGAGGCACCGGAAGCGAACACGGAAACGGAGGTTCTGGACTACGCTAAGCGAACGCTTGCGGACATGACAGAGGAGGGCAAGTTCTCGGGCGCGGTGCTCATCGCCAAAGACGGGCTACCCCTTTTCAGGCGCGCCTACGGTGAGGCGAGCAAGGAGTTCGGTGTTCCCAACAGGCCGGACACCAAGTTCAACATCGGGTCGATCAACAAGTCCTTTACCTCAGTGGCGATCGCGCAACTTCTGGAAAAGGGGATGATTGCCCTTGACGACAGGATAGGGAAGCATCTCCCCGATCTGCCCGACGGGTGGGGGGAGAAGATCACAATCCGTCATCTCCTGACGATGAGATCGGGCCTCGGGCACTACTGGAATGAGAAGTGGCGGTCGAAGCTCACCCAGATCAAAACCGTCGATGATCTTATGGAGATCGTCGTGGACGGGGGTCTGGAGTTCGAGCCCGGCACCAATAAGCGGTACAGCAACTCCGGCTACGTCGTCCTTGGCGCGATTATCGAAGAAGTGACGGGACAGAGCTACTACGACTACGTGAGAGAGAACGTCTACGCCCCCGCCGGCATGGAGAACACCGACTCGTACGAGCTGGACCAGATCGTCCCGAACGTAGCCAGGGGATACACCGCGAACCGCTCGCAGACACCCTACCGGGGCGAAGACCTACAGAACAACCTGTTCTTGCACTCGGTCAAGGGATCGCCCGCGGGCGGGGGATACTCCACCGTCGACGATATGAACAGGTATGTAGAGGCTCTGAAGGCCGACGTTCTTGCCGGCGAGAAGTACACGAACATGGTGCTTGGGATGTTTGAAAACGCCGATGATCCGACCGAGCGCCCCGAGGGCATCGGCATAGCCGGAGGCGCTAACGTAGGAATAAACGCCACGGTCGAGGCCGACTTCAAATCCGGCTACACGGTCGTAGTGCTTTCCAACTACGATCCTCCGGTGGCGGAGGAGATCGGGATCAGGCTCATGAAGATGCTGCTCAAGGCAACTGCGGAGTAGGAGCGGTGTCCGTGTCTCCAGGTGCCTTCCGCAGCGTCGGCGGTCTTCCGTGGCTTCTAGGCGTCCCTCCCCGCATATCGGGGCCTTCCGGCCCGCCGCCGGCCGCCTTGGGTGGGGCTACGAGAGGTAGACCCGCCGGTTCCCGAGCGCGATCCCGGGGGTGTGGGCGCGAATCCCGAAAAAAGGCCGCCTAGCGAAAATCCGCTCCGGAACGGCTCCTTCCGTCCCTTCCCGACAACGTCACCGGGGAACAACAGTCGCTCATCCTGCGCCCGGCAGGGGGCCGTGATGTGACCTAGCATCCGCACACACCACGGCCGTTTGCTGTTGATACGGACCGGGGAAGCGTGTATCAATTAAGTGGCTTCGGAACCGCTTTTTCAACGGCAAGGATACGGAATCTTCCACATTATGAAACCCAGAGAAACGACCCGGTGGGGTTAGAGAGGAGGGGACTGTCATGTCGCTCGATTGGTTGCCAAGGGACAATGAGACAAAAGACCACGGGCTCATCGGCGGGGAGCACTGGGGCACCGAGCCGCCATGCACCGTCTACGAGAAGAGGCCCCTGACGGACGACAAAGGCTCCGAAGTCCCCGGCCTCTACACGGCGTGGATAACGCTCAACAACCCGAAGCAGTACAACTCTTACACCACCCAGATGGTGAAGGGAGTTATCGCGGGATTCACCGCGGCCTCGCTGGACCGCAGCGTCGTGGCCGCCGTCTTTACCGGGGCAGGCGATAAGGCGTTTTGCACCGGAGGGAACACGAAAGAGTACTCCGAGTACTACGCCCGGCGGCCCGAGGAATACGGCGAGTACATGGATCTCTTTAACGGAATGGTCGACTCGATCCTGAACTGCAAGAAACCCGTAATATGCCGCGTGAACGGAATGCGCGTGGCCGGGGGACAGGAGATCGGCATGGCCTGCGATCTCGCGATCGCGTCGGATCTGGCCGTCTTCGGGCAGGCCGGGCCCAGACACGGCTCGGCGCCGATAGGCGGCTCCACGGACTTCCTGCCGTGGTTCTTGACCATGGAGGACGCGATGTGGAACTGCATCTCCTGCGAGCTGTGGTCCGCGTACAAGATGGTCCGCAAGGGACTGATCTCCAAGGCGGTTCCCGTTCTCAAGATCGAAGGGAAGACCGTTCGCAATCCGCTCGTGCACACTGATACCTACGTGAGCGACGGGGAGATCGTCTACGGGGAGCCCAAGCGCGGAGAAGAGGCCGCCAAGGCGAAGGAAATGATCAAGTCGGGCGAGGTTGACCTGAGCGGGCTCGACAAAACCGTGAACGGGATGGTCTGGCGTCTCACGAATCTCTTCCCGGGCTGTCTTCAGATGTCCATAGATCAGATCCGCACGAAGAAGAAGTTCTTCTGGGATCAGGCCAAACAGGGCCACCGTCACTGGCTTGCCGCCAACATGATGGGAGAGGCTTTCCTCGGTTTCACGGCCTTTGCCACCCGCAAGAAGACGGGGAAAGACGTCATAGACTTCGTAAAGTACAGGCAGCTACTTGCTAAAGGCGCGCAGCTCGACGACGCGTTCTTCGAAGAGGTGCTGCCGAGTCCGGAATAGGGTCTGTGACGTTGGAAGTGCGGGAGCCGGCCTCACCATCTCGCCCTGGCGCCCCGAACGTCCGTGTGTACGAACGGGCCGTGCGCGGCGGTTGACCCGTATTTGCCGAGTCCGCCCAAGAGACGACCGTCGGAAGACTCACGAAGCATATCGTCTATTATGTCGTACAGCACGCGCGCGTCCCGGATATCGATCCGGCCGTCGCGATTGAGATCGTCCATCATTCCGTCCTTGGGGTTCTCGTCTACGAAGAAATCCGCGGCCTCTCCCCAAAGGTGGCGGCTGTATTTCACGTTGCCGATGGCCTCATTGTAATGAGGAGTGCGATAGCCGCTCATTATGTGGAACGTGTCGCAGTCATGGCCCTCCTCGTTCACTCTCCGCAATATTCTCTCGAGCTTGATCAACAGACGCTCCCTCAGTATTACGTACTTCGGATAATCCCCCGCCTGCTTGCACAGGAACTGCTTCAGTCTGAAATGGGGGGATACAAGGGTGTCTTCATTGTCCGGGGTCACTTGAATGAATCCCCGGGGCCTGGGGCTCGACGGCCGCCCGCCGCGCGGCGGGTCGGGATAACAGCCCACGTGGTATCCGTGGAGCTCCTCGCCGTCGAGCCGCTCGTAGGGGACCATGACGAACACGTTCATCGTGATCGAGTCGGGGGGAGAGGTACGCGCCAGACAAAGGGAATAGAGCCCCGGTTTGGGCGGAGCAATCCAGGTCCATTCGCTCGGTGCCCGTCGGGTGACGGTGTCGCAGCCCGCCCTCAGAGAGTAAGCCCCGCGCTCGGACCTTTCCTCGGTTTCAATCGTGAGCCATTCCCCGGGCAGAACGTAGACACCGATCGTTCTCAGTGAGGTAATCTCGTTCTTAAACTTTACTGCAAAGTCGGCCCTCTCCGGTCGGAAGCGTTCCGACGCCGGCGGTTCCGCGAAGCAGACGGCGGTGTTGGAGAAGCACGGGGCGGCCGGCGACAGTGCCGCGACAAGCGCTATTGCGCAAAGGCTATGCGTGTTGCGAAGGCTCAATGGGTGCTCCAACTCCCGCGCCCGCCGGGGCGAGGCGCCGGCATGCGCAACGCTCTCTCGAGTCTCCTGTCCCTACCATAGATGTCTTTCCTGAAGTTCACGGTACCATCCTCGTCCACCCACGCGGTCCAGTATAGAAGATGCACCGGGACGGGCTCCGGCAACCGTACCGTTTGCTCTTCCCATCTCTCGATCGCCTCCATGATCTTCTCGCGGCTCCAGCCGGGACTGTCCCTGAGGAGGTACTCCGCAAGCTCGATCGGCCTCTCGACTCGGATGCAGCCGGAGCTGAATGCGCGTTCGGTTCTGTTGAAGAGATCCGTCGAAGGCGTGTCGTGCAGGTAGACATGAAACTTATTCGGGAACATGAACTTTATTCTGCCCAGGGAGTTCTCCGGGCCGGGGTCCTGAGTGATGCGGTATTTCAGGATACCATCTCCGAGGCTCGACCAGTCGACCGTCCGGGGATCGATCTCCTCCGCGTCGGAGCCCCAACCCGAGTAGACCTTCATTCTTTTCGACGCGAGGTACTCGATGTCTTTGCGAATCTCCGGCAAGACGTCCTTCTTGACGATGTTGGGAGGAAGATGCCAACGGGGGCTTAGAACAAGATACGTCATGTCGTCGCTGAAAACCGGCGTTCTGCGGTATTGCTTCCCCACAATGACCTTCATGTTCATTACCGATCCGTTGTCTTCAAGCACATCCATCTCGAACCTTGCGATATTGATGAGCAGGTGGCGTCTTCCCAGATCCCGGGGCAACCAGCGGCAGCGTTCCAGGTTCGCTAGAATCAAGGCAATGCGTTCTTCGACCGAGGTGTTCAGGGCTTCCCGAGTCGCCGGGCCGACCACGGCGTCGGGCGTGAGGCCGTGTCTGTGCTGGAACCTGAGGACGGCGCGCTCGAGATCTTCGTCGAACTCCGCGTCTCCGAGATTCGATGAAGGCTCCAGATCGCCCGTCGCGACGAGCCTCGCTCGCAGGGCGGTAACTTCTTCTCCGCGGAAGCCCTTCTCCAGCTTGGTCCCCCCGCCGACCTCGGGCCACCCGCCGCCGTCGCTTAAGTCTTTGTAGAAAGCTAGGGCTTCTCTCAATCTCTCATAGCGGATGTCTTGCGGGAGCAGCTCCCGCAGCGCCTTTCCCACGCGGTCCTTCTCGACGGCCTCCTGGAGCACCGCCGCCATGTCCGTATTGTCTCTTTGGGCGTGCCACTCCGGATCTACTTTTTCGGAGTCGGTCCGGCCCGCGAGAAGATGGGTCCCGTAGATGAGAAAGGAGTCCGTGAGCAGAAGCTCGAGATCGACGAGCATGCCTACGGCCGATTCCATGTTCGTTTCCGATTCGAAGTCTGCGAGAGTGTTCTCTATCGCCGCGAGGTGATAGTCCTCCGGTATCAGTCCCTCGCGATCCGCCCCCCTGACGCCGTCGAGCAACTCGTAAACCCGGGGCAGGGGACCGCCTTCCCCGAACCACGCCGGGCGGAATGCCCGCCGTTCGTAAAACGAAGGCAGGGCGCACGAGCAATAGACCAGTTCGCCGCAGGCCGTGAGCTCCGACGTCTCAGCCATGTCCGCGGCCGCTTCTATCCTGTTTCGCAGGCGCTCTGCGATTCCATCCGGCCCCATGAGCGGGAGAGCCGCGTCGGCGGCACCCGCGCCCGCGGCAACAAACACGGCCGTAAAGACAACAGTCAAGTTCTTCATCATAGTCCCCAACGAGGTTCGACTTCTGCCGGGATGCCTTTCACGGCGCACGCCCTTGATCATACTCTCTTGCCGGCTGCGGCCTGCTCCCGGGAGCTTCCTTCGGTGAAGGGCCGTCTCCGTGATTAGATCACATTTCGGGGAAAAAGATCTGTGGGAGAATGCGCACCAAGACCCATGCCGGACCCGGATCGGTGAGAGCGGAGGATCCCCCGCGGCCGCAAGCATGCCGGTGCGCGTGTCGCTCCCTTGGTGCACGACGGTTCCGCCCCATAAGTGATAATAGTCAAGTAGCTTACGGGTGAGGGCCTTGCGAGCTCCCGCGCGTCCTCCGCCACCGGGGCACGTCTTTCCTTGACTTATCCCATACGGACGTCTAGAGTCCGTAAACGTCTGCGATCAAACAACCACACTCTACGCATCGGCCCGCAGCAAAGGAGACTTTGATGAGCAGTCCCGGCATGGAGCAAATCGACGGAAAGACCTGGATGGGGCACCCGCGCGGCCTCATGACGCTCTTCTTCACGGAGCTTTGGGAACGATTCAGCTACTATGGCATGCGGGGGATCTTGGTGCTCTATCTTACCGACAGGATGCGCGGCGGGTTCGGCATGGACGCCCTTACGGCCGGAGCGATCTACGGCCTGTACACGGCAATGGTCTATCTTGTCGCGCTGCCGGGAGGCTGGATAGCCGACAACATAATGGGGCAGAGAAGCGCCATCTTCACGGGCGGTGTGGTAATAGCATGCGGTCACTTCAGCATGGCGATCGACACTCCGTACACCTTCTATATGGGGCTTATACTTATCATCATCGGGACGGGACTTCTCAAGCCGAACGTGAGCGCGATCGTCGGCGGGCTTTACCCCGAGGGCGGAGCGCGAAGGGACGCGGGCTTCTCGATTTTCTACATGGGCATCAACGTCGGAGCGCTGTGCGGGCCGCTGATCTGCGGGTCTTTGGGTGAGAACATAAACTGGCACTACGGGTTCGGAGCCGCGGGAGTGGGGATGGTGTTCGGCCTCATCCAGTACAGGCTCGGCTACAAGTACTTCCATACCGTCGGCGTAATGACCCCCGATGAGATAAGCGAGAGACGCGCCACGGCGCTCAGAAGGCTGACTATGGGGCTCGGCGTTTTGGTGGCGGTCGCGATAGTCCTCGCTTTTGTCAGATACTTCGCCTACGAGTTCACGATACACCAGTTCGCCCGCGTCTTGGGCGCATTCGTGATCGTCCTGGCCATAATGTACTTCGCCGGAGTCGTGCTCTTCGCGAAGCTCCAGGCATATGAGAAGAAACGCGTGATAGTCATATTCTTCCTCTTCATAGGGGCCGCGCTATTCTGGTCCGGGTTTGAGCAGGCCGGGTCTTCGATGAACCTGTTCGCGGAGAGGCTGACCGACCGCTTCGTAGGAAACCCACAGCTCAACTCGGCCGCTCTTGTCGAGAACATGGGGATGGGCGATTACGTGGCCGTGGACACCTCCATGGAGATGGAAAACGGTTGGGCCGCGCTCAAGCCCGCGCCGGGAGTCGGGCGGAACAGGTTCGACGAGGCCGTGGGAACCCTCTCCGCGCTGAGTCTTGTCGGCGAGGAAGACAATCACGGTGAAGGCGATCAGGGCGAAGATGAAGAAGTTGAGGCTTTCTTGGAGATCGACAGGGGCGAAGGTGGAGTCGTTCGAGCGAGGGTGGCCGCGGGAGTCGTCCCGGCGGACTCGGTTGTCACTCCCGACGGCAGGAGACACATTGTCACCGACTACGCCGAATACGGATGGACTATGCCGGCAAGCTGGCTGCAGTCGGTCAACCCACTGTTTATTATCATACTGGCCCCGGTATTCGGATGGATCTGGGTTGCGCTGTCCGCGCGGAAGCGCGAGCCGTCGCTTCCGATCAAGTTCTTCTACGGGCTTTTCCTGCTCGGCGTGGCGTTCATGGTGCTCGCTTGGGGAGCTTTGTACACAGACACGGCCTGGCCCGGCGTAAGTCCGATGTGGCTCATCGTAACCTACTTCCTACAGACCTGCGGGGAGCTTTGTTTGAGCCCGGTGGGCTTGAGCAGCATTACGAAGCTCTCGCCCAAGCGCCTGGTCGGCCAGATGATGGGCACCTGGTTCATGGGTGCGGCTCTGGGCAATCTCATCGCGGGCCTGATAGGCGGCCAGTTCGAGACGCTCCCGCTTCCTACGCTCTTCACCGCGGTTGCGGCCGTGGCGGGCGGGGCGGGTCTCCTGTTCCTCATCTTCAGCGGGCCGATCAAGAAGCTCATCGGAGGGGAAGTCTAGAGATTCCGAAGCCCCGGTACGAGGGATCGGCCGAACGGATTTCCCGGCAGTCGTCGATGGGATCCTCCTCGCTCTCGAATAGGGAGCGGGGAGGATTCTGTTTCGGGGCGGTCGGCGATCCCGCTACCGCCCGTCGGGCGCGGGGCCAACCCCGCGCTTCAATCGGACGACGAGGTGGTCCGGCGAAGCTCGTTATTCTCCCTTGAGATATATGCTTAGAGCGGCGGGACACCGTCCTCGCGCGACCGGGGTCGAAGCCGGTCCGGCGTTTTTTGGCGGAGGCCGCTGGGCGAGGCTCCGGAGCCCTTGACAAACGGGCGCAAAGCCGTCATAATTAACAGTAGCGTGAGGGTTTGGACGGAGCGTTCGCCCGATAGCGCTGTGCCGGGGCGAGCCCGGCCTTTTCCTGTTGTTGAGAGGGTTTTTCTGAAGGAGGTGCGCTTAGATGCGCGTCTTGAGGCCGACCGTTAGAGGCATGGCGCTGGGCCTGGTCCTCACGGTTTATGGAATGCCGTGCGCCCTGGGCGCCCACGCGGATCCGCCGCCCGCTTGTCACGAGATCCAAGTCAGATATGAAGGCCGGGAGTATCTCTTCAAGAGATTCGGCGTCGATTACTACAGGTGGAACTACACAATCTACGGGGATAGCTGTATCAGTAGGGCGGTGAGCCACTGGACAATTCAATTCTGCGGCGAATGGCTTGGTTCCGTGCGCGACGTCAGTGCTCAGAGCATAGACCGGAGCGATCCCGAAGACGGCGAGATAACCTACTATCTTCATGAGATAGGCTATGATCCTACAACGGGGCTTGTCGGCCTTAAGTGGGAGCATGTCGGCGGCAACGAGCTGGACAAGGAGGGAGAATACGATACGTTCTCTTTCGTGAGCCCGGGCAAGGAGACTGCCGACAACCCGCTGAGGTGGGTCTCCAAGGGAGGCCGGCTTTTTGACGGGGGGAACCTCGTGGGCCCCGGATGCTTCCCGCCGATCTCCGCCGAGGAAACCACCTGGGGACGGCTGAAGTCAATCATGCGTTGACACCCGCACTCGGAGCCGGTCGTGTCCGGCCGAGGCTCGCTCTCCCGGCCGGTCCCTCGCTCAAGTCGGCACCTCCGAGAGGAATGCGGATAACAGCCGAATGCGCTGCTAGGTCTTCCCTCAATGCCGTTTTCGCGGAGTGAAAGGGGCTCTCGAACTGGGGTGCCGCACGTCATCCGGGGCGGCCCTTGTTCTGCCTCAAATGCTCGCCCGGGCGCGGCGCCGCAGGATGAAAAGGATTGCCGTCAACGCAAGACCGAGGAAGAGCGCGGTCGTTCCGAGCCGCGAGTCAGCCGGCGCTCCGATCTCCAGGTCCAAATCGGCGCCGGTAACGGCGGCGTCCCCCGGCCAGCTCTCCTGGGGGAAGTAGACGTTGATCGTGTTTTCGCCGTGCACGAGGTAGTCGGTCACGTCCACGGTCGACGAGGACATGTACTTCCAGTTCCCGTTTGTCTCCAGGATATAGTCGTTCGTTCCGTCATCGTTGATGAAGTCAAGACTAAGAACGGCCGAGACCGTGCTCGACTTGTTGACCGCCTCCGTGATCCGCAGAAAGTCGAACTCCGTCCCTTCGGTCCAGGTCAGCGTGACCGGAGTTCCGGCGTCGAGCTCATCCGTGACGTCCTCCACCTGGGAGATCGTGTAAGGGGGGTAGTCGGCGTAAGCCTGCCTGAAGACATCCAGCGCCGGCTTTTCTCTTCCATTGTTGAACGTAACAAGGCCCCAGTGATGCTCAATGTCGTCGTCCATGCCGGCGTCCGGGTACATGAACTGGAGATAGCTCTTAACGGTTCCCGTGAAGTTATTCATGATCGAGTCTATGACGGCCTGGAAGTACTGCTCCTGTTCCGCCTCGGTGCCGTGGGCTTTGTTGCTCGATCCCGACCATGTCGAGAAACCGTTCTCAAGCACGTACACGGGCTTCCCATCGGCGTACCTGTCGATGAACCACTGTATGTCGTTATGTATGATCTCGGGGGTCTGGCCGTAGTCGTCGATGCCCAGGGCGTCGCTTACGCTCATCGCCGTCTCGAGCCAATCCTCCGGGAAGTGTATTTTGTCGATGTAGAGGCGGCCGCTGCCGTAATCCTCCGGCTCGAGGACGACGGATATCTTCTGCACCCAGCTTCTGTTGGCCCAGGATGAGATGTCCATTGAGTAATAGACCCAGTCGTAGGTCTTTGTGGCGTTGGAGATCCTGGGGCCGTCGAAGTATCCGCCCCATTGATCGTATGCTCGCAAGAAGAACTTCTCTCCCGAGTTGCTCTCGGGCGGGTCTTCCGGGTAGAAGCCCCTGTACCAGCAGCCGAGGCTGTCGTACTCGCTCCAGTCCTGAATGGACGAGAACGTCCTGGTAACCGCCGCGTAATACGGATCGGTCCCATTGTCGTAGTCTAGCTTCATGGAATAAATGCTGCTTTGGTAGCCCGGCCATTTCAACGAAATCTCGTCTTTCGCATCCGCCACGATCCAGTTGGCACGGAGTTGGGAGTTGCTGACGTACTGGTCGAACTCCTCGACCGTGGGGCCGCCCCCCGGCAGGAAGTAGTTGTGGTTGTCCGCGATGACGTCGCAGATCACGATCGCGTCGGGCACGACGGATTTCACCTCGTTGACGAGCATGACGTACCAATCCGCCCAATCCATCGGGGCTATGCCTTCCACGTCGAAGACGTACCATTGCATCTCATAGTCTATGACCACCCAGACCTTCCCCAGCCGCTGCTCCATCTCCAGGTAGTAGGCCTTGATGAAGTCCGCCGCAGCCTGCCTGGTGGTCGGATCGTTGATGTCCTGAGGATAGAAAGAAGGGATCTTGTTGGCCATGTAAATGCTGCCGATCGCCTCGGCACCGAACTTGTGGGCGGGTACGAGTATGTCGAACTCGGCCTGGTCCCAATCGTAGACGCCGGGACTCGTTTCAATCCAGGACCACCTGTCCCAAGAGACCCGCTGCATCGGGAACATGCCCACGTCTTCCAGCACGGTAGTGGGGGTGACGCTGCCCGCTCTGGGATAGGTCCCGAACATCACTCCGTCCGGTTTTGGAGTGGCGTGCATCTTGTGGATCCGGACCGCATGCGAAGCGTGAGCGGAGAAGCAGAAGCTCACACAGAGAAGAGCCGCCGCAAAGATCTGTTGCCGTTTCATCAATACGGTCCCTCGCAGAGAAGAGAAGAGGGCGCCCCCACCCGGGTATGGCGAAGACGTCCGGCGGGCGGCGTCTGCCGCCCGCCCCGAGCCGTCTTCGCCGGGTGTGCTGCCCCCTCAGAGCAAGTCGACTATGGCCAACAATAACGGATTATAGCACCGTTTGGGGCGAAGCGCAAGAACTCACGCGATGTAGGTAGTGGGTCGGTTTGCGGCTCACGGTTCTTAGAACGGCCCGGCGGTCAAGGTGGTTCCCGTAAGGGTCGATTCGTCGGGAGGGTGCGGAGATCAACCGGCGAAGCCGGTTAGCCCCGCGAAACGGACGCGTGGCCCCGAGGGAACCACCTTGACCGCACACACAAAGCTAAACGCGCCATGATGAAACTGACCCACTACACGCGATGCAGGGACCATTCCGGTCCGGAAGCGAGGAGCCGCCGGATCCGAATGCGTGAGTTGCACATATGTAATGTCATTGCCGAATGGAAGCTCAAAATGAGAATGGGAATTACCGGGCGTCCCATGGGCAACCAAGAAACCGGTCCGACCGTGACTGCCGATCCGGCGCCCGAAAAATCGAGATCGGCGGCATAAATCCTTCAGTAAGTTCTTGACTTGTGGGCGCTTCCGTGGTAAGATAGTTTTGCTGAACTGGAGGAGTGCTTAGGGCACTCCGGGCGACGGCCGTGCTTTCCGGTTTTGTGGCGCCGGTAAATCTCAACGCGGCCGTGTCCCGTTCCGATGTTGGAGCGTGTAATCCCCCGGCACTGCTCCGAGGGTTTTACTATTGTTTGTCCTGCTTCGGCGGGAGAAGGGGAGGTGGCCCGTGAAATTTGCTCAAGTTCTCGGCGTATCGTTGATTATTGCGTTTGTCGGGGTTCTTCTTGCCCCCATGAGCGCGGAGGCCGCGGTTAAGGAAGTCGAGGAGTTCGACGGCTATGTCGACGACGCCGCGCTGCAGGCCGCTTGGGTCGTGAGCCATGGGAAGGATCAAGTCGTTCTGAAGACCCCGGGATATCAGACAAGCACCCAGGCAATGAGGTTGGAGTATCACAACAACGCGGATCCCTACTGGACCGCTGTGACCTACACCTTCGCGTCAAGTCAGGACTGGAGTGAGTTCCGCAAGATGGCGTGCAGGTTCATGGGAATGTATCCCGATGACCCTCCCGAGGGTAACTCAGGCGAGCGCTTCTTCATGCGAATCTACGACGAGTGGGGAGGCTACATAGACGGTCCCAAGATCTCCAACGCGACGAAGACGTATGAGTGGGTGTACTACTCCATGGAGATCGACGCCTGGGCAGAGAGAACCAACGTCGCCGCGATATCCGTTATACTCGAGCCGGAAGACTACGGTCAGGGGCAGATATACGTGGACCGGATCTACGTGGACACGCATCCGCCCGTTCTGGACGACTACGAGACCTATACCGACACGGCCGAGCTGAGGGACTCCTGGCTCTACGGCGCGAACAACTTGGATTATCTGCTGGTCGCCCCCGGGCCCGACGGCTCCGCCTGCAACGCCGACCAGTTCTGTGCGCTGGACTATCTCTGCAGCGTTGCCCCTTACCAGGCCGACTTGGTGCTGGATTTCGACTTCCAGGTGGATTGGTCTGAGTTCGAGACCCTTACGCTCTGCTATCGGGGAAGGCCGGATCCGTATAACTCATCCGAGGCGTTTCAGGTCGTACTCGAGGACGCGTTCGGCGGAACCCTCCTCGGGCCGGTGGTCTCGGGCGCGACGCAGTGTCCTGAGGACGTGCCTACGTGGCCGTACTGCTCCTGGTATGAGTACTCATTGGACTTCAGCACATGGGGTTCAAAGGGTTTCGTCCAGAGGGTCATACTGAGGGTCGTCCCTGAAAGTTATGGGGACGGCAGACTGTACATCGACTACATTCTGCTGGAGGGACCCGACACCGCCTCGGAGAAGATAACTTGGGGGCAGATGAAGGCGAGGTTCAAGTAGTCGGTGAAATAATTCGGGGTTGACGCGGCAACGTCGAAGTTGATAGACGTAGTTAAGTGAGTTCGATGGCGCAGTAGATTGACGAGTGATCATAGACGGGGGGCCTTGAGCGATCGTATCAAGGCCCCTAAGGGGGACGCAAATGACGGAGGCGAAACTGCGGACAGGGCGGTTTCTTGCCGTGGCGATCTTGGCGGTGGCTCTGGCGCTGGGGGCCGGTGCGACCTCCGGCGAGTGCCAGACCAAGGACTGGCTGGATTGCTATGAGGATTACATTGACAGTGACCTCTTGAGGGAGACATGGGAGCTTATTCCTCCACCGGGGACGAGCGCTTCGCTGGATCTGGAGTGCGATTCCTTTAAGAGCTGTCCCAACCCTTGGTGCGATGTCCACAACACCGAAGGAAGCGCCTTCGAGGGTTGTCAGTACATGAGGATCAACTATCTGACGGGTACCGTTATCGGCCGCATGGTGGTCAACGAGCAGGACTGGTCGGACCTGGATTTCGTGTCCTTCTTCTATAGGGGGAGGTCGTACTTCTTTAACTATGCCGCCGACATACAACTCTGCTTGGAAGGCTACAACGGGGCGGAGACGTTATGCGGCCCCTTGCTGGTGGGTGAGACCGAGTGCGGTATCTTGGGGCAGGGCGAAGAGTGTCCCTGGAAGAAGTACAGCATGTACATCGGAGACTGGCCGGGGAGATTCAATGTCACGCAGGTCGACATCGTCATCGAGGATGCGCAGACCGGCGGAGGCAGGCTCTATATCGACTGTGTTCACAGGCACGTTGATCCGACCCCGGTCGACAAGACGACGTGGGGTAGAATAAAGTCCCTTTACCGGTAGGCCGTACGAGGCGATGGTTGGCGGCCCGGTGATCTTACGGGAGGGGCTCGCCGGGATTGCGGGGCAAAAGCTCTGCCCGCTGTGTGCAACTGTGAATTGATGTAAAGGAGGTCCGGAGGCCTTTGATTCTCCCGGTAGGCGGTCCCCCAACACCGAAGTCGGTCGCTCTTTGTGGGTAGAAGATCCCAGGCGGGGTCTTTTTTTTCGCCAAGGAGTCTCCATATGAGGCGTTTTCAAATCTCGGCTTTCGTCCTTGTTGTTGTATGTCTCGTCGGATCGGTCTCGGCGCAGCCGGTTCGGGCTCTTGCGGTATGGAAAATGGAGGCCTCTCCCGATTCAAACGGCATGATGTTCGGCACCTATCCAAGGGGCGCCGGCGTGACGCCTCACACGGCCTTGGAGGACGTGGGCAAGTTCCCGATTCAGCGCGTATCCTGGGACAGATGGTCGTGGATAGAAATAAGCCCGGGAGTCTACGACTGGAACAAGGCCGAGTTCGGCATTCTCGTTGAGTCGCACAAGTTCGGAGCCGAGGCGATCGGCAGCGTCTACATGGCCAACAGGATTCCTTCCTTCTACCCGCAGGACATCAACGACCCCACTACCAGACAGGCGGCCGCGGATTTCATCAAGGCCTACTATCTTGAGATGCATCAGAGATTGGGCAAGGTCTGGGTGGTCATAGACTACGAAATGCAATGGTACGTCTTCGCCGTTGAGGGAATCGATCCCGATGAGTGGTCCTCTTGGTACGTGATGCTCGTCAACGAGGTGAAGTCCGTTCTGCCCGACGCTATCGTCATATGCGACGTTATCGCGGACGACCACGATTACTACCTTCCGGGGGACTGGCTGACGACGGCGATGAGCGTGAGCGACGTCCTGGGCATAGACGACTACGGGCTCACGCCTCAGATAATCCACGACGACATACAGTGGCTCATAGACAACTACGCGGACGGCAAGCCCGTTCACGTTCTCGAAAACGGCTTCTCAACGTGGCAGGGGGTAAGCAACAAAGCCCATGGGACGGAGGAGGAGCAGGCCTGGTATTTCGAGGACGTGATAAGCGACATAATGGCGAACTTCGCGGGGACGGTGAAGAGCTACGTGCAGTTCATGTACGGGGACTTCGGAACCGGCGACGACATAGAAGAGCACTGGGGACTCGTGGGATACAACAACGGATGGGAAAAGCCCGCCCTCGATGTTTTTAGGCAGGCTTACGCGGATTACCCGGCCTGCGCCGAGGAAGAGATTGAGGAAGTGACGGCGCTCCTTGAAGCGGAAGTTCCCGTGTCTCTCACTTGGACCGACGGGACGCATTACGAGTTTCTCGAAGTATCCGAGACGATAAACATGTCGGTGGTGTCGACCGTCACGCTCATCGTCGACTTCGACGACTCCGACAATACGGGTGAGTTCCTTGTGGAGACAAACGGCCGGTGGAAGTACGCGTCTTCGACCGCGGTCAACCTCACCGACATGGTAATCCACGGGATAAACACGATCCGTCTCTATTTCCCCCAGGAGATATGGCCCGACAGCGTCACGGTGTCCGGAGTCGAGCTTGTCATTGATGATACGACCGACCCGGTCAAGGAGACCTTTGAGGTCTATCTCGACACCGGGGACCTGATGATGGAATGGGACCCCTACCTCAACGTCCTGCCATGGCTTCACGACGACGGCTCGCCGATGGCGTACCAAGGGGAGAAGTCCATGCAGGTGGATTACGATTGCACGCAATGGCCGTATTGGGGGAGGATGTCTCACGAGTTCGATCCGCCCGAGGACTGGTCGTCCTTTGAAGGCTTCGGTTTCTTCGTCAAAGGAACGCCCGGCAACAGTAATGAGAAGATCAGGGTGGTAATCAGGGACTCCTCCGACGACGTCATCCTGAGCACGCAGTTCTTCGGAATGACCGCCCACACCGACTGGACCAGATGCGACTGTTGGTTCGATGGGATTCCCGAGAGTGAGCGCTGGCAGCTGGGCGGTGTCAAGATCATTGAGATCTCGGTGATCGGCCAGTCGAGGGGGGTAGGCAAGGTCTTCATAGACGACCTGTTCTGCTCTACTCCGACGGATACTTTCCCGCCCTTGTTGGATTCGGTCGACCGCATCTCGCCGACTCATATCGTTGTCGGGTTCAGCGAGCCGGTCACGCTGAGCTCAATCGAGGATATGGGGAACTACAGCATAACCGATGACTCGCAAGGCTCTTTGGGGGTGCTGGGGGCCGTCGGCGTCAGCGACAACAGAACCGTGATGTTGACGACCGAGGAGCAGTCTTCGGAGCCCTATCTTTTGCGGGTCTCGGGAGTCGAGGACGTTTGGGGTAACCCCGTCCAAACGGGGGTTGCCGACACGCTGACTTTCATGGGTGACGACACCCCGGTGACCGGAGTGGGCGGGCGACCCGGAAGTCCTAAGGCGTGGTTGAACGCCGTCCCGAACCCGTTTAGAAACAACGTGGCCATTGTGTACGGCGTCGACGGCGAAGCCTTCGGGGGAAAGCCGATTCGAATATCGATCGACGCCTACGATGCGGCAGGAAGACTTGTCCGGTCGTTGGCCGACGATGTCGTCGCCCCCGGCCCTCGGGAATTGAACTGGGACGGCAGGGGGAGAGACGGCCGAAAGCTCCCAGCCGGCGTCTATTTCTTGCGCATGCGATGCGCCGACCTCCACATCGACAAGCGCGTGATCCTCACTAGGTAGGCCGTATTCCCCGCTTTGCCTGACCGCCGCCGTTCAAGAACGACGGCGGTCAGCCGCTTGATGATCCGACGGGCGGACGGAGGGCTTTCACCCTGCGCACGCCCGCTGGCATATCCGGACCACTCTGGTGTAACATCCCCGGGAGAGAAAGACCGCCTTTTGAAGGAGGAGGGACCGGTGCATGGTGCGCCCGGACACAATTTACTTATAAAGGCCCCGAACTGGCTCGGGGACTTGGTCTTATTCACCCCGGCTCTAAGGGCGCTCAGGACCTCGTTCCCGGATTCCGGCCTCTGCGTCGTCGGGAACTCTGCGACGCGGGACATAGTCGCTCTTTCCGGCATCGAGGTCGAGTACGTCTACTTCGATAGGCACGGGGCCCGTCCGGCGCCCGAGGCGGAAGCCCCGAGCGGGGGTTCTTCGGCGGCGAATGGGACGGCGCCTTCGCCTGAAAATGGATGGATGGGCCGGAGTCGGACGGTTGGAGCACTTAGGGCCCGGCCGTGGGACGCGGGGATTACTTTCGCCGAGGGCTTCTCCTCGGCGCTTCTTCTCAGACTGGCCGGTGCCCGTAGGGTGTTTGGTTACCGGGGTGATGGAAGGAGGCTTCTCCTTTCCACGGCGCTGCCAAGAGAGCGAATCGGTCGGAGGCCTCACTTGGTGACGGAGTATCTCGAGCTCGCGCGCGCCGCGGGCGCCGTCCCGGGGCAGAGGACCCCGAGTTTTGAGATGCCGGAAGAGACCTTGAGGGCGGGACGCAAAATCCTGGAGGATTTTCGCCTTCTTTCGGGGATGCCGATTGTCGGCCTTTGCCCGGGGAGCGAATACGGGCCGTCGAAGCGGTGGCCCGCGGATCGTTTCTCGGAAACAGGGTCGCGGCTGGCCGATGCCGGCGCGAAGATAGCCGTCTTCGGCGCTCCATCGGAGAGAACACTCGCGGAGGAGGTCGCGCGCCGAATCGAAGGCGCGGAGTCCTTGGCGGGCAGAACGTCCGTGATCGGTCTAGGGGCCTGTCTGGCTTCGTGTGACGCGGTCGTGGCCAATGACTCCGGAGCCGCGCACCTGGCGGCCGCCGTGGGGACTCCCGTCGTGGCTCTTTTCACGTCCTCGGACCCTGAATGGACGCGCCCCCAGGGAGCGGAGGTCAGGGTCATGCGCGCGGACGTGGATTGCGCGCCTTGTTTCAATAGGGAGTGCGATCTTGGCTACCCGTGCCTGACCGGGATATCCCCCGGTCAAGTGTCGGAAACCGTTCTGTTCTTGGTGAAGCGAGGCCTCCGTAAGCCGCATGGAAATCATCGCGCGTCCGGTCGGCCGGGGCATGGTTGAACCGGGGCGATCCCGGTTACTCTCGCGGATCGGCCGCGCGGCGCCGCGAAGCAGGTGTCGCGGGCGGACAAAGCCCGGGTCCCGTTGGGACGCCGCCAGTCGACTTCGAGCGGTGCCCCTGTTGGGCTCCGCCGCGAAGCCTCGGCCGGCGGGGGCGCCGGGCCGACGATAGGGGTTTTCTCCGTTTCGGTTTGACGGGATGGTATCTCTCTGCTATATTAACAGTAGGAGCCGCCATCCGGGGCGGCTTTCCTTTTGCCTGCCGGGACGCGGCCGCGGGCAGAAAATGGGTTGACACTCCCAGGGCGGGGGAGTACCATCTGTGAGTTGAACTTCGGCCACGTCCATTTGCGGGATGCGCCGGGAACGCCTGACCGGCGATCACAGGAGTTTCAATCAGTCACAGGCTTGTGTTGAACAGAGGAGTAGCGGCGATGCGGATTGAGTGGAGATGGAAAGCGACGGCCCTGATAGCGGTATTGTTGTTTGCGGCGGCTCTGTGCTCCGGGTCCATTGCGGTGGCTCAGGAGGAACCGGCTGCCGAAGGCGAAGAGGAAGTCAGCCCGCTTCCCCCGGAGCCCGCCTTTACGTTGCCCACGGCTTCGGAGGAGGCGCCCGTGCAGGAAGCGGAGGAGGAGGGATTCGGAAGCGGCGCCGTTGAGTTCTTCAGGCAGGGCGGGAACTTCATGTGGGCGCTGCTGTTCTGTTCGCTTCTCGGACTCGCCGTTATTCTCGAGCGGCTTTGGACTCTCCAGAGAGCTCACGTCAATACCAGAAAACTCATGACCAGCGTGCTGGGCGCTTTGAGAGAAGAGGGCGTTGATGCGGCCAAGGCGATTTGCACGAAGACGAGGGGACCGATCGCGGCGATCCTCCACTCCGGTCTCCTGAGGGCGGACAAAGGCCCCGAGGCGGTCGAGAAGGCCATCGAGAGCGCAGGTTCGATCGAGATGTCGTTCCTTGAAAGAGGACTGGTTGTTCTTTCAACGATCTCCAACGTCGCCCCGCTTCTCGGATTCTCCGGCACGGTGTCGGGTATGATCCACGCGTTTCAGGCCATCGCCGCGGCCGAGCAGGTCAGCGCGAAGCTGGTCGCCACCGGTATCTCAGAGGCTTTGATCACCACGTTGTCGGGCCTGCTCATCGCGATACCGGTCCAAGCCGCCCACAACTACTTCGTGTCGCGTATCGATAGGTTCATAATCGAGATGGAGGAGTCCTCGGTCGACTTGGTAGACACTCTGGTCGACATGGAAGAGCGCAAAGCCGCGAGGGCTTGAGATCATGGCCAAGATAAAGAAAAGATCGCGCGTAACCGACGAGATCCCCGCGTCGTCCCTGGCCGACATCGCTTTCCTCCTGCTCATCTTTTTCATAGCGACGACGATATTCGACGTTGAGCAGGGCATCACTCTGTTGCTCCCCGGCGTGGGAGGCAAAACCACGAAGGTCAATCCCAAGAACGTAATGCGGATAACAACTGACGCCAGAGGCTCCATATCAATCGACGGAAGCCCAGTCACGCCGGACCAGGTGAAGCAGATAACAGAGTCGCGGTTGGCGGAGAATCCGAAGCTGATTGTCTCCATAGAGTCTCACCCGGAGAGTCGTTACGGGGCGATGATCACCGTATTGGACGAGGTGAAACTCGCCAAGGCCCCCGTGATCTCTCTGAGGATAAAGAGGGAATAGCGGGGGAGATCGAGGGTATCCAGATGGCTCAGTTCGGCAGAAAAGCGAAAATAGAGGCGAAGATCCCCACTTCTTCCATGGCGGACATCGCCTTCCTGTTGCTCATCTTCTTTCTTGCGACGACCATTTTCAAAATGGAGGAAGGTCTTGTCGTGCACCTTCCCAAGGCGGTTACGGGAGACAAGATGGCACGGGAGACGATCTCCCACATCTGGATAAACGCGGCGGGCAAGATCTCGATAGACGATAAGCTTGTGGAAATGGATAACATCGAGCCGATCATGGCTCAGAAGTGGCGCGACAATCCGGCGCTGATTGTCGGCTTTCAAACGGACAGGAATGTGCCTTACAGAATCATGCACGACGCGATGGAGCAGCTCAAAAGAGCCAACGCCTTGTCCGTGGCCTTCAACGTGGAAAAGAAGTTGTCCAGATGACCAAGATCGATACTGAAGCAAGACTTGTTCGCAGAACGACGGAAAACTACTTCTTCAAGCAGAAGTTCACGAAGTACTTCCTGTGGGCGCTGCTGTTCGCCGCCTTGGTGCACGCTGTGGCGTTCATAGTGATGCCCCCTTATGACCCCGAGCCTTACAAGCTCAGGGAGAAGAAGTTCGAGGTCGTCGAGGTTCCGCCGGAGCTCGTGATACCTCCTCCGCCCAAAGAGATCGAAAGGCCGGACATACCGCAGGAGCTGGAGCTCTCCGAAGAGGCGAGCGAGGAGGAGTACATAGCGCCGACGAGCTTCAACCCCATGGAGCCTCCCACGTTGCCGGGCGGAGCCCAAGAGGCCGAGGCGTTCTTCGCCTTCGATGAGCCGCCCGTCCCGATTCATAGGGTGGCGCCCGTTTATCCCGACCTGGCCCGCCAGGCGGGCGTAGAGGGAGTCGTTCTCGTTAGGGTTTTCATTAACGAGAGCGGCCGCGTGATAGACGCCCAGCACGCGGGCGGCGAGGCCAACCCTCTGCTTGTGCAGGCCGCGATAGAAGCCGCAAAGAAATGGCTGTTCACCCCCGCCAAGCAGAGAGACATGCCCGTCAAGGTCTGGTACGCGATTCCCATCGCATTCTCGATCCGGGGCCGCTGAGGTCGGAACGGTGGCTCGGCCTTCCCGGCCGACGTATGCCCGGCACTCCGGACGGCCCCCCGCCTTTTTGGCCGGGCTCCCGCCTCACCAACTCCGTTCGCACGCCATGTTCGAAGCCTCGGCAGAGGTCGCCGGGGGCCTGCGGGACCGTATTCCGGGCCGCCCGGAATGGAACATGATCGCCCCGTAAGTCGTATTGTCTGAGGGCCTGACGTCCCCGATGAGACTAGAACCGGAGATAGTGGCGGAATGCCCCCGCATATTGTAGATTGAGGCGGTGCCGTGCCTCAGGGAGGCCCGGCCCGCCGACTACAGAAGAGCCCGAATCCGGTTCCCTGCGAGGCCCCGGGGTCGGAATATATGGCAAAGGCGCCCTGTGACATCGGTGCTTCTCTCGCCCCCGCACGGCCGGCTAAGGGGTTTTAGGCGGTCTTGATCGCAGGCGGGCGGGGTCCGTCGAAACAACGTCAAGGAGGTCTGATGATGAAAGGAAAGCTCGCGGCCGCCGGCCTATCCATCCTGTTAGCATGCGTTCTTTTTTGGGCCGTGCCTTGTGATGCGACTCAAGAGGGGAAGACCGCCGCTCACCATGGACCTCTCGGGGTGGAGGACTGCGTGAGAATCGCTTTGGAGAGAAACTACACCGTCGCCATAGCGCGAGAGGGGGTTGAGGGCTCTCGGGCCGCGGCTCAGAGGGCGTGGTCGGGTTTTCTGCCCCGGGTTTCGGCGACCACCTACTGGAATAGATTCACGCAGGGCCCGACGGATCAGATAATCCTCAACGAGACAACCGGCGAGGTCATCGTGGGTCAGACGGTGAGTCAGTCGTTTGTTTCGTACACATTGGGGCTGAATGCTTCACAGACGCTCTTTAGCTGGTCGTCTTTTCAGAACCTGGTCCGGTCCAGGGCTGATGTGAGCGCCGCGACGCATGCGGGCGCCGCCGCCGAGAACGATATTGCCTACGAAGTCAAGGCTCAGTTCTACAGCTTGGTGAAGGCGAAGAAACTCTTGGACGTGAGCGAGCGATCATATGAAAGGAGCAAGGGCCAGCTTGAAAGGGCGGAGAGCCTCTTTGAGCTCGGATCGGTCGCCAAGAGCGACGTGCTCAGGGCAAAGGTGGACGTCGCCCAGAGCGAGCTTGATCTCATCTCAGCGCGAAACGCGGTGGAGATGCAGAGGGCGAGGCTTGCCAAGATCATGGGGCTGGGCCTGGAGACGCCGGTGGAGATCAAGGCGGAGCTGAGCTACGAAGAGGTGAGCGTGGCCGAGGAACAGCTCTTTGAAAACGCGGTGAACCGGCGGCCGGACCTTCTGGAGGCCCGTGAGCGAGTGAGAGCCGCCAAGGCCGGCGTTCAGTCTGCGCGAGGGGGAAGCTACCCGAGTCTCTTCGGAAGCTTCAACTATAGTTGGAGGGACGACTACTTTCCGAACTCGACCGCCGATCTTGAGAAGCAGTATACCTGGAGCGTCGCCATGGGCGTCAGCATTCCCATCTTTGACGGGATGGTCACGAGAGGCAACGTCGGTGAGGCCAAGGCCGGGCTTATGACCAGGTTGAGTCAGCTCAGGGATCTGGAGCTGGGCGTGGAGTTGGACGTAAAGGAGGCGCTTATAGCGCTTGAGGAGGCCCGCCAGAGAATCAGGGTCTCGGAGGACCAACTGGCCTCGGCCGAAGAGAGTTACAAGCTGGCCCAGGAACAGTACGAAGTCGGCCTGGGGACGATTCTGGAATTGACCGAGGCCCAGGTGGAGCTCACCACGGCGGAGAGCCAGAGCGTCGAGGCAATTACCGATCTCAAGTTGGCCCTCGCTCTTCTTGACCGCGCCAGCGGAAAACCGGTAGTGTACTAAGACGGCCCGGGGTCCTCCCTGAGTCGGGGATTGTGTTGAGTCCGACGAACCCCGCGGAGAGAGGCCTAAGTGCGATCAGACCGGGAAAGGGATATCAGGTGCTCATAGACTTGCGGGACATAAGGAAGATCTATTCGATCGGGACCGTCGAGGTCCCGGCGGTGAACGGCATAGACCTCCAAGTGGAGGCGAATGAGTACCTTGCCATCATGGGTCCTTCCGGGTCCGGCAAGTCCACCTTGATGAACATCATAGGGTGTCTGGATAGGCCCTCATCCGGGTCTTACCATCTCGACGGCGTGAACATACGCGATCTCAGAGACAATGACCTCGCGCGGATAAGGAACAAGCAAATAGGCTTCGTATTTCAGACGTTCAACCTGCTTCCCAGAGCCACGGCGTTGAGAAATGTCGAGCTTCCTCTTGTCTATGCCGGAGTGGACGCCGGTTCAAGACGTCGCAGGGCTCTCGAGTCGCTCGAAAAGGTGGGTCTGAGGGGCAGGGTGAGCCACAAGCCCAATGAGCTGTCCGGGGGCGAAAGGCAGCGCGTGGCGATCGCCAGAGCCCTCGTCAACGACCCTTCGATTATCTTGGCCGATGAGCCCACCGGAAACCTCGACAGCAAGACCGGTGAGGAGATCATGGGGGTGATCAGCGAGATCCAGCGACTGGGGAACACCATCATCCTGGTTACCCATGAGTCTCACATCGCCGAATTCGCCAATAGGGTCGTAAGACTCAGGGACGGGCTGGTCGAGAGCGACTTGGTGGTGGAGAAAAAGGCTTGATCTTCCGTCCCAGCGACTGGGCGTCCCGGGGCTTCATGTGAGATTGTTATTCCGGATTCTTTTTCTGACGCTGATTCCCGCCGCGGCCTGTTGCTGCGCGACCGCCCCTTGGGCCGCCGGTCGCCCCTATCGGCTCGAGGTAACGACCCCTGAGAGGGCCAACCCGTCGATTTCGATCACGATAACCGTGAGGGCGCTGGACGAAGCGGGCGGTCTATTGGAGGCGTACCAGGGAAGCGGCTTTCTCCTGGGCGCCGCGCCCGTCGACCGCCCCGGCGAGAATCGAATCCCCATTGAGTTTAAAGCGGGCGTCGCGACCGTACGCAGGGCACTCCCGGTTGACGAAGTCATTAGGGCCGAAGCTGACGGCGCTTCCGGATTCTCCGAAATTGAGCTTCTCCGTCTTCCCGGCTTCCTCTCTCTTCTACCCCCATTACTCGCCATCGCTTTGGCGCTTCTTACCAGGCACGTCGTCCTGTCGTTGTTCTGTGGCGTCTGGCTGGGCGCGACCTTTCTCGCGGGCCTGAATCCGCTGTTGGGTTTTCTAAGAAGCCTGGATAAGTACGTAAAGACCGCGCTGGGGGATCCCGACCACGCGGCCATCGTGATCTTCAGCCTCTTTCTTGGGGGTATGGTCGGTATCGTAGCTCGGTCCGGAGGGTTGCACGCCATCGCCGCGGGCATGGCCCGCTGGGCCTCGACGCCGAGAAAGGGGCAGGTTGGGGCGTGGGCCATGGGCATCGCCATATTCTTTGACGACTACGCGAACACGCTTCTCGTAGGCAATACGATGCGCCCTTTCACGGACAAGCTCAAGATAAGCCGCGAGAAGCTGGCCTACGTCGTGGATGCCACCGCGGCGCCGATCGCGAGTGCCGCCGTCATATCGACTTGGGTGGGCTACGAGATAGGTTTGATCCAAGATAGCTGGTCTTCCTTGGGACTGCCGGGGTCGGACAACATATACGCGGTTTTCTTAGGGACTATTCCCTATAGATTCTACTCTTTGATCGCCCTGTTCACCGTATTCGTGGTGGCGGTGTCGGGGAAAGACATCGGGGCGATGTACAAGGCGGAGGTAAGGGCGAGGACGCAGGGGAAGCTCACCCGGGACGGCGCCGTCCCCCTTTCCGGTCGCGAGCTGACCGACATAAGCCCGCCCGAGGACGCGCCGCTCCGGTGGATCAACGCCGCCGCCCCGATAGGCATCGTGATCGCGGCCGTGGTTGTGGGGCTCTACTACAGCGGACTGAGAGCTCTGGGGGCCGACTCCTACGGCGCCGGTCTTATGGAAATCCTCGGCGCCGCGGATTCGCTCGACGTTCTTATGTGGGCCGCGGCGGCGGGCTCCCTCTCCGCCGGGATACTCGCGATGGGGCAAAGAATATTGAACGCGTCGGAGACGATGGACGCCTGGTTGTCCGGGGTGAAGGCGATGATGTTGGCTATGGTGGTTCTGGTATCCGCCTGGTCGCTGGGCGCCGTATGCGGAGATCTATATACGGCGGGTTACATCGTCGACCGCGTGAGCGGTGTGATAACGATTAGTCTGCTTCCGGCCGCGGTTTTCTTGACGGCCGCAGCCGTCAGTTTCGCGACCGGGACTTCTTGGGGCACAATGGCAATACTGATGCCGGTCGTCATTCCGCTGGGCTATCATCTGTCTCCCTCGAGCGAGCCGGCGATGGGGCCGATGCTTGCGGCGGTCGCGGCGGTTCTAAGCGGAGCATGCCTCGGGGATCATGCTTCCCCGATTTCCGATACGACTATTCTCTCGTCCATGGCGTCATCCTGCGATCACATTGATCACGTCAAGACGCAGCTCCCTTATGCGCTCCTTGTGGGCTTCGTCGGTGTGATTCTAGGCTACTTGCCGGCGGGCTTCGGGGTCCACCCGGCGATCTCGCTCGCGGCGGGGGCCTCCGCGATGGTGATCCTCGTCTTGGTCGTCGGCAAGAGAGTGCCGGACGGATAGGGCGCGGATCGGACCCACGCCCGCGACAAGCTTCAGTAGGCGAAAGAGGGGTTTTCACACTCCGGGCGCCCGCTTCGCGGAGCTAACCTTCGCTTCGCGAAGGTGGATCTCCGCTCGCTCCTGCGCAAGGGGGCCTTACGAAACATCCTTCGTCCGCGTTGAGACTCCCACCGGATTGCGGGTTTCCTTCTCAGAGGCCGCAGTGGATCTCGGCTCCCTCCTGCGCCAACGGTCGCTACGGAAGATCGTACGCCCGCGGAAGGGGCGACTCTGCCGGTGGACATCGCTGGTTCACGCGAATGGTGCCCTTTGCTGCCGCCGAATGTCCCGCTCGCGGGCGGGCAAGAAGCTTGACAGGCCGCGCAGCGAGCTGATAGCATCACGACGTAATCGAAGTACGATCCGGCCGCCTCGACAAAGGGCGGCCTGTCGCACAGGAGGGTAACAAGAAGCGATGAGAGATTTGGCGGAGACTCGAACCGATCAGGGGGCTTTGACTTCCGTGTGGTTCGACGAACAGGAAGACACGGTTGTCGTTCAGCACGAGTTCGTGCATCTGAGTTTCGCTCGACCCGACTTTGAAGCGTTTGTTGACGCCCTGGTTGAGGCAAGGGCAAGGCTGGGCATGCCGACCGGCAACTGCTGATGTCCTGGAGCCCGGCGCGCGGAAGAGCACGGCGCTTTGGGCGCGCTCGGTACTAGTCGATTGTCCCGGCACGGCGACCCTACCGCGTCACGACGTTCGTTCCGTCGAAAAACCTCCGGTGCCTCCGGTTGCGAAGGGCCGTCCGCACGCCGTGGGAGCGCCCTCACGGCGCCCGGGCTCGGTCGATGTGGGACCGGGGCCGCCGTGATTCACAGCCGGACCTTCTGGGCGGAAGCCTCGATCCTCGCCTAAGACCCGCTCCCTCAGGTTCGAGTTCCGTTTCGGAGACATGAGTGGATGCCATAACAATCAGAGGTGCCAGGGAGCATAATCTCTGCAACCTGAACCTCGACATACCAAGGGAGCGCCTAGTGGTCGTGACGGGCGTGAGCGGCTCGGGCAAGAGCTCCCTTGCTTTCGATACGATCTATGCCGAGGGACAGAGGCGCTACGTCGAGTCGCTCTCCAGCTACGCCCGGCAGTTTCTGGGGCAGATGGAGAAGCCGGACGTGGACCATATAGACGGTCTGTCGCCCGCAATCGCGATCGAGCAGCGAAGCCTCGGCTCGAATCCCCGCTCCACTGTCGCCACCGCCACTGAGATCTACGACTACCTGCGACTGCTTTACTCCAGGATCGGAACACAGCACTGCCACGTTTGCGGTCGGGTCATCAGAAGCCGGACGGTGAGTCGGATGACCGATCAATTGCGCTCACTTCCCGAAGGCACGCGCCTCACCATGCTCGCGCCGATCGTCCGGGGTCGAAAGGGCGAGTTCAAAAAGGAGATCGAGGGGCTCAGAAAGAAGGGCTTTCTCAGGGTGGAGGTGGACGGAGAGATGTTCGATCTGTCGGAGAGATCGCCCCGCCTTTCGAGATATAAGCTTCACGACATAAGGGCCGTTGTGGACAGGATTACAGTGGGGAAGGCGCCCGCCAGGCGGATCACGGAGGCATTGGAAACCTGCATCGATCTCTCCGGCGGAACGGCGGTCGCCGTTCCGGCGAGGGGAGAGGAGATCCTCTTCAGCGAGAAGGCGGCCTGCAGCCGTTGCGGAACAAGCTATGACGAGTTGATGCCCCGCAGCTTTTCATTCAGCAGCCCCTATGGAGCGTGCCGGAAGTGTGGGGGGTTGGGAACCTCTCTTGAGATAGTCGAGGAGCTTGTCGTTCCCGATCGATCTCTTTCGATCGCGGAGGGGGCGCTTGTCCCGTGGGGATCTCCGGGCGGGAAGTACTACGGCGCGCAACTCGAGTCCTTGGCGTCCGAGTATGGCTTCCGGCTTGACACACCGTTCGGAAAGCTCCGGGCCGCCGTAAGGAAGATCTTACTCTATGGAACCGAAGGAAAAGGCGGGCCCGGATCAAGAAGCCGTTCGCGGAAGCGGCAGGTGTCTCTCCCGTTCGAGGGGGTCATACCGAATCTCACGCGACGCTTCCGCGAGACACAGTCGGACGCGATAAGAAGGTGGATTGGCACCTTTATGTTGAATCGCCCTTGTCCCGAGTGCGGCGGCGAGAGACTGAAACCCGAGCGCCTGGCCGTCAAGATAGGCGGGCGCTCCATATCAGAGGTCGTGAGCTTGTCCGTGAGGGAGTGCCTTGACTTCTTCCGCGGCCTAGATCCTTCGGCGAGGGATCGAGAGATCGGCGGCTCCATAATCAAGGAAATCGCGGACAGGCTGGACTTCCTGCAGGACGTGGGCCTTGACTATTTGACGCTGGACAGGCCGGCGGCTTCTCTCGCCGGCGGGGAAGCCCAGAGGATCAAGCTGGCGACCCAGATCGGGTCGCGGCTTACGGGCGTGCTTTACATCCTCGATGAGCCGACGATCGGGCTTCACCAGAGGGATACGGATAGACTTCTGGCCACGCTCGAGAGACTGAGAGACATAGGAAACAGCGTGATTGTAGTGGAGCACGATCGCCGGACCATCGAGGCGGCGGATCACGTCATCGACCTGGGTCCGGGCGCGGGGGTGAGCGGCGGCCGGGTGGTGGCACAGGGCCCAGTCGCCCGCATAAGGGAATGCGGCGCGTCGCTTACGGGTTGTTATCTCACGGGAGCCAAGAGGATCCGGACGCCGACTTTCCGGAGGAAGGGCTCGGGAGCACACATTGAATTGCTCGGAGCGAGGCAGCACAATCTGAAGAGAATAGACGTGGCTTTCCCCCTGGGCGCTTTTGTGTGCGTGACGGGCGTATCGGGCTCGGGAAAGAGCACGCTTGTAAACGACGTTCTATGCGCGAGCCTGGCGAAGCGGTTGTACAGAAGCCCCGTGATACCCGGCGCTCATGACGGACTGAGAGGCCTGGGGGAGATCGACAAGGTCGTGGACATAGACCAGTCGCCGATCGGCAGGACTCCCCGGTCCAACCCCGCGACGTATACCGGCGTTTTCACGCCCATCAGGCAGCTCTTTTCCCAAATCGGTGAGGCGCGCCTGCGGGGGTACGGGCCCGGTCGCTTCAGTTTCAACGTGAAGGGAGGGCGGTGCGAGGCGTGCGGGGGCGAGGGTATGGTCAAGATAGAAATGCACTTCCTGCCCGACGTGTACGTGCGTTGTGATGAGTGCGGGGGCAAGAGGTACAATCGAGAGACTCTTGAGATAGCCTTTAAGGGGAAGACGATATCCGACGTCCTTGACATGACCGTTAGGGAGGCATCCGATTTCCTCGGGACGGTGCCTGTCATAAGAAGAAGGCTGGAAGTGCTGCGGGACGTGGGGCTCGGTTACATTCATCTCGGACAGCCGGCTACGACGCTTTCGGGAGGCGAGGCTCAGAGAGTGAAGCTGGCCACGGAGTTGTCCAAGGTCGCCACGGGCAGGACGCTCTATATTCTGGACGAGCCCACCACGGGGCTGCACTTCGAAGATGTTAGCTGCCTGCTCGGCGTGCTGGGGAGGCTCGTGGACAGAGGGAACACGGTTATCGTCATCGAGCACAACCCCGACGTCATAAAGACCGCGGACTACGTTATCGACCTGGGGCCCGAAGGCGGCGACAGGGGAGGTTACGTGGTCGCGGCGGGAACTCCCGAGGATGTGGCAGGTTCTCCGAATTCTTACACGGGGGCGATGCTGAGAGAGATCCTAGAGGCGGATGGGCCCGGCGGTCTTCGCGCCGCCGGATGAGTCGCCGCTCCGGGATGAGACCGAACGGTCTTTCGGACGCACCGCAGGAGTGAGCGGAGCCGGCCGGCGGACGGACGCAAGCAGGGCGAGCTTTTAGACGGGGAAGAGGGGAAGATGACGAAGCTGAAGGAAACGGCCCTGGCCGAAAAGCACAGGCAGCTGGGCGCAAAGATGATAGAATTCGCGGGCTGGCTCATGCCGGTGCAATACGGCGCCGGCATCATCAAGGAACACCTCGCGGTGCGTTCCGAGGTCGGTCTCTTTGATGTATCCCATATGGGAGAAATCACACTAAGAGGAAATGGTGCGAGGGCCTACGTCGACCGGATGATGACGAACCTTGTTCCGGAGCGCCGGGGGGAGGTGACCTATACGCCTCTGTGCTATCCCGACGGCGGCATAGTCGACGACGTTCTGGTGTATTGTATGGGAGAGGACGATTTCATGATCGTCCCGAACGCCGCGAACGTCGAGAAGGACTACCGCCGGCTGGCGGAGTCCGCGCCTACCGGGGTCGTTGTGGAAGACGTAAGCGCGTCTACCTCGCAAATCGCCGTTCAGGGCCCGAAGGCGGTTCCCCTCGTCGCGGAAGCGCTCGGCCGTGAGTTGGCCGAGCTGCCCCGCTTCAGGCATACCGAGGTCCGCTTTGGGGGCGAGAAGGTACTTGCCTCCAGGACGGGCTACACGGGCGAGGACGGCTTCGAGCTATATGCGGACAACGGCGTGGCCGAGACCATATGGGATCGGCTCTTGAGCTCGGATGGGCCGTGGTCGCCCGAGCCGGTGGGTCTTGGGGCGAGAGATACGCTCCGTTTCGAGGCGTCATATAGGCTCTATGGGAACGACATCGACGAGACCACGAATCCCTTGGAAGCCGGTCTGGGATGGACCGTAAAATTCTCCAAGGAGGATTTCGTCGGCAAGGACTCATTGGTGCGACTGAAGAAGGAAGGCTTGAAGAGGAAGTTCGTCGGCCTCGAGCTGAGAACGAGGAGAATCGGAAGGAAAGGCTGTCGGATACTCTCCGACGGGGCCCCCGTTGGGGCGGTGACGAGCGGGGCCTATGCGCCGTACTTGAACAAGAGCCTGGCGATGGGATACGTTTCCGCCGATCTCAAGCCCGGCGAGGTCGAAGTGGAGATCAAGGGGACGCGCGTCCCGGCCGTCTTTGCCGGGATTCCCTTTTTGAGTGTGAAACATGGGCCGAGGAAAGCGGGCTAGGGGGACAAAGATGATTCCAAAGGAGCTTAGATACACCAAGGAACACGAGTGGGTGAAGGTCGAGGGCGATACGGCGACGGTCGGGATTACCGACTACGCTCAAGGGGAGCTGGGAGACATTGTCTACATCGAGCTGCCGGAGCCGGGGTCCGCACTTGAGCAAATGAAGTCATTTGGGCTCATCGAGGCCGTAAAAACCGAGGCGGATCTATATAGCCCCCTCAGCGGCGAGGTGACGGAACGAAACGACGCCGTGGTCGGCGACCCGGGAGTGATAAACTCATCGCCGTACGAGGACGGATGGCTTATCAAGATGAAGGTGGGCAATCCCAAGGAGACCGAGGGCCTTCTAACCGCGGAGCAGTACGCCGAGCACATAGGGAACGGCGCCGCGTCGTGAGGCCGGCGTTCCGGACGCGTCGGGGTGTCATCGGGCGGAGGACCGAATGTATATAACGAGAAGCCGCGACGAGCGGGAACAAATGCTCAAGGTCGTCGGCATCGGGAAGATCGAGGACCTGCTGCGGGAAATCCCCGAGGACTTACTGAGGGATGAATCACTGGATCTCCCCGCGCCCATGAGTGAGTTCGAGTTGTCGTCTCACATGAAGGATCTCGCGGCGTCGAATACCGGGGCCGCGAAGGGAGGACCTTTCTTAGGCGGCGGAGCGTATGATCATTACATCCCGAGCGCCGTGAGGCAGATCGTGTCGAGGTCCGAGTTCCTGACCGCGTACACCCCCTATCAGCCCGAAGTGAGCCAAGGGACCCTTCAGGCGGCGTTCGAGTATCAATCGATGGTCTGCGCGCTGACGGGCTTGGAGGTCTCCAACGCTTCGCTCTACGACGGGGCGTCGGCGTCGGCGGAGGCCGTCTTGATGGCCAGAGCGATCGCGGACAGGCCCGATGTAGTGGTGGGAGGCACGCTCCAGCCCGCGTATAAAGAGGTGCTTGATACGTATCTCAAGTACTCCGGAGCCGAGGTCAAGGAGGCGTCCGCTGCGGACGGACGCGTGAAACCCGAGGACTGGAAGAAGCTGGTGACGCCTCGGACGGCCGCCGTGGTGATTCAGTCGCCTAACATGTTCGGGCTCATCGAGAACGTCACGCCCGCGGTCGAAGCGGCGAAGCAAGCGGGCGCGCTGACGGTCATGGTCTGTGACTTGCTCTCCCTTTCGCTCCTTCGTTCGCCCGCCGAGTGGGGGGCGGATATCGCGGTGGGCGAGGGACAGTCCGTGGGAAGCGCTTTGAGTTTCGGCGGACCGTATCTGGGCTTTATCGCGACAAAGCGCTCGTTCATCAGAAAGATGCCCGGCAGGATAGTCGCCGAGACATCGGACGCGGACGGACGCCGCGGCTTCGTGATGACGCTTCAGACGAGAGAGCAGCACATAAGAAGAGAGAGGGCCACCTCGAACATTTGCACCAATCAGGGACTCAACGCCCTCGCCGCGGCCGTGCATATCGGCCTTCTCGGTCCGCGGGGGCTGCGGCGCGCGGCGGAAGGCTGCGTTCGGAACGCCCGATACGCCGCCGAGGAGATATCAAAGGTGCCGGGGTTCAAGACCGAGTTCGATGGGCCTTTCTTCCGGGAGTTCGCAGTCAGAACGCCCATCCCTCCCGCGGAGCTTAATCGTAGACTTGCCGAGCGCGGAATGCTCGGGGGGTTGGATCTGGGGCGCTGGGATGATTCTCTAGGGGGCCTCTGGCTTGTCTGCGTCACCGAGAAGAGACGGAAAGCGGAGATAGACGAGTTCGTTCAAGCGGTACGGGAGTGCTGTGAGTAGAGAAACCGAGGGCGGGCCGAGCCGGTAGATCGAAACGGGGGTAAGGGTAGTTGGAAAAGTTGCTCTGTGAGTTGCATAATCCGGGAAGCGGCACGTCGTACGTTCCCGAGCCCGACGTGCCTTCGCCTTCCGTCGAAGAGATATTGACCGAGGACCTTCTGCGCCGGAGCGCCCTCGATCTGCCCGAGGCGCCCGAGGCGGAGGTTGTGAGACATTTCACAAGGCTCTCGTCCTTGAACTATCACGTTGAGCGAGGCATGTATCCACTGGGATCGTGCACCATGAAGTACAACCCCAAGATCAACGAGGAGATGGCCGCCCTGGACGGTTTCGCCGGGCTTCACCCGCACGCTCCGGAGCCCGAATGCCGGGGCGCGCTTGAGCTGATGTTGGGACTCGAGTCCCTCCTCAAAGAAATCAGCGGCATGGACAGGGTCACCCTTCAGCCGGCAGCGGGGGCTCAGGGCGAGTTGACCGGTCTAATGATGATAAGGGCGTACCACACGAATAGGGGTGAGGACCGTCGCAAGATCCTGATCCCGGACTCCGCCCACGGAACCAATCCGGCGAGCGCCGCACTGAGCGGCTGCACGGCTGTCCCGGTTCCTTCAGGGGCCGACGGCAAGGTAGATCTCAATGCTCTGAGGGATAGACTGGACGGGGAGTGCGCCGCGGTCATGCTGACCAACCCGAACACTCTGGGCTTGTTTGAGACGGAAGTCCGAGAGGTGTCGAAGGCCGCCCACGAGGCCGGCGCGCTGATGTACTTGGACGGCGCGAACTTGAACGCGGTTGTCGGCATGGCGCGTCCCAGAGAGATGGGCTTCGACGTAGTGCACTTCAACCTGCACAAGACTTTCTCTTCGCCGCACGGCGGCGGAGGTCCCGGGTCGGGCCCCGTGGGCGTCGTTGCGGAGTTGGAGCCGTTTCTTCCGGTCCCGGTGTTGGAGCGCGCAGAGGACGGCCGGCCGTTCTGGGACGTCGACCGCCCGAGATCGGTCGGCAGAGTCCACGCCTTTTACGGGAACTTCGCGGTCATGCTTCGGGCCTATTGTTATATCAGAACGCTCGGAGCCGAGGGCCTGGAGGAGGTATGCAAGAGGGCGCTCCTCAACGCGAGGTACCTGTTGGCCCGCCTCAAAGATACGTTCGAGCTTCCATATGATTCCCACTGTTTACATGAGTTCGTGCTTTCCGGGAGCCGCCAGAAGGCCAAGGGTGTGAGAACTCTGGATATGGGAAAGCGGCTACTTGATTACGGGCTGCACGCGCCCACCGTTTACTTCCCTCTCATCGTCCCCGAAGCCTTGATGATCGAGCCGACCGAGACCGAGAGCAAGGCGGAGCTGGACAGGTTCGCGGACGCGATGCTCTCGGTGGCCAAGGAGGCCGAAGAGAATCCGGAAAGGGTGAAGCTCGCGCCCCACAACACTCCCGTTCGAAGGCTGGATGAAGCCCGGGCCGCGAGACAGTTGAAGGTCTGTTGGGATTGGCAGACGGAACCGGAGAACTCGTAGGCGGTCGGAGGCTACTCGGCGGTCGGAGGCGCCCCAGCCCCGCCCGGCTGATCAGCTTCCGGCGCGGTCGGAGCGGCATCCGAAAGGGGCGCCGGGCGCTCCGCTTGGCCCGGTCCTACTTCTTGAACCGGGAATTCATCTATTGAAAAGGCCGGAAAATGAAATGGCGGTTCATAGAGCACTTCGGATATCCGGGCTCGTTTCACATGGCGGTCGATGAGACCCTGCTTTCCACGGTAGGAAACGGAGACTCACCGCCGACGCTCCGTGCCTATACCTGGCGGCCTCGCGCCGTCTCGCTGGGGCGGTCTCAGCGGCGGGACATCAAGCTTGACGAGCGTAGATGCCTCAGCGAGGGTGTTGACGTTGTCGTGAGGCCATCGGGGGGGAGGGCCGTCCTTCACGGCGACGACCTGACGTACGCGGCGGTCTTCCCGGCCGACGGGATTCTCGGTGCGGGTGGGATAGCCGCCACGTACAAGCGTCTCGCGGCCGTCTTGATTAGGGCTCTGGCCGTCTTGGGGATCCGGGCCGACCTGGCCAGGTCGCGTGGTGCCGGCGGTGCGGCCGTTTCGCTGCCCTGTTTCACGGCGCCCGCGAGGGATGAGATCCTCGTGGACGGCCGGAAGTTGATCGGCAGCGCGCAGAGAAGAACGAGATCAGCCGTTCTTCAGCACGGCTCGATACTCGTTAGAGGCGATCAGACGGATATGGCGAATCTCCTGGCCGAAGAGGGGGCCGCCTCGGCTCTACGGAGGAGTCTGACAGGGAGGACGGTTACTCTGGAAGAGATCCTCGGAAGGACCGTTGACTTCGGAGAGGTGGCGGTTGCTTTGAAGGAGGCCGCGGAGGATATCTTCGAGACGAAGGTGGCCGCAGGCGAGTTATCCCCCGAGGAGCTCGCCGGGCTTCGCATGAGATCGGCGCCGCTGATGCCGAAGACTCTAGGTGGACGCCCGGGACCCTAGGCGCGGGCCGGCGCCGAACGTGAGCCCGCTTTCCCGGATGGAGAACCTCTATGGCGAACCAAACGGAAGGTGCGCTTCCAACGATGTCGGAGAAACAGGTCGAAGGCCCTCTGCTTGAAGTTGTGGACCTGAAGACGTATTTCCACACCGATCAGGGTCTGGTGAGGGCGGTCGACGGCGTGAGCTTTCAAGTCAACCGCGGGAAGACGCTGGGGATTGTGGGGGAGTCCGGGTGCGGCAAGAGCGTCGCGTCCCTGTCTATTCTAAGGTTGATTCCCAGCCCGCCCGGCCGCATTGAAGGAGGCCGGATACTCTTCAAGGGTCAAGACCTGCTCGAGCTGAGCGAGGGTCGAATGAGGAAGATCCGAGGCAACGAGATCTCCATGGTCTTTCAGGAGCCCATGACCTCGCTCAACCCGGTTTTCACTTGCGGCGACCAGATAGTCGAGGCCATAACGCTTCACCAAGGCCTTACAAAGAGGAAGGCGAAGGCGCGCGCGGTTGAGATGCTGAAGCTCGTGGGGATCCCGTCTCCCGAGGAGCGAGTCGATGAGTACCCCCATCAGCTGAGCGGCGGGATGAGACAACGGGTGATGATAGCCATGGCGCTGTCGTGCAACCCTTCGCTCCTGATCGCGGATGAGCCGACAACCGCTTTGGACGTCACGATACAAGCTCAGATACTCGAGCTTCTGGCCAAGCTCGGTGAGGACCTGGCCATGTCGGTAATCGTGATCACCCACGACCTCGGAGTCATAGCCGAGGTAGCCGAGAGAGTGGTCGTCATGTACGCCGGGCGTGTAGCCGAATATGCCGACGTGGGTCCTCTTTTCAACTCGCCTCTTCACCCTTACACTGTGGGGCTGCTCCAAAGCATACCGAGGCTGGGCCGGCGCAGGGAGAGACTCAAGGTGATCCCCGGGAACGTGCCGAATCCGCTCAAGTTCCCGCCCGCCTGCCGTTTTCACCCCAGGTGCCCGATCGCAATAGACAAGTGCCGCGCCGAGGAGCCCGACCTGGAGGAGCTCTCAAGGGGCCACTACGTCAGGTGCTGGCGGCCGGGGGAGGCAAAATGAGAAAGGCGGCGGGTCATCGCGAGGTGCTGCTGGACGTCATCGATCTGAAGAAGCATTTCCCCATCAGGCGGGGGATCTTCTCCAGAACGGTCGGCTACGTCAAGGCCGTGGACGGCGTTTCCTTCGAGATCGCGAAAGGCGAGACACTCGGCCTCGTGGGCGAAAGCGGCTGCGGCAAGACGACCGCGGGGCGGGCGATTCTCCGGCTCATCGAACCCACTTCGGGAAAGGTCGTTTTCGAGGGGCGCAACGTCCCCGAGTTGGGGAAGAATGAGATGCGGGCGCTGAGAAGGCGGATGCAGATTGTCTTCCAAGATCCTTATAGCTCCCTGAACCCGAGAATGACCGTAGGATCAATGCTCTCCGAGGTGCTCAAGATCCACAATCTGGCGCGGGGCCGGGAGGCCAAGGCTCGGATATCGGAGCTTCTGGATCTGGTGGGGCTGGCTCCCGAGCACGCGCGCAGGTACCCGCACGAGTTCAGCGGAGGACAGAGGCAGAGGATAGGCGTCGCCAGGGCGCTGGCCGTATCACCGGAGCTGATAGTGGCCGATGAGCCCGTCTCCGCTCTCGACGTGTCCATACAAGCTCAAATAGTGAACCTGCTGAGTGATTTGCAGGAACGTCTCGACTTGACCTATCTCTTCATCGCTCACGACTTGAGCGTTGTGGAGCACATAAGCGATAGGGTCGCGGTGATGTATTTGGGAAAGCTCATGGAGATCGCGGCGGCGGACGAACTCTACTCGTCGCCGAGACATCCTTATACGAAGGCGCTGCTGTCCGCGGTGCCGATTCCGGAGCCGGGCGCCAAATCGCGGCGCACGGTCCTCAAGGGCGACGTTCCCAGTCCCGCCGCCCCGCCGCCCGGCTGCCCGTTCAACCCTCGTTGTCCCGAAGCCGTTCCCGATTGCTCGAAGGCGTTTCCGGCCGCGAGGGATTTCGGTGGTGGTCATCTCGCGTGGTGCATAATGGCTTGAGATATGTCTTGGGTGTGGCCCCGCTTCGCGGATTCCATCTTGGACCGACCAGGGGTTCTCACCCTTCCCGCAACCGCTCCCCGCGGCGTAGACACTCAGAAGCCCAGGTAGTAGGCGACACCCACGCCGAAGTCCAGGAAGGTGGTAGTCTCTTCGGTATAGGCGACGTGGTACCTGAGATCCGCCAGAAGCGCGAGACCGCCGATCACTCTCATCTCCGCGCCGCCTCCGACGCTGAAGCCGAAAGCGCCGTCGCGCTCGACGTCCCTCGTCCACGGCGTCGAAGGGATGACCAAGACTATGTCGGACATCTCCGGGCGTTCCACGTTGAATGTAGCGGAGACGTCCGAGTCGCTCTGGCCCAAGCTGTAGAACCCGGCTTGTGCCGTCACGTATGGCCGGACGGGGCTTCGCCCATCGGGGAGCACCAGGTACTTCGCCCCGACGCTAACGTGCATCGCGTTGAAGTCGCCGCCCTTCATGGATATCTCCTCGAGCGCGGCCACGGAACCCTCGGGGTAGTCGGGACCCAGAGGGAAGGAGGCGTTTATTGAATCCTCGAGGGCGCGGCCTACCGGGGGGAGGTACTCATCCTCTCGGATTCCGAAGGTGTTATAGCCGAACTCTCCCACAAGCCTCCACCTTTTGCTCAAGTTGACGATTTCGTAGAAGGCGCGGAAGTGCGGCCCCGACCCGGCGACGTCCGTCAGTCTGGACGGACCCTGAGGGTCCGTAACGGAAAACTGAAAGCCTACCGAGAGAATGTCTCCGTTGCCGGTTGGCACGGCGCCCTCGCCGGAGTGGCCTGTGTCGGGTAGACAAAACGCGCCGAGTGCCGCGGCAAGTATGATCACCTTCCTCAATGTAGAGTCCTCCTTTCGGTTTGCGGCGTCTATGGCCGACCCCTGCAATCTATCACCGCTATCCCCCGGGAGCAAGGGATAGTAGGGGCCCGACGGGGGCCTTGCCGGGGGGGGCTCCCGCGCTTGTGGATCTCCGCTCGCCCCAGCGGTGCCCGGGCCCGAGCCATCATGAGATCCGGGAGCTATCTTTCCCTACGTGCGCGGCGGCCCTGCGGTTGCCCCGGGTGGGGGAGGGAGCGGGGTCGCCGCCCGAGGCCTGAGCTCCTCGATTGACCGCTGCCTGCCCCGGCTCTCGCCCCATCTCCGGTAATGAGCGCGGACGGTCTACCCTTGGGAACCGGCAGGGTGGCCTTAGACCGAGACTGGGGGAGGCGGCGCCGCCTGCGGACTTTGCGGCTCGCCACGGGGCTCCGGCCCTTCTGCGAGACGCGCACCGGGCAGGCCGAGTCTGCGCCTCTGGAAGCCGGCGTGGCCCGTTTGAGGGGCGCCTTCGGCCTTTGCGCCGGGGTACCTCCTCGAAGGTCCAACCCCCTCTAAAGGCCCGCCCCATAGGGCCGATAATTGCCTAAGAGCCCTTGTCTTTAGAGCAATTGTGCAAGCCGGAAACCATCGAACAGCGGAGGTCTGTGTCATGAGGAAGATGTCCCTGGCACTGGTCCTGTTGCTTCTCCTGCCGTCGTGCGAGAACCAGGACAGAGTGGCTGATGTCCCAGATATCGACGAGAATTACGCCTTTGTGGGATCGTTCGCGCCCACCTCCTGGACGGTGATCTCCGGCGGTGCGGTAGGTATCAACGCGATGGTCGTCAACCCGGTCAACAAAGGCATTCCCGGAAGAACAGTCACGTTCACGATCACCTCCGGGCCGGGAAACCTGAGCGCCGACAGCCTTGTCAGCAACGAGCAAGGGATGGTGCAGGTTCTTCTGACGACACAGGAAGGCGACGTCGGCTCTTGCGTCGTGCGGGCCACGGTAGGTGATTCCCACAAGGATGCTACCGTGCAAATCGTCGATCCCGGCGGCCCCGGCGAAGAAGGAACTCCCGCCGCGGTGACTCTGGAGGCCGACCCGCCGGGCGTGATCGCCAACGGCCACACGTCCGCGACCGTGACCGCGGCGGTCTACGATCAATGGAGCAATCCCGTGACGGACGGAACGACCGTCAAGTTTGCTGCCGGTGAGCCCTTCACCGACGTCGACGGAAACGGGTACTTCACGGACGGCGTGGACGTGCTGCTTGAAGATTTCGATCTCGACGGCGAGTGGGACGCCATCGGAGCAATCGACGCAACGGCGACAACGGCGAGCGGCGTGGCGGTGGTGACGTACAACGCCCCTGAAGATACCGGCGCGGTCCACATCAAGGCGACGGCGGGCGAGGTGTCTGAGGACTACATGCTTGAGCTGCTGCCCGTTCCGGAGGAGATGGAAGTCGCGAGCATTCTCCTGGTCGCCTCTTACCCCAGTATGCAGGTCAAAGCGACGGGTGGGGTGGAGGCCACGCCGGTTACCGCCTACTGCTTCGACGCTCTCGGTCAGTCCGTGGGAGAGTCCTGGGAGGTCGAGTTTGAGATCATCCACGGGCCGGGCGGGGGCGAGTCCCTGGAGTCTCAGGGATACGGCCCGGTGTCACGCGTAACCGACGGCGACGGCAGCGCGACGATAATCGCGAACAGCGGCACGATATCGGGGACGATGTACGTGCGCGCGAGGAGCGGGGACGTTTACTCCGCCGCCACGCAAATAACCATCTCGGCCGGCCCGCCGGAGTACATAAGCATCGGCGTCAACCCCGGCAACATGCGGGCTTGGGACATAGAGCACGTGCCGGCGTTAGTGAGCGCTCTTGTGGGAGATCTCTATCACAACCCCGTAGCCGACAACACCGCCGTCTACTTCACCTGCGATGAGGGGACGATCATAGGATTCGACGCCTCCGGCGTCGCCTATACGGACGAAGGGTTCGCCGAGGCGACGTTCTTCAGCGGCGACCCGAGAGGGGACGGAGTGATCGAAATAACGGCCAGCACAAAGGGCGGCACGGTCATAGGACGGACCGGTCTTATTACCTCCGGTCCGCCCGCGAGCATTCAGATTCTCAGCTATCCCACAAGCATGCGGGCCGCCGTTGAATCCGAGGGAACAGTTCTCGTTAGAGTCCTGGACGTAAACGGCAACTTCGTGGTCAACGGAACGCTCGTGGAGTTCGACCTCGACCACGGGATCATCACACCTACCGCTATAACGTCGGACGGCTTGTACGACAGCGTGGCCGAGGTGGACATCTACGGGGAGATCCTGAGGCTCGACTACTCGACGCCCGGCCCGACCGACGACGGCGTCGGTGCATGGGCCACCTTGACGGCAAGCGCGGAGCTGCAGTACGGGGCGAGCTCGCAGGTAAACATCTCTTTCACGACCGATCGGGCGCGGGCACAGAGGTCCTTTGTGGAGATTCCTCAGCTCATACCGGCCGGATCCACCATGCCGATCTACATATATGTGAAAGACGGCAACGGAAACCCGCTCGGCGACCACGAGCTGGCCCTCACTGTGGACGGAGGCGTGATAGACGAGTCGGTTATGACGGATTCGACGGGCGAGGCGCTGGCGACCTTCGTGGCGCCCGACTCCACAAGCGACGTAATCCTGAGAGTGGACGACGTGGATCCGAACTATGGAGGCATGGTTCTGATTCAGAAGCTCACGGTTGAATAGACCCAAGCTGGGGCATTGTCCCCCAGCGGGCGGCAAATAGCCCAGGCGAGACCCCGACCCCACCCCCAGTCTGCGGCCCCCGCGACCAAGCCGGTCGCGGGGGCTTGTCCTATCTTATTCTTTTCCAGCTCATTAGGACTTCGTCGTGTATCCGACGACCCATGGCACAGCGGTTGCAACGCCTCTAGAACGGAAATGATGAATAGATAAGTTCCCTGCCATGCTCGTGCTCTTGCCTGGTCGTGGGCTGATCCCCCTTGGTACTGCAGAGGAGTTGCACGTTTACCCGGCACACGGCATAGAGGTGGGGAACTTTTTTTGTGTCGGGTGGTAACTGGGGGCGGTGGAGCGGATTCATGCCTCCAACTAACCTCCAACTAACATTCCCATTGACAATTCATTGCGCTTGTGTGTTTAATTGACGCGTTAAGAGGGCCTGTCCTTCGAGGCCGTTTGCGGCACCCGGGCGGGCTTCGACTGAGCCGGGGCATTGGTCCGCCTCGAGGGTCGAATCGCCCGAATACGGTGACGCGGCCTCCGGTGGGCGTTGAATCGTCCGCCGCGACGGGCGGTCTAATCCTGTGGGGTCGCTTCCCAACCTACCATAGCGAGGCATCGGGCCCGGCCCGGTGGTTCCGGGAGCTCGACCCGAGACTCCTTTGCGGTCATTCGGCGACTCTAGCCGGGCCGCGCCGGAGGCCGATCGGTTGCCGCGGGCCCGGATCTCATGGGGAAGCGGTCGAGAAAGTCGTTGCGGTCAACTGTTTTGTCTGTTAGCCTCATTCGGCGGGTGATGGCTTATGCCGATATTCGAGTACACGTGCGAGAAATGCAAGGGCAGCTTTGAATTGTTGGTGAGGGCTTCCGAAAGGGATGCCGCGACGTGCCCCAAGTGCAAGACGCGCACTCTTTCCAGACGAATCTCGACTTTCGCCGTGGCGGGCGGCGAGCATGGAAAGGGAAAGGGCGGAGACGCCTGCGGAACGTGTTCTTCCACCAAGAGCTGTTTCACTTGAGGCTGAGGCGTCCCCGGGTCCGGGGGCACTTCATCGAAAGGGGGAGAGTAGGGATTCGCGAAGGAGGGGGTTTCCATCCCGCTTGTGGTGTTGATGGTCCTTGACCACTAGTACGAGGAGATCTGTGATGACTAAGGCGGACCTGGTGCAACAGATATCTGAGAGGACCAAGATTTCCAAGACGGAGACGGCCGTAATAGTGAAGGAGCTTCTGGGGACGATCTCTCGGGCGCTCAGCGAGGGAAAGCACATCGAGATACGCGGTTTCGGCAGCTTCAAAGTCCGATCCCGCAATCCGAGGAAGGCGAGAAATCCCAGAAGCGGGGAGACCGTCATGGTTCCCGCCAAGGCGGTGCCCTATTTTAAAGCGTCCGGCGATCTGAAGGCTCTTGTGGATGAGGCGTTGTCCGGGCGCACACTCGAGGGTTGAGGCCGAGCCCTCGGCGCTCACTGTCATTCCCGGAATGAAATGAGAGGAGGTTGGGCGGAGATCCATGGGTTGCGGTAGAAAGAGGAAGAAGAAGAAAATAGCTACGCACAAAAGGAAGAAGAGACTGCGTAGGGACAGGCACAAGAAGAAGAATCGGTAGCCCCGGGCGGCATGAGCTGCCGAGTCTTGCCTATCACTTCAGAAGGGTTTTGTCGCCGCCCGTGTAGCGTCGGAGACGGGTTCCCCCCATCGGCCGGGGAGCCGGTGTTCTCCGGCGTTTTCATTTTGTTGGGGCCTGCGCGGCGGCGGAGGGTTCGACCAGCCGCGGACCTGCGCTCATAGGCCCGGTGTCGTATGGAGGAGGTCGCCCGGAGAAACGATATGAGGCGCTCGAGGGGCACCATAGTTGGGACATTGAGAGTCGGACGAGGAGGGCCGGCCTTCGTGATCCCGGATGACGGGAGTCCGGAGGTGCTTCTGGTGAAGGGCGGTTGGCCGTTCGCGTTGGCCGGGGACCGAGTTGAAGCATCGGTGAAGCAGACGCGTTGGGGCCTGCGCGGCCGCGTAATAAACGTGGTTGAAGCCAAAAGGACACGGGCTCTGGGCATGGTCGAGAGAGCGGGTAGAGGATACCGCGTCTCGGTGGACAGGCATGACCTGCCCGCTTGGCTGAACGTCAAGACGTCCGATCTTAAGGGCGCCCAAGTCGGGGACCGAGTCTGGGTCGAGTTGGAGCGAGACGTCTCTCATATCCCGACTCACAATTGCAGAATCCTCGAAGTCCTGGGCAAGGGCGACGACCCCGCGCTCGATTTCAGAGCGGTCTCGCTTGAGTTCGGTCTGCCGGAGCGGTTTCCCGAGGCGGTCTTGAATGAGGCCGCATCCTTGAGCGAAGAGATGATCCCGCGTGGGGGAAGAGTCGATTTCCGAGACAGACTGGTCTTCACTATAGATCCCGAAGACGCGAAGGACCATGATGATGCCCTTTCCTTCGAAAAACGGCCCGACGGGCTTCTGGAAATAGGGGTTCACATCGCGGACGTATCCCATTTCGTCTCGGAGCGGGGGGAGCCGGACCTCGAAGCGAGGAGCCGCGGCAGCAGCGTCTACCTGTGCGACGGAGTCGTACCGATGCTCCCTCCTCGGCTCTCGGGATACCTTTGCAGCCTGGTCCCCGACAGGACCCGCCCCACATTGAGCGTGATCTTCGAGATCGACGCTCGGGCGAGCGTAAAGCGGTATGAAATAGTGCGGGGATTGGTGAAGAGCCGGGCTCGCCTGAGCTATTCCGCGGCCGAGTCGATGCTGCTTAACGGCGGGGCCGATGATCCACTTGCCGAAGCCCTACGGGGTCTGGCCGGGCTTGCCGACGCCCTGGCGCGACACAGGGCGCAGCGAGGTTCACTTGACCTCGAGCTTCCCGAGACGAGGGTGGTTCTGGATGAGAAGAGAGCGCCCGTTGACCTCATAAGAGAGAGACGTCTTGCGACACACAGGATCGTCGAGGAGTTCATGCTGCTGGCGAATGAAGCCGTGGCGGCCGAGGCCTCGAGACGCAAGATCCCGTTCATCTACAGGGTGCACCCCGCTCCATTGAGGCAGAAGCTGGAGGGTTTATCCGACCGTCTCGCCGAGCTCGGCGTCCGTTTCGATCCGGGGTCCGTAACCAAAGCCCGTCATCTGGAAGCTCCCATAAGCGCAGTGGGGGGCCCCCGCCGAAAAGCCCTGGCGTCATACCTCGTGCTTCGAGCCATGGAGAGGGCAAGGTACGCGCCTTCCCCTTCGGGTCATTTCGGGTTGGCGTCGGACTGCTACTGCCACTTTACATCTCCGATCAGGAGATACCCGGATCTATTCAACCACAGGGCCTTGGCGGCCGAGCTCTTCGGGGGCGCCCGCGACGTCGGCAGGGAGGACCTTGAAGGGCTGGCCCTCGAGTGCAGTAACGCGGAGACGCTTGCCGACAGGGCCGAGAGCCGGTCGGTGCGTCTCAAAGCCCTGCGGTTCATTGAGGGCAAGCTCGGCCAGGACTTCAGTGGGATCGTGACGGCCGTGACGGCGAGGGGGTACATGGTGGAGCTGGACGAGTACCCCGTCGAGGGATTCGCCCCGTCTCCGCCGAGGCCTCGCGGGCGGCGAGGAAGAAGTGGGTTGTATCTCGGAGATCGTGTTAGAGTAGTCGTGGTCAAGGCGAACCCCTTGATGGGCGAGCTTGAGTTGGCGTTGATCAAGAACGCCGCCCGGGGGTCCGATAAGCGCTAGTGGGTAGTGGTGCACTTTGCCGCGTATGCTCAGGTTGGCGGCCGAAGGGATTCTCGCAGCGAGCCTTGCGCAGGAGCGAGCGGAGATCTACCGGCGCGGAGCGCCGGTTAGCTCCGGGAAGCGGGCGCGGGGAGCGTGAAAACCCTTCGCCGGCACTCCCGCAACGAGCGGAAAGCCGCACAATGTGCCACCACCCGCTAGTGAGGGTTCCAGCAAAGGAGGAGGCATGGCAGAGAGGGAGAGGAGAAAGAGCCGGAGAGTCGCGGCCAGGTTGGCCATGAGCGTTCGTCGAGCGGCGGATGCGGCGAGACGAAGTCTCAAAGCAGACAGCATCAACCTCAGTTCGGGAGGGGTGTACTGCAGCATACCGGCGTTTCTCCCACCCTTGACCAGAGTGACGTTCACGTTCACGCTGCCCGGCCGGACGGATGATCCCACGAAGACTATAACGTGCAGCGGGGTCGTCGTCAGATGCGAGCCCTTCGAGGCGGGGGGCGACTTCCAGGCTGCGTGCTGTTTCACCGATCTGTCCAATGAAGACAAGGAGTCCATCGAGGACTTCGTAACTCGGCAGATGCTGATGTCCCTCGCGTCGGAGGCCCGTAACTAGGGCAAATTGTTCCGGTTCCCCCGCGGTTTTCCGATGCCCCAAAGGCCTCTCGGAAGAACAAAGAGGCTACTCGTCCCCCGAGCCCGCTTCGCCGAGCCGACGGCCCGGCACCGGACCGCCCGCCGAAGGCCCGCGGCGGCGGGTCACGCCCCGTTCCCGCGAATCGGTCCTTTTGAACCGTCGCTCGACCTCTCCGGCGGTCCCACACCTCGCTTATCACAAAGGACCGGCGTCGACGTCGGAACCCCTTGTGAATCTCGCGTGTTAGTAAGATCGTGGGAGCGCGATCCCACTGAGCCCGTGCCGGCTTGCGGGCTTTCCCCCACGGCCCAGCAAGAGCTTTCTTCCGCCCGCGGAGGCGGACTTGCGGGGTTCGACCCTACACCGGACGGCGCATTGACCGGCGACGTCGGAGATGCTACATTTGTTTAAGAGTTCTGAACCTCCCAGGAGGGTCTATTGTGAAACGCTCCAATGTCGTGGCTCTCTTGAGCCTGCCCGTTCTGCTTTCGGTCCTATGGGCCCCCGTCGCTCGGGCCGATAAGTATGCGGGGGAGTTCCTCAAGCTGGGCGTCGGCGCCCGCGCTCTGGGAATGGGGGAGGCCTTTGTGGCCGTCGCGGACGATGCCAGCGCGCCATATTGGAACCCCGCCGGCTTGATTCACCTGCGTGAGAGACAAGTTCTCTTCATGCACGCGGAGCAGTTCGGGGATATCATCAACCACGACTTCGTGAGCTTCGCCATGCCGCTTGAAGGGCAGGGGGTTCTGGCCGTCAGCGTCATTCGTCTCGGGGTGGACAACATACCGGTCACCGCCGGAATAAAGCCCACTCCGGAGGAGGACGTCGGCAGAAACGGCATACCCGGCGACGGCGACGAAGGCGAGCTTAACGGAGAGTTCGATCCCGGAGAGCCGTTTATCCTCAGGCTCCATCAGCACGAGATACTCTGGAAGAGCGACGCGGAGTACGCGGTTTTCTTCTCGTACGCGAATCGTCTCAGCGATCGGCTGAGCGTCGGCGGGAACTTCAAGCTCATAACTCAGAGACTCCTCGGACTGGCCGCCAGTTTCGGGATGGGCCTGGACGCGGGAGTCTTGTACGAGGCGGCCGAAGGGCTTGATCTCGGGTTGAAGGTGACAGACCTGACGAGCACGCCGCTCTTCTGGGATACCGGCTCGACCGAGACCATTCGCCCGACCGTCATTCCGGGAATGCGGTTCAAGCGCGAGATGCCTTCGCTCGCCGGGGCGCTCACGGCGGCGTTCGACGTGCGTATGACCTTTGACGGGAAAGACGGAAGCCAGCTTGAAGGCGAAACGGTGAGCGCGGAGTTCCGGCCGGGACTCGAGTACTGGTTCCGGAAGACCCTGGCCGGGCGCGTCGGGGCCAGCGGCGACAGGGTCACGGCGGGTTTTGGAGTACGATATGGCGGCTTCGGCGCCGATTACGCGTTTGTCGGCCATGAGGAATTGGACAATTCACACAGGGTGTCTCTATCCGTGAGCTTTTAGAGAGAGGCACGTCAGCGCCGGCGGGGGCCGCGTGCGTCGGCTCGCCGCGACGGCTGCGATTTTTCGAGGAAGCGGCAGCGCCCGCACCTAGACCTAGCGAAGCACGATCGGACGGGTACTTGTGCGGGTTTTGTTGAAACTTGTGGGCTCCGATCTGAATCCGAGCGCGGGGAGGAAGACCAATGGCGGTTGTGAAGCTAACGGTGACCTTGGTTCTGGCTTTGTCCTTGATTGTTGGTACTCTGACGGGTTGCGGCGGCGACCGTGAGGATGCGGCCGAAACCCGGGAGCGGGAGACGGCTGCTGCGGTCGAGGATGCCGAGGAAACCGCGGCGGCCGAGGAGTCGGAGACCGTCGAGGGCGGGTCTCTGTATGTGGAGTCGTTCCCTCCCGGCGCTGAGATCATAATCAACGGCGAAAGGGCCGCGTACAAGACGCCCTATCTTTTTGAAAACAGAGCCCCGGGACACTACGAGGTTCTTGTCGTGTTGCCGGGCTTCGTTCCGGAGCCGAACGAGATTGAAGTGGACGTGACAATGGGATCCCTCGACACGTTGAGCTTCAGCATGGAGGGCGAGCCCCTTGCTTCTTTTGTGCTAATGGACAAGGCGCCCAAGGAAGTCTGGCCGAGGTGGTCCCCCAAGGGGAATCGGATAGCGTTTGAGGCGTACTACGAGAACAATAGGGACATATACGTCGTTCCCGCGGTCGGCGGAGATCCGACACGGCTGACTTTTAACGAGGCCGCGGATTTCTCACCTTGCTGGTCCCCCGACGGAAAGGAGATCGCGTTTGTCTCCGGACGCGAAGGGAAGATTGATCTTTGGGTGGTGAACGCCGACGGCGGCGAGCCCAGACGGCTTACGACGCTTGAGGGGGCCGAGGACGGACCTACGTGGTCGCCCGACGGCAAGTGGATAGCCTTCGAGTACAAGCGCAACATTTGGAAGTTCCCATTGTCGGGTGGAGAAGCCGAGCAGGTCACCAAGGGCGAAGAGAGGCATTTCTACCCGGCGTGGTCGCCGGATGGAAAAGAGATCGCGTTCACGGCTTCAGTGGAGAAGGGCAGGCAGATTTGGGTGGTGAACGTAGCAACGGGAGCCACGAGAAAGATCGTGGATGACAAAGGCTGGAGCTACGGTCCGAGTTGGTCGGCTGACGGAAGGATCATCGCGTTCACGCGACGCTCCGGAAGCCCCGCCGACAAGAACCATGAGATTTGGGTCGTCCCCGCGGAGGGCGGCCAGATCACACAACTCACTCTCGATCCCTTGGTGGATCAGTACCCCAGTTTCTCTCCCGACAACAAGAAGCTGGTGTGGACGAAGGAAGGGGACCTCTGGGTGATGACGAACCTGCCCGACTGGCTTTTTGAGGGCTCATGATCGAGGCGCCGGGTAGGTCGGACGGGGCCGTGCTTGTGGTCTAGCCGGCGACCCGCTCAGAAAGGAATATCTTGAGAACCTGCCCCGGCCTTATCGTATCCGCGGCGCGCAGGCTGTTCCAACCGGCCAATTCGGCGACCGTGGTTCCGAACCTGCAGCTTATCCGCCATAGGCTGTCGCCGGGTCGGACCGTGTAATGCACGACGTCGTCGGATGTCGAGATCAGCGAGGCGACCGTTTGAGCCGTCGTGTTCGGGATCGGCGAGGTCACGACGGGAGGGATTGTAAGCAATGCCCCCTGCCTAACGAGGTGGGGGTTTTTTATTGAATTCGCTCGGGAGACGGACGCCACGGATACGTCGTATCTCTCGGCAATCTCCGACAGGGTTTCCCCCGCCGCCACGTAGTGCCGGCGTATCTTGCTCAGCTCCCGCCGGCACAGATCTCCGGATCCCTTCGGGACCCTGAGCGGGAACGAAACGGACGTAGGGGGCGTCATGGCTCTGTTCAAGGCCGGGTTCAGACCTTCCAGCGTCTCTTGAGGCGCCCCGCAGGCGGAAGCCACGGCCGAAAGCTTGACGGGCCCGTTCACCTCGACAATGTCGTATTCCAGATCTTCTCTTGCCGGAAGTGAGAATCCATAGCGTTCCGGCTCTCCAAGGATGGTCAGGACAGCGGCAACCTTGGGTATGAACTCTTTGGTTTGGCGGGGCAGTTTCAGTGACCAGAAATCGCGGGTGTTCTGTTTCGTTATGGCCTTCAGCACCCTGCCCTCGCCGCTATTGTATGACGCCGTGGCCAATGGCCATGAGTCGAACAGCCCGTAAAGGTACTTCAGATACCGTACGGCCGCCCTGGTCGACAGCTCCGGGTCTTTTCTCTCGTCCACGTACTTGTCGACGCGGAGTCCGAACGTCCTCGCCGTTCGGTTCATGAACTGCCAGGGACCGACCGCCCTCTTGCGAGACACGGCATCTAGGTCGAAGCCGCTCTCGATATACACCAGCGCAAGCACCTCCGGTGGGAGCCCTTCCTCCCGGACTATCTCCTCCATGACCCCGACGTACGGCGCGGACCTCTCCAAGGACTCGGCGAGATAGCGCCTGCCGGGACCCAGGGCGAAGTAGGAAATCCACTCTTCTACTGCGGGGTGGATCGATAGGCCCGGCCAGCGGGCCGGCGAGAGACGTTCTCTGAACAAACTCTCGTCTCCGACCGAAACCCGCGATTCTGATTCGATCGCGGAAGAATCGGGCATAACATAAGGAGAAAACGCGAAGGGAAGGGCGATGCCGTATTCCCGATGATGATCCATGACGTCCGGGCGGCGGTCGGAGAGGATACACACGGGCGGTCCGGGTCGTCTTTTTTCGATAGCACAAGCCGTTCCGGGCATTGCGATATGCGCACAGAGACCCGCGGCGAAAGCCGCCGCGAGAGCCCCATACCGCCATAATCCTAAGAACCTCATCCGTAGAGCCCTCCTCACAGTGGTCGAAATGCTAGTAGTTGCCGAAAAGAAAAGCAAGGGCCTTTTGCGGCGCGCCGTGGGAGATCGATCAGCGGATTCGCCCGGGCACGGTGAGTGCATAAAGGTGCCGGTCAGGGCTCGGAATAAAGGGGCCGAGGGGCTAAGACTGTGTCTTAGGTCATAGATCTAACCTATTGTCACTGCAGTGAATATAATCATGAGCGCATGTCGGCCGATGCGTCGCGATTCGGGGAGGATTCGATGAGGACTCGGAGGTCGTTGCAACAGAGGTTGACGGGCTGGGCCGGATGGTTGGCGGCAATCGCATTACTGGCCGCCATGGCGGTGGGTATTCTGGGCCTGTCGCCGGACAGCGCACGGCTCAGGAGGTTGCGCGGGGATTCGGAGGCCCCGGTTCAAGACGACGCTCTTCTTTCTCCGGCGGACTATGCGCCGGGGAATGTCGCACCGGCGGAGTCTCCTGAGCGGGACGCCGTCCGCGAACAGGCTGGGGGCGGCGCGATCAAGGAGGCCGGCGCGGGTGCGCTGAGGCGTGCGTCGAGCAGTCCAGAGCACGATTCCTATGAGGGGGGCGGCCGAGGGGATCGCTCGGTAGTCGCGCAACGGGACTCGTCCGCCGAGAGCGGTGACGTCGTCGATCTTCGAGACGTAGTCGATGTGCCGGCGGTGGACCATTCCACGGGCTCCATTCGGGTTGAGTTGATGGGGAGTAGTGAGCAAGTCGAAGTCCTTCTTGACGGTGAAAGCAGAGGATTGACCCCGCTGCTGCTTTGCCGAATCCCACCCGGACCGCACAAGCTCACCTTAGTTCGAGACGGCCGGTCCTGGGACGAGGAAGTCACGATCTCCGCCGGCGACACGACGCTGGCCGTCTGTTCATTGTTTGATCAGCCCGCCCCGTAGGCGTCGGCCCCGATGAATCACGGACCGCCTTCTGCGCTATGGGTCGGCGGAACGCACGTCGTGCCCCCGGCGTAGCGGTGTCCTCTTTTCCTATTCTCTTCATCTTAATCCCCCGGGCAATCCCGCACGACGGCAACCCGCATGAATCGGAAAGCAAGCGCGGCACGCGGGGCTCCCTGCCTGCGCGGCCTTGTTGAGAGGGTACCGGCTGTGATCCTGCCGGGCGCCTCGCACGTCGCCGGCTATCATATCGCGGCCTCCCTCTGCGACGGTGCGCCGCCGGAGATCGGTCATGCCGCCGGCGTTGTCGCTTGTTTGTGCTTTGGAGCGGCACTCTTGGTGGGGACGCGCTTACGCCCGCTCCGGGTCGCGCTGATCGTGGGCTGTTTCCTGCTGGCGGGCCTCGGCCGCGGTGCGTACACGGAGAGGAAGAGCCGCGACGTGACTACCGAGCTCTCCTCTTTTGAAGGGGAAGACGTGACCGTGGTCGGGATCGTGTCGGGCTTCCCTTCAATAATCGAGGGTGGTCTGCGCTTTACGCTTGAAGTGTGCTCCGCGCGCTCGGCCGATCGTTCCCGCCGATGGGAACGCAGTCGTCCCAGGCTTCTCGTCACCCTTAGACCCTCGGCGGAGGTCCATTACGGCGACCTCCTCAGTCTTACCGGGAAGCTCGCTATTCCGACGGGTCCCAGAAACCCGGGCGGCTTCGACTACAAGGGATATCTGTCAAGCAAGGGTCTGTGTGGCGTCTTCAGGGCAAAGAAGCACGCGGCCCGGTTGCTCGACGAGGGATATGGGATATCTCTTTTCTCCCGCGTCTTGGGTCCCACTCGCCGCGGCATAGGCGGCATGCTCGGGGATCACCTTGAGGGTGAGCCGCATGCCCTGATGCGCGGACTTCTGCTGGGGGACCGTTCCCTTCTGGACCCTGAGCTGCGCGATGCGATGGCGCAGGCGGGAGTCGTGCACATCATGGCGGTTTCGGGACTGCACGTGGGGCTTGTCGCTTTGATCCTGGGCTGGGGGGCGAGGTGCGCCCTCCTGAGCGCGAGGGAAGCGGAAGTGCTCAGCCTTGTCGGGGTATGGCTCTTCTGCGCGATAGTCGGTTTTCCGGCATCGGCCTGCAGGGCCGCTTCCATGGTGTCGGCGTACTTGGTTTGCCGGCGTTTGGAGCGGCCCGCGACCGCGTTCGGGTCTTTGGGAGCGGCGGCCTTCGTGATGGCCGTCGTTCACCCCGGCTGGGCCTCGACCCCGGGGTTCCAGCTCTCTTTCTCGGCGGCCGCCGGAGTCTTGACCTTCAAAGACACGATTGTGACATGTATTGAAAGGCTGGGGCGGGAGCCGGGCCCCATCCTGAAATCCGCCGCGACCTTGGCCGGGGCGTCTCTCGGCGCCCAGATCACGTCTTGGCCTCTCGTGGCGCTACATTTCGGCCGGACCCCCCTCCTTTTTCTAGTGGGCAACGCCGTGGCCGTTCCTCTGGTTGGAGTTCTCCTGACGTGGGGCCTGACGGCTCTCGCGCTCAATGTCGTGTCGGCCGTCGCGGCGGGCTGGGTTCTTGCCTCGTGCTGGGCGGCCGCTTCGGCGCTGATTGAGTTCTGTACGCACGTGGGTTCGATCCCGTGGGCATCCGTTTCCATACCCGCGTTCGGCGCGGCGTATGTTGCGATATACTTCATCGCTCTCGCCGCGGCGGCTTCCTCGCGGGGAAGACGCAGGCTCTGTGCGGGCGGTGCTTTGGCGGTCTGCTCGCTCGCGATCTGTCTGGGGGTGCCGAGGCCGTCCCGAGGAGGGGAGCTGGAGGCGGCGTTCCTGGACGTCGGGCATGGAGACGCATGCGTGGTTCTGGCCCCGACCGGGGAGACAATGCTCGTGGACGCGGGTGCGAGTCTGATGGGGTGGGACGCGGGCGAGAGGATCATCGTCCCATATCTCAGGCAGAGAGGCGTGCGGGAGATCGATCGCGCCGTAATATCTCACGGCGACGGCGACCACTGGGGCGGTTTGGAGTGCTTGGCGGATCACGTTCCCGTCAAAGAACTGGTCCTGCCGCGGGCCGTGCCCCTTGGCCCCCTGGCCGACTTGGTGCCGGAACTGGAGGCGGAAGGGACCTCGGTGCGCTGGGTCGAAGCAGGCGACACGCTCCCCCCGATGGGCGGGCTGGAATGTGTCGTCGTCCATCCCTCACCGAGATTTGAGGAGCTGCGGGGCCGGGAGCTCGGGGAGGATCTGAATGACAGGTCGCTGGTGTTGAGGGTGACCTTCGGCGGAATTGTCTTCCTGATGACCGGAGACATCGAAGCGGCGGCCGAGGAATGGCTGGTTGGCGGGCGCCCGGCGGCACTGTGCGCCCTACTGGACTGCACGGTGCTCAAGGTACCTCACCACGGCAGCAATACTTCGAGCTCTGCCGCGCTCATATCGGCGGCCTCGCCGCTCGCGGCTGTTATCTCCTGCGGGCCGAAGGAGCGATTCAACCTGCCGAGGCCGGAAGTATTGGAGAGGTTAAGAGCGCACGGAGTATCGACGATGATGACGGTCCGCGACGGCGCGGTGCTTGTAAGGACGGACGGCGAGAGAGTGACGGTCACGCCGTACTTGAGGCCGTCGGAATCGTTCGTGCTCTACCCGGCGGATGGGTGAGCGATGTCTCCCCGGGGAGCGACCGGAGATCCGTCGCCCGGCGAGACTGGATGAGGGCGGACGATCTTTCGTAGCGACCATTTGTGCAGGAGGGAGCCGAGATCCACCTCAGCGAAGCTGAGGTTAGCTCGGCGACCGGGCGCAGGGAGCAAGGAAGATCGTTCGCACGCACCGCAGGAGAGGGCAGAGAGCCACTTCCGCGAAGCGGGCGCGGGGGCCCAAGAAGACCTTTCGCCCGCACCGGACAATCGGAGGGTTGCTCAGACGTGCCGCGCATGTATGATTAGGATACGGAGCGCGATGAGGAATGGTACCGGATCCAACACAGGGGGTTGCAGGTGCGAGCTCACAACCATCTTCTGGGCGTGCTTAGCCTAGGGCTTCTTGCGGGCTTGGCGTTCGCGTTCGGACCGGCGGGCTACTATGCGATCACGCATGATTATCTAGATCACAAATTCTACAGGACGATTCTGTACCTCGTGGGTGGAGGCATCGGCCGGTTTCTACCCCCGGCGCTCGTAATTGTGGCCGCGATCGCGGCAGTGACGTTCGGTTGGGCGCGGCTGCGCGATCGGGGATCGAGCATGCTCCCGAAGCTGCTCGGAATCGCCGCCGGGGTCGCGTTCTTCCTGGGGTTCGGTTTCAGACACAATCACTCGCACTTTTTCGAGTACTGGCTCGTCAAGAAGAGGATCGTATTGGGCGTGAAGACGCCCGAGGCGCTCTTCCACTGGGACGTGTGGAGACCGAACATAATGATAACCGCGGCGGCGCTCTTGTGCGGCTTCATTGTCTGGTGGCTGGCCCGCCGGGCTATCCCCGAAAGAGGAGGCGTCGGGCGGGCGTTCTGGAGAAGAATGGGGCATCCGGTCGCCGCCGCTCTTCAGATCGCGATTGTAGCGGCCGTCCTTTTGGGAGCGCAGATCGTACGCGACTCGGGCTCGGATCGTCCCAACATAGTCATGGTCTCCCTCGACACTCTCAGGGCGGATCACCTGGGCTGCTACGGCTACTTCCGGGACACCTCGCCGGAAATCGACCGGCTGGCGGCCGAAGGGATAAGGTTCGAGTGGGCGTTTTGCCAGGCGCCCAGCACCGAACGGTCCCATATGTCGATGTTCACCTCGCTCTATCCCACGGTCCACGGGGTCAGTCTCAGGCATAGGCTTCAAGACGGCAGGGTCACACTGGCCGAGTACCTGCGTGAAAGCGGGTATAGGACGGCCGCCTGCACCGACGCCGGCTACATGAGACGAGGGTTCGGCTTCGCCCAGGGTTTCGAGCGCTACGAGGATTTCAAGATGGTGGGTCTGGCCCGGTCGGTTCCCAGGGTGCTGGGCTGGATGGACGAGTGGGCGGCCGATGAGCCCTTCTTTATTTTTCTGCACACATACGAGATCCATTCTCCCTACGCTCCGCCCAAGCCTTGGCGGGACATGTTCGTCGATCCCGAATACGACGGCGGTTTTCACCCGGGCTCGGCCGAGCTGACGGCGGTCCGGAGACGAGTTCAAGCCGATCCCGAGGCAGGGCACGGACTGTCTCCCGAAGACGTGGAGTTCATCAAGGCGCGCTACGACGGCGGAATCCGATTCACCGATCACTGGATGGGGGAGTTTATCAAGGGTCTTGAAGAGCGGGGACTCCTCGATAAGACGTGGCTCGTCGTCACATCGGACCACGGAGAGGAATTCACCGAGCACGGCACGGTCTTGCACGGTGAGCTATATCATACGAATACCCACGTCCCGCTTATCGTGCGGGCGCCGGGCGGCTCGCCGGGCGGGATCACTATCCCTGAGATAGTGGAATTGCTGGATCTTATGCCCATGTTCCTGGAGATCGCCGACATCGAGCCCGTTGACGTGCTCGAGGGGGTGAGCCTTCTGCCGTTGATCAACGGGGACTCCGGCGGGCGCTGGAACGTCGCGTTCAGCGAACACCCCGGAAAGCCCGGATGGCGCAGGGGGATCACTTCTCCCACTCTACACTTGATAACCTCCTTCTTGCCCGGGGATCTCGAAGTCTATGACTACCGCGCCGACCGCCTCGAACAAAATCCGATAGGCGGCAGCTACCGTTTTGAGGAAGTCGGCAATCTGATCTCACTGATGGATGAGTGGACCAAGAAGCAGGTGGCAGCGGCCGAGGCCTATGGAGGGCCCGAACGCCTGGAAGTGGATGCGGACACGGAATCGCAACTTCGCAGCTTGGGCTACATAAAGTAGACTCGCGCGGGAAGTCCGGCCTCTTGCGCCGGCGCGCCGGATGGCATATTCTCATGACCGGCGGGGCTTACACGCAGACGGCGCGATTCAACCGCGGCACAGAGGCCGCCGGAGCCCGGGTGAGGGGCGAGCAGGAGCAGGGGCGCGTTGATTTTGGCTCAAGGGGGGCTCGGTTTTGAACGTGAAGGCAGACAATCCCGACGGCAAAACAGCGATCGGGGTGCTTGCGTCGGGGAGAGGAACGAACCTTCAGGCCGTCATCGACGCGACCGCGTCCGGGGAGCTCCCCGCGCGAGTGACCGTGGTCCTCAGCGACAACGAGGACGCTTTCGCGCTGGAGCGGGCGAGAAGGGCCGGCGTGCAAGCGCTTCATATTCCGCCGGGGCGGTTTAGGACGAAGCTCGAGCCGGAGATCGAGCGGCGGTACGTCGAGGCGCTCATTGACAGGGGGGTCGACCTGGTGCTCTTGGCCGGATTCATGAGAGTGCTGCACGGTGATTTCCTCCGGGCGTTTCCGGACCGCATCATGAACATACACCCTTCGCTATTGCCTTCCTTCCCCGGCCTAAACGCGCAGAAGCAGGCCTGGGACTACGGCGTCAAGGTCGCCGGATGCACCGTTCACCTGGTGAACGATACCGTTGACGGCGGGGCGATTATCCTTCAGAGGGCGGTCCAAGTCATGGAGGATGACACTCCGGACACTCTGGCCGCGAGGATACTGAAGGAAGAGCACCGCTGCTACGTGGACGCCGTCGGACTCTTCTGCCGGGGCAGGCTGAAGATCGAGGGGCGCAGGGTGCGCGTCCTGCCGGCGTCCCCGAGCGCATGAGCGACGCGTTTTTCGGGACAGGCCGCGCCGCATCAACGTTTGATGAGGGCGGCTCAGGGGGGGGCAAGTCACGGCCTTGCCCGCCGTGTTTGGGAGCGGGATGCGGGAGTTGGATGGCGGGGAGAAGGGGGCAGCCGCCCCGGTCGGGGGCATCCCGGCGAGTCCGGAGCGATCATAACTATGAAGGCTGAACAACCAAAGAGGGGACCCGCGCGTGAAGGCGATAACTGAGCTTGACCTGGGTGAATTCAAACCGAGTTTTACCGGAAAAGTCAGAGAGGTGTTCGAAACGGGCGATAGGCTCGTAATAGTCGCATCGGACAGGATATCCGCGTATGACCATATTCTCCCGACGGGCATACCAGGCAAGGGAGCAATCCTGACGACGATGTCCGCTTTCTGGTTCGACCGGCTGCGTTCGGTTGTGGACAATCACTTCATAACCTGCAGGGTCGAGGACATGCCTCCTCCTTTCAGCGACCACAAATCGCTCCTTTCCGGCCGCGCGATGCTCGTAAGAAAGGCGTCGAGGTTCGACGCCGAGTGCGTCGTAAGGGGGTATCTCGCCGGATCGGGATGGAAGGAGTATACGGCGAGCGGAAAAGTCTGCGGGATAGAGCTTCCGCCCGGGCTGACTCGGTCGGAGAAGCTGCCCGAGCCTATCTTTACCCCCGCGACCAAGGCCGTCGAAGGTCACGACGAAAACGTAAACTTCGAGGTCTTCACGGGCATCGTGGGAGCGGAGCACGCCGAGAGCCTGCGTGAAATCAGCGTCGAGCTTTACAAACGGGCTCATGAATACTCAATGGCGAGAGGATTGGTTCTCGCCGATACCAAGTTCGAGTTCGGAACGATCGGGGGAAAGGTGGTCCTGATAGACGAGGCTCTGACGCCGGACTCCTCGCGATTCTGGGCGCTGGAAGACTACGAGCCCGGGGCGGAGCAGATGAGTTTCGACAAGCAGTACGTGAGGGACTACCTCGACGGTATCGGCTGGGATAGAACGGCGCCGGCGCCGGCGTTGCCCGACGAAATAGCCGCCAAAACGAGAGAGAGATATCTTGAGGCGTTAAGGAGACTGGAGGTTCCTTTTGATAAAGGTCAATAGGGCGCTTCTCAGCGCGTACGACAAAGAGGGTCTGCCGGAGCTTGCCGAGGTTCTCGCTTCGCTTGACGTGGAGCTGGTCTCGTCGGGAGGCACGGCCGCCCTGCTGAGAGAACACGGGCTGAAGGTGCGCGAGGTCGGGGATCTCACCGGCTTCCCCGAGATGTTGGGAGGACGGCTCAAGACTCTGCACCCGAAGCTGCTGGGCGGGCTGCTCTATAGAAGAACCTCCGATGAAGACGTATCCCAAGTCGAGGAGCACGGGTTGATTCCGGTGGACATGGTAGTAGTGGATTTCTATCCGTTCGAGCGCGCGGCCGCGGCCGGAGACTCGATGACCGAGGCGGAGAAGATAGAGCTCATAGACATCGGCGGGCCGACCATGGTCAGGGCGGCGGCGAAGAACTGGGCCCACGTGCTCGTGCTCACGGATCCCGGCCGGTACGAAGAGGCGGCGGTCCGGCTCAAGGAGGGCGGAGGGAAAGTCAGCCCTGAATTCAGCCGGGCGATGGCCGTGGAGGCGTTTCGGAAAACCTGTATTTACGACGCGATGATATCGCGCGAGCTCGGCGCGTCCGAGGCCGAGATGTTTCCGTTGACGTACGTGAGAGGTTTCAGGCGTAAGACACTGCTCCGGTACGGTGAGAACCCGCATCAGAAGGCGGCCCTCTACGTCGAGCCCGGGAGGGAGGGCGGCGTGGCGGGCTCGGATCCCCTGCATGGGAAGGCCCTTTCATTCAACAACCTTTGGGACCTACAGGCCGCATGGGACGCCGTGGCGGAGTTCGACCGGCCCGCATGCGTTGTGGTAAAACACCGCAACCCTTGCGGCGTCGCGACGGCGGATGATCCCGCGACCGCGTTTGTGAAGGCGAGGGACGCCGACGCTCTGAGCGCGTTCGGCGGCGTGATCGCCTTCAACCGGGAGGTGGATACGGCGGCATCCGAGGCCGTCGCTTCCTCTTTCTTTGAGTGCGTGGTCGCGCCCGCCTACGAGGACGCCGCTCTGGAAAGGCTTAAGAAAAAGAAAAACCTCCGGCTGTTGAAAGTGGACCGGGCCGCGGGGAGAAGCGCCGGTCCGGTCGAACGCGGATTGGGGGGAGGACTTCTCATAGAGGAGCACGACCCGCCCGGAGTTGTCCCTGAAATGAAGCCGGTCACCGAGAACGAGCCCACAAGCTCGGAGATCGACGACTTGCGTTTCGCCTGGGCCGTTGCCAAGCACGTTACGTCGAACTCGATAGTGCTCGCCAAGGACGGCGTAACGGTCGGTATCGGATCGGGCCAGACAAGCCGTATTGACGCGCTGAACGTGGCGATTATGAAGGCCGAACGCGCCGACGCCGACGTGAAGGGCGCCGTTATGGCCTCCGACGGCTTCTTCCCATTCAGGGATTGCGTGGATCGGGCGCATGAAATGGGCATAACCGCCGTTGTGCAGCCGGGGGGCTCCGTTCGCGATAGTGAGTCGATAGAGGCCGCCGACTCGCACGGCATGGCGATGTTGTTCACAGGCAGGCGCTGCTTTAGGCACTGATGTTAGGTTTCTTCTCGAAATGGCCCCCGCTCGGCTCCCGCGGCTCGGAGTCCGTGAAGAGGACCGCGTCGATGCGGCTCTCCGCGGCCTTTCTCCCGCTCCCGATCCTCTGGGCATTCTCGTCCGCCGCTCTCGCGGCGCCTTCCAAGATGCTCCTGGACGATCCGGCCGGTTTCGCCGACGGCGCCTTGGCCGAGGCCGAGGCTCGGGCGCGAAAGTGGGGCATGGACGTGCCTCACCCCGCTTTCACTTTCGACGCTTCCAAGTACGAAGGGGCCGTCGCCAAGCGCAACGCGCTCGTCATCCTGATCGACTTCGAGGACAACCAAGGTTCTTTGGCGAAGGGCAACTTCGAGAACTTGCTCTTCAGCAGGGGCACGTATTCGACGGGCAGCATGCGGGATTTTTACCTGGAGAACTCCTACGGCCTGCTTGACGTTCAGGGACAGGTCGTAGGGTGGGTGAGGTCATCGAGGACTTACGAGTACTACCACGACTTCAGCGCCGGCCTGAATCTCAGTCCGATGACCGATCGAAACGCGCGGGGGATGGCGGAGGAAGCCCTTCGGCTTGTAGATCCTTTCGTGGACTTCTCCGACTTCGACAACGACGGGCCCGACGGTGTTCCTTCGTCCGGAGACGATGACGGCTACGTCGACGCGCTCTTGATCGTGCACGCCGGCCCGGGGGCCGAAGAGACCGGCAGGCCGACCGACATCAGATCTCACCAGTCGTACTTTCTGGACGACCAGGTCTATGACGGGGTCCGAGCGGCGCTTTACACCACCGAGCCCGAGAACGGGAAAGTCGGAGTGTTCGCTCACGAGTTCGGCCACACGCTGGGGCTACCCGATCTCTATGACTTGAGCGGGGCGGGGCTGGGGCTCGGCGACTGGTCGTTGATGGGAACGGGTGTCTGGCTGGACGAGGGCCGTACGCCGGCGCACTTGGATGCCTGGTCCAAGGTCTTTCTGGGTTTCGTTGAGCCGTTGATACCGGAATCCAACGCGGCGGGCGCGGTTCTGCCTCCGATCGAGGAGGAGCCCGCCGTATATAAGGTGTGGACGAACGGGCGTCCGGGGAGCGAGTACTTCCTCGCGGAGAGGCGCGAGCGGCGCGGCTTCGACTCATACCTTCCCGGAGAGGGGATGCTGGTCTACCACGTGGATGAGGCCATTCGTCTTCAGAACGACCCCAATCATTACAAGGTGGCACTTGAGCAGGCCGACGGGCTGATGCAGCTCGAGTTCGGCTTTGGAAACGCGGGAGACACGGGCGACCCCTACCCTGGGGCTACCGGGAACACGCTTTTCGGCTACAACGCGAATCCCTCCAGTCAGGCTTACGACGGTTCGAACACTCAGGTCTCTCTTTCCGACATCAGAGAGGGACTCGGCGCGACGATCTTTGATGTCGAGGTCGAGACGAAACCCGAGTTCGTGCTTGTCGGCGCGGCCGTCGAGGAAGTCGAGGGTGACGGAGACGGTCGGGTCGAGCCCGGTGAGCGCGGCCGGGTGAACGCCCTTCTGACCAACGTGGGGTTGGGGGCCTCTGGCGTTCAAGGCTTCATAGAAGCGGTCGATCCGGCTGTTGTCCTGGAGAGCTCGACCGTGTCCCCGGGAGACGTTCGGGCCGATTCGAGCTTCAGCGGGGAGTTCACTTTTTCGCTTGACCCGGGGGTGGACGTCGACCCGATAGAGATGGCTTTTGAAATGGAGATCACGGACGCGCAGGCGCGATCGTGGGATATCTCCTTCGCCGTCGGGGGCGGAGAGGTCTTCGGGTTTTCGGATGACTTCGAAGAGGGAGGCTCTTGGTCGCACGCCCCGGTTACCGAAGGGCGGGCGGACGCGTGGGCCGTCACGACGGAGCGCGCTCGCTCGGGGGATTTCTCATGGAGGTTCGGATCGGGGCCGGCTTACCCCAACCTGTCGGACGGCGCCCTTGTGAGCCCGCCCATTGTCCTTCGAGAGGGATCGCAGCTCGGCTTCTTCTACTGGGTGCGGGCCGAGTCGCTGGGGTCGTCGGCGGCGTGGGACGGCGGCGCTGTTGAGATATCACATAAGGGGGGGGCTTGGCGGAAACTGGATCCCGTGGGCGGCTATCCTTTCACTGTGCTGGAGTTCGGAGATACGCCTCTATCCGGGAGGGGCGTCTTCGCCGGGATAAGGGACTGGAAGAGGGCCGTGTTCGATCTGTCGGAGTACGTCGGTCTCGTGAGACTGCGGTTCAGGTTTGTCTCCGACGGCAGTGAGACGGAGGAGGGCTGGTACATAGACGACGTAGTCGTGACAGCGAGAAGCTACATCGCGTCGCTTGGCGGGATCAGCGAGGTCTTAGACGGGGTAGCCGTCGAAGTCGAGGTTGCGGAATTGACCGGGCCGTTCAACGGCGCCGGGTTCGATATCTACAGGAAGATCGACGGAGGGCCCGCCGGGGCGACAGGCGGCGGCGGCGGCGGGGTCGCCGGCTTCACTCTGCTCAATGAGGAGCCTCTTGTCCCCGACGCCGAGGGTCTGGTGTCCTACGTGGATGAGAGCGCGCAAAGAGGACGGGCCTACCTTTATCTGGTCAAGGATCTCGGTCCCGCCCCCGGGGGCCTGGTCTCGTATCTCGGACCGGGCATGATTTACCTATGCTTGGGGCAGTCACGGGCCTCGACCCGTCCCGTCTTCCCGAATCCGTTCGTGCCGAGAGGCGACGGCGTCGCCGGACTTTCGATCGCCCTGCCCGATCCCGAGTGTGTGCGCGAGCCCGTGCGCGTGGACGTCCGGATAGTCGACGCCGCCGGCAGAATCGTGCGGAGAATCCCCGTCGGCGCCGTGCCGTCCGGGCTGAGAGAAGTGTTCTGGGACGGGCGGGACGAGGACGGAGAGTTGGTGCCGAGCGGTGTATACCTTTGGCGAGTTGAAGTCTCGGGGGCGGTCCTGGGGGAGAAGCTGGTTGTAATAAGATAGTGTTTCGTCGGGCGAAGAGGTGACCGGTTGCGATTCAGGTTGTTTGCACTATTCGTCGGTTTGGCGGCGGCGCTCACGGTAGCGCCGGCATGCCTGGCTGAGACCGCGCCGGACCCGAACGAGCGCGACACGATCCGGGATCTGCTCGAGAGGCTGGAAAAGACCCGCGCCGTAAGATGGTGCGCCGTGACGGAGGGGATAGCGACCCTCGTCGTCGACGGCGCCGAGAGTGAAAAGCTGCTGGTAGAGAGCCTCCCGGCCTTGGCCCAATCCGAGAAGGAACAAATCAGTGCCGAGATAAGTCTTAAGGCGGCTTCAGCACTCGCCGCCTTCGGTTTTTTAGACGAGGCCCTCGCTTTCCTTGACGCGCTCGCCGAGGAGCCGACGGAGGGAGATGCGCTTTTCCTCAAGTCATGGTGTCTTGACGGGACGGACAGGGCCGCGGAGGCCTCCAAGGGGTACGAGATCTATGAACGAGGCGGGGGGCTCTTAGGAGATTACGCTCTGCTGCGCGGCGCGAGATGTTTGAAGAAGCAGGGGTTCACCGCCGCGGGAGCCAAAGTCTTGGAGCGCCTTGTTCAGCGATGGCGCGCGGGCCCGCTCTGGGATGAGGGTGTGATCGAGCTCTGCGACTACTATCTCGATCTTGAGCGGTATGAGAGCTGCGCGGCCGTTGCGGAGCTCGCCGCGTCGGAAGCGCGAAGCGAGAGGTACAGGTATTCGGGGCTCCACTATCTCGCTCGCGCGTTCGAAGAATCGGGTCGCCGCGCGGAGGCGGTTTCTGTTTACTGGAAGATCGTCCAAGGGAACCCGTCGCACCCGAAAGCCGGCGATGCCTTTGTTTCGTTCCGGGAGATCAAGGCCGGGTTGGGGATGGAGCTCGGGGATGAGGAACTCTACCGGGGAGGCGTCGCCCTTTCCAAGACGGGCAAGCACAAGGAGGCGTACGAGGTCTTGAAGGAGCTGGCGGCAAGGGGCCGGGGCCGCCGCCACTGGCGCGACGGCGTCGGAGAAATGGCCCGGATCAGTTACGCGAGGAGGAGGTATACGGAGGCTTCCGAGCACTTCAAAGTCCTCGCGGATGAGGGGGGTCCCGGGGCCGATGAGGCGCTTCTGTGGCATGGAAAGTGCGAGCTGAGGGCCGGCAGATACGAGCGCGGCTTTGAGATATTGGAGCGACTCGGACGAGACCCCGGAGACGTGTCGATACGGGCCGAGGCGTTGTGGGAGGCTGCAAGGGAGAAAGAGAGCCAGGGGCTCATAAGTGAGGCGTTGCCGGACTACGCCTACGCGGCGGAAAACCTCTCGAAAGCGGAGCTCGGACCCGAGGCCTGCTGGAGGCTGGGGTTTTGTAGATATCTTACGGATGATTTGGAGGGGGCGCGGGAGGCCTTTGTCTTTGCCGCGGATGTCTCACGGGCCGCGTATCTCAGGGCGCAGTCCTTGTATTGGCTGGCGAAAACGCTTTGGCGAATGGAGAGGCGAGCCGAAGCCGAGAGTGCCCTTCGGAAGGCCGCGGCGGAGGGGCCGGGGGTTTACTATGGCGCGCGTGCGGCCTGGATACTGGAAAAGGACATGGGCGAGCTCGAGAACCAGTCGTTTTCTCTTCCGGGCGCGAGCGCCGTCGCGGGATCGGATCCCGCGGCCGCCGGCGAAGGGCCGGATTCGGGTGAGGGGACCGCGGAGGCGACTCAGGGAGAGAACTCTTTGATCGGTCCCGGGGGGCCAGCTATGCGTTCCCCGGACCGCGACTCCTTGCGTGAGACGCCGGACGGCACGGCCCATCCCTGCGGCGAAGTCGTAGATTATCCGGGCCTAGAGTTGCTCTCGCGAGGATCACGCTTCTCCGTCGGCGGCGCGGAATGGCACTTGGCGCGCGGCGTCCGCCTTCTCTCTTGGGGAGATAGGCGTCGCGGATCGGCAGAGATAAGAAGGGCGGTGAAGCTCGGATTCGGAAGAAGCGAGGCTGTCGCCGTCCTGAACTTTCACGGCTGCTACATCGAGGCGATGCTCTTGGCGGGAAGCCCCGGGCCGGGGCTTGATTCCCGCCCTTCCGATAGGAATCTCTATGCGTCATTCCCACTGGCCTTCGCCGATCACATCTGGCGCCACTCGGCGGAAGCCGGCCTGGACCCATTCCTTGCGCTCTCGATCGCCCGGCAGGAGAGCCGCTTCGACCCCGGGGCGGTTTCCGGTGCGGGGGCCTGCGGCTTGATGCAGATCATGCCCGGCACCGGCAGGAAGATGTCCCGCGAGCTGGGTATTCGTTGGAGGGGGAGGCACGGTCTTCTCGATCCACGGACGAACATTAGAATGGGTTCGCGCTATTTCGCTGAGATGCTCGACGCCCTCGGCAATTTGCCCGCAGCACTCGCCGCTTACAACGGCGGAGCGTCCAAGGCCCGGGAGTGGGCGGCTCTCGCGGAGGGGAAGGGGCTGGACGCCTACATAGAGATGATCGGCTACCGTGAAACCAGAAAGTACGTGAAGCTCGTAATCATGTGGTACCTGACCTACCTACGGATGTATCACCCGGAATGGGGAGGGAGCCCCCCATCCCCGGCCTCTCATCCGGCCGGTGACCCCGCGGAGCAGGGTCGTTGACTTGGCTTGAGCAGGGTGCTATTACGGTGAGGGGGACGGCTGCGGCGCGGGCGAAGGTGTTTCTCGGGACCCCGCGCCCGCTTCGCCGAGCTAATTGCGGCTTCGCGGCAGTGGATCTCGGCTCGCTCCTGCGAAAGGGGTCCTTTCGAAACATCCTTCGCACGCGTTGAGGTGCGCCTGGTGTTGGTTCTTGGCGTGGGGAGGTGGGTCTCGGCTCCCTCTTGGGGAAACAGTCGCTGCGCAAGACCGGGCGGCGATTCGGATGAAGGCGGGGAACAACGTCTATGATCGGAGAGCTTCACCGCAAGGCGATCCACATCTTCTCATTGGTCATTCCGGTCGGGTATTATATCTTGCCCGAGGAGAACGCCAGGAAGGCTCTTCTTGTCGCGGCGGTGGTCGCCGTCGTAATTGAAGCTCTCCGTCTCAATGAGCCCCATTTGAGACACATAACATTCAGACTCGCCGGCGCGCTTCTTCGCGAGCACGAGAAGACCGGCCTCTTCTCCTCGACCTATCTCATTCTGGGCTCACTGCTCTGCGCGCATTCTTTCTCAAAGCCCGTGGTAATAGCGGCCGTTCTCTTTCTGATTCTGGGAGACGCCGCCGCGGCCCTTGTGGGGAGAGTGTTCGGCCGCACTCAGATTTTCGACAAGACCCTCGAGGGGAGTCTCGCTTGCCTTGGCGTTTGTCTTGCCGTCGGAATGCTTCTGGGGCTGGTGCCCGACTTGGACCTGCCGTTGAAGGCGGCCGTGGCGGGAGCGGTTACGGCCACGGTCTTCGAGCTCCTGCCCATTCCCCTCGACGACAATTTCAGGATACCTCTCTCCGCCGGCTTCGCGATGCGGTTGGTGATGTCATAGGAGGCCGCCTTGCCCGAGTTTCTGTACAAGCTGCTGGGAGAAGACGAGAAGAAGTGGCAAACGAAGTTCTTCTACGAAGAGGTGGGGCGCCCGGGCAATCCCGACACCTTCTTCATGCTGCTTCTCGCGTCCCCCAGGCGACGCGGTGAAGAAGCACAGCCCAATTCCGTCGCCGTGGAGATCTACTCAAAACTGGTCAATCACTACTCTCGAAATCATCTGGTTAGGGATCCTCGGCGGATGGTGAGAGAGCTTGTGGAGATCGTGGGCGCGGAGAGCGCCGGGATCCGCGAGAGCAAGACGGACCTCGCCGCCGGTTTCCTTCACTTGAAGGGCCGCCGGGGAGCGGCAGGCTCGATCGGCAGGCTCAGGGCGGGTTTCGCCGGGCAAAACGGGATCGTCGCTTCTTCTCCCGTGGTGGGCGGGTCCAAGGGACGATCGGCGGAGGGACAGGTTTCTCTGGATTTCGGCGAGACCGTCGAGAGGGATCTGGACGAGTTGCCGGCATTCTTCATAGCTCCGTCAAGCGCTACCGCCGTAGGGGAAGAGCCGATGCGAAAATTCGTGTGGGATTTCGTATCGGATGAGGCGGGCCTCGCCGACAAAGCCCCCGCGAGCTGGGAGCATGTGCCCTGTCTTGTGGGGCTAGCGGCCGAACCCTCTGAGGAGGTTCCGCCGGCGGAGCCCGGGCAGAGACCGCACGATCCGAAACCGGCTACGGTAGGAGACCCGGCGCCTTCACGCCGGCTCCTATATTGGATCAGCGGAATCGCCGCCGCTTTGGTCGTTGCCGTGACGGCGGTCGTTCTGACCACGAGGGAGCCCGGTGCTCCCGGAGCGACCTCCGTTACCACACAGGCCGTGGAGAGCGAGCGAGCGGACTCTCCTTCCGATGCGCCGCCGGCCGAGGCGGATGCCCGCGCGATTGTCGAGGAGGCAAGAGAAGGGGCGCGCGAGGGGGCTTCCGAAGAGCCCGCCCCGGAGACGGATGACGGTGCCGCGGAACACGCGGGAGTGAGCTTGTCCCTTGAGTGGCGAAAGTCATTCGGCCAAGTGCTCACTTCTTCTCCCGTAGCCTTCGGCGACGCCCTGGCCTTTGGCTCGAGGGGCGGGGCGGTCTATTGCGTGTCGAAGGCGGACGGATCCAAGCGCTGGACATTCAAAGGCCCGGACGGCTTCGGCTCCTCACCCGACGTTTGGAGCGGCAGACTATACATAGGATGCTATGACGGCAGCATATTCTGCCTGGATACGGGGGACGGATCGGAGCTCTGGCGATATCGAACCGGAGGAAAAGTCGTCTGCTCTCCCGTTGTAACCGAAGGCGGACGGGTGCTGGTTGGGTCCTTCGACGGGAAGCTCTACTGCCTTTCCGCCGACGGGGACCTCCTGTGGGACTTCAATTCGGGATCGCGCATATGGGCGTCTCCGCGGTTGGAGGGAAGCTCGGTGCTCGTAGGAGATCTTGGCGGGAGAGTCCATTGCCTGGATCTCAATACGGGGCGGCCGCGCTGGGCCGAGTCGGCGGGCGGAGAGATATACGGCTCCCCCGTCGTTCGAGAGGGCGCGGCGTACTTCGGCTCTTCCAACGGGAAGGTGATCGCTTTCTCTACCGACGACGGCCGACGGATATGGGAGCACGCCCGTCGGGGATCGGTTTCTTCTTCTCTGGCGCTTGCCCCCGACGCGCTCATCGCCGGCTTCGAGGACAAGACGCTTGCCGCTCTGGCGCCCGCGGACGGGAAGGTGATATGGGAGACCGCTCTGCCGGGACCAGTCAGATCCAAGCCGGTGACGGTCGGCCGATTCGCCGCCGTCACATGTTTCGACGGCTCCGTCGTCCTGGTGGATATCTTAACCGGGGCCGTCGCCGCCGGCTTCAAAGCCGAGGACTCGGTGTACGCGACGCCTGTTGTGTCGGGCGGCATTGCGTACTTCGGCGACATGAAAGGCGATTTCACGGCCCTCGCCCTGAACGGTTTGCCCTCCGACTAGTCCGCCGCCCCTTATTCTGCGCGACATGGGGATAGTTCACGACGTCGCATCGAGGTCCCGCGTCGGCGCCGCCTTTGAAAAGGGGCCTCTTAGAAAGCGCTTGAGCGCGCTTCTCCCGGGTGATAAGGTGTTACCGAAGCATATTGTGAACGTTGTTTCGAGAAGTCGGTAGAATAGACCGCCGAGTCCGCGTTACGTAAATCGCAACGTTGAGTCGAGTTGTCGACGGGCGCGATCACCGCGTTTTGAGGCGAGTTTCATGTTTGAGTTCTTCAACAGAATCGGAAAAGCGATCACGGCCGTTGTGACGAAGATAGTGGGCACGAAGTACGAGCGCGACATGAAGCGCATACGGCCCATTGTCGATCGCATAAACGAGATATACGACACGCTCTCCTCGCTCGACGAATCCGAGCTCAAGGCCAAGACGGAGGGTCTCAAGGCGAGGTTCGCCGAGGCGTCGGACGCCGAGGAGGAGCGGGATATCGTGGAGGAGATCCTCCCCGAGGCCTTCGCCATGGTCAAGGAGGCGTGCCGCCGTCTTGTCGGGCGCTCGTGGAGCGTCTGCGGCCAGACGACCGAATGGGACATGGTGCCCTATGACGTCCAGCTCGTGGGGGGGATAGTGCTGCACGAGGGCCGGATAGCGGAGATGGCCACGGGCGAGGGCAAGACGCTCGTCGCGACGATGCCGATGTATCTGAACGCGCTCGTCGGCAAAGGCGTCCACCTTGTGACCGTCAACGACTACTTGGCGAGGCGTGATTCGGAGTGGATGGGGCCCATATACGAGATGCTCGGTCTTACGGTGGGCTGCATCCAGAACGACATGACCCCTGCGGAGCGAAAAGAACAGTACGCGTGCGATATCACGTACGGAACGAACAATGAGTTCGGCTTCGATTATCTAAGAGACAACATGGCGGTTAGGATGGAGGACCTAGTTCAGCGCGGGCACTACTACGCCATAGTGGACGAGGTCGACAGCGTTCTGATCGACGAGGCGCGAACGCCGCTTATCATAGCCGGTCCGGTCGCGCACGCCAAGCAGCAGTTCGACGAGATGAAGCCCCGCGTTGAGAGACTCGTCAGAAACCAGACCCAGCTCGTAAATAAGCTGACCGCGGAGGCGGAGAAGCTGCTGGAGACCGAGAGCGGAGACGACGCCTATACCGCCGGCTTCAAGCTCCTGCAAGTGAGGCGGGGGGCGCCGAAAAACAAGAAGCTGCTCAAGCTCTCGCAGGACGGGGCCATCAAGAAGCTCATACACCGCGTTGAGATGGACTTTATGCGGGACAAGAGAATGGGGGAGGTGGACGAGGAGCTCTTCTACTCGATCGATGAGAAGGGCCAGAACGTATCCTTGTCGGAGAAAGGCAGGGAATGCCTCGCCCCCGACGACAAGGACATGTTCGTCATACCGGACCTTCCGGAAGAGCAGCGCTTGATAGGCGAGAACCCCGATCTCTCGCCCGCCGAGAAGGCGCAGAAGAAGGCGGAAATCGAAGACCTGTACGCCGGGCAGACGGACAGAATCCACTCGATAAACCAACTCGTGAAAGCCTATTCGCTCTTTGAGAAGGACGTAGAGTACGTCGTCAAGGACGGCAAGGTCCTGATAGTCGATGAGTTCACCGGGAGGCTCATGCCCGGAAGGCGCTTCAGCGAGGGACTCCACCAGGCGCTGGAGGCGAAGGAGGGCGTGAAGGTCGAGGGGGAGACGCAGACCCTGGCCACGATCACTCTTCAGAACTTCTTCCGACTTTACGACAAGCTGGCGGGCATGACGGGAACCGCCGAGACGGAGGCGGCGGAGTTCTACCAGATCTACAAGCTGGACGTCGTAGTGATTCCCACCCACAGGCCCGTACGAAGAGTGGACTATGACGACTTGATTTACAGATCCCGCCGGGAGAAGTACAACTCCATCATAGATGAGATAGTGGAAATGCACCAACGGAAGCGTCCCGTCCTGGTCGGCACGGTCAGCGTCGAGGTCTCCGAGACCTTGAGCCGCCTCCTGAAAAGAACGGGAGTAAACCACTCGGTGCTGAACGCGAAGTATCACCAGTCGGAGGCCGAGATCGTCGCCCAGGCCGGCCGGCCGGGCGCCGTGACCATTGCGACGAACATGGCCGGGAGAGGAACCGACATAAAGCTGGGCGACGGCGTGGTCAAGTGCGACGGCACGTGCTCCATAGAGGAGCCGGATTCGGAATTGGACGCCGAGCGAAGGGAGTTGAAGAAGGAGTGCCTCCAAGCGGTTCCCTGCGGGCTTCATATCGTGGGTACGGAGCGGCATGAGAGCCGAAGGATCGATCGCCAGTTGAGGGGGCGAAGCGGACGCCAAGGCGATCCGGGGTCGTCGAGATTCTACCTCTCTCTGGAGGACGATCTGATGCGCCTGTTCGGTTCCGAGAGAATCGCCGGAGTGATGGACAGGTTGGGCGTTCAAGAGGGCGAGGTTATCCAGCACTCCATGGTCACCCGAGCGATAGAGAGGGCCCAGAAGAGGGTCGAGGCCCACAACTTCGACATAAGAAAGCACCTCCTTGAATACGACGACGTGATGAACCAACAGCGTGAGGTGATCTACGGGCTTCGAAGAAGCGCGCTGGAAGGCGAGGACCTTCGAGACGACTTGCTGGAGTATATAGCAGAGGTGGTGGAATCAAAATGCGGCGACTACACGGATCCCAAGTCATATTGGGAGGAATGGGACCTGAACGGCCTTGCACAGGACATGGAGACGACTTTCGTGGTGCCGTTCGACCTCTCGTGGGTCGGGGAGACCAAGGCTTCGGCGGAAGAAGTCGCGGAGAAGCTCCTGGAGTCGGCCCGCAAGGCCTACGAGGCCAGGGAGCAGAACCTCACGCCGGAGGTCATGCGCCAGGTTGAGAAGTACGTGGTCTTGAGGGTGATCGATGAGAAGTGGAGGGATCATCTCTACGAGATAGACCAGCTCAAGGGAGGCATAGGCCTGAGGGCTTATGGTCAGAGGGATCCTCTCGTCGAGTATAAGAGCGAGGCTTACAATATGTTCGTGAGCCTAATGACCGACGTCAAGGACACCATCGTTCGGAACATCTTCCGCGTGAGGGTGACGGCCGAGCCCGAGCCGGTGAGGCGGGCGGCTCCGGCCAGCGCCGAGCACCCGGAGGTGAGCGCTTTCGGCACCCCCGTGGGCCCGGAGGCGGGACCGCCCGGGGGGCCGCCGAGGAAGCGCAAGCCCATTCAAAGGACCGAGGCCAAGATAGGGCCCAATGATCCGTGCGTTTGCGGAAGCGGCAAGAAGTACGAGAAGTGCTGCATGAAGAAGCTTGAAACGGTATAGGCGGTGGCGCGGTCCCATCAGAGGGAAGGATGCCTCCACTTGGGGCCGCCGCCCGCTTTTGCGGCGGACAAAGCCGGATAATCGGGTATAATCAGGCGCCCGGGGCCTCGCGATGAACCTAGGCGCCCGCACGGCCGGGACAGGACGGGCACGGAACCCCATGAACGGAGCACGGCGCCGGTCGCTCCGGGGCCTTTGGCCTGCACAGGGGAGCGGAATAGAATTCAAGGAGGCTGGATGCCAAGCAAAGCGATAATAGTCGAGTCGCCGACCAAGGCGAGGACGATGTCACGGCTGCTCGGAAAGGACTACGTGATCAAGGCTTCGAACGGCCACATCCGAGACCTGCCGAAGAACAAGCTGGGCGTGAACGTGGATGACGGGTTCGAGCCCGAGTACGTGACCATAAAGGGCAAGTCTAAAATTCTTAAGGATTTGAGGGATACGGTTAACAAAGTAGACGAGGTCTTTCTTGGGCCCGACCCTGACCGCGAGGGCGAGGCAATAGCCTGGCACCTGGCGAACTATCTGGGGAAGCACTCCAAGGGCAAGCTCAAGCGGTTGCGGTTCTACGAAGTCACCCGTGACGGTGTGAGCGACGCGCTGAAGAAGCCCCAGGACATAGACATGAAGAAAGTCGATGCCCAGCAGGCGAGACGCGTCATGGACCGTCTCGTGGGCTACCTGGTGAGTCCTTTCCTCTGGACGACGGTGCGCTATGGGTTGAGCGCGGGGCGGGTGCAGACGGTCGCGCTCAGGTTGATATGCGAGAGAGAGGAAGCGATCGTCTCGTTCAAGCCCAAGGAGTATTGGTCGATCACGGCGGAGCTCAAGAACTCGGAGGGCGAGACTTTCCATGCCAAGCTGCACAAGCTGTCCGGGAAGAAGGCGTCCATCCCGAATGAGAAGACCGCCGTTTCAATCGTGGAGTCGCTCGCCGACGAGAAGTGGTCCGTGGCCAAGGTTACTCGCACGAAAAAGAAGAGAAACCCGCTACCGCCTTTCACCACCAGCACGATGCAGCAGGAGGCGTTCAAGAGACTGAGATTCTCCGGCCAGAAGACGATGTCCATCGCTCAGCAGCTCTATGAGGGAGTGGACGTGGGCGACGGAACGGTCGGTCTGATAACCTACATGCGAACGGATTCGACCAGGCTTGCTTCGGACGCGGTGAACACCTCGCGGGATTTCATCGGGAAGCACTTCGGTTCCGACTATGTTCCAACCTCGCCGCGCGCCTACCGCCCCAAGAAGGCGGCCCAGGACGCGCACGAGGCGGTTAGGCCTACGTCGGTGACGAGAACTCCCGAGTCCGTTAAATCGTACTTGTCCGGCCCTCAGGCCCGCCTCTACGAGCTGATCTGGCGCAGGTTCGTCGCGTGTCAGATGGCCCCCGCCGCGTTCGAAGCGACTTCCGTCGACATAGACGCCGGGGCGGCCCTGTTCAGGGCCACGGGAAGCGTGAGGGTCTTCGACGGCTACCTGGCGGTATACGGGGATACGGACGACAACGGATCCGACTCGACCCTGCCCAAGCTCAATGAAGGCGAAGGGCTCGAGCTTCTGCGCCTTGATCCGAAGCAGCACTTCACGGAGCCTCCGCCGCGTTACACCGAGGGAACCTTGGTGAAGGCGCTGGAGGACTACGGGATCGGGCGGCCCAGCACTTACTCCAGCATTGTGAGCACGATTCTCGGTCGAGACTACGTTGAGAGGGACAGGGGAAAGCTCAGGCCGACGGAGCTTGGGATCACCGTGTCGGGTTTGCTGGTCGAGGTGTTCCCCGACGTCTTCAACGTCGACTTCACTGCCTTCATGGAATCCGAGTTGGACCGAGTCGAGACCGGCGAGTCGGAGTGGGCGCGGGTGGTGAAGGACTTCTACGGTCCGTTCAGCAGCAAGCTGTCCGAGGCCGAGAGCAAGAAAGCCGAGATCAAGAAGGGACTTCAGGAAGAATCCGACGTTGTGTGCGAGAAGTGCGGACGCACAATGGTGAAGAAGTTCGGCCGCAACGGTCCTTTTCTCGCCTGTCCGGGTTATCCAGAGTGCAAGAGCACGAGGCCGTTGGACGGGGAGCTGGAATCCGAGGAGAAGTGTGAAAAGTGCGGCGCCCCGATGGTCATAAAGAGAGGAAGGTACGGCCGCTTCCTGGCCTGCTCGAAGTACCCCGACTGCAAGAACGCTCAACCCCTCAAGATCGGTGTTGAGTGCCCCAAGGAAGGTTGCGACGGCGAGGTCGTTGAGAAGCAAAGCAAGCGCGGCAGGGTCTTCTACGGATGCAACAAGTATCCGGACTGCGACTTCGCGTCATGGGACAAACCCGTGGCCGTTCCGTGCCCCAACTGCGGCGCGCCTTTTATGCTTCATAAGGTGACCAAGTCCGGAGGGGAGACTCTCCGGTGTCGGAAGTGCAAGCATCAGGAAAAAGTATGAAGCCGGAGCTTCACGTCGTCGGCGGGGGGCTAGCGGGCGCGGAAGCCGCTTGGCAGGCCGCCCGCCGAGGCATGCTCGTTACGCTTCACGAGATGAGGCCGGTAGTCCGGACGCCGGCCCACCGCTCGTGCATGCTCGCGGAGCTCGTGTGCAGCAACTCGTTCAAGTCCATGGAGACAACGGCCGGCGCGGGATTGCTCAAGGCGGAGCTGAAAGCGCTCGGGTCCTTTCTGATCGAAGCGGCGGAGGAGGCAAGGGTTCCGGCGGGACTGTCGCTTACGGTAGACAGGAGCGTGTTCGCCGAGACGGTCACGGAGAGGTTGGAGTCGTGTCCGGGTCTTACTCTTGTCCGCGAAGAAGTCCGCGAAGTTCCCGACCGGCCGCTCTGCGTTTTGGCGACGGGTCCGCTGACCAGCGCTTCGCTCTCGTCGTCCCTGGCGAAGTTTGTAGGAAAGGAGAACCTTTTTTTCTACGATGCGCTTTCGCCAATCGTCTCCGCTGAATCGATCGACACCGCGGTCGTCTATCCCGGTTCGAGGTACGGTAAGGGAGAGGGGGGGTTCCTCAACTGCCCTTTCACGGAAGAGCAATACCGCCGCTTCCGGGAGGCGATCCTGGGAGCACGGGTCGTTGAGTTGCAAGATGTCGATAATAAGTGCTTTTTCGAAGGGTGCCTCCCGTTGGAGGAGCTGGCGGCGAGGGGCTACCAAACGCTTGCCTTCGGGCCGCTCAAGCCGGTGGGTTTGACGCCCCCGACTTGGGATCGGCGGGCGTTCGCGGTTCTTCAGCTCAGGCCCGAAAACAGAGAGAACACGATGTACGGCCTGGTAGGATGCCAGACACGCATGACGCAGCCCGAGCAGAGGCGGGTCTTCCGTATGGTGCCCGGGCTTGAAAACGCACGATTTCTAAGATATGGAGCCGTTCACAGAAATACATACGTGGATTCTCCAAGGGTGTTGAACTCGGCGCTCATGGCGACGAAGAGGCCGGGGCTCTTTTTGGCGGGACAACTGGCGGGCGGCGAGGGTTATACTGAGGCCGTGGCTACGGGATTGCTGGCCGGTGTCAACGCCTGGCGTCACGCGAGCGGTAGGGAGCTTCTGGTGCCGCCCAAGGTGACGGCCCTCGGAGGACTTGTCCGATATATCTGCGGCGATGAGAGCAGGCACTTCGCTCCCATGAACTTCAACTTCGGGTTGTTGCCCAAGGTGAACGTGAAGGGCGCCAGGCGCAGGAAGGAACTGCTGGCGGAACGGGCGCTGGACGCGCTCGCATCCTGGAAAAGGACCGAGTGGGATGAAGCGTGACGTCGATAAGTTTTTGGCGTACATGAGGGACGTCCGCGGCCGGTCGCCGCATACGGTGGAGGCCTACTCCCGGGACCTCGGTGACTTTATGCGGTTCATCGGCCCCGCGGCCAAGAGAGGGGCGCGGAGGGTCGAAGTCGGCCAGATCAGGGAGTTCATGGCGGGTCTTTACGACCGCGGGGTCAAGCCGTCGACGTCGGCTCGAAAGCTGGCCGTCATACGGTCCTTCTTCAACTATCTTGTAAGGCGCGAGCAGGTCGCCGTCAATCCCGCTGCGCGGGTCAGGGCGCCGAAGGTGCCTCGCGCCCTCCCGGCTTTCCTCGGGGCGGAAGCCCTCCGCCGGCTATTCGACGAAATGCCTCAGGGGCGGGATGAAGTCGTCCGCGTAAGGGACAGGTGCATCGTGGAGTTGCTGTACAGCACCGGGATACGTCTCAGCGAGCTGGTAGGCCTGAACGTAGAGGACGTTGATTTCAAAGGCGCTCTCATCCGCGTGGCGGGAAAGGGGGCGAAGGAAAGGGTCGTGCCCGTGGGAAGGCCCGCCCTGCGCTGGCTGCAGCGCTACATGTCGGCGGAACGCAGGGCTCTCATCGAGCGCTCGGGCGCCGCTTCCACCCCGGCTCTCTTCTTGGGAAGAGGCGGGAGGATAAGCGGCAGGCAAGTGCAGAGACGGGTGGGTTTGTTTCTGGGAGGCGCCGCCGCTCGCGCCGCAGTGAACCCGCACGCCTTGCGGCATAGCTTCGCGACCCATATGCTCGACGCCGGAGCGGACCTGAGGGCCGTTCAGGAGCTATTGGGACACGCCAGTCTGGCGAGCACGCAGATTTATACGCACGTGACCTCACGGCGGCTGAGGGAGACCGTGGAGACGGCTCACCCGCGAGGGTAGGGGGGCGCCGGATACGGGAGGGAAGGAGCATTGATGAGAGGAACGACCGTTGTGGGGGTGAGGACCTCGGAGGGCGCCGCCTTGGGCTGCGACGGCCAGGTAACGCTGGGCTCCACAATCGTGAAGCAAACGTCGCGCAAGGTCCGCAAGATGTACAATGGAGAGGTCCTCGCCGGCTTCGCGGGCGGGGCCGCGGACGCCCTCACGCTTTTCGAGAAGTTCGATGCGAAGCTCGAGCAGTTCAAGGGAAACCTGCAGAGGGCGGCGGTGGAGCTGGCCAAGGAATGGCGCACGGATCGGTACTTGAGACGCCTCGAGGCTCAGCTTGCCGTTCTCGACAAGGAAATCGTGATGTTGATCGCCGGCGACGGAGAGGTGCTTGAGCTGGAAGACGGGGTCGTTGCCATAGGCTCAGGAGGGCCTTATGCTCTCGCCGCCTGCAGAGCGATGATGAAGCACTGCGAGTTCTCCCCGGAGACCGTGGTCGAGGAGGCTTTGCGCATCGCGTCCTCCATATGCGTCTACACGAACTCCGAGTTCACGGTGGAGACGCTCTGAGGTTCCGTGGATCGCTCCCGCGGGGCGTGCCGAGATCGCGACGTGCGGCTCTTGGCGTCGTCAATAGGTACTCGTCATTGTGAAGGACGATAACACAGGACCGGTGAAATGACTTCAAACATAGCGGAATTGGGCGATATGACGCCCCGGGAGATAGTGGCGGAGCTGGACCGCTACGTGGTGGGGCAGGAGAAGGCCAAGAAGAGCGTCGCCATCGCGTTGCGAAATCGGTGGAGAAGACTCCGAGTTGATACCGACCTCAAAGATGAGATCCTGCCGAACAATATCATAATGATCGGATCGACCGGGGTCGGCAAAACCGAGATCGCGCGCCGGCTCGCAAGGTTGTCGGGGGCGCCGTTCATAAAAGTCGAAGCCTCGAAGTTCACGGAGGTCGGCTACGTAGGCCGCGACGTAGAGTCGATGGTAAGAGACCTTGTCGAGCTCGCGGTGTCGATGGTGAAAGCCGAGAAGTCAAAGGAAGTGGAGAGCAAGGCCGCGCAGTTGACCGAGGAGCGGATACTCGACCTTCTATTGCCGACCGAAAGGCGACGCCCCCAAGAGATCCCGGAAGAGGAGGCCCAGGAGAGCATAGCGCGAACGAGGGAGCGGCTCAGAGAGCGGCTCAAGGCCGGCGATCTCGACGGCCGAAAGGTCGAGATCGAGGTGGCGGCGAGGACGATCCCGACGGTCGAGATATTCTCGAACACCGGCTTCGAGGAGATGGAGGTCAACCTGCAGGAGGCGTTCGGAGGTCTCATTCCTCCGAAGAAGAAGAGGAGAAAGGTCACCGTAAGGGAAGCGGCCGCGATCATCTTCCAGGAGGAGGTTCAGCGGCTGGTCGACATGGACAAGGTGGTCGCCGAGGCGGTGGAGAGAGCCCAGAACTCGGGGATAATATTCATCGACGAGATCGACAAGGTCGCGGGTACGGAGCGTCCCGGCGCCGGACCGGACGTATCCCGCGAGGGAGTGCAGAGAGACATACTTCCGGTCGTGGAAGGCTGCAGCGTCCCCACGAAGTTCGGAATGGTGAAGACCGACCACATACTGTTCATAGCCGCGGGCGCGTTCCATGGGTGCAAGCCTTCGGACCTGATACCCGAGCTCCAGGGACGTTTTCCGATCAGGGTTGAGTTGGACAATCTCACACAAGAAGACTTCGTGAGGATTCTGCTGGAGCCGAAGAACGCACTCATAAAGCAGTATCAGGCCATGCTGGCGACCGAGGACGTGGAGGTCTCTTTCCACGAAGACGCCGTTCTGGAGATCGCTAGAGTGGCCATGCAGGTCAACGACCAGACGGAGAACATCGGCGCCCGCCGACTGCACACGGTGTTGACGACGCTGCTGGAGGACGTGCTTTTTGAAGTTCCCGATTCCCGCAGAAAGGCGCTGTCGATAACGAAGCAAATGGTAACGGAGAAACTGGGATCCATCATGGCGGATAGGGATCTCAGCCGCTATATACTCTAGACCATGTAGAGCAACCGACCCCCGGTTTGTAGAATCCCGGGTCGTCGGCCTTGATTGGTCTTTCTATGCCGGATTTGTTGCCGCCGGTTGCGCGGGGTACGACGAGACGTATCGCTTTTGTCGGCCCGTCGTGCTCGGAGCCATGGATTGTGGGACGACACTCGACCGACATCGGGTCCGATGCGACCGTATCGGCGGTGCGGACGGACACGGCGTCTCGCTTCTTTTTTGCGAATCAAGAGTGGTCACCGGAGTCACGAACCCGTGAATAGATCTCATCATGGACTCTCCCGGGTATCGCCGCTTAAGACGAAAGATAGGCGGGCCACGCTCCCGCTCGGTGTAGCGTCGCTTGCCGGCGCCCTCTTGCTCGGCCTCGGTTCCTGCGCTCAGAAGGGATTCCCCCCCGGCGGGCCGGAGGACCGAACCCCGCCCGAGCTCATATCTTCGTTTCCCGACTCCGGGGCAGCCGGGGTCGATCCCGGCGTTGGGGTCACTCTGCTTTTCAGTGAGAAGATGAACAAGAGATCGGTCGAAGGGGCGTTCCGTTTGGTTCCTCCATCGGACCTAGAGTCTTTGCGTTGGGAGAAGAACAGCCTCGCTCTCGTGCCGGCCGAGGGCCTCCTTCCGGACCGGATCTACACCGTTCTTCTGGCGGCCGGCATGAAGGACGCCAGAGGAAACAAGACCCGGGAGCCGTCGGTCATCCACTTCAGCACGGGCGACTCGCTTCCTCCGGGACGGGTGGAAGGCGCGCTCATAACGGGACGCCTGAAATCCCAGGGCGTTATGGTGTGGGCTTTCGCTCCCGACAGCTGCCCGCCCTCGATGGGGACGACCGTTCCCGAGGGCGCGGGGCAGGCTGACCCCAAAGGCGAGTTCTTCATAGCCGCTTTGCCCCTCGACCGGACGTATTGCGTGTACGCGCATTACGACATCGACATGAACGGCGAGGTGGACGAGGGCGATTTGCTGGTGGAAGCGGACACGGTCGCGACCGTCACGACGGATGAGCCGACGATCGAGGGCATTGAGATTTATCTTGTCCAGGAGGATGAGCCGGGGACCATCGCGGGCACGGTCGCGGACTCGGCCCGCACGGCGG
>Ga0180434_10000270_pt1 | contig 78379 bp, 62 predicted proteins | sample SS_ome_7_FD_132453 | JGI IMG/M metagenome (GOLD analysis project Ga0180434, IMG submission 132453) | Hypersaline lake sediment archaeal communities from the Salton Sea, California, USA - SS_1_D_2 metaG | ecosystem: Environmental > Aquatic > Non-marine Saline and Alkaline > Hypersaline >... | reverse complement strand
TGCGGGCGGGATGGTCCTCGTACGAATCCACGGTTCCGCTCGGCGCGTGGATGATGAACACGCCTTTATCGCGGGCCGTGCGGACAACGCGGTTCATATACGGCGCCAACTCCGCCACACGGCGGGTCGCGCCTTTGCACCAGTGCTGGTCCCACATGTCACAGATGATGATAGCGGTTTCCGAGGCATCCCATTCCCGCCGCTCGGACAGCACGCGGAATTTGCCGCTGTCTTCGGCTATTTCCACCCTGCTGCGGGCATTCACCACGAGTTTCTGCTTTGCATCGGCGACACCGTCCAAACATACCGCCGCCGTCAGAAGCGAAACTACAGCCAGGATTTTCGGTTTGCTGATACTCATAAGGCTCGGCTCCAAAATGAATCGTGTATCAGGCGTCAGTCATTACAGCATGGCCAGCCAGCCGCCATCGACGTATACGATCTGGCCGGTGACAAAATCGCCGGCGGCGGAGGCGAGAAACACCGCGGCACCGATAAGGTCGTCGGGCCGGCCCCACCGGCCCAGCGGCGTGCTGGACAAGACCCAGTCGTTCAGCTTCTTGTCCTGGCGCAGCGGTGCGGTGAGGTCCGTGGCGATGTACCCCGGGCCAATGGCGTTTACGTTGATCTGGTATTTCGCCCACTCCACGGCCAGCGATTTGGTCAGCATGAGCACGCCGCCTTTGCTGCACGCGTATGCTGTGTTGGTGGGCCGTGCCCCATGGCACATGAGCGAACCGATATTGATAATCTTGCCGGGCTCGCCCACCTGCTTGCGGTGTCGGCAAAACGCCTGCGAGATGCGAAACACAACCGTGAGATTCACCGCCAAAACATGGTTCCATGCATCGAGGTCTGCCTGTTCGGCCGGTGCCCGGCTGGTGGTTCCCGCTGCATTGACCAGGATATCCACGCCGCCGGTCTCAGACACCGCGGCATCGAACAGCGGCTCTATCTCGTCAAGGTTTTCGAGGTCAGCCGGAAACGCCCATACTTTTCTATCGCCGCAATTCTCGATCTGTTGCCTGGCTTCATCGAGCCTGGTTTTGTCTCTGGCGACAAGCGCGACGTTCGCGCCATGCTCGGCCAGACCTCTTGCAATCGCAAAACCGATGCCTCTGCTGCCCCCGGTGACCAGAGCTGTCTTCGCCGACACATCAAAAAGCTTGCTATCCATACGCGCTTTAATAAAGCAGAAACGATGCTCAATGGCAAACAGAAACTGAAGCTACCATGTCGCCGAAACAGCCCAAACGGCAGACCTAAACTCCTGTCGCCACAGTTGACGTGTCTGCGTATCTGCGCGTATAATACATGCCGGAAAGGAGCAAATCGATGAGGACATTATTCGCCACGTTCATTTCCCTTCTTATAGCCGGCAGCATGGTGTTCCGCGAAACGATCGAGCCAACTCTGCGCGGGCAAAGGAAAGGATGCCTGATGAACAACCAAAGCGAGCCGAATCAGCCGAAGCGTCTTAAGAAGCTGACCATTAAGGTCGTCTACGACAATAACCCGTATGCGGCGGAGCTTGGGACCGACTGGGGATTCTCTGCATTTGTGAGCGGCGCTGAGAAAACGATTCTCTTCGATACGGGTGGAAAAAGCCGGCTACTACTTAGCAATATGAGAAAGCTCGCCATCGAACCGAACAGCGTGGACGTGGTGGTTCTCTCTCACATCCACGGCGACCACACCGGCGGATTGCCAGACTTCCTGCAAATCAATCCCCATGTCACCGTATACGTACCGGAATCATTTCCGAAGAAGTTCAAGCAAGGCGTCCGGGAATACGGAGCAAGGCTTGTCGAAGTTAAAGAACCGGTGAAGATGTGTGCAAATATCTATTCCACGGGACAGCTCGGAAGGTTGATAAAGGAGCAGTCTTTGATTATCCGCACGCAGAACGGTCTGATCGTGATGACCGGCTGTGCCCATCCCGGTATCGTCAAGATTGTGGATGCAGCAAGGAGCACAGTTAGCGATGATATCCTTTTCGTTATGGGCGGCTTTCATTTAGAGTGGGCAACTGCCGGCAAGATTGAAAAGATCATCTCCACTTTGAAGGGCTGGAACGTGGAATACGCAGGGCCGTGTCACTGCTCCGGCCATAAAGCGAGAACCCTGTTCGAAAAGAGTTTCGGTAAAAAGTACGTGAATGTCGGCGTTGGCAAGACGATAACCTTGGCTGATTTACAGTAATGTCAACATTCTGTTTTTTCTATGAGCGAAGACACTAAGAATAACTTATCCCGGCAGCAACCGGATGACGAGGTTATTGCGGACAACGCGGTGCCCCTGTGCCCGAAGTGTCTGAAACCTTTACATCCACTGCAATCCTACTGCGCCGATTGTGACTCAAACGAGGCGATCAATCCCTTAGCATCGTATATGCCGTTCGTCAATATTCGCTTGACATGCGGCTTCTTTGGCAAGATGTGGCGGGCAATTTGGTATGATGAAGAGTTTCCCATAGCACTTAAATTCGCTTGGTTGGTTGTGATCGTCTTCTTCGCCCCGATACTGTTGATAGTCGGCCTCCCACTTCTGCTGATCGGCAAGAATCCCGAACCCAAACTACGAGCAAAGACCACGGCGGCTCTCTATCTTATCGCCTTTCTTCTTCTGGCTATCCTCATATACTTCTATGTCTACCGCACAATACTTTCGCCGGTTCCTTCCCTTTGATCCGGATTCAGACGATTTTCACAAGCAAAGGTGCATAGCCCGATGAGACAAGCAAAACAGCCGACGAAATTTCCGCCCCAGTATCCAGCGGTGCTCCAACGCGTGGAGCGGTGTTCGTGTGAATTGCTGGGATACGACCGGATGGTTGTTCATGCTCATTTGCTTGACAAACTGTGCCAAATTGGGCACAATAATCAGTGAAATCGATAGCTAAATCGGGCGCGATATTCATGCATGTAGTCGTAAAACAAAACGGTCGCACGGTGAACGAATTCCGGTTCGTCAAAGGCCCGATTCACATCGGCAGACACACCAACAGCCAAATCCTTCTGCCCGACAGGAAAGTCTCGAGGCAACACGCAGTCATCTTCGCCACACAAGATGGCAAATGGAGAATCAGAGACCTGGACTCTGCAAACAAGACCTATCTTAACGACAAGGCCGTTCATGAGGCTGAGATTCATACCGGCGACCGGCTTGGCATAGGCGGCTTCGTCATCGAAATCGATCTTGAGAAACAAACCGTTGCCCACACGGGAATTGATCTGGAGGACACCCTTACAACTGCGGCACCCAAGCCGCAAGTTATAGCAAGGAAACCCGATGCAGAGCACGCACCTGATATTCGATTACCTGCCACCAGAATAAAGGACTTCATCCAGGCCACCGAAGCGATTTGCCAGGCCAACGGCCCGGATGAGGTGCTGAAGGCGTTATTGAGTATTTCGGCCAAACAATTGGACGCATACCATAGCTGGTGCGCTTTGAGAAACGATACGTCCGGCCCCATGACATCTCACGCCGGTAAAACACGGGACGGACAAAAAATCCAACTAAGTGACATTGCGCTGCACAAAGAAATTACTCAGGCAATCGAGCGAAAGCAATTCCTACTTTTTCCGCACGTCCCAAGCCACAAAGGTGCCGTAACGGTAGGTTCCGCAATGATCGCGCCAATCCTCGGCGCTTCGGGCTGTTTCGGCGTCATCTATGTAGACAACGAAAGCGGTCAAGGGCAATATAGTATCGGCGACCTGGATTACCTGATGCTGCTGGCCATACATACCGCCGCCATTTTGGAGAACTTCTAAACGCTCTCCAAGGACTCGGCGTCCGAAACACCCAAGTACAACTATGGGAAGGTTTCAAGCAGTGAAATGACCAACGCTGCCGCCTCTGCAGCACCCTGAAGGCTTGTCCTTAGCGCGGCTCACCATCGGTGTCGGTCACGGCTGGGCTTGCTGTTCTTCAAGCTGCTGCGGAGCCCTTTGTTGTTGCATCGCTTGAAAGACGCCCATAATTTCCATTAGATGCTCTTTTGGCAACGCAATTTGTGCTGTCATTTTTCCTTGGCCGACGTCTGCCGCAAATGCAATGTTGCTTTGGGTCGGAACGGCCATTTGCGGCATCGGAATCGGCATCATTGCCCCAAGGATCTGAAACCACCGCAAGAAATTGTACGTTCCGACGAAATCCGCCGTAGCCGCCCCGGGAACGAGAGACAATGCCGCTTGCACCTCGCTCGGTGGCGACTTCGGGCCCGCTGCTTTGATTTCGTCAATAAGTTTGCGTATTGCTGCGTCAGGGTCGCTCGATACGGCGCAGACCCACATGCCGTCAACCATGCCCCATCGATAATCAATGCCCTGGCCGTATAATGTGCTTATCATCTGCGCTTGTGGCGAATTGGCATCCGCCAACTTCATCGTGAATGTCGCAGAATCTATGGAAACGCCCTTATAGGAGGCAACGGATCTACTCATAGTTGAGCTAACCTCGACACCCATACTCTTGTAGAAATCAGCGATGGCCCCTTCGTTCATCATGTCGACAGCATCGTCGATGACCTGATGGAACTTTTTGGCATCTTTAACCTGCACAACATACGTCAGCGCAAGTGGGGGCTTGTTCTGCAGATCCGTCGAAAAAGAAAACACCATCGCCGGGCCGAGAGAGTCCACAACATCTGCCGTGAGAGCCTTCATTCTCGACAACTCCTGCGCAGGCATATTTGCATCCGCAATACCAACAAAGAGGTCTATGCTCTTCATATAAAGCTTCTTGAGCAAGGGCGTATTCACCCCTAAGGCCGCATTCATAATAGCCCCGTTGTTCAGGTATCCCAGTAGCTCATTCTTCTCACCCGGCGAGGCCTCTGCGGTAAACATGTTGGCCACCTCCGTCCCCGGCACCGCTGCAACCATCAAGCCCAGATTACAGGCCGCGGGTTTCGGCTCGAAGGTAAGACTCAAGAAGCGTATTTCCTTCATCAGTGTATCGATAATCGTAGCATACGCATCCACCATTGTCGATGGATCGAACATCGGGCCTACTCCCTGGGCTTCGGCAGCCTTCATGGCCTGCTTTGCCTGCTGAAGTTGGGCCGAGACCATGGGGCCGAACACCTTGGAAATCACCTGGACGTTTGCATACGCCCAGACCGGTTGTTTCATCGCCTGCTGAATCTGCCCATCATCGAGGACGCGCGTTAACGACACTGTCTTGCCGGCCAAGATCGATTTTGCGATTGCGCTGAAGGTCCCCGACTCAGCCGGACCCACCAGCGCATAGTCCCCCACTTGCTTCATCAGCATTCCACGAAACTTTTCGCTTGTATTCTCCGAAACTCCATCCGCGTCCGGCGGGCCTACATTCGGATTCTCAGCAACGAACTTTTTGTAGTCCGTGACGGGCGCGAGTATCCCGATAAACACGGTGGACGGTGCAGGGCCCGATTGCTCTGCGGCCGGTGCCACGGCAAACACCACGAAACTGCCGCTCATGTCGACCCCGGGCAGTTCGGGATTGCCCAGCACTTGCGCAAACTGTGAACGCACCGGCATGGAAAGCCCCATGGGCGCGACTCCGGCTAAGAACTGGTCGACGCGGGCGAGTGTATCGTTCAGGTTATTCACTCGAACACAAAACAAGCTCCCCGCAGGGACCATCTGGAGCAGCTTATCGCCGGCCGCATCTGCCGACCTTGCCACTCGCACCGGCACGGCCACACTCCAGCACACCAACAAACCAACCACCACAACAGATCTGGAACCACTTGGCTTAATCATTCTTCATCTCTCCAACAATCGACACGGCCAGACAGTATCTACATGCAGAACGCTTCGCTTTATCTCTGTGGAACACCTCTTCGACGCAGTCGGGAGACAACGATTCATTAACGAACAGCAATCAAAAGGTACGTCAACAATGGCTCTTATAGCGGTTTATTGTCTCTTGTATTTGCCGATAAGCTGTCCCTGCGCGACGATATGACCTTCCATAGCCTTGAGCAACTCGCTCTTACTTGCCCCTGCTTCCAAGTCCACTTGCGCATCCAATGCATAAATCTTGAAAAAGTACCGATGCGTACCGCCGGGCGGACAGGGACCACCATAGCCTATCCTGCCAAAGTCACTGGTTCCTTGCTTGGCTCCGTTCGCCAAGATCTCGTCGCCGGGAACATTCTCGTTGAGCTGCTTTGCATCTGCGGGTACATTGAACACGACCCAATGCACGAACGTACCCATCGGGGCATCGGGATCATCGCAGATAAGCGCGACGCTCTTGGCGCCGTCCGGAATACTCTCCCATTGCAGCGGGGGCGAGACATCGGCGCCATCGCAAGTATATTTGGCTGGAATCATGCCTTCATTTTCAAAAGCGGAGCTGGTGATTTTGACATCCATCTTGTCACCTCCCTGCGGACACACACCCGCTCATTCAGTTTCACCGCAAGAGCAAACCAACAATTCCGGCAGACTTGCCGGAACAATAACAGCTTCACGCGTAACACCCTCTTGCATATCAACGCCACGTGCCGGGTCTTACCGTATTCCTGATGACTCCGCTTAATTCCTGTGTTCTGCCGTTGCTGCCCCGCAGTCCATACGCTGCACCGGGTCTCATTCCATAATTGCTCCACGCACCGCCCAGACCCATAAAGCCTCCCGGAGCCGGCCACAATCCACCTATCGCTCCGCCCGGCCCGTATGGCCCCATGGGCATACCAAGGCGGTAATTCGCCGGAGCACTTGCTAAATCTCGGATATAATAGATGCGCGTGACCATCTTAGTGGGCAGCGATTCCTTCGTCGCAACGATGATAAGCCCATCCTGCACTGCGTAGCCGAGCTGCCCGCCAGTGCTGGATACCGCGCGCAGCACCAGCTTCAGTCCCGTTTCCAATCGGGCTTGCGGAACTCCTTCCATCATGATGGGCGTAGTCGGCTCGATAAAGGCGTTTTCACTCAAATCTCTCCAAAGAACAACTATGTTCACCGGAGGCTTTGTTGACCGGCTCAAGATTTCAATCGCTTCGCTAAACGGCGTATGAAAGGTCAAAGAAGAAAGATCCACTGTTTTTTTCAATTGATAACGTACGGCTGCACTATTGATCCTACCGGCACTTTCGCGCTTTCGACCGGGCTGAGAACTGCCGGAACCGGCTTTTGACGAGATGGATTGCTTGGCAAGCACCGCTTCAACCCCGCTCCAGCAGAGCACACAGGCAAGTACCACGATTAGCATAGCCCCGGCGTTTCTGCGCATACGTAAGCCCCACGATTTCGAGACGGAACCTTGTACCGGTTGCCATTGTACGATGCTTCGTTTGATTGTCAACAACGGAAAATACGAATTTCCCCCATGGCGGAATGCATCCATGGTGCTACTTCTGAGACTTCCACATATCCACGGTCATGTCCTCCGCAGCCATCCAGCCGACGTGCCAGTCCAGGTACAGGCAGTTGCACCCCCGCCTGTGGCGCGACCTTGCCACACGGCGACCGGTGGTAATATCCTGCCTGTCGGAGGCCGGAAGATGACCGGCACACCAGACATCGCACCTGTCGGTACCGAGGTCATCCGCACTGGTTATGATGTGCCGCCATTTCCCATATTCGTTGTCGGCAAGATAAATCGTATCCGCCCGATTTCTACAGGTCGTCAACCTGGTAGGCTCGACAATCTCTCTGCCAATCATATCCCGCTTATCCTCGAAGTCCCAGCCATTAACCACAAAACAGACCGTCTGCTCTTTCTGCGGATAGCTGGGGCAGCGATATATCTTCACATTGCGGTAATCGTTATCGAGCGCCTTCTGGGCCAGAAAGGGCATGAAAAGCTGATACCAAGCTTTTTCCGTCTCACTCGACGCCCCGCGCGGCACGTATAAGTTGTAATCCTCGGCATACAGATTGGCGGCAAAACCGATTTGCCGGAGATTGCTGAAACAGTTGACAGATTTGGCTTGCTCCCGAGCTCTGTGCAAGACCGGCACCAAGACCGCCATTAGCAGGGAGATGATAGCGATCACCACCAAGAGCTCTGTCAGCGTAAACCCCGTTAGGAATCCTCTACCCGCACGTTCAGGGATCTCTGTTGGGGTTCCCGCAAGGCGGTATCCGTCTAACGGGCTAAACCTTCGTCGCTGTGCCATACTCCACACCGTCCCGGTCCAGGAAGAAAGAAAAGCCACGTAGAATTGTACGTTTTTTACGACACTGAATCAACAAAAAAGGGCGCGACAATCATGCGCGCCCTTTCACACGCAAACCAAGAATATGCCCGCTATTGCACATCCAGGTCCGGGTTATCCGGCCCGAAGTGCTTGAGCATCACAATCGGATCGGTTTTGGAAGGATTTGCGATGGTCACTCCCTTTTTAGCCGCCTGCTCCGTGACAAAAAACTCATCGTGCGTCAACTGGCCGTATCGTATCAGCGTCGGAGTTTCCATATCCCATTCTCCCATCGTGCCGTGACCCTGCATCATGATACATCCGTAGGCCGCATTGTCCTTGATGGTGGCCGTTCGACCCGGCAAAACAGTGAGCTCTTTCGCACTAAACGCTCTCGATTTGTAGCAAATCCAATTCTCGATATATCCCTCAGCCTCCATTTGCTTTGCCGGTCGAACAGGCTTGGGCCGCATGAATCGGTGCTCTGCGAAGTCCGGATCCACGTTCAAGTCCCAATCAATCACCTCCAGCAGATGATCGACATCGCCCATCTTGTTCTCAGGCGTGTCCTTCCAAAGAAGCTCCTTGGGCACAACCTGGTTGTGTGGAAGTGACTCATACATGGCGAAAACATCGGACGCCTTCTGCGGCTCATACGTGCAGAGACTGCCCGGAGCGTGCAGAACGCCCGGCGGCACATCCCAGCCCGTGCCGACTTCGAGCCGATAAGCAACAGACAGGTCCGTAATCTTGTTGTCGCCTTTTTCGAAGTCAAGCAAGGCCTGACGGACTTGCTCTTTGGTCGTTCCAGGTTTTAGGCCGAAAAACGTGTAAGGAAAGTCACCGCCGTGATTATTCACTTGCGGCGCAAAATAGTACGCCTCCGGCTTTCCCAACTGGCCGGTCAGCTTCGCATGTTTGTCACGATGGTGAATGTGATGGGGCAAAGCGCCCAAGTTGTCAAAGAACTTTGAGTACATGGGCCAGGCTTGGTACCCTTTCCATAGCCTGTCACCAATAATCTCGCCCTTTAATTCGGCGATGGCCTCTTTAAGCAGGACTTGTTCTGTTTTGCCGTTGTCTTCGAACGCGATAAAGCTGAGTCCTTCATTCGGCGCGGTCAAGGGCCCGTTATCCGCCGGGGTCGTGGAGGAAAACCAGCGCTCGTCGAGGCCTCCGCGTTCGCCGCCCAGCGCATAGTAATCGTGCGGATGCAGCTTGATGCGCCGCCCCGGAATACAGAAAGACCGCGGCACCCAGTTCGGCGCCAACCTCAATATGCCCTTGCCGTGCTCCAGGGCCTTGCTCGCAATCTCTTTGCCAGACATAACACCTCCTTATCTGCCAAATATAAGCGTACAAGTCATAAACTCACCGCGCAATCTTGGCTCAGGCTTTCGGAACTTTCTCCCACTTATTGCTCTTAGCCGAAGCCAGAATTGCATCGCAAACATACTGCGTGGCAAGGGCCTCGCGGAAGGTCGGCGACGTCGGCTTGCCCTTGGCCATGTTCTCCAAGAACTCCGCCACTTGGTGAACGAACGTTTCCGCATAGCCGATCTGCAAGCCCGGCACCCACCACTTGTCCATATATGGCATGTCGCTGTCCGTGACGTGGACCGAGCGCCAGCCGCGCACAATCGAATCATCGCGATGGTCGAAGTAGCTAAGCCGATGCAGATCATGCAGGTCCCAGCCGATGGAGGCGTGCTCGCCGTTGATCTCGAAGGTGTAAAGCGCCTTGTGCCCGCGGGCATAGCGCGTGGACTCGAAGTTGCCCAGCGAGCCGTTGTCAAAGCGGCAGAAAAAGGTGCACGCATCGTCGATGCCGACCGGTTCGGCCTTGCCCGTCTCGGCGTGCATGCGCTCTTTGACGAAAGTCTCCGTCATCGCACAAAGATCCGTGATGGGTCCGTTGTGCCACATGGCCGTGTCGATACAGTGGGCCAGCAAATCACCGGTCACGCCCGAGCCGGCGGCCTTGGCGTCCAGTCGCCACGTGGCCATACCACCCTGCGGCACGTTCGGCGAAATCGTCCAATCCTGCAGGAAATTGGCCCGATAGTGAAAGATTCGCCCCAGCCGGCCTTCGTCGATGAGCTGCTTGGCCAACGTCACGGCCGGTACCCGGCGATAGTTGAACGAGACTATGTTGGGCACACCGGCCTTCTCGATGGCCTTGACCATCTTCTCAGCCTGCGCCGCGTCCAGCGCCAGAGGCTTCTCGCAGCAAATGGCCTTGCCCGCCTGGGCGGCGGCGATGGCAATCTCGGCGTGCACGTTGTTCGGCACGCAAATATCCACCACGTCGATCTTCTCGTCCTCAATTACCTTGCGCCAGTCGGTCGTATGCGACTCAAACCCCCACCTATCGGCAAAAGCCTTGGCCTCGTCCTCGACCAGTCCGCAGATCACCTTCAAGACCGGGTCGTACGGCACGTCAAAAAAATGGGTGACCTTGCGGTAAGCGTTGGAATGCGTCCGGCCCATAAAGCCGTAGCCGATCACCCCTACATTCAGTTTCTTAGCCATTGTAGTAATTCCTTACTCAAGTTCTTAGGAAAGAAGCACCAATTCCGAATTCACAACTAAGACGTCCATCCGTGCGCCGCCCGGACTTTGAGCATCACATCGAGGATTGCGTTCCAAGTATCCGGCGATTCGAGCTTTGCGTTGGGAAACATGCAGCCGTCCCAGCAGATGTGTTGGATGCCGCGTGAGGGGGCGTCCTTGAGCCAGTAGCCGGCGCAGCGGACGATGTCAAGCTTGCCGTTGGGGTCGTCGGCCGGGCAGTGCTTGCCCGTCTTGTCATGCGAACCGGCGCCGTGCACCTCGCCGTCGTTTTGCGCCACGTGAAAATCGATTGTCCAGGGCCGCAGCTTGTCGACCATCTTCTCATAAGCGGCGTAGAACTCTTCTTCCGAATAGTCGGGCTTGAGCAGCGCGCGCTCCGGCGCGTTGTAGCCCATAAGGAACAGGTACGTGTGAGCCATGTCCGCCTGGAAGCCCAGCGTCCCCGGCATACCCACGGCTTCCAGCAGATCGAGTGTGTCCTTCCAACTGTGCAGGCCCGCCCAGCAGATCTCGCCCTCGGCGGCCAGACGTTCGCCGTGATCGGCAGCGATCTTGGCCGCTTCGCGGAACGTCTCAGCGATTTTCGCGGTGTTCGCCTTCGGGTCTTCGCGCCATTTCTCGACGCCGAACTCCGCCGAGTCAATCCGGATCACGCCGTACTTGCGGACGCCATGCGCGTTGAACACGCCGGCGATGCGGCATGCCATGCGCACGGCGTTGAGAAACTTCTCGCGAGCCGCTGCATCCCCCATCGCCGAATCGCCGACCGTGCCGGGCCAAACCGGGGCGACAAGCGAGCCGATGCTGAAACCGTGTCCCTGAACCAGGTCGGCGATCTTCCTCAGTTCGTCGTCGGTAGCATTGGGGTCGGTATGCGGCAGGAAAAGGAAATAGTCAATCCCGTCGAACTTCTGGCCGTTCACTTCCGCGCCGGCGGTCAATTCGAGCATCCGTTCGAGACTGATCGGTGGCTCCTGGCCCGGTTCATCTCCTTTGCCGACCAGCCCGGGCCACATGGCGTTGTGGAGTTTGGGGAGGGTATCCGAACTCATCTTTAGCTCCTTTCCGGTTCAGTAGCGTTCATGATATCTATTGCCTGTTTGAGCAGTGCGCAATATTACGTGGCCTACGGCCGATTGTCAAATCTGATTTGGTCGGGGCAATCCCGGAGCCTAATCGACAATAATATCGTCCAATCGCCGCTTTGGCACGTGGTGCATGCCCTTGCTGTCGCGCCAATACTTGACGTCGCCGCTGCGCTTCATCGTTTCAACAACCACTTTTTCTTCGGGCTTTCCAATCGCCAGGACCAGAAGGATTTCATAGCGAGAGGGTATGTTCAACGCCTTCTGGAGCTTTTCTCTCTGCACCGTCCCGATGATGCAACCGCCCAGGCCTTTATCCACCGCACCGAGAAGGATGCTTTGGGCCGCAATCCCGTAATCACAGCCGAAAGACGGGCTTATCTCGGTGTCACCCAGAATAATGATGTATGCCGAAGGTCTTTCTCCTTCCGCCGGGCCGGGCCAGTCTCTCAAATAACCCGCCCACGCAAGATGGGCAAATATCTCCGCGTTTCGCTCGCCGTCACAAGATAACATGTACTTGAGCGGCTGAACATTCGCCGCGGAGGGTGACAGCCGAGCAAGGTCAACCAATTCCCGCAACGTTTCACGCTCAACGGCAAAATCCTCCTGGAACCGTCGATAACTTCTGCTCTTTACGATCAAATCCCTTATCATCTTCTTGTCCTTAGGTAATGCTTCAACTGCGCCGTTTCTATCTCATGCCCCACCCATGTCATTCCAATTGTCATTTACCTTTTTCGCTGAATATGAGCCTGCAGAGCCTGGTTTTCAGAAAGGACCAGCTTCTCGCTCAGCTCAATTCTTAGGTTGCCATTCTTCAGTACATGGCCGTAACCGAAATGAAGAGGCTGACCGTCCAACCTTAGCTCGACCTCTACCGGCCTGAAGCTCTCAGGGACGGCAAAGGCAAGCGTCTTCAGTGACAACTTGCCCCAGCGGACTTCAATCTTTTCGCGCTGCATATTCTCGTCACGTTTCTGGGAGAAAGAGCCCCAGGCCCCTGCTGCGGTGAAGGCCGCCTGGAAGTTCTCCGGAGTTATTCTCGGCGCAAAGCCCAGATGTCCCTTCGGCCCATGATGCTCATAGCCGGCCAGAGCCGTGTATACCCCCCAACTGGCCATCGCTCTGGCATAGTGGTCGCCGCACTCCACCTCGTTGAACGGATTATGCTTAGCCGGGTGATAACGTTGGTGGATGCCGTGACATATCGCCAGAGCCTCTTCGAGCATTCCTTCCCAGACCATGCCGCCTGCCACCTGATACTCGATGCCGGTCCATACTTCGTTTTTGTAGCGGACCCCCTCTTCCATATACGGACTCTTCGGCCAGGTGCAGGTAAACAGACCCGGCTCGCCCGCTCTGGCAAACCATCGTTCCGGCTTGTGTTTGGCGTTGTACGGCCCGACATCGGGTGCCCAATTATACTTCCATACGGATTCAAGCGCCTGCTTGACATACTCTGGCGGATAAATATAGCCCAGACCAAGTTGATGTGCCCATCCCTGCCCAAAAAGCTGGTCGGACAAGCATCCTCTGCCGTACTGGTGCTTCGGATGCTTCTTCAGATCAACCTGCTGAATGAAATATTCACCGTCCCAGAGATGCTCCACGCTGAGTCGCCTACCGCTCTCGAATATCTTTTGGCAGCGCTCGGCAAAATCATCGTCGCCCATTTCCCTGGCCATCTCTTCGCCTGCCCGAAGTGCAGCCAGATATAGCGAGCCGACAAACGTGTTCGGTCCTTCAAAATTAATGTCGTACGTGTTGTGCTGGCTGGCCTCGATGAGGCCATCATCGTTGCCGTCTTTGTTTATGGAAAAGAGAAGCGCCTTTTTGATGCGCGGCCAGTTGCGCTTAAGAAAACTATAGTCAACGGACATCTGATGCTCACGATAGGCTTTTAGTACCGTCCCGCATTGACCATCAGCCGCATAGGCGCGATTGCTGCGGAAGCCAACCAGGCCGCTTGCCTCGTCAAATCCTTCACCAAAATCCTGCATCTCGCGGGCGCTACGCTCCAATTCGGGAAATAGTCGAGCCGGAGCATGAGCGTAATTCCATACATGTGTGCACGTCCCCGCACAGCAGCCGACGCCCTCCCACGCCCAGAATCGGCCGTTCTCCCACCACTGGCATGTCCCTGTGGCTAAGTTCGACACGGTGGAATGCAGGCGGAAGAGCAACCAGCGAGGCAGCGTGCTGTGCTCGTAGTAAGTCTTGTGCCATGTACGGGTATCGTTGCAAAGGCGGCCGTCGTCATCCCAGTCATCAAGTATATATTCAGCTACATCGTTTGCACTGTTGAAACGATTGGCGTATTCGTGGCCGTGCGGATGGTTGGGAAAGAACCAGGACAACACGAAAACGAAAAGATGCCTCTCGCCGGGCGCTAACTCTTCGGTGCGAGTAGCCAGGGCCGCACTTCGTCTCTCCGTAACCGGGTAGACGACATCCTCTTCGGCGTGCAGTTTCACCGGCCTATCACCAAGTGCACCCACGTAGCTGCGAGCATTTTGAAGTGATCCGTTTTCTGCAAGGGCCAAAACCATCGAGCCGTAATCCGGCAGCTTGTCAATCGGACCTACCGGGCCCTCGTGCGGCTCATCGGACAGCTCTATCTGGTCAATATTGATATGCCCCCATCCGCCGGACGCCCGGTCGACGATTTCAATCTTGGCCTGCTTACCCTCGAATTCCTGCACATTCCAAAAGTGCCACAGGAGTTTTTCGTTGTTCTTGCCTGTAGCGGTGCGGACAACCTTGCCGTCGATGAGTAAATTGATGCAGGTTTGGCCTGCATGACCACCGCCGCCGATAAGGAAGTTGATGAATTTCCGCGATATGTCAAATGCCGGCGACGTCAATGTGCCGTGCGGGCCGTCGCCACCGAGAAACGTATTGACCAGTCCCTTTCCCAGAAAGCCGCTTACCTGTTGCTGTCTTGGCAGCGTGCCCGTGGCCGGTTTTTTGCCGAACGCCTCTCCGCTGACTTTCCAGTGGCCGTAGTCCAGCCCCTCAAAATCAGCCAGGACGATTTTGGGCCGCGGCGCAGGTGCACCTTCCGGCGGTGGCGCCTCTTCAGCGGTGTGCACAATGAAAGTCTGGCCCCACCCATGAAGAATCCTGCTTCGGCGAAGCCCGTGTATCTGCTTGGCCGAATGCATAAGGACAGCATTCTCCAGCCAACCCAAAACGGCAACTCGCACAGCCTCGTCCGAGTCGTTTCGCGCAACGACATAGAATACCGTGGCTGGAAGAGCGGAGTCTTTTGCATTCAGGGGAATAAAGGGCGGAAAAGCCACCAGCGTAGCCCCGACGGGACATTCATCACTGCTGTACCGAAGGCCGGCAATAGGGTACTCACCGCGGAACTCCACTGTGCCGAAATCGCGGTTCAGTGGCTTGGCGATAGTCTGGCCATTCTGTTGCACGATAAGAGCAAAGCCTGAATCCACCGGTGATTCCGGCCTGTACGTGCGGTAGCAATCGGCTCCATAACCAGTGAAGATGTGCTTGTTGAAAATCCACCACAGTCCGAGCGTGCCGTCACCCCGCAGATAGAGCTGGCCGGCAGCGATACCACCGACCGGCATTCCAATCGTATCCAGCTCATCTCCGGTGTAGGCCGCCCGTTGGCCGCGCTCCAAGAGGCGGTCCAGCATGTCCTGCGGCAGGCCCTTGTCTTGTGGAACCAGGTGGCCGGGACGGTTAGCAGCAACAGCGACCGAGGCCGGACACAAAGCGAGAATTACAAACGCAACCAAAGTTATCCAAGATGACTTCATCTCAAACTCCCCTTCTTATGGAAATAATGACATTTGATACTTTGCCGCTCAGCGAGTCGATTCTTTGATTTGGATTACGAGCAGCGTAGGCTCGACAATATGCAGGTTATTTAGAAGAGGCTCGGTATACTTGATGTCCCCGTATTCAGCCTCATTAAAATGATGCTGCTTGCCCACGTGGTTGTTCCAATCGACTCCTTCGGTGAGGAACCCATACGGGCCATGGTGGTGCTTGGCAATTGCCCGCAAGATAGTGACGCCATCGAGAAGATACAGCTTATTGCCGGTCTCACGATAGGCTTCGAAATACGCCAGCGCCGCTTCTGCATTCTCCCACAGGTATGCGGTGTCCCAGCTTTTCTCCATAAAGAGCAGACCCTTGGTCTGGACCCCATTTCTATCCTCTGTCATCTTGAATTGGTCCAGGCCGGAAAGACACTTCTCATAAGCAAACCGGCGGATTTCTTCATTGCCCAACAGATCAGCGGCTTGCCGCAGGACGCGAAATGCCACCGCGTAAGAGACATTTTCGTGCTCATCGTAGGTGTCGTGGTTGATACTGCCGAAAATCCCCCCCCGCTCCATAAAGACGCTTATTCTCTCTCGCACAGCGTCCTTGTAGTCGGCCACGGCACGCTCTGTCAAGGCCGCATAGAGCTGAATGATAAACAAGCCATCTCCGCTTTTGGCAAAAAGCGGGTCGTCTCCCCCGGTGGGGCTTTGAGGATAGTGCTGTCCTGCAGCGGTGACACGCCGGGGAAACCAGCCATTCGGCGTGGGTGCCACACTTCTGTGCAGCCAGGCTGCTGTTTTGGCCGCGACGTCGCGCATTCTCCCTTTTCTGTCGCCATCAAGGTGATCTGCGAAGATGAGCATTTGATAGGCAATCTTAGCCATCGAGCCGGGACACAACCACTGGCTATTATGCTTGTAATTGAGGCAAAAAGTACCGGTGCTCGTGTCACGATATCCGACGATGAAGCCTGTTTCGTAGTCGATGAATCCATCTTCAAGCACGTGGTCCAGCAGCGAAATAGCTTTATCCACCATGCAAGGGTCCCTGATATGCTTGCCGAACAGATACAGCTCATACGCGCCGCCGACCGCATTTGCGGCCCATCCCGGCCCTTCCAGGTTGCCGAAATCATGCCACGACATCACCTGCCCTTGACAATCAACAAAGCTGGACTTGCAGCAAAGATGCGGGACCCCGCTCTGCGGGAATCCTCCCCTGTACGGCACCAAAGTCCGCTCGACGGCGAACTTCACTGAATCACGAGCGGAATCAAGAATGGTGTAGGATGGGTCTTCAGGCAAATAGAAGCTGGCGGAAACCTTTTCCAGCAGGACATAGTCCAGGCCGAACATGTATTTCTTGACCGCTTTCTGGTTTGCTCCAGTGATCTCAACCGTCAGCTTGTGCTCACCCCTGTCAAGCTCGTGAATGCCCATATCCAGAACGCCTGTTGGGATGACGCCATTGTTGTAGAGGTCGATGGGCTCGCCGAGCTTCTCGCCGTTCAGATAGAGCTGCACAATGCCATAGTCAATCGCCTTTGTAAGCTGCATCTTGAGTCTATATGGCGCGCTTTGCCCCACGGGCACCGCCAGCATCAATTTGTCGCCCGGCTTTGCATCGGTCCACCAAAGGTGGGTCTCGCCGCTCCATTTGTTGCCGAAGGCGAACATGTCCTGCGGCCTGGCGTTTCCCGCCGTCTTCGAGAGAATCTTCATCTTCTCGCCTTCCAGTGCGCCCTTGACCCTGAAGACCGGGGGCGCGACCCAATAGTCCTTGCGCTTCTCAACCGGCACAGGTTTATAAGGATCTGCCTGGCCGGCAGCCTGGTACCAGTAAGCCGTGGCGGCGTAAAGCGTGGGTTTGTTGTTGGGATAGTATTTCTCAATTGCGGCCTCGAAGGATTCCTGGAACGGGACGTTGTCGGTGATGTGCCAGCGGTTCACGGAGATGTGGCCGCGGTTGCCCATACTAATGGTCTGGTTGTGATAGCAATTGCTAAACAGCGTCGGATTACACCACGCATAGCCGAAGTAATCTTCCGAGCCGGTGCCGAACGTGGAAGGAAACTTCTCGCCGTCCACGAAGAATTTCTCGTCTCCCTCGCCCCACCATCCGCCGCGCGGATTCCAAACATGCAGCATCACGCCACAGTAACGGCCCCGCCCCTGCGTCTTGAGCATTGTCCAGTCAATCGCTCTGCGCGCAGGCTCGGTCGGCAGAAACGCATCCCGATGCCATTTCGCATGGAATCGCGCAAGAGTCTCGATGGGCCTGGTCAACGGGGCGTGGCTGATTGTGAACTTCATCGAGCGTTCCTTGTCTCCGTCGTTGGTGACCTGGATCACTGCCCCATTCTCAACGGGCATGTACCAACGGCAGTAGAAGCCGGTGTCGGTCAGCCCCAAGGGCAAGGATTCGTACTTGTTCACACCGGGGGCGGTGCCGAAGAAATCGCCCAGCGGGCCCCATACGCTCGGTCGCGATTCACCGTCCCAGTACATATGCAGGGTCAACTCGCGGAGGACGTCCCGGTCGGCCGGCGCATCGGGCAGGTCCATGCTGACATCGATTCCGGTGATCGCCCACTGGCCCTTCAGTCGCAGGACGGTAACCGTCCCGCCCGGCGGGACCGTCACCGGCTGGTTCATCTTCTGCTGGCCGCGGCGCCGAACCCGGAGCCCATCGCCGCCTCGGGACAGCACCGTGTTGGCCCGGTCGAGCGCCGCGTTTTCCTCAGCGGACAACTGCCGCTTGAAGGTCGGCAGGGCTGTGCCCTTCGGGTATGTCGTGTAGGTGAAATGGTAGTATCTGCCCCAGTCGCCCTCGGCCACGATTTTACAAGATTTCTGATAGGGGATAGGTACGTAGCAATTCAGGCCTCGCGCAGTTTGGTGCACCAAGGCCGGCCGAGTGAAAGGCTCATTCTCGCAATTGAAATATCCTTTGAACGGCAGGTCTACCGCGGGTTCGTCCGCCCCATCAAGATAGATCTTCACGTGCCCATCTTCGGCCAGCGCCGACCAGATACGCCAAATGACGCCGGGCCCTTGCATCTCAGCGAAAACCAGTGTGCCGTTTTTCTTGCGGATGATGCCGGTCCCGTCGCCATTGGCAGACCAGTCGATATACTTGCCCGACTGGGCATCGTATCTGCTCCGCCGGTCATAACTGGAGAACTGGGCACATTTTTCTCCAGGTGCGGGCAAGACCGCCACGTGCTCCAAGTCAGTTAGCCTGTTGATCAGGTCGATGTAGGTAAGCTTTTCGGCCGCCTGCAATGGGTAGGCAAATCGCAGACAGGCCAGAAAACCACACCACCAAACACCGCGCATCAAACGGTTAAAGACTTCCGACTGAAATGCTTTCATTTTTCGGTCCCTTCCATTGGGTTCCCGCGATGCGAGGTCCCGCTCGCGATATTTATACCGACAGACTGATCCGCGCCGGCTTTCTCTGGCCGTGTATTTTAATAGAAAAGGCTCGCCCTTGCCAATGTATCCAACAAAAAGATACCATGGCAAGAAGAGCCTGTATTCACCGACTGGATTCTGCCGGAAATCCTAATAGTCCGGGCAGACGGCTTGCTGATCTACTCTTCTTTGTCTCGCCCTCTGCCAGCTCCCTACATAATATTGGCCGGAACCCTTACCGCCTCCGCCCGAACTGCCCGAATCCAAGTTCTTGCACAGTGTCTTCGTAGGTTTTGTTGCGCTTTGCGATTAGTTCTTCGACATGCTTGGCTGTTTCCGTGGCTTTCTCCTTTACCGCCAGTTCATGAATGGCCTGAAGTTCTGCTATGGATTCTTCATGCTCTGTGCTCAGTTGCCTTGGGCCTTTGAGTCTGACAACCTGCTGCTCGATCACCGCAAGTGCTTGCTGTCGCTCTTGACGCATCTTCATGAATCTTTCTCTTAATTTGGCTCTTTCTTCTTCAGAAAGATCTCGCCAATTGCTCCAATCTCGACGCGTTGATTCTTCGAGGGCTGTCTTGAGTTTTGCGGCTTGCTCTTGAATGAGCTCAATCGCTTTGGTTTGCGCCTGACGGTATTGGGCAAAACGCTGCGCTCGTTCACTTTGCTCCTGTCCAAACGCGACCCAGGCCAGTGCCAAAACCAACAAAACAACGACGGCTGAAATCAGGTACCGCTTCATAATACTCACCTCCAAAACAGGTTAAGAAGTTCGGCCTGTTCCCCTTGTAGGAATCAGCACTTCCTCACATACTTATGCAGCTTTGCCATAAGGCACGTAAACGCAGAAGCTGTCTTTCGGCTAAGAGTAAGCACTGGCGGCTACGCGTCTTGCCCTTCCCGGCGCTTACTTAGCCCGCCTTATCGAGCGTACTTGACGGTGCAGCCATAGGGCTTGGTTTCCTTGGTGCTTACAGGCTTTCCAGCGACCAGTTCCGCCAAAGCCTTATCCACATAATTCACGACGTCTCCTCTTGCCTTGCCCAGCGGTGCATTGTCGATTGCACCCTCGTAGACGACATTGCCGCGGGTATCTATAATATACATGTGGGGTGTTGTCTTGGCGTCATACGCGTGGCCTACTCTGCCGGACCTGTCATCAAGTATCGGATAGGGCAGCTCGTGCTTTTCGGCAAACTCTTTGTTGGCCGCCGGAGTGGTATGGTTGGTACTATTTACGGCAAGCCAGACGACGTTATCCTTATACTTCTTAGCGAGGTTCACCATAGTGGGAACTGTGTCGTAATGGTATCTGGAAAACGGACACTCGAAATTGAGCCACTCCAGCACCACAATTTTGCCTCTGTAGTCAGAAAGGCTGATGGTTTTGCCGTCGAAGCTCTGCAGTGTGAACTGAGGTGCCTTCTTGCCGGCTTCCTCGGCCCTTGGCGCTCGGGGCGCCCGCTGCCTCTGTGCTCGTTGGAGCCTTCGGTGTCTCTGCTCCATGCCCCGCATTTTTTCGGCAAATTCTTCTTGCCGCTGGGCGATGAGCTTCTCCAAACGCTGCGCGGTCTGCGTGGCTTTTTCCTTTACGGCAAGCTGGTGGATCTCCCGGAGTTGACCGATGAATCGGTCGTGTTCCGCCCTGAGCGTTTCCATCTGCTGTTCAAGCTCGTTCAACGCTGCCTTGTGATCCATGTCCGGCTGTCTGGACTCGAGCCTCTGCCGCAGCCTATTCCTTGCCTCCTGCCTTTCTTCCTCAGACATGTTTTGCCATCTCTGTCTCAGGCTGGCTCTTTGCTCGGCAGATAGGCCTCGCCGTCCGCCGCCTCGGCCTTCGCCTCGCTCCTGAGCAAGGACGGGCAAAGCCACCGCCAGGATTGCCAAACATACGACCAGTGTGCTAAGGTACTTCTTCATAATCGTATCCTCCCTAAAGCGCTTCAGACGTTAAGGGTTTTCCTAACCTACTTGGTCTGCTGTGACTCTATCCGGAGAATATACCGACTATGCTCGCCCTTGGCAACCGCAATCGCCGTGCGCAAAAACTAAGCTCACAAATCCCACCCATCAGCGAGCGGATTAGTCCACCACCTTGCTTAGCGTAAAGACGGCTTACAACGCTGGGCCGGCAGAAACGCCTTGCTCGGTTCTATTGCTGCTTTTCGGCTTCTTGCCCACGTGCCGGTCTGTCTCTCCGGGGCCTGTCGGGCCTTGGGCGTCTCTGGCCTGCTTGCTGCGCCTGCGCCTCAGGACCTCGCTGCTGATACCTGGCGATGAGCCTTTCCAGACGCTGGGCTGTTTGCTTTGCATCTTCTTTGACCGCCAGTTCGTGAATAGACTTCAACTCTCCTATAGACGCCGTCTGTCTGGCGGCCATCTGCCTTGGCCCTTTCAACGCGGCGAGTTGTTCTTCAATTCCTGCGATTGCCTGCTGGCGGTCTCGCATCGTCTGCCTCATTTTTTCTCTCAGCTTGTTCCTTTCCTCCTCGGAGAGCTGCTGATACTGTTCGCGGTCCGGCCTTGACATGGTCTGTACGGCAGCCTTCAATTTCGCCACCTGCTCTTCAATGGCTGCAATAGCTTTTAGCTGCGCCTCTCTGTCCATGAAGGGTCGACCGCCGGCTCTTTGCCGCATTTGCTCCCGCAACTTCTCCCTTTCCTCTTCCGTCATATTCTGCCATCGTTGGCGCATCTGCTCCCGCTCCTCCGGCGACATATTCTGCCATCGCTGGCGCCCTTGCATTGGCTGTCCTCGGCGGCCCTGCCCCCGCTCTTGGGCCCACGCGAGCAATGCTGTGGCTAAAACGATTGAAAGAACGACACTGATGGAGAGGTACCGTTTCATGATGCTATCCTCCAAAAAATAGAACGGCTACTATCGCGCGGGACCGCTCCTATAGACGAAAAGCAGCACACGTCACGCGCTCGTTTCGCAAAGACGCAAGCAGCCGGTTGTTTATTGCAATTAGTAGAGAAAAGTTCACAGGCAACGTTAGGATACCTCACCGAAGCCCGTGCACGTCCACATGAATACGGAGCTGCACCCCATAGCCTCGGAGGCACAAACCGGGCAGGTTCGAGTCGCTCTCCCCCATCCTTGAAGGCACGCGTCGGCACCCTGAAATTGGGAATCACGAATCAGCCCGTGTGTGTTTCGGCGTGTCAGCCACGTGACTTCTCAACAGCCTCTCTGAACTGACCGACAAAACCCGAGATATCGGAAAGCATCCTACCTTTGTCCCGGAGATGCCTTTCGATCAATTCGACTATTTTTGAGCCGATGATCACGCCGTCGGCTCCCGCTCGCACGATTGCCTGGGCGTGTTCAGGCTTGCTGATCCCAAAGCCCACACAAACCGGCACGTTTGTCAGCTTCTTCAACTTGCCGACCAATTCTTCAACCACATCGGAGAGCTTCTCTCTGCTGCCTGTAACGCCCAAGACCGAAACGGTGTAAATAAACCCGGTAGTCTTGGACGTAATCAGTTTCATTCGCTCCGCCTCAGTATTCGGCGTGACCATAAAGACCGTATCCAGGCCGGCTGCAATCGCGGCATCGTGTATTTCATCGGCGTCATCGATGCTCAGGTCAGCAATTAGCACACTATTGACACCCGCCTGATGGAATTCGCTGAAGAATTTCTTGACGCCGTACTGGTACACCAGGTTGTAATACATCAGAAGCCCGATTGGTATATCGCGGTACTCCTTGAGCTTCCGGATAAAGTCCAGGCCTTTGTGCACATTCATGCCGCTTCGCAGCGCCCGAACGTCGGCCTTTTGAATCGTCGGTCCATCCGCAATCGGATCGGAGAACGGTATGCCGAGCTCCAGAATATCGGCGCCTGCATCGATGGCTGTCCTGACAATCGCAAGACTGGTATCGAAATCCGGGTCTCCAATGACGAAGAACGGTATCAGCGCCGCCCTTCTAAGGCTGGCCAGTTCGGAAAAAGTTTCCTTGTACGTTTTCATGGACTACACGCCTCGGTCCGTAAGAAAGAGTCAATTGTCAGTATCCAAGGGTCGGTGTTCTTCCACAATGGTGACATCTTTGTCTCCCCGGCCGGAAAGATTCAGCACTACAATCGTATCGGGGCTGAGCTTTCCCTTCCAGCTCACCAGGTATGCCAGCGCGTGGGCAGGTTCCAGAGCCGGCAATATCCCCTCCGTTCGGGTCAACAATTCAAAGGCATCGAGCACATCCTCATCTTCAGCAGCAACGTATTCGGCTCGGCCGCTATCTTTCAAGAAACAATGCTCCGGCCCAACCGCAGGATAATCCAGCCCGGCGCTGACGGACTCGGTCTCGTGAACCTGGCCCTGGGCATCCTGCAGCAGATACGCCTTTGCGCCGTGCAGAATCCCCACGCGACCGGCGACAAGACTGGCGGCGTGGTCGCCGCTGCTAAGACTTCTACCGCCCGCCTCTACACCGATGAGTCTGACGTCTTTATCTTCGAGAAAACCTGAAAAGACACCTATCGCGTTACTGCCGCCGCCCACACAGGCAACCACCATGTCCGGCAATCGGCCTAATTGCTCAAGACACTGTTGACGCGTTTCCTTGCCGATGCAGGTTTGGAAGTGTCTCACTATACTGGGGTATGGATGCGGCCCGCACGCTGAACCGAAAAGATAGAACGTGTCCGTCACGTGCGCGGTCCAGTAGCGCAGTGCATCGTTGATGGCGTCTTTAAGCGTGCCGGTCCCGCCTTCCACTGGAAGGACTTGCGCACCACAGAGCTTCATCTTATGGACGTTGACGCTCTGGCGCTCTATGTCGACAACACCCATAAAGATCTTCGTCTCGAAGCCAAACAACGCCCCGATCATCGCTGTCGCCAGGCCGTGCTGGCCCGCGCCGGTTTCAGCAATTAGCCTGGTCTTGCCCATATATTTGGCCAAGAGGCCCTGGCCGAGTGTGTTGTTGACTTTGTGAGCACCGCCGTGCAGAAGGTCTTCACGTTTCAGATATACCTGAAAACCCACGTATTCACTGAATCGCTGCGCGTAATAAAGTGGGGTGGGTCTACCGGCATAATCTTTCAGGAGCCTGTCAAGGTCGCTGACGAACTGCTTGTCTTCGCAGAAACGGTAGAATGCGTGCTCCAGTTCTTCCAGAGCCGGTATCAAGACCTCGGGCACGTAGAACCCGCCATAATCGCCGAATCTACCTTTGTACTTCATAGCAGGTTTCCTATCCTCTTAGTTGTTGTACAATCTCAAAAAGTCTTCTCATCTTTTCGTGATCTTTTTTGCCCGGCTCAGCTTCGATTCCACTACACACATCAACGCCATACACACCGAGCTTGATCGCATCGGCCACGTTATCCGGATTGATACCGCCGGCCAAGAATACGCGTTTGCCGATGTGCCCGATGACGTTCCAGTCAAACGTGTGCCCTGTTCCTCCGTAGCTGTCGGGACGAAATGCATCCAGCAAAATAGCATCTGTAAAATACCGCTCAGCCCGGCGAATATCACCCTCGTCCTTTACGCGTATTGCCTTCATGGTCTTCACATCATAGGTAAGGAACTGCCTGCAGAACTCCGGCGTCTCATCACCGTGCAGTTGAACCCAATCCAGAGGGCACACATTCGAGATCTCACGGATTTCGTCGATGGAGGCATTCACGAAAACACCCGCAAGGTCAATAAAGCCGGGCAGCTTCTTTATGATTTCCGCTACTTTGTCCGGGGACACGTACCTCGGACTCTGCGGATAGAAATTAAAGCCCAATAGATCCGCGCCCATATTCATGGCTGCCACGGCATCTTCGTGATTCGTAATGCCACAAATTTTGACCTTTACTATCAGCATGTTCACAACCCGTGTTGCCTACGCCGAACGTGTTCTCACGCCTTATTGGAGAGCTCGATCAGTTTTTCCAGGCAAGCTGCTGCCTTGCCGTCACGAATAGAAGTTTCCGCCTGCGCTATCCCTGAAGGAAAGTCATCCGCCAGATTGCTGACAATCAGAGCAGCCGCGGCGTTCAACACAACTACGTTCTTTCGCGGCCCTGTCTCCCGGCCACCCACTATGTCCCGCAGAACGTTGGCACTTTCTGCCGCATCGTCCACCCTCAGTTCGTCAACACTGGTTAAGGCAATACCACAACCCTCAGGGTCCAGTTCTCTGCGCTTGATTTGCCCGTCTTTCAGTTCCAACATTCTGGTTGGGCCTACCGTGCTGATTTCGTCGATGCCACAACTATGAACGACCATCGCGCGGCGTGTGCCCAGCAACTTCAGAGCCCCGGCTATGGTCTCCATGAGACTTTCGTCGGCCACCCCCAATATCTGGGCGTGGGCGTTTGCCGGATTCGCTAAAGGACCCAAGATGTTAAAAACTGTTCGAAATCCCAGAGCCTTGCGGATCGGCTGAACATATCTCATCGCTGGGTGAAACATAGGAGCGAACATGAATCCGATATGTGCCCTCTGTATACACTCTGCCACAGTCTCGGCACCGGCATCAATTTTGACGCCCAGTTCTTCAAGCACATCGGCCGAGCCACACTTGCTGGTTATTCCACGGTTGCCATGCTTTGCAACGTAGGCGCCGGCTCCCGCCGCTACGATTGCCGCGGCCGTGGAAATATTGGAGGTCTTGATGGCTCCGCCGCCAGTGCCGCAGGTGTCAACAAGACAATCAACGTCGACATCCACAGTCACAGCGTGGTTCCGCAGGGACTGCGCCAGTCCCGCCAACTCTGGCGACGTCACGTTTTTGGCGCGCATAGCGGTTAGGAAGGCCGCGATCTGTACTTCAGGTACATCGCCGGCAAAGACGATATCCAGAAGCTGCAAACTCTGTTCCAACGTCAGATCTTGGCCTTCCAGTAGTGGCTGAATATAACTGTGTATTGTCGTCATGCTCACCCTCCCACCTTCTGCTTGTGTTTCTCCGCTTCCGCAATTCTCAACATGTTCTCGATTACTTTGCCCCCCGCCGGCGTGAGAATGCTTTCTGGATGGAACTGTACCCCACGTAGGGGCAATTCTTTATGACGCGCCCCCATGATGATCCCCTCGAACTCTGCGGTTTTCTCCAGACAATCGGGCAACTCCAGAGCCACAAGACTATGATACCGTCCGGCCTGCAAAGGATTCTCCACGCCGGCAAAAACGTCCTTACCGTTGTGCGTCACTCTGGAGGGCTTGCCGTGCACGGGTTCGGGTGCGTGACCGATCTTGCCGCCGAAGTATTGCACAATCACCTGGTGACCCAAGCACACACCAAATATAGGTAGTCTATCTTTAAAATAGTCCACAGCGGATAGTGACACCCCCGCAGTGTCCGGCGTTCCGGGGCCCGGAGAAATCACCAACAGGTCCGGGTCAAACTCTGCTGCCACGCGCTTCAGCTCATCGAGGGCGGTGTCGCAGCGGTACACCTTCGCGCAACAGTTGCGCTTGCAAAAATCATCGACCAGATTATAGGTGAATGAATCGAAATTGTCGATAAACAATACCTTTCTCTCGTTCGATTCCATGATCACTTCCTCACATTTCTTTACCCGGCTATTATCAACTTGCCCGAATTGCGCGTAAACAGGAATTTGCCTTATGCGCGGTTTCTTCAAATTCGGTCTTGGGGACGCTATCGTGTACGATGCCTGCGCCCACGCGAACGTACGCGGTGTGGTCCTTTATCTGCAGGCTTCTTATGGTAATGCAGCTATCAAACTGTCCATCTACGGTCAGGTACAACACCGCGCCGCCGTAATAGCCTCGCTTGGTCTTCTCCAGCAGCCGGATCAGTTTCATCGCCTCAATCTTCGGCGCTCCCGTCAGTGTCCCCATATTCATGGTAGCAAGATACGCACTTAAGGCATCAAGCCCGTTGGCAAGCCTGCCTTTGACATTGCTCACCAGGTGCTGAACCGATTCGTACTTTTCCACGGTGAGTAGCTCAGTGACAATTCTGCTGCCCGGCTCAGCGACCCGGGCGATGTCGTTGCGGGCCAGGTCCACCAGCATCATGTGCTCCGCCAGCTCTTTGCGGTCGATTTTCAACTCCGCCTCATATCTGAAATCCGTATCCGGGTCGATCTCGCTTCCCATCCTGCCTCTGGGCTTCGTCCCCGCTATGGGCCTGATCTCAACGGTACGGTTGGCGGTTCCGCTGACCTTCAAATTCAGCTCTGGACTGGATCCCATCAAGATTGTTCTGGGCGTATTGAGGTAAAACATATACGGCGAAGGATTCAGTTCCCTCAGTCGCTTGTAGACATCCAGCGGCTCATCTTGGCAAGGCTCCATGATGGTCCTACTCAGGACCACCTGAAAGATATCGCCATCTATGATGTGCTGCTTGGCCTGCCGTACCATCTGCTCGTATTCGTTTTGACTTGTGTCTGTCGCCGCCGCAGGCGAAGTACCATCGTACTTTCGCCCTTTTGGGGTGTCAAACCTGGCGATATTGAAATAGTAGTCAAACGTATCCTGCGCCTGTGCGATGGCTTCTTCGCGGTCACCGTTGGTGATGCAGCAGTTGACAATCACATAGCCCTGGCCGTGCTCGTGGTCCATCAGGAAGATATTGTCGGCGAAGTAAAGCTCGTAATCAGGGTTGCCCAGCAAGTCCTCTGTGTTGGCCGGCAGGTTCTCAAACTGGTCTATGAAATCGTAGCTGATCGCTCCGAGCAAGCCACAGGTGATGCGGAACGGCTTGCTGGCCATGCGAAACGCGAACGCTACGGCTCGCAGCACATCCATCTGATTGATACTTTGCAGTCGGGTATGTTCATCCACCACTGTTTCTATTTGCTTGATTCGGCCCCGAATTGCCTGCGAATCGAAGTGGAACGACTCACAAAAGCCGAACCTTTCCTCTGAGTTCTCGGCCAAGTAGCACAGAATGCGTCTGCCGGTTTTGCTTAAAGCCTGTATGGTGAATTCCGTGCCGGTTCCGGTAACATACAGCGCCGGCTTGGCGGTACCGAAGGTAAGTGCGCCGCTGCCGGTGAGGTATTCTCTCGACTCGAACAGGCAGCAGTTTTTCGCCCGACCATAGTCACTCAACTTGGCAAAGAAATCCACCGGCTCGCTCAGGCCGATTCGCTTGACGATAGGTATGATCTGGCCGGGCTCGGCACCGTGTATTATCTGTCGATAGTCTTCCATATTTTGAACCTTCTATTGCATGTTCTATTACCAATAGCAAAAAAACACAAACAAAAAAAGCAGCCTGCCGTTTTCCAGCAGGCTGCGTATTTCGCATCGCGACTTAATTGTCTATAGCAAGCTACCGCTCACCTGCCGGAATTTATCCTGCAGGCCACCACCAGTTAGCAGTATTTTTCCGGTTCGCTTGCTTCATGACGATCATATTAAACCAACTGAAGCCGTTTTTGTCAAGGGTAATCGCAAAAAGATTTATGGGTTTTTGTCATGTCCGGCTTCAGGCGAAGAGAACACCGGATTTATCGGCACTTGCGTAATTGTATTTACCGCTCACCTTCCACGTGCACCGGATAAATCGTCACCTTGTTCTGGAACACCTGCGGCGGCAACATATCGCGCAGCGGATTTGCAAGTCGCTTTCCTAATAGGCTGCAAGACAGCTTCGCAATCATCGCTGCACGTGTCGAGGTCGCCTGTCCGCAAAGCTGCTATTATGCTCAGAGAGCGCGGCGGTGCCGCAGGCGGTCCAGCGCCACCGCCACCACGATAATCGCTCCGGTGATAATCTCCTGGACCCAATTTGGAAGGCCCATTTGGGTGCAGCCCGAAGCAATAACGGTCATAATAAGCGCCCCAACCATTGTGCCAAGGATCGAGCCTTCTCCACCGGAAAGGCTACCGCCGCCGATGACCACCGCTGCTATCACATCCAGTTCCAGTCCGACCGCCACGGTGGGGTCGCCTTTCGTCAGCCGGGAAAACTGCATGAGTCCGCCCAACCCGGCAAACGCCCCGCCGAGAGTAAAAACGATCAACTTGACGCGCTCCACATTGACGCCGCACAGCCGGGCAGTCTGCTCGTTCGAGCCGACAGCAAACGTATGCCGGCCGAGCCGGGTGTAGCGCAGCAAAGCTGCCATCAGGACCGCCAGAATCAGCCACATCCACACACCCGGCGGCACCAGCATCCAGCCTTGTGCCCTGCCGCCCACCGAGCGCAGCAGGTCCTCCAGCCATCTGAGCTTGTCTGGATCGACAGCGATTGTTTGCTCGCGTGCGATGCCCTTGGCGGTGCCGCGAACTACAAGCATCATGCCCAACGTCACGATAAACGGCACCACCCGTAGGCGGGTAATTAGGGTTCCACTTACCGCTCCGAAGGCCGCACCGGCAGCTATGCCTCCCACGGCACTGGCTAAAGGACCCATACCACCGTATTCCAGGAGCCAGGCGGTGACCACCGTGCTCAGCGCCACCACCGAACCGACCGAAAGGTCAATGCCGCCGGAAATAATGACCATCGTCATGCCCAGCGCTGCCATCCCGACAATGGTCGTCTGGCGGGCAATCGTCTCCAGATTCGCACCCGTCCTGAAGCTCGGCGGCGCGATGAACGCGAAGAGTCCATACACACCAAGCAAAGCCAGCACAGGGCCAAACGTGTTCAGCCATCGCCACCAGTCGAACGTCACCATACCGGTTTGCCCTGTCTGGCTATCGGTCACGCCTTTTTCTCCTGCCCTGTTGCTTCCTGCATAAGCCGGTGCTCGTCCACATCCTCAATTCTGTGGGTTGGGCCGAGGTTCCCACGGCACATTACCGCCACCCGGTCGCACACACCTAATAGCTCGGGCAGATAACTGCTGACCATGAGCACGGCCTTGGGTACTCTACCCTCGGCCGGACAGCCCGTGGCCAACTCGTCGATCAGCCTATAAATCATCGCCTTGGCAGCCACATCAATGCCACGCGTCGGTTCATCCATCAGCAACACATCCACATCATGCTGCAATAGCCGGGCCAGAGCCACGCGCTGCTGGTTGCCGCCTGATAAGGACGAGACCGGCTCGCCGGGTCCGAGGCATCGAATGCCCAACCTATCTATCCACCGCCTGGTGGCCTTTTCCTGTCGGCTTGGCAAGACCAATCCAAGCGGGCCGAAGCCCTTGAGTCGAGAGAGTGTCACGTTATCGGCAACGCTCAAAGAAAGCGCCAGCCCTTCTTCTTTGCGATCTTCGCTCAGGAATCCCGCTCCCTGTATCCACCTTCTGACCGGCGAAGCGGGTCCTGTGTACACACCCAGCCGAATTCGACCGCTCTTCACCGGATCCAGCCCGAAAAGGCTTCGCAGTAGCTCCGTTCTGCCCGCTCCTACCAGCCCGCCGATACCCAGCACCTCTCCCCGCCGCAATTGCAGACTTGCTGACTCTGGTTTGTCAAAGCCTGCCAGGTTTTCGATTTCCAACGCTACCTCTCCCGGCCGCCTCGCAGAGCGCGGATAAAGCTCTTCCACTTGCCTGCCCACCATAAGGGCAATGATTTGATCAGTGCTGATCGTATCGACCTCGCTGCTTCCCACAACTTTGCCGTCACGCAATACTATCACCCTATCCGCGACCCGCTTGACTTCCTCGATGAAGTGTGAGATATAGATGACGGCTTTGCCTTGTTTTTTCAACCGCGCGATGATCTCGAAAAGCCGGTCCACATCCTGCTGGGTTAGACTACTGGTCGGCTCATCCAAAACCAGCACGCGGCAGCCGATGGCCAAGGCCCGAGCAATCTCCACTAACTGCTGCGAACCAACGGAGAGCCTGCGGACCTGAGCATCGGGCGTCAACTCCGGATTATCAAACTCTTTAATGGCTTCCGCTACGCGCTGCCGCGCTCGCTTCCACTGAATCACCCCCAGAGTAGCCGGCTCCATGCCCAGCATGACGTTCTCTTGAACGCTCAGATGGGGCGCGAGCGAAAGCTCTTGATAAATCATGGCCACGCCCTCCCGGCGAGCATCAAGAGGATTGTTGGGCCGATACGGCACACCGTTTAGCCACATGTCTCCGGCATCTGCAGTGACCGCGCCGGAGAGAACCTTCATCAGCGTGCTTTTGCCGGCACCGTTTTCCCCCACCAGCGCAAGCACTTCGCCCCCATTTACGTCGATACCGACGTCCTCGAGCGCCACCGTCGCCCCGAAGCGCTTGGAAATCCCTCGCATCTGAAGCCGTACCGTCGATTGGTCCCACCTTACTCGTTCAGCCATTTCTTGAAGTCAGGCTCTAAAAGACTCTTGATTTTGGGATCATCCATATTTTCCGGAGTTGCCACGGCAGAGCCGGTGTCGATTCGCTTGGCCACTTCCTGGCCTTGCAGGTGCTGAACCATGGTCTTGACGCCGAGATAGCCCATATTGATGGGGTCTTGCAGGACCAATCCATGAATCTGGCCCTTCTCAAGGGCCTCAACAAGCCGCTCGGAACTATCAAATCCGACGTATTTCACCTTGCCGGCCAGACCGCTATCTTGCAGGGCTCTGAGCATACCGAACGTCGTGGATTCGTTTGGGCAGAAAATTCCATCAATCTTCAGTCCTCCGTCCGGCGTCCGAAGCGGCGCAAGCAAGTTCTCGCCGGCACTGTAGGCGCTTTCCGTGGTCGCTCCGCCATATTGATTGGCGCTAACGACCTGAATATCAGGATAGTCCTCCTTCAATACATCGAGAAAACCTTGTTCCCGATTTGCCGTACTGGCGGAGCCTTCTTGGTAGCGCAACATAATGACCTTGCCCTTGCCGCCCAGAATCTCCGCCAGACGTTGCCCGCCCTTTCTGCCGCCGATATAATTATCCGTAGCAACAAAGCTGACATAATCTTCGCTTTTCAGACCGCTGTCGATGATAACCACTGGTATACCACGGTCGACAGCGTCCCGGACCGACCCGCGAAGTGCGATATCGTCTAGCGGTGCGAGTACGATGCCGGACACGTTACCGGTGATAAAACTCTCCATAACTCTGATTTGTGACTCTCGGTCATCCTCTTTCAAAGGCCCCTTCCATATAACTTCCACGCCGATCTCTTGCAGTTCTTGCTCGGCCTTAACCGCCCCGGCATGGATTGACTTCCAAAAAACGTGCGTGGTCCCTTTAGGAATCACTGCTATTCGATACTTCGCTCGGCTTTCTTCGTTCTTCCTGCAACCGGACAAAGTCGAAGATGCTACGACCAGAAGCGCCGCTATCATTAGCCCCTTTTTCATGGCTCTATCCCCTGCCTGAAATCTGTAATCCGAAATTTCAAACTCAAAATGCTTCTCGATACTTGCAGTGGTCTCCAATACTAAGCGTTCATCAAGCAACAGTCAATAAAGTATAGTAGCCAAGCCATACATTACAAGCCGGCGTTTCAGAATTAACTCCAAGACGGCAGACTGTTTCCCCCTGCTGCGGTAGCCTCTACCAAAGCCGTGTGTTGCGACGACGGCCGGGGCGCAATAGCGTGGAAGAAGTCAGATCACACAAAGAGTCAGACCGCACTGCCCTCACTCGTATCATATCTCCTACGGCACCGTATCGGTCTGAGAACGCACAGCCCGAATGAACTGTTCGATTGTCTCTCGGGGCAAGCTCTTATTGGGCGGCAATTGTAAAGCTGTCTGCGCTTCAGTCAACGCTTCTGTCTTGGCTTCCGGACGATGCTCTCGTAGAAACTGGGCCAGCCACATATGGACAACAGGATTGTTGGGCTCGATCTTTGTCAGCTCGCGAAAATGCTTTTCCGCCTGATCGAGCCTGCCAAGCTCCTCGAGCAGATGAGCCAGTCGGGCACGGAAAGGCCCTCTTTCCGGCAACAGTTCGACGGCCCTTTCGATCGCTGTAACCGCCTCGGCCTTCTTGCCCTGGTGCCAACGGCTGGCGCCCAGATTGACCCAGAGATAGGCGTTGTTGCTGTTGACCTTCAGAGCTTCACGCAAGAGTTGCTCACAACGGTCGTATTGGCCTTGCTCTGAAAGCAAATTGAAGATCAACAAAGCCGCGGTAGGCTTCACTCTGTCAAACGCCCAAGCATCCTGCAGCACTTTCAGAGCCCTGTTAGGATCGGGGTCTGAGAGCATTTGCGCATAAAGAATCCGCAATATCGCTCCTTTCGGGTCGACCTGCAAAGCCTTTTGGAAATGCTGCTCGGCTGCATCAAACTGTCCCTGTGCCTGCGCGTGAGCCGCCGCCAACGTGTATCCGATCGATGATGTAGGGCGCAGTCGAACAAATTCGTTGATTTGATCGGACGCCGCTTCGTAATTGTCTTGTGTCAAATTCGCGTAGGCCCGGACGAAACGCGTGAACGCGTCGCTTGCATCCTCGGGCCGGGGCAGCACAGATTCGCAAACGACAAGAGATTGCTGTGCGCCGGTTCTCTTGAGGGTTTCTCTAATTTGGTTGGCTGCTGGCCCCGTAGCCGAAAGCTGCCGTGGACCTGTTTCCCGCGGATGTCCGCTCAAGGCGGTGAAGCAGCCTGCAGCAACAGATGATTCGGGCAGCAGCATTGGTGAGCCGCTCCAGCCGTCACCAAGCTGACCAACCTCGGATAGCGATAGGAACCGTGGGGTCCGCTGCCGAACGGCAACAAAATCAATGGTCAAACTCTTCGTTTGAGCACTGAAACTGTCTGCAGCTACCTCTTCCGAGGCGGTAACGATGCTGCGCAGTACCCCAGGCATGCCCAATACCGCCACACGCTCGACAGACAAAATGTCGGATGCATCAGCCAGCGGTAGGGCCGGATGCCCCTTCCAGGGAACCCGCAGTACCGCGAGGTCAAGCTCCTGATCGGCGGCAACGATCTCAGCTTCGCACCCGTCGCCAAGGTACGGACTAACCACAGAGACCAGACCGGTCATTTCATGCCGGCCCCGCACAGACTGTTCGAAGACCAAATGGTGAGCAGTCACTACCAATGTGCCGTCACCTATCGCAAATCCATTACCCGCAAGTTTTCCCATAATCGAACGTGTGATTACCAAGACCAACGCGTCGCGCCGCTGGACGGCGACCGAACCGTTTGTAGAGGCCACAACCTGGCCACAGAACGCGACCGAAACAAGCACGAAAACAAAGATTCTCAGCCTGTTCATGAATGTTCTCCCTGCACGAGACTACTCAGCGATGGCGACTCACCACCAACACCGAAGGACTCTTAACAGCTTGGTTTCCAAAGATACCTGCCCCCGGCTATACCTTGGATTCTCAATGACATGATAGACTATACCATGATTGAGCGTGTTTGGAAAGAAACTCTTTTGGCCGGTTGACAAGAGTCTGGAATGCCTTATGATGATTGCCAGGTGAGACTGACGCTATGTCGTGGCTTGATCGCGGCGGTCTTTGCCCTGGACAGGTTCACAGTTCTGCTGGAGCGAAAAGCAGTGCCGGCGTAAAGGTCAGAGGACCGTGAAGATTTTGGCTGTCATTCCAGCTCGTTACGGGTCGACCCGATTCGCCGGTAAAGTTCTCGCCAAAGATACGGGCAAATTCCTCATCCAGCACACCTACGAGCGCGCCTGCCTTGCCAAGCTGCCGGAAAAAGTGCTCATTGCCGCCGATGACCAGAGAGTTGCCGACGCCGCTGCGACGTTCGGCGCTGAATGCGTTCTGACCTCGCCGCAGCACCAGAGCGGAACCGACCGCATCGCCGAAGCTGTGGCCGATATGGACGCTGACATCGTGGTCAACCTCCAAGCTGATGAGCCCGAAATCGATCCCGGCAATGTGGACTGTGTGGCTGAGCTTCTGATTAAGAATGGTGATTGCCCAATGGCCACGCTGGCGGCGGAGTTCCGAAACGCCGAGCAGATCGCCGATCCAAACATAGTGAAGGTCGTGGTAGACCAGAGTAGTAGGGCTATTTATTTCTCGCGAGCTCCGATACCGTATGATAGAGAGAAAGCTGGCATAGGCAATGTGGCCCAGTATCTCTGGCACTTTGGGATCTATGGGTATCGCAAGGAGTTCTTGCTGAAGATCACCGCGCTGCCGCAGACGCCGCTGGAAAAAACCGAAAAACTCGAACAACTGCGGGCACTTGAAAACGGCTTCGATATTTTAGTGGGCAAAGTCGAACACACCTGCGAGGGAATAGACACGCCCGAACAGTACGCCGAGTTTGTAGAAAGACACAAAAAGAAATAGCCGTAGAGGACACAAAGAGCACAGAAATTACCTTATATGCGGGAATTCTTAATAAGAATACTGAAAGGTGTGATAGAGCACTGGCTTGCTAGTTTGCTTGCAGTGTCTGGAACGGCCGTTGGCGGATGGTTATTGTGGTTATACAGAACATACTTGAATGATTGGTTCTTTTCTACCTGGTATGTTGAAATGCCCGGTTGGACTTGCTTGTTAATTTGTGTGTTTGAGCTTGTTCTTGTAGCGTACTTTATTTGGGGAATTGTGGAGAAGCTCAGCCGACTTAAAAGTCCGGGAGACGTCGTCAATGCTATCGAAGATTGGTTCACCAATGGAGACGAGTTGGGCGATATGCCGCAAACGAATACGCCGTATTTTTTTGCCGGCATTGAAAAAAGTCTAGAGTTAAAACGGAGTATCAGTAAAGAATATTTGCCAATGATTGCCTTCAGGCACGGTTATGCTTTTGAAATGGGCGAAAAAACATTTAAACTGACTACATTAACTCTTAATAATGACCCAACTACTGCATTAGGGAAACACTTAAAGCCGTTATTAAATGGTGAAGAACAAATTACGCTCTGCTGCGACAGTATTGACAGAGAGCTTGGCTGGCCGCAAGGAGCCACTAAGTCTTTCTTACTGAGCCGACCGCTAAACAATGTAAACTTCGCGATTGAAATCGAAGATATTGGTGGAGACAAAATACGTATTCTACGAAAGCAACGAATGGTTTTCTCTCTGCCGCCTCTGTGGCCAAGAACAAAAAGGAAAACGCATAGTGAAAGATAAGGATTTATTAGCTTCGGTCAGTGACATATCAGCGGAGAGTGAATTCTTTTCGCCGATGCCGGGAGGATATAAAAAGGGCAAAACGCGATACGTCTTCGTGATGGGTACGGTGATGAGCGGACTGGGAAAAGGAATATTCTCCTCATGCCTTGCTAAGCTCCTGCAGGATAAGGGCCTCAAAGTCGCGCCGATTAAGTTGGAAGGGTATCTGAATGTGGACTCCGGCACGCTGAATCCGTTCCGCCACGGTGAGGTATTTGTGCTCGATGACGGCATGGAATGTGACATGGACCTGGGCACCTACGAGAGAATACTGGACCAGGATTTGACCAAAGCCAATTTCGCTACCAGTGGACAGATATTTAGCTCGATCCTGCACAAGGAACGTCACGGCGAGTATTTGGGACGAGATGTACAGATGATCCCTCATGTCACCGGTGAAGTCAAACTGAAATTGCGCCAATTGGCCGCCCAAAGCGATGCGGATGTAGTATTTGTGGAGATCGGCGGCACCGTCGGCGACCTGGAAAACGCATACTTCATCGAGGCGATGCGCGAGCTGGCCTATGAAGAAGGCCCACACAGCAGTTGCTTCGTGGCCCTGACCTATATACTGGAGCCCCCAACCCTCGGCGAGCAAAAATCCAAAGCCGCCCAACTGGGAATCAAGCAGCTCATGCAGTTGGGTATCCAGCCGGACATCATTGCCTGCCGGGCAAGCCATCCAGTCAACGAAAAAGCTCGCCAGAAAATCAGTGTTTATAGCAATGTCCCGCTGGAGAGAGTCATCAGTGTGCCGGATTCGGCAAGTATCTATATGATACCGGCAATGCTCAGAGACCATGGACTGGATTTCGAGGTTCTACGGCTTCTAAAAATCGAAGACAGGATCAATCTGCGACACGAACGAAGGACCTGGGGCCAGTGGTGTGACTTCACCGACAAGATCGAAACCATGAACCATGAGGTTTCCATCGGCATAACAGGCAAATACACAGCGGTACGTGACAGCTATGCCTCGATAATCAACGCTTTGGAACACGCCGGAATCGCGCTGGGCTGTCGTGTCAAAATAGAGTGGATCGAGACGACAGATATGACCGATGAAAATGCTGCCGAGCATCTCGCTGAGGTCGACGGGATTATCGTCCCCGGCGGCTTCGGCACCCGGGGCGCGGAAGGGAAAATTGCCTGCATAAAATACGCCAGAGAACATAACCTGCCTTACTTGGGATTATGCTTCGGCTTTCAAATGGCGGTTATAGAATTCGCTCGCAACGTCTGCGGCCTCAAAGAAGCCAACAGCACCGAAATCGACCCGGATTGCACAGAGCCGGTGATTGACATACTACCGGAACAGAAAAAAATCGAAGGCCTGGGTGGGAATATGCGGCTCGGCGGACAGGATGTGGTGCTAAAGCCCCAGACGCTGGCATGGGAGCTTTTCGGTCAGAGGGATAGCGTCCGAATGCGTTTTAGACACCGCTATGAGGTTGATCCTCGCTATATCGAACGGCTCGAACAAGCAGGCTTGGTGTTTTCCGGAAGGGCGCCCAATCAACCCATCATGCAAATTCTGGAGTTTCCATCCCACCCATTCTTCATGGGCACGCAGGCCCATCCCTGCTGGACCTCCCGGCCTCTCAGGCCACAGCCCATGTTCGTAGGGCTGGTCGCCGCGGCGAGACAAAGACGTTACTCACACGAGAAACCACCCGATTGTATCGCCGCCGCCCGAAAGGTATGCTTCCGGGTCAAGTAGCAACACAGGGCTGGCTACGGCGTGTCAAGCGGCCTTGCTTTGACCTCAATCTGCTTGCGCAGTTCCGTTATTTGGGCCTTCAGGTCTTTGATTTCCTGCCGTAGTTTCGCATTATCTTCCACGACAGTGGATAGAACGGCTTCAACACGCTCTTTTATGCCCTCTCTGATCTGTTGCTGCAGATCTTCTTTTTGCTTAAGACATTCTGAAAGCTTCTCTCTCTGTTCCTGTAGCTCCCCGCTGTATCTGTGCTTGAGCTTCTCTATTTCCTGATCCCGCTGCTCCAATTGTCTCTTGAGCTTTATGTTCTCGGCAGCAATGAGCCGAGCCTTCTTGACACTGGGTGCTTGCTGTTCTTCCTGACAGCCCGCACCCGCGACGATAGCCGCACCGATTACCACAAGTAAAGCCTTCTGCATCAGTCCTTTCATTTCGTCGTCCTTTCCAATCCGTTCTTCGTGTGGCTGTGGCATCTGAATATTGAACAAAACGTTGCTTTACCATGCTGGCTATTCGAACAGTACACTTAGCTTTTTCTTCGCAGCAGCATTAATGTGATCCAGGTCTGTCCAAACGGCTAATTCCAGGCTCTTTCTACAGGCACAGTCTTCGCCAACCAGTTTCGCCGGACCTTGCAGAACAGCTTTGATCAGCTTCAAGCAGTTGTTTGTGGTGGCGCTCAAATTCTGCGTTATCTCTTGCAGCAAAGACTGCTTGCTTTTCTGGGTATCATGGAGCCGCCAGCAGTCATAATCGCTGGCCAGCGCCACGAGCGCATAGCACATTTGCGCCTCGCGGGCGAGCTTGGCTTCGGGCATTGCAGTCATGCCAATCAAGTCACCGCCCCAGGTACGGTGCAGCAAAGACTCCGCTCGCGTAGAAAACTGCGGCCCTTCCATACATACATAAGTGCCCTTGGGATGAGTCTTGACATTAATTTCTCTTGCCGTGCCAATAAGTATCTCTCGCAACCGAGGACAGACCGGCTCAGCCATCTCGCAGTGGACCGCTCCAAAACCTCGGAAAAAGCTACTCTGTCGGACGAAGGTTTTGTCAATGAACTGGTCAACAATGACTAAGTCACCCGGAGTGATTTCTTCCCTCAGCGACCCCACCGCCCCGGTACTTATCACCGTACGAGCACCGAGCTTCTTCAAGGCAAAAATATTAGCGGCAAAAGGCACCTCGCTAGGACTAAGCTTGTGTCCCTTGCCATGCCGATTCAAAAATGCAACATGCTTCTGCCCGATCCTGCCGACCAGAATGGCCATGCTCGGCTTGCCAAACGGCGTATCAATATCGTGGAATTCGGCATCGGCTAAGTGCTCAGCCAGCACATCGCCCAAGCCTGTGCCACCTACAATACCTATCAGTTCTCCTGGCATAGTCGCTACCCCTTACCTAACAAACTCCCATACTAATGCCTAAGACGCGAGGTATCAACCGCCTGTCAAGCGAGCCGACGAAATTCTGCCCAGTTATGAAAATCTTGACTGCCCAGGGGCCGACTGGATAATAGCGTATACCAAAGAACAAACCGTTGGCTTCATCGCAGGTCTGTACTATCGCGTCTCAAAGATGCTGTCCTCCCAGTACAGGACGCTACTTTGCTTTCTTTAGGAGGTTTATGAAACATGGATTTACAAGTCACAGTCAAGGAAATCAAAGGGCACTGTCCCACGTTTAAGCTCGGCGATTCCTTTACCCTCAAAGCCGGCTATCAGTTGGTCAGTAAGACGCCGATATGTATGCATGCGTTGGCGGCTTTGGTGCCCTTCTACAACGGCTTGCGTGTCGCCGAACCCGCGCAATGGGGTTTAGAGGGCAAAACGGACAAGACAAAAGCATATATACAATGCCCCGACCCCGCAGATTATACAGACGGTGGAACCGTAATCTTTGAGATAGCAAAGGTCCAATAAGGCCAAGACGCGCGCAAGCTGAAAGGACGCGTACGCTGTGACTCTAAGCTCTGCCCGCGCCCCGGAGGTACAGCCCTGTCTCACTCTCTGCAGCTTCTGTGTCTGCGGCAGCGGCGCGGTCATGCTGGCGAAGGGGCAGACAGAAGACGGCAAGGCTACGTTGTCTAAAAAAATTGCACCTTGCGCAATTTAGGGTTTAATTAAGTCCGGAAAACATCATGTTTGAGACGCCCAAAGGACGTCACCGCCAAAAACAAGCCTACCGTCGCCAATTTTGCTTTGTAAGATTCTTGACTTTGATCCTTGAATCTGATAGGATGTTACCATAGTCAATACCCTGATGGGGGGTTTACAGTTCCCTGGCAAAGCAAGGAAGATTAGCTCTGAAGTTTAGGCCGAAAGTTCACGTACAAACGGCCGACGCTGCGGGAGCTAAACGACTTTCACGGAGGAGAAACAACAAAGACGAAAGACCTGATTCTTGTAGTTGTACCTTTCACAATGGGGGCGTAGCTTTTCGACATAGCCCGATGTCACGCACGGCTTTCAAGACTGCTGAGTCGATTGGCTACAGAGGAACAACTGACTGTGGAAATCATCGTTCACAAAAAGTAGCTAAATTTGGTCCATAAATGGATTGCAGACAAGGCGATGCAGCACCTACAGCGATAAACAGGTTTAGAAAACACTTTTCAGAGGACAGGTGAGATGACAAAAGCACTAATTGTCCATGCCGTGGCGACTGTTCTGATAAGTTACAGCTCCCCACCGCCGGGAGCCCCTACTGTTATCATCGAATCAGGACCTTATCAAAGTGACAAAGGGGGCGAACTTGCCATCACTGTGACCGGCGGCGGCATTGCTGGCTATCCGATAGGTTCATCATTTCCAAGCTTCTGCCTTGAAAAGAATGAAGACTTCGCGTTCGATCAGAATTATTATGCCGTCCTGAACGATGAAGCCATCATGGGAGGTGTCGGCGGACCCAGCCCTGATCCACTCGATCCCAGAACCGCTTGGCTTTACAACGAATTTCTCAATAGGACGCTGACGGGTTACGACTTTCCTGACAGCGGCATCGGGCGAAAAAACTCAGCCATCGCGCTGCAGAACGCGATGTGGTTCTTAGAACAGGAGATCTCATCGCTATCATCCGGCAGTCTGGCGGATAACTTCGTCCAGATGGCCAATTCAAGCGATTGGTACACGAACGGATATACCGGCAACATCCGCGTCCTGAATTTATATGAGGATGCTGGTCTGACCAAACACGCACAGGACCAAATCGTGCGGACAACTCCCGCACCTGGCGCGATCCTCTTAACCTCTATAGGCACAGGTTTAGTTAGCTGGCTCCGCAGATGCAGAACGCTATAAAAAGAGCCACGCACCAAGACACAAGGGCCGCATGGTGGACCTGTGCGGCCCTTCTCGCATTCCGCCAAAAGGGCAATTCTGCTACCTAATGCGTACCTGTGATGGGCCCTGTAAAGTGATGACCAAGAGCTTGCTGCTCTCATAGAACGTCTTTTGCGCTACCCGCCAATCTGATCGGGCCGGGGATCTCTTGCCGGTTTTCCGCAGGCACACTTCGTCCGGTTCATTTTCAACACCTGAGACAAGCAAAGAACACTCTTTGTCACCCCATCCATCACCCGTGAAGACAACCTCATCATTGGTTTCGCTGATGCCGTGTACCAGGCACGGCGCATGGATGAACCATCCGCTTGGCGGCAGTTTCTTGACATCGTATAATGTGCCCAGTTCGTATAGCTCAGGCACATGTGCCTGCACCGTACCTGGATTTATGGCCGGACCGGCACCGACCTGCACGTTCAAATCAAAGAAATCAGGCAATAGGCCTTGGCGTTCTCGATCTTGCCGCGACCAACACATCTGCAGTCCAGCGGCCGTGATCCCATTAGCGAGTCTCTGCCACGGGCCTGCTCGATCATATTCTGCAAGAAGATGCAGAGCAGAACCATAAACAAGACCGCACCATTGCACAGGCCGACCCAACCACACAGGTGCCTGCCAATTCGTCGCACCCAGCACAGGTATTGTGGCGTACAACCCCACTTCGCCGTCCGTTGGCCGACAAAGATAAACAAACGGTACTCCGGTCCATGCCCAGTAACGGGCTTGATCGAGATACTTGTTGTCGCCCGAAATGATGTGGCCAAGAGTATACGCCTTGACCAGATGGGCCGAGGCCAAGATATCGGGTGTGTGAAGTGGTACCTCCCACGTCTGTGCGCCGCGAGGAACCGTCTCACCATACAAGGCAGTTTGCTTATCGAGCAATTTTAGCGCATCAGCGATGAGCTCACGGTCGGCAGATAATACCGCGCCTTCTAAAATCCTGACCATGTCCCTGCCGGCATAACCGTTTGTGTGCGTTGCGAAGTGCGTTTTCGAATAGTCCGTGTCGCCTGGCCTGTATGCCTTGATGCCATTTTGGTCGAAGTTCCGCAACAGGTGCTTTGCTTCATTGTGTCTATGTCTGACAAAGGCATCGAGCCTGCCGAAGACAAAAGGCGCTGTGGGCAGATGTGCGTGTGAGACAGCGCTTGAGAAGGGTTGACGCGGCGGGATTCTGCCAAGAGCTTGATCTATCGCCCGTTCAAGCCTTTGGACGAGTTTCTCATCCTCGCTGTGAAGAGTGAGCCAATCCATGAACATTGCGGCATCCGCTGCTGGGCCGGCCCCGAAACTCTCGCCCCAAACCGCATGTCGGAACAGACCATCCTCATTGATTTGCGAATCCAGCCAGCCGTGAGAAAGCAAATTAACCGCCGACCCAAACCCTCCTTCAAATTGTGGCAGTTCGGGCAGGCCCTTTAAAGCAACATACTGCTTTACGGCAGGTACAACGGTCTTTCCCTTGCCACCTATAAGCAACATAGAAACCTTTAGCGGTTTGTTCGCGCGCAGCCTAAAAGGCGTATGGGCACAGAATTCATTCTCAAAACGCAAATCTCCCACGGCAGGAGCAGAAAGTGCCATAACATGGGCATAGGAGTCATAAATCCTGTCCGGCGAATCAAAGGTGGCCGCCACCATATCAGATGGTTCCCAGATGACGCCGAAATAACGGCCGCCTTGTGCGATTGCCATAAGAGGAAAGGTTATTTTGACAGGGTCGGGGAGACGGCGGACATGCTCAGGCGTAGTTATATCCGCCTGGCTGCTACTGGGCTCGTCACAAAGGTACTCCAAGCCTGCAAAGAGACCCTGGTATTTCTTCTGGCCGAACGTGCCAAGTCCGGGAAAGAGCATCAACAAAGGTAGCCGAATTACAGCCCGGTCCTGATCTACCGTTATCTGTGTCGTCAGGGTGAGCGTCCCCGGCACCGCGCCGGACGTTACACGCCGGATGAGCTCCCACTTGGCACCTCTGCTGTCCTCGATGACTGCACGACTTTCGAGTTCGTTCTCTTGTGACCGGACCTGTAGATCAAACTGTGCCTTCTCGAGATGTAGCCACTGTGTTTCTTCTTCGAACACAAGCCCGATCAACTCGCTCTGGTATCCGCCGGCCATCTCTGAGCCGTCGACTTCGACTGCAAAATTGCCGCACCCACCTCCGTAGTGCCGAAACTCCAAACAGCCGGACTTCACCGCCACGGGCGACCCGTCGGTACTTCGAGGCATTCTCGGCTTTTCCAGGCAGGGGACCGCTATTTCCTGTATCGCTTCCACTTTGATCGACGCCACCGTGACTTCTCCAGCGCCGGCACATGGGTCAAGGCGGAAACGCGTGCCGGCACCCAGTTTGTCTCGAATAACCAAAGCATAATCGTGCCACTGACCATCATTCTGCACGCGGAATCGAACAGAGCGACCGGCCCTGAATGTTTCGCCGTAGAAAAGCTCTCCTGCTTGGTCTGCGCTTGATTTCATGCGCACCGTCACTCTTGTCATTGCGTCGCTGGGCAAATCAATTGCCGCACTTTCGACCCAGGGATCCAAACCCGTTGACTGAATCAGCAGCCCCAACGGGGTGGATGCCAAATTCTCCACCCGCCTATTTGCCTTCCAGCCGCGTGTCCCCTCGGCAAAGTCCCACTGCACCACTGTTGTTCCAAGAGCATCACTCGGAAATAGCCCGATAGCCATGATTAGCAGCGGCGCTGAGACCGCTCTTATACTCATTCTGACAGAAATCGGCATGGAAGAATCTCCTCTTTCACGTTTTTGCGGTGTCGCATTTGCGCCAATTTGTTAGGCTAAAGACGACAGCGACCATGATGAGCGCTGCCGTTCCCACAGCACCCACAATAATCCGGTCAAGGTTGCATTGTGCCCATTCCAGCGAGTCAGGCAAGTTGCGGGCCAAAGTTCCCCAGCTAATCACCGCGATACTGACTCCAATCGATACCAGGCCCTGCCATACGCGAAGGCGAACGCGCAGAAAAGCCAAAAGAAACAGGCCCAAGAGCGCACCACCAAAGATTCCCGAAATCTGCCACCAAACGTCTAAAATACTCCTTGCACGGATCATCAAAAGGGCCGCCCCGGTCCCAAGCACACCCCACACCGCCGTTGCCAAACGCAAGAATACCATGCTGGCCCTCTCTTCAATATCTGGATTAAAATATCGCTTATGGAAGTCCAATAGCAAGACCGTCGCCGAACAATTCAAGGCCGAGTCTACAGTACTCATAGCGGCAGCTAAGATCGCGGCGATGATCAATCCCTTTAGTCCCGCTGGCACTTGGGTGGCAATAAAATACGGGAAAACCTCATCGCCCTTGGTTATCCCTTGCCCAAGGGATTCGCCCCCCGGAGAGTAAAAGGCAAAAAGGGTTGTTCCGATGTAAAGAAAAACTGCGGTAAGAGGAATATAGATCAGCATGGCAATCCAAATGGAACGTTTCGCTTCTCGCTCCGTTGGAACAGAGCAGTACTTTTGTACGTAGTTCTGGTCGGCCAGCAGACTCCGTAGATTCTCGGTCACTCCGTAAATGATCATTACCCATATCGTCCGGTCGAGCAGGTGCTTTTGGGAAGCCAGAGTGAATTTCAAGCTGCCCAAGCTAAACTTGTTATTCTCGATAGCGGCTTGAATCAAGGGTTCAGGTCCTGAGAAGACGTTCAGCGACAACGTAACAGCACAAAACAGGATACCCACAATCATAATCACGGATTGCATGACGTCGGTCCAAATCACGGCCTCCATCCCGCCGAGAAGTGTATAAACAATGGTAATAAAGCCCATAACTATGATAACAACACCAATGTTCCACGGAACAAACGTGCTCAATAGCAGGCTGGCCAGGTAAAGGATCACCGCCACTCGTCCAATCATATACAGCACAAACGCCAGCGCCGCATACACACGCCCCCAGGGCCCCAGTCTTTCCTCCAAGAAACTGTAGACGGAGATCAGCCTTGTCTGCCGGTAATACGGCACGGCGTACTTGCAGACCAGCCAGGCCACAGGGATGATACAGAGTGAAAAGATGAATGGATGCCAATTAGTATCGAACGCTTTGCCGGGCGTGGCGATATAGGAGATGCTGCTGGTATAGGCGCTCATCACCGCCAACCCCGCCGCCCACGCGGGAATCGAACGGTCCGCAACCATGAATTGATCGGCGGTGCGACACTTGCGCCTATAGTACAACCCCATCCAGATTAATACGCAGCAATAGACGAAAAGAACGCCGATATCAACGGTATCCAATGTCCCCTGCATGATCTCACAGACCTCACTCGTTTGCTCGTCGGTCGTTCGGCGTGATTCCCAGTTCTTTAAGGTGACTGTGTATCACGTCACGCTCGGCTTGCCGAAACCGGTGGAAAGGCTCGGCCATAAAATCGTTGCAAATGCCGATACACGAAAGCGCACATTTAAGTCCCTTGAGGGTACTCGATTCATACTTGCCAACTTTGTAAATGGTGCTGCTTATTCGTATGACTTCTCTGTGTAAGGACCGGACTGCCGCCATGTCCTCTGCAGAGGCCGCGTTGTACAGATCGACATAGAGCTTGGGAATGAGATTCGCCCCTCCACACACTGCGCCATGGCCCCCAAATAGAACCGCCTCGGCAAGTAGCTCTTCCTGCCCTATCAGCAGCGAGAAGTCACTGCGCTCGCTCAGCAATAAACAAAGTTTGTGAAAATGGACCATGTCGCCGGAGCTATCCTTCAAACCCACAACGCCGGGGATCTGCGCAGCGGCCTTCACGGTCTCGGGCTTGATCAGTGCTTTCGTATAGCTCGGCATGTTGTATAGAAACAACGGCAGCGGCAACCTCGGCGTCAAATGCTCGAAATATTCCAACAGCTCGGCCTGCCCTGTGGGGAAATAATACGGCGGCGCCAGTACCACCGCTTGCGCGCCGGCCTGCTCTGCCTTACAGGCGATCTCTACCGATTCCGCGAAGGATGTGTCGGTGACTCCGACCAATACGGGGACCCGCCCCTCAACCTGCGTACACACACGCTCAATGAGCTCGCATCGCAAGCGATGACTTAAGCTGGGCGCTTCGCCGGTCGTTCCCAGCACAAACAGGCCGTGCACACCACCGGCTAAAATGTGCTCGATAAGCCGTTCCAGACCGGCTACGTCAAGAGTGTCGCGGTCCAGAAGAGGCGTCACCATGGGCGGGACAATGCCCCGCAACGGCTTTGGCAATTTATCCAAGCTCGACTTCATGCGTATTCCTTCTTGACTGTCTGGTTGATTTTGTCGCATAACTTCAAAAACTCCAGAATCCGTTCATCAGGCGTACCCGCTTCAATGTCTGCCGCTACAATATCACACGGAGCGTATTCGCCGGCAATCCTCTCCAGGTCCATCCGAATCGCATCCAGCGACTTGTTCACCAAGTCACCGGGCGTGTACATCAAGGCACGCCGGGCGTCGCCGAACATTTCCTTCGCCCGGGCCAAGTCCGAATCCAGTCCCATGTCGATATACGCTACATGCGGTATTGTACTATACGCGTCTATGTACGCATCCGCATTCCAAGCACAATTGTGGATCCCGATGCAAGCGAAAGCCTCAGCAATCCGCCGGTCCAACGGCAACAGCATCTCGCTATATTGCTCGCCTGACACCATATTGACCAGACAATTGCTGACCGTGAAGAAATCCACCGTGACCCCGCTCTGCCGTTGCCTGTCATAGAGTCGCTCGGCCGCTTCGATCATGGTAGTGCAAATACAATCAAAAAGGTGCAGACACCGTTTTGGCTGATCGATCATGTCCGTGAAAAGCCTCTCGCCTCGCAGACGGTACGCATTGTTCAGCACCCCCTGCCAGTTCACAAATCCCGCGATTCGGCCCTCGGACCGAGCGATCCAATCGCATTGCTCCATAAGCCGGCCGAAGAAAGGATTCAAAGCGAGCTCAGGCGGCTCCAGGTCGTCAATCTCTTTGTCGCTAAGAAAACGACGTTCAGAATCCGGCCAGTTGTCGGCAGCATACACAATCGCAATGCCGTAGATTGCCGCTATGCTGCAGCAACCGAAAGCACCGGTCAGCAGATCCAACGGCTCATCAGGACGGTCGATGCCGCCGATTGTGGTGCCTGGAAACCGGCGTCGCAGCTCCCTGCGCATGGCAACAATTGTCTCGCGCCGGTACGCCGGATCAGTATGCCACCTGCGCCCAAAGTCGATGCCCAGCGCAGTGCGATACCACTTCGGCGTGAAGCCGGCTTCCGGACGCAGGAACGGCTCATTACCTTCTGCTCGCCGCCTGGTCGCAGGTGCCGCCGGCGCGATATAGCTGATCAATTGACAACACTTCACGGACATTGCCGCCCGATTCTACCGGCCGAAGGCAGCCGTGAAAAGCTCAAACTTCCAGTCCCTGCAGCGACGTATGCGCATCGCAAGTTGAGCCAGCCAATGCACCGGCTGATGAATTTCGGTATAATCGTTCCTATGGGTCTCGCTGATGAAATAAAACGCAGGGCACTTGAATTAGGCTTCGATCTGGTCGGCGTGACAGATGCCTCACCGATTGACGCCAGCCAGGTGCAGTTCTTTGCCGACTGGCTGAAGTTCGGCTTTGCCGGCCAAATGCAGTACATGCACAGAAACTTTGAAAAGCGCATCGATCCCGCCTCACTTCTGCAAGGCGCACGGTCGATTATCTGCGTCGGACTTAACTACAAACCGGCGACACATTCCCCGTCGTTGCGAGCGAGGCACAGCCGAGCGCGGCAATCTCATCATGACGAGTCTGAGATTGCTTCGCCCGCCTTTGGCGGACTCGCAATGACAGAGCCAATGGCCCCCGTGGGCAGGGTAGCAATGTATGCCCAGTATGAGGACTACCATCCCTTCATGAAGAAACGGCTAAGGGCACTGGTGGAGTTTGTCAGCGCGACTGCCAGCCCCGGCCACAAATTCAAGGTTTGTGTAGACTCAGTACCGCTCGCTGAGAGAGCCTTGGCCGTCCGGGCCGGTCTGGGCTTCATCGGCAAGAATCATACGCTCATCAATCCAACGCTCGGCCCGCAAATCTTCCTCGGCGAAATAGTAACAACCGTGCAACTGCAGCCGGATGAACAGACACCCTGCCATCCTGCTCCAACCTCAACAGAAGCGCTTCCATATAATCATTCGAGGCCGACCCAAGCACCTCATGCCCCTCGTTCCGAGCGCAGCGAAGCCCCCTCTCCCTGTCATTCCGAGCGGAGCGAAGCGGAGCCGAGGAATCTACTACCAAAAAGCGGCGCAGCCCCAGCAGAACAAGAACTTGCTGAGTCAACGACCAGCAAATGTGCGACCTGCAATAATTGCGTTGAAGCCTGCCCCACGGGTGCCATGCGCCCGGATGGCCAATTCGACGCCAACAGGTGCATCAGCTACCTCACCATCGAATACAAAGGCCAAATCCCTGCCGACTTAGCTGAGAGGATCGGCGACCGCCTGTTTGGCTGCGATGAATGTGTCCTTGCCTGCCCCTATCAACGGAATGCACCGACGTGCAAGAACCAGGAATTTGCATTCCACAGCGACAGAGCGAGACTCGATCTGCGCCAAATCTTGGACATGAAGGAGAAAGACTTCAATGCGAGATTCGCCGATTCGCCTATTAAACACCTAGGCCTACAAGGCCTGAAAAGAAACGCCCGGATTTGCCTTGAAAATATGTAGCCGGCGGTTTCACCGCCGGTCGTTTAGCCCGCGCCCTGGCAAGTCCAAACCTTGAAGCAATCACGAAAGGCGGTTAGAATTCTCCGGGTCCTGAACGCGAATTGCGAGGCGAAGAATACGGGAGATACAAGGCAGATGACGGGGAACAGAGGACTAATGACGGAGAAAAGCCATGGCAACGATTATTAAGGTGCGATGTACCGGCGCGGGGCAGCATGAGAACGAGATCGACCTGGAGGATGTGCTCGGGCCGGACATCGTGGTCTACGGCAACCCGATCGACACGGGTCGGCAGATTCCCGCACGCATTGTCAGAAGGTGCGAGGTCTGCGCCGAGGGCAAAGTCGTCCTTACGCGCGAAATGATTGAAAGAAGCCTCTGACCACAAGGACCTTACCAACGAAGGTATGTGGCGTAAGAGAAGATAAACAACGAGACATCGAATTACGGCGCGAGAAAGGCGTCGGTTGCGCAGCTCGGCACCTCCGTGCCGTGATATACGTCGCGGTCCTGCAACGTGAAGATGTCATCCTCCGCAATGCCGACACGTCTTCGTCGCACAAACTCGACACGACCGTCACCACAGAGAATATTCTGACCGCGGCGATTGTGGTTGATACTGTTGCGGGTCAACAACTCCTTGGTCAACCTCAAGTCCAGGGATTTGGAGTGATCACGGGGCAAGTCTTCGAAGAGAGGATTCAAATCGGCCATCAGAATCTTGCGGCAGATTAACCTGCTGTCTTGCCCCTTGTCGCACCGTATTCTAAAGCTGTATGTTACGTACTCTCTGCCGGGAAAATCGCGGTATTCCGGCGAGTGACAGGTGTCCAAGACAACGGCTTTGCCGCGAGGCGAGCCGGGACAAACAAAACTCGACGGCTCAACATACTGTAGCGCAACCAACAACCATAAGGCTCGCGTGTTTGAATGACCGTTCTCGCTCTGGTCGCCGATCTTCCACCACGGCGCGCCGGCCACGCTTGCAACGGCAGGTAGTGCCCCGTAGTCAGCATTGTACTGGTCCAAACCGCGCCATATCTCATGCATGCCCATCTGGCATCGCTGCCTTATGGCGCTGTGACGGACGTAACTGTGTACCGTTCCAAAAACGGTAATCAGAATGCTGCCGACAACCATGAACGCCGCCGCCGTCGCTAATCGTTTGCCCCAGTCCGGCCAGAACCAGCGCTCCGCCCCGGCCGCGCGACTCTGCTCGGTAGCAAGCAAGTCTTGCAGGCGAAGCTCGCTTGTCCGCGCAGAACTGACACGCTCGATTGTCTTGACGGCCAATTCGTCCGGACAGGACTGCGGCTGCACAGCTTCCAAGGGGTGCAAGGCAGATTTGAATGTTGAAGCAAGTTGAGCCGCTTGTGGATTGGAAGAGACCAGCGTCTCAGCTTCAGCAGTTTCACTCTGTGAGGTTAAGCCCAAACAGTAGTCGAGCAACAGTTGTTTCTGGTGGCTGCTAAGCTGCGTCATTGAGGTTCTTTACTCCCAACCGAGGCTTTATATTCTTTTGCGAAACGAGCAACGGCTGTATGTAATCGGCTTTTGACCGTACCTATTGGTATACTTAAAATCTCGGCCATTTGTTTGTAAGAAAATCTGTTAAAATACGCCAAAATGAGAATCTCCCGCAGGTTCTCCGGCATATTCGCTATGACCTCTGCAACGTGGGATGCCGTTTCGTCCTTCTCCAATTCCTCGTAAGGCCTTGTAGTGTACGAAGTAAGCGTATTTATGACCTCGTCAAACGACATCTCCTGCGCGTCTGATATGGTGCCGATGGCAACAGCGGCTGTTCGCTGCGATTTGCGAAGGGCGTCCTTTGCTTTGTTGGCTGCTATCGTGAACAACCACGGCCGCAACGGCCGGCTCGTATCAAAGCTATCCCGACTCGTAAATAGCTGCAGAAACGTCTCCTGGAACACATCCTCAACGAGGTCCTGACGGTTTAGAAACTGCCTCAGGAACGCATAAAGACCGTCTTTATAACGGCTTACAATTTCGCCGAACGCACTTTCATCACCGGATGAGTACCGTTCGAGAAGTTCCGCGTCGCTCGGTTTTTTCGAGGTTCGCTTCATAATACTCCGACTCTATTACGACGCACATTATAAGCAACTCGTGCGTCAACGAAAACCTCTATCTTATAGGATTCAGGCCAAAACGCAAAGAATCTAGGGCTGCTTCGCTACCAAATCTCCAGATCACGGTAGCTGATTGTAATCATTGCCCTTGTGACCCCGCGCCTTCAATCGCTGAACACTCGATGCGAACCATTGAAAGATTTCTCTTGAATTTGAGGCCGATAATCTGGTATAAAAAAGAAGTGCTCGGGTCGGCAAATCTTGGTTCGATGCTGCCACTGGTCATAATGGCTCCTCATGGCGAAGATGCACCAAGATAAGCCGAAAAGGCCTATGGCCGCTGAGACAGCGCGTAATAGGCGAAAGCAACGTACAGGGGAGGTGAAGTAACTGAAGGAGGTTCAAGCAGGCCAAAGGAGTCATGTTATTGCCGTGCAAAACCGCGGGGAGGGAGCTTTAGGTCATCTGTAGAATAGGTCCAGAGCAGGCGACCGCGCGAGAGAGTCGGTATGCCTGCGGAGGACCAACGGAGTTTCGGCAGACAGACAAAAAGATGAGAGGTCCGTGTCCATTTCATGAAGGAGGTATATTATGAGCAGAAAAATGGTCTATTTCGTTTCCTCTATGCTGGTGCTGGGTCTCTGCCTTACGCCCCCGGTGCACGCCGCCAATATCATCTGGGTGTCCGATGGGTACGAGGTGGACGGTGTCAAGACCGACCAGGGCTTCATTGACGTACTCACGAATCAAGGACACGAAGTTGACTACCAGGATCCGACATCCACACCCAACGTAGGGTATTGGCGGGAGCTTGATTCTGCCAAAATAGCCGCTCTCAACTCCGCCGACCTTATCATTATTAGTCGGCTTAGTAATAGCGGCGATTACGCCAATGGCTCCGAGCCCAGCCAGTGGAATTCGGTCAGCACGCCGATCATCATGCTGACCGCATATATCTGCAGAAGTAACCGTTGGCAGTGGCTGGACACAACCGGTACGCCCGAGGGCAGCCCCATGCTGCAGGCGATGGATCCCGGCCACCCTGTGTTCACGGATGTTGCGCTCGACCAAAACAACCAGGTAAGCGTCCTTACCGCCACCAGTAACTTCCCCGGCACTGCTGACCCCGGCAACGGTGTTTTGCTCGCCAATCGGGCAGACAGCGGCGAAGCCTGGATCGTTACTTGGAACGCGGGGCAGCAGTATTACCCCGGGTCTGGTCACACGGCCGGTGGCCGCCGGATGTACCTTACCGCTGGACAAACCGGGGATACGAACTCGCCCGAAATCGGTAGATATAACCTCACGGCTGAGGGAGAACAGATATTCATCAACGCAGTCGATTACATGCTCGGCATCCTGAAGCGTGTAAAGGCCTACGGCCCCGATCCTGCAGACGGCGCTGAAGATGTGAGCGCACCGCTTACACGGTGGACGCCCGGAGAGACCGCTGCGTTCCACGATGTGTACTTCGGTACGAATCCGGAGCCGGGTTCTGCCGAGTTCAGGGGCCGCCGGAACAAGGCGATGACGCTGTACTGGCATGAACCGGGGCTTACACCGGGGACCACCTATTACTGGCGTATCGACGAGGTGGAAGCTGATGGCGCGACCATCCACACCGGTGACGTCTGGAGCTTCAGCACTCCGCCCGCAAGTGCCTACGAGCCTGACCCACCTGATGGTGCCAACTATGTATCGACTGAGGCCGATCTTGGCTGGAGGGCCGGTTTCAATGCAATAACGCACGATGTATATTTCGGTACGGATGAAGCAGCCGTCGTCGCAGGCGACCCCAGCGTGTTCCAGAACAATGTAGACACCGAATCATTCGACCCGGGGACTCTGGCTCTGGAGACCACCTACTACTGGCGAATCGATGAGGTCGAGGGCGATAACGTCACCAAGCACGAAGGCGAGGTCTGGAGCTTTACCACTATTCCGGATATACCGATCAGCGATCCCAACCTCGTAGTTTGGTGGAAGTTCGATGAAGGCTGGGGCACCACGGCTCTTGACTGGTCCGGCCACGGTGACCATGGCAGCCTTACGAATGGCCCGCAATGGGCGTTTGGCTACGACGGCGATGCGCTGCATTTCGATGGGGTGGATGACCAGGTTCTTGGTGCTTCGGTTACCTTGCCGACTGATGCGTTTACCATAGCGTTCTGGTTTAATTCCGACTCCGATCTGGACAGCAGCAGTCCACGAGAGGATTTCGTATACTGGCAAACCGGTTCGCGGCCGCATATCACCTTTGATAAAAGCGGGACGGGAGAGATCGGGTTCTGGCCCAACATTGGGGGAGATTTTGATGGCCCACTGACCACGACGAATTCCTGGAGCGCAGATACCTGGTACCATATTGCCGGGACCTTTGACGGAACCAACTTCAAAATCCATGTCAATGGAAACCTCGAAAATACGGTTAACCATGCCGGAACACATGCGGATGCCTCCGGTCTGATTATTGGCAGTCGTCCAACTGACAGTTTTTTTGACGGCATGATCGACGACGTTCGTATCTACAACAGGGCGCTGACGCCTGAAGAGATTCAGCAGGCCATGAGGGGAGACCCGCTGCTTGCCTGGGATCCAAGCCCGATTAATCGGTCTACACCTGACATCGAACGCGCGATACCACTTAGCTGGAAGGCCGGGGACAATGCGGCGCAGCATGATGTGTACTTTGGCGCTGACCGCGATGCGGTGGAAAACGCCGATACGTCCGCCGCACCCGGCATCTATCGGGGGCGGCAAAGTTTCACCAGCTATATGCCGCCCGAAGCTCTGCAGTGGGGCCAGACGTATTACTGGCGTATCGATGAGTATAATACCGACACGAGCATCAGCACGGGAAGGCTCTGGAGCTTTAACGTGGCCGAGTATCTGATCGTGGACGATTTCGAGGATTATAACGACTACACGCCGGACAGAATCTGGCAGACCTGGCGCGATGGCTACGGCTATAACGAGCCCCCGCCCGGGTACGATGGCAACGGCAGCGGCTCGCAGGTAGGTAATGACGAGCAGCCGTTTACAGAGCAAACCACCGTGCACAGCGGCCGACAGGCGATGACATTTCGGTATATCAACGATGGTTCGACGGGAAAGGCTCTGTATTCGGAGGCTCAACGAGAGTGGGCTGTGCCTCAAGATTGGACCAGAAAAGGTGTGAAGGCATTGACCCTGTGGTTCAACGGGGATGCGGCTAATTCTGCCGAGCGGCTGTATGTAGGTGTGCAGGATAGCTTGGGCACCAGGAAAGATGTGCCCCACGAGAATCCCAGCGCGGTGCTTCTTGATGACTGGGAAGAGTGGAATATCGACCTGCAAGAGTTCGCTAACGCCGGCGTGAATCTGGCCAGTGTCAAGACGATGTACATTGGCGTGGGCAACAGGCTTGCTCCGCAAATGGGTGGCACGGGCACACTATATTTTGACGATATCCGGCTGTACCGGCCGCGATGTGTTCCTGACGAGGCCAAACCCGCAGCCAGCTTCAACGATGACTGCGTGGTCGATTATATCGACCTGCAGATGCTGGCAGCCGACTGGCTCATGACCGATTCGGCCTTGCCGACGGCCGCTCCGAATCCTGCTGGTGCCTGGTGGAAGTTTGAGAACAATCTGGCCGACAGCGCCGGCACCAATCAGGCAACGGCGCACGGCTCTCCGACCTACGGTGCAGGAGTGTTTGGCCAGGCGATGAGCTTTGACGGAGTAGACGACTATATCACCGTGCCGGACAGTGCCGGCGTGGAGTTCGGCACCGGCTCGTTCTCGATCTCGTTGTGGATAAAGAGCAGTTGGGTGGGCGGCTCTCCCAAGCAGTTCATCATCTGCAACGGCACCAACGGCAGCGAATTCGACGCGGGCGGCAACGGGCCTGACGGTCGGGCAACGGGTAAGAGATACGTCCTGAAGTTTGAGGGCGGCGGCGACTTCCGGTTGACCATCGATGATGATGTGACCAAGACGATCCTGAATAGCCCCAGCGACAACTTTGCCACCGGTGATTGGGTCCATGCGGTAGCGGTACGTGACACGGCGGCCGGTGAGCTGCGCGTTTATCGCAACGGGATGCTGGAAAGCAGCGGGCCGGACGACACCACAGAGACTCTCGACTCACCAGGCGAGCCGCTGTACATCGGTGCGAAGTTGGAGGAGAATGCCCATGCAGCAAATCAGTCTGCCGCCCCTGTGAGTCATTACTTCATGGGCATGTTGGATGAGCTCCAGTTGTTCAAATATGCCTTGACCGAGCAGCAGGTACGTTATTTGGCGGACAGCACGCCGGGCGACGGCGAGCTGTACTTGCCGATTGAGTCTCCTGCCGAGCTATACGATGCGGAGCCGCAAAAGTCCCGCAGTATTGACTTCAAGGACTATGCGGTTTTGGCCGATGCCTGGCTGGATGAGCTGCTCTGGCCGTAAACAGATAGCATCGCTGATGCTGCGTGACACTATTTGAGGTTACAGCGATTCGGGGCCTATGCTAACGCATAGGCTCCGTTCCTTTTGTAGACGGCTTTCGAGCTAAGTCGTAAGCTGGTGGGCCCAAAATCCGCTGCATTGCAGCAGCCCAACGTAACCACCAAAAATAGATTTGGGGATGATCATATCGGTGGTACAATGCTTCGCCAGATAGACGGCTGGCTTCGGCAGCCGAGCCGGAAAGCTCGTCGTGGCGAAGCGCCAAGCCGGAGCCAGGAAGGACAGGGCTCTCATGACGGGGTTGTTTTCCAAGCCTAACACCAGCGAGAAACTGCGAATCCTCAGTGTGGATGCCCAATACGATTTGGCCTGTGCGTGTAGCAGCACCAAAGACGAGCACCGGCATCGCAGCAAACATGGCCACTGGATTTATCCGGTGACACTTCCCAACGGCGGTAGGAGCACTTTGTTCAAGACACTCATCTCGAATGTCTGCACGAATGACTGCAGATACTGTCCCTTGCGGCAAGATGTGGATACGCGCCGGTGTAGCCTTACGCCGGAGGAGACCGTCAGGATATTTTTGGACTACTACAATCGGCGAGAAGTCTATGGAATGTTTCTAAGCTCCGGTGTCATAGGCTCGGCTGATGCCACCATGGAAAAGCTCAACGCGACCGCCAAAATCCTTAGAAAAAGGCACGGATACAAGGGCTATATTCACCTAAAGGTGATTCCCGGCGCAAGTGACGCGGCCATACAAGAAGCTGTTTCACTGGCCAGCACGGTGTCACTGAATATCGAGACGCCCGGAGAGAGGAACCTGGAGAAACTATCGCGGAGCAAGAAGTACCTTCGTGACATAGTTGAGCCTATCAAGCTAATCAGCCGACTCACTGGTCCAGGCTCAAAATACGCCAAGAAAAAGCAAACAACGCAGTTCATTGTCGGAGCAGCCGGCGAATCTGATGCCGAAATCGTCAAGTACATGTGGGGCTTATACGACAGATTGAAGATGCACAGAGTTTATTTCAGTGCCTATCAGAAAGGACTCGGAGAGGAATCCTTAGCCAGTGAGCAGATAAAAGGCGAGAACGCAACGGACACACTCATCCGCGAGCATCGACTGTATCAGGTCGATTTTCTTTTTCGCAAATACGGATTTAGCGAATCGGACATTGTTTTTGAAGACGGAGGCAATGTGTCTCTAACCGTCGAACCCAAAGAAGCCTGGGCACGTAAGCATCCGGAGAATTTTCCCGTGAATGTCAACCAAGCATCGAGATTGTCGCTGTTGCGAGTGCCTGGACTCGGGCCGGTCACGGTAAGGCGTATCTTGCAGCAACGTAAGGCGGGAAAGATACGGCATATTGAGGATGTGGGAAAAATGGGAGCCCGGTTGGGGAAAGCTAAAAACTACTTAACTTTCTAAGGACAGCAAGAAAGCTGAGAAGACGGAGACCAAAGGACGCTGGGCGAGGGCGAGACTTACATCAGGGCAGTGCTGGACTGGCAAAGATGCCGCTGCATCGCGAGCGACTGTAATATCAAGCGAAAAAAACATTTCCCGCCTTGCTTGAACTCACGAAAAAGGGTATTCTTCTCCGGCTTGATGTGCCGTTGCTTAGTATTCACCTCATCGTTTATCTATGGCAACAGTGGTCGCTGAACGGGGAAGCAAGATGTGGTTAGACAACCGTTCGCTAAGGTTAAAGGCGAGGTTCGGACGCTCTCAGCAATTGAAAGATCGTGAGATCGGCAGGAAGAACGAAATGAACAACGGAGAAACTGAGGTGCGTGCATAAGCTCTTAGAAGTTGGTACGGTGGACGCGAATTGAAAGGAGTCAAAAGATGAACTGGGAAATGTATCTGCACAGAATCATTCAATGGTGTATTGGAACTGGGCTGAGCATTCTGCTCATACTTGTACTGATGTTCATCGCAATAAAAATAGCCCGGAGACTGTCGCAAAAGATGTTTGGAAAGTTTCAGAAAGGTCGAGACGAAGAGTTCCAGAAACGCGCTGATACGCTGAGCTCTGTCTTCGGGAATTTACTTGCAGTATGCATCATCGCGATTGCGGTCGTCATGATACTAAGTGAACTGGAGCAACCGATAGGGCCTATCCTTGCCTCAATCGGCATTGTAGGTGTAGCGGTTGGCTTTGGCGGACAGCACCTGGTGAGGGACGTCATCAGTGGATTCTTCATATTGGTGGATGACCAAATCAGGACGGGCGACGTTGTTCAGATTGCAGGCAAAGGGGGGGTAGTAGAGAAGATCAATTTGAGAATGACCATCCTGCGGGACCTGGCAGGCAATGTCCACTATGTGCGCAACGGAGAAATCGATGTGGTCACCAATATGACCAAGGAGTACTCACGGTATGTTTTCGACATCGGGGTCGCATACCGTGAAGACGTGGACGAGGTCATTGAAGTGGTTAAACAGATAGACGAGGAGATGCGCAATGACCCGCAATTTGCGGACGACATTCTCGAGCCCATCGAAATACTGGGCCTGGACCAATTTGGCGACTCGGCCATCATCATAAAGGCCAGGACCAAGACGAAACCTATCAAGCAATGGGCGGTCGGCCGAGAATTCAATCGACGACTCAAGAAACGCTTCGACGAAAAGGACATTGAGATCCCCTTCCCGCACGTGACTCTGTATGTGGGGCAGGACAAACAGGGACAATCTCCGCCGCTAAATGTTGCAGTGGAACAAAGCAAATAGACCTATTGCTCTCTGATGCATTGAGCAGAAAGGAGAAAAGCCATGTTTTACATTAGGACATCGGTGGTGATATTGTCTCTGGGCCTGTTTTGCAATTTGGTCTGGGCAGACGAAGTATACTTCGTCAACGGCGACCGTATCACCGGCAAGATAAAGCAGCTCGTTGACGGCAAGCTCATTCTTGAATCTGAGGTCGCAGGCCAACTCAACATCGATGTGTCCAAGATTCGAAGCTTCAGCAGCGATGAGCCGGTTGAAATCCATTTCGCGGACGGCACCGTCATCAAACAGAGGATAGAGAGCACCGAACCGGGCAAAATAGCCATACTGAGCACCGAGACTCTCACGGCCCAGCAGTTTGAACTGGCCCAAATCACGTCCATAAATCCGCCGGCCAAACCGAAAGCCAAGTGGACAGGATCGATCAGCGCTGGATTTAGCTCCACGCACGGCAATACCAAAGCCGAGAATAGCAGTTTTTCGGCAGACCTGGTTCGCCGGTCGGAGATGGACCGCCTGACGGTAAACGGTGACTACGCCCGCGGAGAACGGGAGGACCCCGACACCGGTGAAGATGAGGTCACTGAACACTGGTGGCGGACACGAGGCAAGTACGACTATTTCGTTAGCAAGAAGCTTTACGTCTACGGAGACACGCGCTACGAGAAGGACAGCATCGCCGAACTTGATCGTCGTGTCGTAGTGGGCGGTGGTGGCGGTTACCAGTGGATCGAGTCCGATGAGATGAACTTCTCCACCGAAGGCGGTCTGGCGTCACTGTACGAGAAATTCGAGAATCAGACTGACAGCAACAGCGAGGTGTCAGTACAACTCGGATACCATTTTGACAAGAAGCTGCATGAGGCTATCAAATTCCTTAATGACCTCACATACTATCCGAGCACGGAGAGGTTTTCAGATTATTACCTTACGTCGACGGCAGAACTGCGGGGCTCCATCACGAAGAATATGTTCACAAATTTCAAGGTCATCTTTGACTATGATGCTACGCCGGCCATTGGCGCGGGTAACACCAATGTAAAATACATCTTTGGTGCCGGCTGGAACTTTTAGACCCTTGCTGGTTGAAGCAGACCGCGGAAGACAAGACAATGGCAAGCTGTGAGTCTGTGGTTCTGTCCGGAATGGAACGATGCAAGCAGCCCCACGCATGGTATTTACACGGTATGGCAGGTCGTACCACCTGCGAATCAAAGATGCAGCCGAACTCAGGCAAATCGCCCAACTCGATGAGGCTCATTGGGTGGCCAACAACGCACCTGTTTCGACGATCAATTGTGACCAGGCGTTCCTACGTTTGGTGGACAGCGATGAAAACGGTCGCATCACCTGCCATGAAATCACCGATGCCATTGCGTGGGTGTTCTTCATTCTGCAAGACGATAGTGGGATCACGGACCGCAGCCAGACGCTGGTCTTGAGCGCTATCAATCAAAACCATCCGGAAGGTCAGCGAATTTGCGGCGCGGCAAAGAAAATACTGGCCCGCCTCAGTCAGAAAAGTGCCGGGCAAGTAAGTCTCGAGCAAGTACGCCAGGTCAGAGCCCAAGTCGAATCGATGCCGGTCAGTGAGGCCGGCGTCGTGTTGCCGGAAGCAGCTTACGACCTGGACATACGGCGGTTTCTCACCGACATCGTGCAAAGTATCGGCGGGACTCAGCATCCAAGCGGCGCAGAAGGTGTGGACACAGCTTGCCTGGAAAAATTTCTCGACACCGCTGCTGCCTACATTCAATGGCACAAACAAGGGCAGATACCGCCCGATAGCAAAAAAACCGCAATTATGCCTCTGGGGCCCAAAACCTGCGCTGCCTATGATGCGTACGCGTGCCTCAAAGACAAGATCGACCAGTACTTTGCTCAGTGTGAGGCGTTGATTGTAGATGAGCGCTTCAGCCAACGGATCGGCGTGAATGAGTCGCAACTCAAAGACCTGAGCCTGGACGATCCGGGCGTGATTACAGAGATTCTCAAGAACGCTGCAATCGCCAGAGCCAACCAGACCCAGATCTTGGACTTCGAAAAGCCGATCAACCCGTACTACGCTGAGGCGCTGGAGAAATTTCGACAAGAGACCGCTCGCCCTGTGCTGGGTGAAGTTCCGACCCAACTGACAAAAGGTCAATGGGATGAAATCAAGTCTTTCTTCGCCGAGCACGAAAATTGGGTGAAGGCCAGACCCGCCGACGGCGTTGACGTACTCGGAGTCGAAAAACTCAACCACTATCTAAACAAGAGATTTGCCGAAGCCGTGCGTGCTTTGATCGCCGAGAGCATCAATACCGCTATCGCTCTGGACAATATTCGTGCAACCGAGAAACTTATCCTGTACCAAGCATATATGATCGATCTGGCAAACAATTTTGTGAGCTTTCCGCACCTGTACGACCCCAATGCACGGGCTATGTTCGAGATGGGGACACTGGTCATGGACGGACGCCGGTTTAATCTGGCGGTGAAAGTCGAGAACCGGGGCGCGCACATTCAAGTGGCAAAGACGTCCAATATGTATATTCTGTACGTGGAAATCACGCCCAAAGACCAAAGCCAGAAATTTGAAGTAGCTATCCCCGTGACATCCGGCGGAAAAGGTAATCTCTGTAGCGGCAAACGCGGTGTCTTCTATGATGTTAGAGGCGATGAGTTCGATGCTCACGTCGTGGATATCGTCGAGAACCCTATCAGCTTTCGAGAAGCGCTGCTCGCACCCTTTCGCAGGCTCGGCAGGTTGTTAACCGGCAAAATTGAATCTTTGACTTCCGAAGCGGAAAAGAAGCTGGATGAGCGGACGCTGCAAGCAGTCAGCCAGCCCGCTACGGCTTCGACCAGCCCTTCAGAAAGCACCGGCAGAACCGTTCCTACCGGTAGTATGATCATGGGTACGGGTGTGGCCATAGCCGCCCTGGGTTCGGCTGCTGCCTACATTACGAAAACCTTAACAGCCATTTCGCCGTTTCGAATCATAGGATTTGTCATTGGCACTGCCGCGGTGCTCTTGTTTGCGACGTCCATCGTCGCGTTTCTAAAGCTGCGACGAAGAGACCTAAGCGCGATCCTTGAAGGCTCCGGCTGGGGCATCAACGCCCGGATGCGATTGACATTCAGACAGGGACGGACGTTTACCAGGAAACCGGCATATCCAAAAGGCTCTAAATGCACCAGGCGATACCCCCGGCTGATTATAATAATCCTCGTTGCCGCCGTCTTGTTAGTGTTTGGTGGCTTGCCTTTAGTGCGAACGATCTTAAGGTGTAAGGCGCGACCTGCAACGCCACCACAAGAACAAACGCAACCCGTGACAAAGCAATCGCAGGAATAGCAAACGGTCCAACTGCAAGAGTTAATGATCGCCTTCCTGATCAACCGCCATGAAATCTGAACTCAACGACACAGTTAGCGATGAAGAAATCCGAATCGGTCTGGGCTACGTTACCAAAGATGGGATCGCCTCGCAGGCGATGGGGGTACTGACCGGCGGAGCGTTCTTAATCGCCTTTGCCATCAAGTTGGGTGCTTCCAACATGACGATCGGTCTGTTGGCGGCTATCGGCCCGCTGGCGCAACTGCTGCAATTGCCGGCGATATTCCTGGTCGAGAGGCTCCGCAACCGCCGAGCCATCGTAGTCGCGACCGCCAGTCTGAACCGGATATGCTGGCTGCTGATTGCTCTGGTTCCCTTCCTATTCGCCGGCAAAGCAGGACTCGGCATCGTGCTGGTATCGATGGCCGCAGCGTCGGCTTTCGGCGCGGTTTCCGGCTGCAGTTGGAATTCCTGGATGCGCGACCTGATACCGGAAAAGATATTGGGGTCATTCTTCGCCAGGCGGATGAGATTGGCAACAGGTGTGGCAATCGGATTGAGCTTGGCTGCCGCTGTGTACCTGGACGTGTGGAAGAAGGTGTTTGCCGAATACGAGATTCACGGCTATTCACTTCTGTTCGCTATCGGCTTCGGGGTGGGGGCGCTTGGCGTGTATTTCATATCCAGGATACCGGAGCCACGCATGCCGGCGGCAGAAGAGAAGCCGAAAATCTTCAAATTACTTGCCCAGCCGTTCAAAGACGAGAATTTTCGCAAGCTAATCACCTTTTTGGCCTCCTGGAATTTTGCCGTAAATCTCGCAGGGCCGTTCTTCACCGTATATATGCTGAGAAGACTGGGACTCAGTATGTCCTTTATCATCGGGCTTTCCATTGTCAGCCAGGTTATGAACTTTGGATTTCTTAGAATCTGGGGCAGATTCACAGACCGATTCAGCAACAAATCGGTGCTGGCCATCTGTGGGCCTTTGTTCATACTATCTATCCTGGCATGGACGTTTACCACCATGCCTGAGAAGTATTTCTTGACCATCCCACTGCTGATTCTGATACATATCGTGATGGGGCTGGCTTCCGCAGGTGTGTCTCTGGCTTCGGGCAACATAGGATTGAAGCTGGCGCCCAAGGGTCAGGCAACCGCCTATCTTGCAACCAACACTATTGTCAACTCGGTGGCAGCCGGCATCGCTCCTATCTTGGGAGGCAAATTTGCCGACTTTTTTGCAAGTCGGGAGTTAGCCTGGACGCTGAAGTATACAACTCCCTCGGGTGAATTTAGCCTGCCAACGTTGAACCTTCAGCAGTGGGATTTCTTTTTTGCTCTGGCATTTTTGATCGGTCTGTATTCACTTCATCGGCTGGCTATGGTAAAAGAGATGGGTGAAGTCGAAGAAAAAATCGTTGTCAACGAACTCTTCATGGAGGTAAAAAGCCAAGTTCGTACTCTCTCCTCCGTCGAGGGGGTACGCCAGATGCTGACTTTTCCGTATTCAATGGTCAGACGGCTTGCCGGACAAAGGACGGTGAATAACGATGGCTAAACTGATTAAGAAGCACTCGCGAAAGGCAGGGCTACCGCCGGGGACCCTCGTGCACATCGGCACAAGGAAGGCAGAATCCGTTCGAATCACCATCATCGATTACGACGAGGAAAAATTTCAAGAAAAGCAGCTCCCTGCCATCGAACAGTGCTTTCCATTCAAAGAAACGACCACGGTGACCTGGATAAACATAGATGGTATCCACGATGTTTCGTTGATCGAAAAACTCGGCAAACAATTTGATCTGCACCCCCTTATCCTCGAAGACATTCTAAATACCGAGCAGCGTCCGAAGCTCGAGGACTTCGAAAAATATATTTTCATCGTGCTGAAAATGCTGAGTTACGATGACAAAGGACAAACCATCGAAGCTGAGCAGGTGAGTCTGGTGGTCGGTCCCAACTTCGTCATATCTTTTCAAGAGCGCGTCGGCGATGTATTCGAACAGATACGAGATAGGATCCGAAATGCAAAAGGACGTGTCCGCAAGATGGGTGCCGACTACCTGGGCTATACGCTGATAGATGCTGTCGTGGACGGATATTTTTCTATCCTGGAGAAATTCGGCGAGAAGGTGGAGGCCCTTGAAGAAGAGCTCGTTACGAATCCCACAAACAAGACAATGCAACAGATCCATAATCTAAAAAGAGAGCTGATTCTTTTGCGCAAATCGGTCTGGCCGTTGCGCGAGGTAGTCAGCGCCCTGCAGAGAAGCGACATCTCTATAATCAAAGAGACAACGGGCATCTATTTGAGAGATGTGTACGACCATACCATACAAATCATAGACACCATCGAAAGCTTCCGTGACATGGTGTCGGGAATGCTGGACATCTACCTCTCCAGCATCAGCAATAGGATGAACGCGGTTATGAAGGTCCTTACCATAATCGCTACCATTTTTATCCCTCTGACTTTCGTAGCGGGCATCTACGGGATGAACTTCAAATTCATGCCGGAACTCCAATGGCATTGGGGCTATCCGACTGCCCTCGGCGTGATGGGTATAATAGCAATTATCATGCTGATGTATTTTAGAAGAAAGAAATGGCTCTGAAATGACGGATACTCCCCGGAGCACCGGTTTGACGGAGGAACGATTATGCTTTTCCTGTTTGTCTTCACACTTGTTGTATCATTTATCGTGGTTCGCATCGGCGCAATTGCGTTTCAGTTGACCGGCCTTGAATGGTCACTGGCCAAGTTCCAGGCGCTGTCTTGTTTTACGGGAACGGGATTTACCACAAAAGAGGCAGAGCTCGTCACCGGCAACAAACAGAGACGGCAGATTGCTTCTGTACTGATAATTCTGGGCAACGCAGGTCTGGTCATTATGATCGCGACCCTGGCCAGCTCGCTGGTTCCGCACGAAACCGTCATCTCTAAACTGTCAAAATCGCTTCAGCCGTTTGCTATTCCGCCTTCCTTAGCGATATGGGTGAATCTGGCGATTATTGCCGTTATCGTATACGGTATCTATAGGCTGTTCACACACGAAAAATTTGCCAGAAGGCTGACCAACTTCCTTAGAAGAAAAATCATCAGAAGAGAAATCTTCCAACGCGTGTCCTTCGAAGAGCTGCTGATCGCAACGGGTGGATACGGAGTTTCCAGGGTGGCCGTTGGTGCCGGCAGCCCCGTAGTAAATAAGATGCTTTCCAGGTCCGAGCTAAGAGAGCATGACGTTACGGTGCTGGCCATAGTACGAGGCGGCGAAACCATACCTAATCCAGCAGCCAACGCGAGGATACTGTTGGGAGATGAGCTGATATGCTTTGGCAAACTGGAGAACATCCGAAACAGGATTTGTATGAATCCATAACCACAAAACGTAACGATAAGGCTTTTACACTGCCCGTGACGAGCAACATATCTTGGGAGCAGTTGGATGGATTGTTTTTTGGCATTTGATGGCGGTCTTTATACGTGGTTTGTCCTGCCGGCTTTGATCTTTCTGGCAAGAATTGCCGACGTGAGCATCGGCACGGTGCGGGTCATTTTCGTCTCGAGGGGTTTCAAGTACCTCGCTCCTATTGTAGGCTTCTTTGAGGTTCTGATCTGGCTTTTGGCTATCGGCCAGATCATGAAGAATCTTTCCAATCCCGCCTGCTACGTCGCCTACGCCGGCGGATTCGCGATGGGCAACTACGTGGGCATTCGCATCGCCGAGAAACTCTCCTTGGGCGTGGTGCTGATACGGGTAGTCACTAAGAAGGATGCCCTGCCCTTGGTAGAGTGCCTGAAATCTGCGAACTATGGCGTCACCAGTGTAGATGGGCACGGCGGCACCGGCCAGGTAAAGGTGGTCTTTACAATCGTTCCTCGCCGGGAAGTTGAAAGCGTGGTGCGCCTCATTAAGACATTCAATCCGCGCGCCTTCTACTCCATCGAAGAGGTTGGCTTCGTCGAAAGAGGCGTATTCCCACTAAAGAAAGATTGGCGGGATTTGCGTCTGCTCAGCTTGTTCAGACCGTTTCGAAAGGGCAAATAGAGCCGTATGGACGTAATACCATGAAACCCACTAGCAAGACTCATTCCAGAGTCCAAAAGCTGCGCCAGCTTCTGCAGGGTAGAAGCCATCTGCTTGTCGTTCTGCAGGACAATCCCGACCCGGATGCTATCGCTTCGGCGATGGCCCTGAGAAAACTGTCCAACAGTCTGAGCAGTGTTCGCTGCACCATAACCCACGCCGGGACTATAGGACGCGGTGAAAACAGGGCGCTGGTCCACTATCTCGGCGTAGAGCTTCGCCCATGTAGTGAAATCGACTTCGGGCAGTTCGACTTGGTCGCACTGGTGGATACGCAGCCGGGGACCGGCAACAATCCTCTGGCCGAGACCATCGTGCCCGATATTGTAGTGGACCATCACCCCCTGCGGCAGGCCACGAGGCGAGCCCAACTGATCGACATTCGCAAGGACTACGGCGCGACCGCAACGATCCTGCTGGAATATCTGATCGAAGCGGGACTGACTCCGGAGACGCCCTTGGCCACCGCCCTATTGTTTGCGATACGGTCCGACACCCAGGACTTGGAAAGAGAAGCATCGCGGGCAGATATCGAGGCGGTCGGATTCTTGTTTCCCATTGCCAACAAAAGGATGCTCGGAAAAATCCAGCGAGGCCGGGTCCAGAGGGCATATTTCCACATGCTGGCCCAAGCCCTCCGCAACGCCCGTGTGCACGGCCGGTGCATCAGCACCAGATTGGGGCAAATAGACAATCCGGATATGATAGCCGAGGTAGCAGACCTTTTGTTAAGAGAGGATCAGACCGACTGGACCATGTGCACCGGCTTCTCTCAGGGCAAGCTGTTTATCTCCATTCGAACTTCGCAGGAAGACTTGCGGGCGGATAGAGTGATCCACGCAGTTGTCGCCGGCAAAGGCACCGGCGGAGGACATCAGGCGTACGCGGGAGGACAAATTCCTGCGAATCTCGGAACCGAATCTGAACGGCAAACGCTTGAGCGCTTGGTCCACAAGCGCTTCTGTAGAGCGGTCGGTGCCGCCCCGGAACGCGGCGAAAAACTCATTGACGATTAAACGATATGAACCAGCCAACGAATGGAGCGGCCACATGACACACATTTTGCTGCTCGTCATTGGTTTCGCCCTGGTACTGGCGGGCGCGGATTCGCTCGTCAAGGGCGCTTCCTCTCTGGCAAAGAAGCTGCGCGTGTCTGATTTGGTTGTCGGACTCACTGTAGTGGCTTTCGGGACATCTATGCCGGAACTCTCCGTGAACATCATTGCCAGCATCAAGGGCAGCGGTGCCATTGCTCTGGGCAATATTGTCGGCTCTAACATCTCAAATATTCTGTTGATCCTGGGCGTATCGGCCATCATCTTCCCGCTGGCCGTCACCAAAGGCACGGTTTGGCGCGAGGTCCCGTTGAGTCTGCTGGCAGCGATTCTGGTGGGCATTCTGGGAAATGACCGGCTGATAGACAAGGCCTGCTCATCGGCGCTAAGCCGAGTAGATGGACTTGTACTGCTGTGTTTTTTTGTCATATTTGGCTACTACTCCATCGGCATTGCCAGAAGAATCGAAGGGATAGACAAACACATGCCCAAGGCAAAACACGGACCGGCAAGAATCATCATTCTGCTGGCTGTCGGTTTGCTGGCTCTGACTCTTGGCAGCCGGTGGGTCGTGACCGGTGCGGTACATCTGGCCGGTTGGCTCGGGGTAAGTCATTCGTTGATAGCCTTGACGGTTGTGGCCATGGGCACATCCTTGCCGGAACTGGCAACGTCAGCGGTTGCCGCCTACAGAAGAAATGCGGAGATCGCGATCGGCAACATTGTCGGTTCGAACATCTTCAATATCTTTTTTATCTTGGCCGTCAGCTCAATCATCAGGCCAATCCCTCTGCAGGCCGATGCCAACATAGATGTCGCTGTCCTAATCGGTGCAAGCCTGGCGCTTTTCCTGTGCATGTTCACCGGCAAAAGAAGGACACTGGATAGATGGGAAGGATGCTTGTTTGTCGCCGCATATCTCAGTTACATCGCATTTCTGGTGAAGCGTGGTTAGCTCGGCCCAGCGTCCCTAAGAGGGATACATAGATGTCAGGGGCACTGGTCGATAATTTTGCAAGTAAATTCCAACGATGTGGTGAACAATTCGGAAAACTTGTTGCAATTGTGTGAGGCGGGCGTTAGTATTACGCCCGTTGGAGACGAGCCGGGCGTCGCCACGGTGAAGCGGGCTATGCCCTGGCGGAGCCGGGAGCAAGAACAACACAAAATGGCCGAGTCGCGTGGAAAGAGCAATAAAGGTAAAAGGAGAATAGACAAAGAAGTCCGGAACTATATCGACCATCTGAGCGACGAACATCGCATGCTTGTCGTACTAAAAGCACAACTGTATGAGGGTTCCTGGAAACCCATGCTCGACGACCTGCACAATCGCCTGGCAGGTAAGCCGTACATATTCAAGCTGGTAAACCGAATAGAGGACGATATAAAGCGCATCGAAGAGATGCAAGCATTCGAAAGCAAGCACAATATCGACTTAGCCAACCATGTGGATTTGCCCTGAATAATGGTGTTCTCAAACGTATCAATATCCCTTGACCGTCAAGAGTGAAGGAGGGATGGAAATCATGCAGCCGGAACGGCGGATCAGACTGTGGTTTGTAGCGATTCTTTTACTTCCATGCGCCGGGCACAAGCCCATCGTTGCCGCAGAAGACTCGCGCTGCCTTGTGTCACCGGAACTACTTCGGCACGCCAACCTGAAGGTAGTGTGGCAAAATCAACTGCCGATGCAGAAAGCCGAGACATTGGACAGACTAATGATCGTCGAGGACCGGATTTACGCGCTTTCCAGCCGCAACTTCATGGTCTCTATGGATAGACGTGAAGGCAATATCATCTTTGCACGCATCATCGCTCCAGCGGGTTTTGTGGTAATGGGGCTTGATCTCTATGAGAATGAGCTTGTCTCGGTAATCGGCAATGAGCTGGTTGAGTTGGACCCGAATACCGGCGGAGAAATTCGCTACATGCGTCCCGAATTTGGGATCGTGTGCCCGCCGGCTCGCAACAGCTCTTATTTCTATGTCAGTGGCACCGATAAGCGCTTGCATGTTCTACAAGCGGACAACAGAGTGCAAGTGTTTGAAGTAGCAGCCGAGAATGAGCCTCTGATCACGTCCATCATCGCGGATGAGGACTTCGTGGTGTTCGGGACGAACGCCGGCAACGTGATAAGCATCACAGCGAACAAACCCCATAAGCTGTGGCAGTTCAATGCCACTAGGGCCATCGCCGGACCTGTTGTCAGAGACGGGATGTCTTTCTTTTTCGCGAGCGAAGACACCCACGTGTACAGGGTGGATATGGGGGATCTATTGACATCGCAGATGGTCTGGAAAACCCAACTGCCCGGTATCTTGCACACCGCCCCCCGCGTCACGGACAGTACGGTTTATCAGTGTACCCTCGGCAAGGGTTTGATCGCAATAGACAAGCGTACGGGTGAACTCATATGGTCCGTGGAGCAAGGGCGGGATCTGTTGGCAGAATCGGCGGGCAGAGCATACGTGATGACGAACATGCGAATTCTTGTGGTTATGGATAACCAGCGAGCAAAGCGGCTGTATTCGGTCAATTTCAACGAAGTGGCGCGACACGCAGCCAATACGATGGATGCAAAAATTTATGTCGCCGATCAAACAGGCCACGTCGCCTGCTTGGAACCTATGGGCCGATAGACGAGCATGACGGCGACCGTATCGGACGGGCGAATTGGCCTGACATGTGGCAGCCGGAGCCACGCAATAAACCGCTTAGGCAATATTGTAAGGAGAAGGACCGGAAATGGACCTGAATATTAAGAACGCATTGATTAGTGTCTCTGACAAGACCGGCGTGGTTGACTTCGCCAAGAAGCTGGCCGAAATGGACGTGAGGATCATCAGCACAGGAGGGACCGCCAAAAAACTCAAAGATGCGGGGGTCAATGTCGTCGGCGTCGACTCTGTCACCGGTTTCCCAGAGATGATGGATGGCAGGGTGAAAACGCTGCATCCGAAGATCCACGGCGCGCTGCTGGGACTGCGCAACAACACCGAACACACAAAGGCTATGAAAGAGCACGGCATCGAGCCGATTGATTTGGTATGCGTGAATCTTTATCCTTTCGAGCAGACAATCGCCAAGCCGGGTTGTACCGTCGAGGAGGCCATCGAAAACATCGACATCGGTGGGCCGAGTATGATTCGCTCCGCCGCCAAGAATCACAAGTTCGTGACTGTTGTGACGCAGCCGGACCAGTACAACCAAGTCATCGACCAGATGCAGAACAACGGCGGGGCTGTAAGCGAACAGCTACGCAGCGAACTTGCGCGGGCTGCATTTGCCCATACAGCAACGTATGATGCAGCTATCGCAAAGTACCTCAATGGTCGAGCGCAGGTACAATATCCGCCGAAGATTTCCATCGCTCTTACCAAGGCGATGTCACTTCGCTACGGTGAAAATCCCCACCAGAGCGCAGCATTCTACAGGCTGTCGGCCACCGCTGAGCCGTCTGTCAGCAGTGCCACATTGTTGGAGGGCGGCATAGATATCAGCTTCAACAATCTCTTGGACGCCAATGCCGCGTTTGAACTGGTCAAGGAATTTGATAAGCCGGCGGCAGTTGTGGTCAAGCATCTGAATCCGTGTGGCTGTGCCGTTGATGAAGATATGCTCGTTGCCTATCGCAAGGCATACGAGGGTGATGTGGTCAGCGCGTTTGGCGGCATCATCGCTCTAAACCGCAAGGTCAATGCGGAATTGGCGCGAACTATCATGGAATCCTATAGCCTATTTGGCAAGGCTCTCGGCGCGGAGGGCTTTTTCGCCGAAGTGATAATCGCGCCGGAATTCGGACAAGATGCCGTTGAACTCATACGGACGCTGAAGACTTGGGGCAGTAGGGTACGGCTGCTGCAAACCGGGACAATCGACAGGGCCAAGATCGACCGCGGTGAATTCGATGCTCGCTGTGTCGTGGGCGGGATGCTCCTGCAACAAAGAGACTTGATCGGCTGGGAGCCGGAACTTCTGGCGTATCCGACCAAGGCCAAGCCAACCAAGGAGCAGCTCGACGACCTGCGAATCGCCTGGCTGAGTGCAAAACACACCAAGAGTAACACGATCGTCTTGGCTAAAAATAGAAAGGTCATAGGTGTGGGGGCCGGGCAGATGAATCGCGTGGAGTCCGGGCTGATTGCCTTTAAGCGGGCCGGTGACCAAACAAAAGGCTGCGCCATGGCCTCGGATGCGTTCTTCCCGTTCCCCGATAACGTGGAGAACGCGGCAAAGGTCGGCGTCGCTGCCATCGTGCAGCCAGGCGGCTCCAAGAAAGACGATGAGGTCATCGCCACCGCCGATAGGCACGGCATCGCCATGGTCTTTACCGGCAAGCGACACTTTAAGCACTGATTTTGCGCTGCGTATTGCGCAAGTTTGCTATTCAAGCGCCGCTGCCGGCAGAAGCTTGCGGGCGCCGGACGGATTTAGAATTTCGGTCTTTTTCCTTCGGCGGCTCCCACGACGGTTACGGTCGGCGGCCGAAGATACGCCAGCAGAGCTTCCAATTGACTTGCGCGGCAGTCGGCGATTTCGAAAATCTGTCTTGCCCGGCGTACCCGCAGCACATCCGGCTCAAGTGTAGTGGCCGCAGCCAATTGTGTTTCTGCCTCTTCGAGTTGACTGGTGACGACCTGCAGCTCAGCTTTCGTCTCGGCAAGCTCGATTACCATGTCAGCCAGGTCGTTGTTGAACTTGGCCAGTCGGTCTCCACCGGCAGACTTTGCTAGCTCTTCACGCCTTCTCGCCAGTTCTATTTTGGCTCTGGCCAGCTTTTCCTCGGCATCAGCAAGTTCGTTTAGGTGCGCATCCGCTCCCTTCTTAACCAGCTCTCTTTCTCGTTCCACCTGTTGCGCTTGCAGTTCGACTATCCGCTGCAGTTGCACCATGACTGGATCATCGTGGATTTTTTGATCTGCTTCATGTCTAATTCTAACAATCTGCTCTTCAATAGCCGACCGGCGCGCCTCCAGCCGAGCAACATCCATTTCGAGCTTTTGTTTCTCCCGGAGTATTTCCGCCTTGCTGCGTTGGAGCATTTCCACAGGGACATCCGTCGGGATGTCTACAGGGACATCCATCTTGACGGTCTTCATGAACTGCTGTATTTTGCGATGAATTTCCGGGGTCTGACGAATGACCAGTTTATTGGCCAGATGCTTAATGGTCCCCTTTCCACCGGCATCAAGCCAGCTATCCGGCTCGATCGTTTCCCGGATAATTCGGCTCAGGCCGGCGCTGCCGGCAACATGAACAAAGCCGGGAATCTCATACACAATTGTTTTGAGGTTCCGTGGAAGCGATTCAGCAGGTGCAATGGTAATCACTCCGTTGTTGACGACATAGCCGAGTTCCGCGAACCCACTCGAAACCGCTTTCAGCAGAAGGTCCAACGCGGTTCGGAGCCTAATTTCGTGTGGCCCTTCCATATTTATCGGCGTAGTCTGCTCGATCTCAGCATTGTCGAATAAATCCCGCCACAGAACGACAATCTTTAGCGGTGGATCAACAGAATTCTTCAACATGTTTATCGCTTCGCCAAAGGGCATTTCCGCCGTCCATTGTGAAAGGTCCACGGCCTCCTGGTCCAGCACCGCATACACCACTTGGTCATCTGGGTCCATTCCGGTGTCGGTAATGCTTACCAGCTCAAGCACAGGTTCATCCATCGGCTCTGAAAGCTGGGACCGGGCCTCGTCGCGCCGACTCACAGCCAGCTCCAGTTGTCCTCTCAGATTGAATCTGCACTCTTCAAAAGCTGTGGCGAGGGCATCGCGCAAGTTCTTGATAAGGGCGTTCATAAACTCCCAGGCTGCCGGCGATACCTCCTGATCAAGTTGAATTCGCAGACCTAAAAGGATGGTCTGTTCGGCAGCCGCAACTGTGGATGGTGCAACTGGCAAGACCGTTCCACGCCTCGTCCGGCGTGCATCGGCGTGGCCCACATACGCACCTCCGCTTCCTGTGGAGCGAGTGCGCCCACGCCCGTATGATGGCTCATAACCACTCGGCTCCGGCTCAACTGGCCGCTCCATTGCCTCCATCATCATGTACTCGTCCATCATGGCATCTTCGTCGCCATCGGACGGTGGCTGTTGGCTGTCTCTGGCCGCGGGCACTGCCGGTGCCGAGTCAACAAACCGCACGTTTTCGATGACAATGAAATCGCGGGCCTTGTCCGGCGAGACGTCGAGCACCTCGCGAGCGGCTTTGCCGGCGACATGGCTACTGCACAGCAGTGGGGCTACACTCTCCATATCAAGCGGCAGGACGGCAGGGTCCCAGGTTATCTTCAGCAGGCAGCTTGCGGTACGCGTGTTCGAAACCGCGTCTACGCCCTGCTCTTGTGCTAACAGTACTGTCCCAATGAACAGCAGACCGAGAGCTGACAATATCGCGCCATGCTTTGCAGTTTCCATATCAAATCTCCTTCTGAATTTGTCCTTTCACATTTTCATCCTTCCGGATTTCTGATAGCCTCTGTCTGGCCACTTCAGCCGAGGGGCTTTCCGCAAAAAGGTCAATCACGCGCCGATAAATTTGAACAGCAGATCGTTTCTGCCCAAGCTCCCGGTACATCCGGTCCGCCTGGTAGACGAGCATAAAGGCCGTTTTGTCAACTTGCTCGCGGATTTCCTCGAGCGGGTCGCCGATGCTTGCCAGCTCCGCTTGCAGCTCATCCAGCCGGCGCTGCCTACGCTCATCTTCGAGAACCTCGTGAACGAGCTTCAATGCGGCATCAGTCCTTGCCTGAAGCGCCTTAACCTGGTTTTCAAGTGAGGCGATTCTCTCATGTTCGGGCGTGGCCGTAACACGGTTACTCACGTATGCCCACAGGCCAAGAACCACCAGCACTGCAGCCGCTGCAGAGGCGGGAACAGCGAAACGGACAAACCGCCTCTGTCTGGCCCGCCGGCGGAGAACAGAAAGGTCAACCGAGACCGGCCTAGGCCGCCCCGCCATCCGGTCGGCATCTTGAAGCAGATTTTGTATCCTGTCTTCCATCTGAAATCACTGCTCCATCAGGTCCATCAACTCCTGCCTCAGACGCTTCTTGGCACGATTCAGCCGGACCTGCAACAAGTTTCGTGATATGCCAAGGACTCGGCAGATGTCGCTCGTCGAAAGCTCTTGCAGATACCTCAGCACCACCAGCTCGCGATATTTAGCCGGCAAAGCTACCACAGCCCGGCGGACGCGGTCGAAAGTCTCGCTATCCATTGCCGCCTTATCCGCCGCTCGATGCCGAGCAAGAACCACTTTGCTTCCGGCTCTGGAGATCACTCTTATTCGCAGCAGACGCCTGTACTTATAGCTGCGGCACTTGTTTACAGTTATGGTAAAGAGCCAAGTTTTAAGGCTGCATTCGCAGCGGAAGTTCTTCAGGCCGAGATATGCAGCGACAAAGACATCCTGCGTAATGTCGTCCACTTCGCCGGGCCAGCCGAGTAGCCGGTTGGCTAGGCCCGCGACATTCGCGGAATACTCTTGCACGATCTGTTCAAAAACAGATTCGTCGCCCTGGTTGAAGCGTGCCACCAGAGCTTCATCATCAAGTGTCTCGGCCATGACCACAATATTAGACCGGCCAGGCTCAGAAAGCTTACAAAAAAAATCGGGAAGTGGAGAGGCCAAGCCCCGCACCAAAATCCAGCATCTTGGTGCTATCGCACTCACTGCCAGATTCGCCCGGGCTTGGGTCGATCTTGGTGCGGGCCGGACTCTCGGAGAGCTTATTTCCTTTTTGGGCGCAGGCCTGCGGCCTTTCGGAGCTTGGCGACCATATCGGTCTTTTCCCAGGTGAAATTCGGATGGTTTCGGCCGAAGTGCCCGCCGTGTGAGGTGTCGGCGTAAATCGGCCGGGCCAGTTTGAGATGCGAAATCATGCCTTTGGGAGTCAGCGGGAAGAGATCTCTAATAATTTCGCTCAGCTTCTTCTCGCTCATCCTCGACGTGCCTTCGGTGTCCACGAGCACGGAAATGGGCTCTGCCACCCCGATAGCATAGGACAGTTGAATCTCACAGGCGTCGGCAAGACCTGCAGCGACGACGTTCTTGGCTATGTACCGCGCCATGTAGCTGGCGCTGCGATCGACCTTGGTGGGGTCCTTTCCGCTGAAGCATCCGCCGCCGTGGCTGCCCCTTCCACCGTAAGTGTCGACGATGATCTTTCTGCCCGTGACGCCACAGTCACCTTTCGGCCCTCCGGTCACAAATTTGCCGGTGGGGTTGATATGATACACGATGTCTTTGTCGACAAGGCGCTTCGGCAGCACGGGAACGATGACTTGCTCGATGATTTGCTTGCGCAACTGCCTATACACCACGGATGGTGCATGCTGCGTGGAGACGACAACCGTATGAATACGTTTTGGCTTGCCGTTTTCGTATTCGACGGTCACCTGGCTCTTGCCATCCGGCCGTAGCCAAGGTAGCCGTTTCGTCCGCCTGACTTTTTCCAGTCGAAGAGTGATTTCGTGCGCAAGTTGGATAGGCATAGGCATACGAGCGGGTGTCTCCTTACAGGCGTAGCCGAACATCAACCCCTGGTCACCCGCCCCCTGTTCTCGATGAAGACCGGTGCCTTCGCTTACGCCTTGAGAGATGTCGGGGCTCTGCTTGCCCAGAGTGACCATCACAGCACAGTTTTCGTAGTCGAAGCCCATGTCCGGGTCGGTGTAACCAATCTTCTTTATCGTATCACGGACCACTTGAGGGACATCTACGACAGCGCTTGACGTGATCTCGCCGGCGACCACCGCGAGGCCCGTCGTCACCAATGTCTCGCAGGCCACTCTGCTCTTCGCATCCTGCGCGAGCATTGCATCCAGGATCGCATCCGATATGTGGTCGGCAACCTTGTCAGGATGCCCCATGGTTACCGACTCACTGGTGAACAGGAACCTGTCCGTGTCACAATGCGGGTTGTTATAAATCGAGCTTTTCACCATCTGTTGTTTATCCTTTCATTGGCTCTTAGAATTGGGCTGCAAAGGCATAGTCAGCCAATCTCAAGCTGTCCATCACACGCAAGCTCAAGCCCCCATATCATAGGGCGTTCTCCGTAAGAATCAAGCAAAAAAGCCGTTTGAAATCGGAGTAGTCTAAATGGGCTTAATAGGGCTTCCTTGAGCTGTCGTCTAATGTCCAGTCATACTTCATGAATTCAACCGTGTAGTTTTGCACTTCCAAGAAAGAAACGTCCGGCTCAGGAATGTACTGTGTGATGAAATTCAACACGGACCTCACGGCAGGCTTCTGGTCCTTGAATCTCTTATCCGTGCTGAACTGAGGGACAAACTCTTGGCCATACCAAGTGGGCTTCGGCTCAAATATTGCCGAGAGATAAACTTTGTGCTCATCTCTGTCTATCGAGAATCCTCGTCGGCTCGATAGGAACCTTTTAGCTTGGTCGTCAAGCTGGCGGTCCAGCTTGTGACCATAGTACGGCCCGTTACGCAAAGGAGGACTGGAAAGACTTGCCCGTGTCAGGGCAAGAAACACCCGCGGGTCATTGAACTGCCGGCGAAAGAACCTCTGCTCAATCTCCGACAGGGTGAACTCCTCGTCCATGACGATGAATTTGTAGTCCGTCCAAATACCCTTGATGTGTCTGATGCTATACGGGCCCCAAAAGATACTGAGTATGCGCGAGGCATTGATGGGGTAATTCTCCACAATGATGTTGAGCATCTGGACATTATAGGCGTTGATCCAGAAGGCAGTCTTGTCTTGGCTTGACCAGGACCTGTACTCGTTCGGATCCAAGGCATCGAATTCCTCCAACAGCCTCTTCAATTCCAGGCGGCGGCGTCTCAGAGCCTTGTAGTTAACCATACCGTCTTCGTCGACAAACTCCCCCAAAACGCCCGCACATTTGTCATGAAAAGCGACCCTCGAAGCAGATGGTGCCTCATTCGGTTCGGCAGGGCCGCCTTTCGTCTCGTTTGGCTCCGTCACGCTGGACTCAACTGCGTTGGGCTCGCCGGCATCAGACTGCGCCAGCCTACGTTCTGGTTCGTTGGGCTCGTCTAGAACGGATTCTCCTTCCAGAGCCAGGGCCTCTACGGGCTCGATCTCGTTTGGCTCGGGCAGCTCGACGACGGCGGATACTTCTACCTCGTTGGGTTCACAGACCAGCGGCACAACCTCATTCGGCTCAGGTGGCAGTGGTTCGACATCGGTAGGTTGGGGTTCCTGGAGTTCCTCTGACGAAATCTGTGCGACGTCCAGTTCTGCAGCCTTAGGTTCGGCCTGGGAGCAGCCCGAGATGAGCATCACTGCCATCATCAATGTTGCATATGCGGCGAAATATCTTACCATTCTGCATGTTCCGATAAATAAAACGCGGTCTGCCGTCCCGGCGTTGTCTATTCTCATATCTACCATAAGATATCAGACGACAATTGCAACGATTTGTTCATCGTTTTTATCGCCCTTCCGAGAGGGGCACTTAACCGAGCTGCACGGTTTTCCCATCCCTGAGGGCCGCAGGATTCCCTAAAGCGAACTCGCCTGTAATTTGCACCGGCCTGCCGAACGAAAGGTCTGCAGGGACTACGAGTATTGAGCGTCAGAGCGCGAATTCACTTGACAACAAGGGCAGCGAACGTTAACTTAGATAAGGTTAGACATCAACGAATTCTTGGGACATACACGAGATGACCTTGAAACGAACAATTGTTGTGGTCCTTGCTGCTTTTTTGTTTCTGGCAACAATTCCCGGCTCCAAAGCGGTGGATACCGGACCCATCGATGAGGTCCGCAAAAAACAGACGCTAAGTGACCAGGACCTGCAGGTTATCGACGAATTCATCGCGCAGGCGGTCCAGGAGCTTGTCAATACCCGAGATTTCACGGAAATCGCCAAAATCCGCACAATCATCCTCAGCAAACAAAGCGACCAGAAACAATACGCACAGCGATTCTCCGAATCGGCCTACAACCACATCTCGGCTGCTCTGGCCCGGGCGCAAGAATTCCATGAGGACCGCAAATTCAAAGTCACTCTCAACCTGTTGATCTTGATTGATGGCCTGCAGGACCCAAGGCTGACAGACTTGGCTTTAGGGATGGTAGACAGTCAAAGGAAGGCTATCCGCTACTGGGCCGCGCGTTGCATTACTAATCCCGGCCTCGTGGAAAAGCTCAATACCGGGTCTTCCAACCCACAGCTTGTGCCGAGAATCCTTGGGCAACTTTCGAGAGTCGTTGACAATAGCAGCGCTGAAGTGCTGGCCATGATGGCGGAGTTTGCAGCTTCCATCGACGCCCCGCAGGGCAGTGATCTGCTGCTGCAGATAGCTGATGAGCGGATAGAAGCATACCGAGATTGGACGGTGCGATACGAGCTTGTCGATGCGGTCATCCTGAAGCTCCTTTACAGTAAGGTCGTCACATCGAGCGTGGGCAGAAGAGACGTCGCCTGTCGCTTTGCACAACTGTATTCATGTATGATACAGAGATACACCAAAGGTCGTGAGCTGTTGAGCGATACAAGCAAGCATTATCTCGCTTCAGCGCTGATCGAAGTCGAGGACAAGTGTATCGGCAGGCTCTTGGGCAGACGGCAGTCGACAATTAAGCGCGCGGTCGAAGAGAAGGACTTTGAAACACTAAAGCAGGAACACGATAGACTGCTCGGCGGCGAAGCCGCCCAGGGCGCGTTACCCGCGACGTTGAACTTCGACTACGGTACCAGTTCAGATGATAAGCGTACCGCACCCCTTCCTTTGCCCGAACCATCAGGAACTGAATGAGTCTTATCGGCTGCCCGCAAATCGGCCTTTCTTGCCAGCCGTATGCTGAATGCGCAAACTGGACCGGCAGAGCTTTTCCGTTAGGTGCTGAACTGTGAATAAAAAAGCTCGACCAAGCTGATTAGATTTGAGATAATGGGGGTGAATACTTACGCAAGGAGTAC